>Ga0206130_10000943_pt1 | contig 44764 bp, 43 predicted proteins | sample Helgoland_Spring_9_FD_148637 | JGI IMG/M metagenome (GOLD analysis project Ga0206130, IMG submission 148637) | Pelagic subsurface seawater microbial communities from Kabeltonne, Helgoland, North Sea - Helgoland_Spring_Bloom_20160512_1 | ecosystem: Environmental > Aquatic > Marine > Epipelagic ...
ATTGGTACATCATGATCATGAGGTAAAAGCGATGGGTCTAAAAGTTGGAACCATTGCAGGAGTCCCTATTACCAACGAAATGCAACTCTTTAAAGATATAGATACCATCACCCTTTACCTAAACGCCAAAAGGCAAGCAGCATATTATCACTATATTTTATCTTTAAATCCCGCTAGAGTATTATTTAATCCCGGAACCGAAAACCCTGAATTTTATCAACATTTAAAAAAACAGGGTATCCACTACGAAGAGGCTTGTACTTTAGTATTACTCTCTACGAATCAATACTAGTAGGTTGCTTTTTAGAAATCATTAATAATCCTAAAAACGTTATAAAACCGTTAATTGGTAATATTTCCCAGTGAAAGTTGTAGTTCCCAATAAAACTATTTGGAAAATACGAGGGAGTTAAGGTGATGAAATAGGTTAATAAAATAGCTATTAAAGCTACCATCCAAGTATATTTATCATGAATAGTTTTTTTGGTTACTATTCCAAAGGTGAATAACCCAAGTAATGGGCCATAGGTAAACGTGGCAAACTTAAAAAGATTGCTCACAACACTACCTTCGAGTGAATTAAAAATGATAACGATTACCATAAGTACTATGGAAACTCCTACATGTATTTTTTTACGCAATGGCTTTTGGGCTTTAATAGGTCGGTGTTCTATATTGCAAAAATCTACAGAGAAAGAAGTAGTTAGCGATGTTAAAGCACTGTCAGCACTACTGTAGGCAGCGGCAATTAGTCCTATAATAAAGGTGATCGCTAGTCCTTTTCCAAGGCCCTGGTTCATTGCTATTTCTGGAAATAATAAATCGGTTCGACTAACACCATTAAGTTCTGGAATAGCAACACCAAATTGTTCTGCATAGATAAATAACAATGCCCCAAGCGTTAAGAAAATGACATTTACTATGACCAATAAAATAGACATGAAGAGCATATTCTTTTTGGACTCTTTTGCATTTTTACAGGTTAAGTTTTTTTGCATCATATCTTGATCTAAACCGGTCATCGCGATGGTAATAAAAATACCTCCAATAAAATATTTCCAAAAATAAATACTGCTATTCACATCCTCAAAAAAGAAAATTTTACTTTTATTTTTAAACGCTTCTTCGGTAAACGTTTCTGCTAAAGTCCAATCTAGTTTGTTTAATATTAAAATTACCGCCACACTAACTGAAGTAAGCATGGCTAAGGTCTGTATAGTATCTGTCCAAATGATGGTTTTGATCCCTCCCTTATTGGTGTATAACCAAATTAACAAAATAGAGAGTACCACTGTAACCCAAAATGGAATGCCTAGACTCTCAAAAACAATGTACTGCATGGCTAATGCAACGAGATAAAGTCTAAATGAGGCACCCGTAACACGAGAAATTAAAAAGAAAAAAGCACCTGTTTTGTAACTAGTTTTCCCAAAACGATCCTCTAAATATTGATAAATGGAAGTAACATTTAGTTGGTAGTATAGAGGGATTAAAACCAACAGAACAATTAAATAACCAACAAAAAAACCAAGAACACCTTGAAGGTATCCAAATTGTTGCCCTTCTACTAATCCTGGAACTGAAATAAAAGTTACTCCAGATAAGGAAGCGCCAATCATTCCAAAAGCCACTAAATACCAGGGTGCAGATTTATTTGCTTTGAAAAAAGCTTCGTTCGTATCCTCTTTTCCTGTTAAAAAGGAAATAAGAATCAATATCCCAAAATAAACGGCAATCAGTAAAATAATTTGAGTGGGCTGCATGTTTTTTTTGTAAAAATACAAAGATTGTTAAATAATTGAACTCTTAAATTTTAATCCTAGAAATTTTGTAATTTTATACTGAAAATAGAATTAAATTATGAAAAGAATAATCATCCTCATCACGATATTACTTGCCGGAATTCAGAATAACAATGCACAGGAGTATTTAAAAATGATGGAGTCCGAAACCTATACCGTTCAGGAAATTATTGACAACGGAGAGGCTTATTTTGCAGAACGTGATCAGGGAAAAGGATCTGGTTATATTCAGTTTAAAAGGTGGGAGTACAATGCCAAAAGATTGATGAATGAAGCAGGTTATTTGCCAAGAACGGAAGCGATCTTAGCAGAAATTCAAAATTACAATGCCTATCTTAATACATCTTCGGCAACAAGACAATCCCTAACGGACAATTGGGAGGAATTGGGCCCTCAAGACTGGAATGCAACCACTAGTTGGAATCCGGGAGTTGGAAGAATCACTGGAATCGCAATTGATCAAAACAACAGTGATCACATGATTGTTGGGGCCAATACCGGTGGCGTCTGGAAAACCATAGATGGAGGCGAGAACTGGATGCCTTTGGGAGATTATTTTTCTAATCTTCGAGTTTATTCTGTAACAATACATCCAACAAATTCAGATCATTATTTTTTTGGATCTACCAATGGACTCATTTATCATTCCTTAGACGCAGGTGCTACTTGGAACTTGTTAGGGGATATGGGAACTTCGAGTGTCAATAAAATTCTTATCCACCCAACAGATCCCTCCATCCTTTTTGCAACTTCTCAAAATGGTGGAATACGAAAGTCTTCAGACGGAGGATTAAATTGGGTTGCAGCGGTTACCGATTCTCAAGGGTATGATATAGAGTTTAAACCGAACAATCCAAATGTGGTATATGCTACGGGAACTAACTTTCATGTATCGTATAATGGAGGTGAGAGTTTCAGTACCAATGTTACCTTTGAGAGTGCTCCTAAAATGATTGGTATTTCTCCCAACGACGAAAACGTGATCTATGTTTTAGAAGCTTCCGGGGGAAGTTTTGGAGGTATCTATAAGTCCGTTAATGCAGGCTTTACCTTTTCGGAGTTAGATCATGAGGGCAGAAATTATTTTGGCTATGATACAGCAGGATTTGATAGTGGTGGCCAAGCGCCTCGTGATATGGATATTGCAGTAAACCCTGAGGATGTAAACGAAGTTCACATTGCAGGAGTTTTAACTTGGAAATCGACTGATGGTGGCGAAAACTTTTTTTGTACCTCGGATTGGGTTCCTGGAAATGCAGAAAATGCTGGTATAGGTTATTGTCATGCCGATGTAGATTTATTGTTATTTAATGGAACTACCTTATTTGCTGGAACTGATGGGGGTATTTTTAAAGCCGAGGATACAGCGAATGTAACCGCAGAATATTATGAAGATTTAACTGCCGGTTTAGGGATAAGACAGTTATATAAAATAGGAATAACTCAAACTCCAGAGGTAATCATCACCGCTGGATCACAAGACAATGGGTCTTCTTTCTACTCTGAAGCAGAAGGATGGAAAGATTGGATTGGCGCAGACGGGATGGAAGGTTTCATCGATAAAGACAACTCTGATAAAATGTTTGGAATGATTCAATTTGGGGGCGTATATAGAACCTTTAATGGAGGACAAACCACCAGTGGTATTTCAACTCCATCACAAGGAAATTGGGTAACTCCATTCGAACAGGATCCAATGCTAACCGATGTTATTTACATCGGATTGAATCACGTTTACAAATCGGTAGCTTCAGGAAATAATTGGACTGCAATTTCTCAAGAATTAGGTGGAAACTTGAACCAATTAAAAATTGCGAACTCAAATAACCTTGTGATTTATACTTCTAGAGGAGGTTTGTTGTTTAAAACTGTTGATGGAGGAGCGACCGATTGGTTACAACTTCCAAGTCCAGGAGGATCGATAAACTCTATAGCCATTCACCCAACCAATCCAGAAAAAATAGCAGTAGCAACTACATCAAATTCTAAAGTATTTGTTTCTGAAGATGGGGGTTTGTCTTGGTTAAATTATAAATTTAATTTACCCGGTTTTAGTGCATTGGCATTAGTTTGGGACAATAATGGAGAAGACGGATTGTATTTAGGAATGGATTATGGAATTTTTTATATTGACAATACCTTTAATGAGTGGCAGCCCTATAGCACGAACTTACCAAATGTTATTATCAATGAACTAGAAATTAACTCTGCAGATGGTAAAATTTATGCAGGAACCTATGGAAGAGGAATTTGGGCTTCTCCTTACGTACCTCATTTATTAAACACAACATCCCTCCTAAATGATACGGATGTCGAAATTTTTCCAAATCCAGTAAAAAATAGCGTCACCCTAAATTTTAAAAAAGGTGCTGAAGCAGATTTTAGAATCTATGATCAGTTGGGAAAATTAGTTAGATACGAACCTAATGTTTACATAAGTCAACCGTATTCTATCGATATCTCTGAGTTAAGCAGCGGTATTTATTTTATCAGGATCAATTCGGATATAGGAACTATCACAAAAAGGCTTATAAAAAAATAAAATAGGTATTCTATTTTAGAATGCTTTTGATACTAGGTGTTATCTAAAGCATTTTTTTTATCTTGCTCCAAGATATTATTCAATGGATTTTTCATCAAAACTTCTTGAAAATGCTGTTAACGAAATGGCCCAATTCCCTGGTATAGGAAAGCGGACTGCACTTCGATTGGTTTTGCACCTTTTAAAACAACCCAAGTCACATACTCAAAAACTTTCAGAGAGTCTCCAGCAAATGCGCGATGAGGTTATTTTTTGTAAAAACTGTCATAATATTTCCGATAAAGAAATTTGTGAAATTTGTAGTAATTTAAATCGAAATAAAGAGTTAGTATGCGTAGTTGAAGACATCCGTGATGTCATGGCCATAGAAAATACCAGCCAATATCGAGGACAATATCATGTGTTAGGAGGAAAAATATCACCAATGGACGGCATAGGTCCAGGCGAATTAAACATTTCTTCTTTAGTCGATAAGGTGAAATCTGGAACCGTAAAGGAGCTCGTGTTTGCCTTAAGCTCAACTATGGAAGGGGATACTACTAATTTTTTTATTTTTAAACAAATTGAGGAATTTAATATTACCACCACCACCATAGCGAGAGGGATTTCGGTAGGCGATGAGTTGGAATATGCGGATGAGGTAACTCTTGGAAGGAGTATTGTAAACAGAATACCTTTTGAAGCTTCTTTAAAAAAATAGATTGTTGAAACTATCAGTTATCATATTAAATTATAATGTCCGCTTTTTTTTAGAGCAGTGCATTTTAAGTGTTCAGAGAAGTTTAAAAACAATAGATGCAGAAATTATCGTCGTTGATAATAATTCCTCTGATGGTAGTTGTCAAATGGTCAAAGAGTTATTTCCTGAAATTACCTTGTTGGAAAATAAAGTGAATCATGGTTTTAGTAAAGCAAATAATCAGGCTGTAAAAATTGCCAAAGGAGCATACGTTTGTATTTTAAATCCAGATACTGCTGTAGCAGAAGATACTTTTATCGAAGCTCTAAACTATATTAAACCCATAGACAATTTGGGAGCTTTAGGAATCTACCTTATGGATGGGAAAGGGCTTTTTTTACCAGAGAGTAAACGTAATTTGCCAACTCCAAAAGCTTCATTGCTGAAGCTAATAGGATGGAAAACCAGTTATTACGCTACGGAGATAGAACCTTTAGGAAGTGGGCAAGTACCTGTTTTAGTAGGAGCTTTTATGTTAATTAAAAAAACTGTTTACCAGGAAGTTGGTGGTTTTGATGAAGATTATTTTATGTATGGTGAAGACATTGATTTATCTTTTAAATTAACCAAAGCAGGCTATCGTAATTATTATTTGGGAACCACTTCTATACTTCATTATAAAGGGGAAAGTACTAAAAAAGACGCTGCTTATTTTGATCGCTTTTACGGAGCAATGTTTATTTTTTATCAAAAACATTTCAAGTCCAATATGGGTGTTAATAGTCTCGTCAAAATCGGAGTTTTTTTGGCAAAAAGAATAAAAAGATCATCAAGAAGTACAGAGCATAAACGAAGTCAAAACCAAAAAACGTACTTATTCACAAAGGATTTAGTTTTGACGAAAAGGCTTTCTGAAAAATTAAAAACAACAATACAACCCGTCACTACTGATGTTTTTTCGGATGAAGAATTGGCAAACTGTTGCTTTATTTTTGATGCAGATGAGATGACTTATTCACAAATATTTACAATAATGAAAAGTTTAAGTGGGTTTAATAATAAATTTCGCATTAAACCTCCTGGATGTAATTTTATTTTAGGAAGCGATCAAAGTGATGAAAATGGCGCTGCACTCGTTTTTTAGCCAAATGGTTCCCTAAAAAATATAAATTTTAACTAATTTTGCGGTATAAGAAAAAAACTTCTTTTAGATACTATGAAGACAAAATTTGAATTGAAGTTACCAAAAATGGGAGAAAGTGTTGCGGAAGCAACACTAACGAGTTGGCTTAAAGAAGTTGGAGATTCTATTGAAGAGGATGAAGCGGTATTAGAAATTGCAACCGATAAAGTAGATAGCGAGGTTCCCAGTGAAGTAACAGGTATTTTAGTTGAAAAACTTTTTGAGATTGATGATGTAATTCAAGTTGGTCAAACAATTGCCATTATTGAAATAGAAGCAACAGAAGGAGTGGAGGCACCTTCAGTACCAGTATCAAAAACAGTTGAACCCCCAACAGATGAATTAATTGCCTCTGTAGAAGCACCTTTGTCTGAAAGTGTTCCCACCTCTGTCCAAAGTTCAGAGAATCGTTTTTATTCACCATTGGTTAAAAATATTGCAGCTGCAGAGAATATAACACAGCAAGAATTGGATACAGTAGTTGGATCAGGAAAAGATGGTAGAGTTACGAAAAATGATATTTTAAAATTTGTCGAAAATCGTTCTTTACTTCCTGTAAATCCAGAACCAATAAAAACAACTAAGCCTACCAAATCTACAAATGCAGTTCCAGTTTCATTAAATGGAGAAGATGAAATAATAGAAATGTCTAGAATGGGTAAATTAATTGCCCATCATATGGTAGAGAGTGTACAAACCTCTGCACATGTTCAATCATTTATAGAAGCCGATGTAACCAAAATATGGAATTGGCGTAAAAAAGTAAAAGATGATTTTACAAAACGTGAGGGAGAAAACTTAACATTTACTCCAATTTTTTTAGAAGCAGTTGCTAAAGCTTTGAAAGATTTTCCGATGCTAAATATTTCAGTAGATGGCGATAAAATTATCAAACGTAAAAATATCAATCTTGGAATGGCTGCTGCTTTAGCAGACGGAAACCTGATAGTTCCGGTCATCAAAAATGCAGATCAATTAAATTTGGTAGGCATGAGTAAAGCAGTAAATGATTTAGCAAGAAGAGCGAGGGCTAGTCAGTTAAAACCAGATGATATTCAAGGTGGCACCTATACCGTAACAAATGTTGGTACGTTTGGAAGCATTATGGGTACGCCAATCATCAATCAGCCACAAGTGGGAATATTAGCTTTAGGAGCCATCAGGAAAGTTCCAGCAGTTATAGAGACTTCGGAAGGTGATTTTATTGGAATTCGTTATAAAATGTTTCTATCTCACTCCTACGACCATCGAGTAATAAATGGTGCTTTGGGAGGACAGTTTGTAAAAGCAGTAGCAGATTACCTGGAGGCTTGGGATTCAAACAGAGAAATTTAAAAAATCATTTTCTTTTTTTTGATTTTCAAGAGCCGTATTAAATATTTTTGTTAGTTTAAAAATTCATAATGGAATTAAAATTAAAAAAACCCATTTGCTTTTTTGATTTAGAAACAACTGGAATAAACGTTTCTAAAGATCGTATTGTAGAAATATCAATACTAAAGGTTTTTCCCAATGGAAACAAAGAAAGTTTTACTTGGCGTGTTAATCCTGAAATGAAAATCCCCCCTGTTACGACTGAAATTCACGGTATTTCTGACGAAATGGTATTGAATGAGCCTACTTTTAAAATTTTAGCACCTAAAGTTTATGAACTCATAAAAGACAGTGATCTAGGTGGTTTTAATTCTAATAGATTTGACATTCCTTTATTAGCTGAAGAATTGTTGAGAGCAGAAATTGATTTTGATTTGAAAAAAAATCAAGCAGTGGATGTACAAACTATTTTTCATAAAATGGAAAAACGAACCTTGGAAGCGGCCTACAAATTTTATTGCAATAAAGACCTAACAAATGCACACAGCGCTGAGGCTGACACACTGGCTACTTATGAGGTGTTAAAGGCACAGTTAGATAAATACGGTGATTTAGAAAATGATATGGATTATCTCGCTACATTTAGTGCTCACCAAAACTTTGCTGATTTTGCCGGCTTTATTGGTTATAATAAGGAAGGAAAAGAGATTATTACATTCGGGAAGCATAAGGGTAAAGAGGTAGAAGGATTGTTTAAAACGGAGCCAGGCTACTTTAGTTGGATTCAAAATGCAGATTTCCCAAATTATACAAAAAAAGTACTTCGAGATTTAAAGATGCGACTCAACAATAAAAATTTTGGTCCCATTACTGACAATGATTTAGATTTGTTAAAACAAAAATTTAATGGTAAATGAAAATAATTTGTGTAGGTAGAAATTATGCAGCTCATGTTGAAGAATTAAAAAATTCAGTTCCTAAAAACCCGATTTTGTTTTTAAAACCGGACACTGCAATTTTATTAAAAAAACAACCTTTTTTTATTCCCGATTTTTCTGATCAAATACATTACGAGGTGGAAGTTTTAGTAAAAATCAATAGAATAGGGAAGTACATAGATCGAAAATATGCACATAAATATTATGACGAAATAGGTTTAGGTATTGACTTTACAGCCAGAGACCTTCAGTCTCATCTCAAAGACAAAGGCTTGCCATGGGAAAAAGCTAAAGCGTTTGATGGTTCCGCAGTAATTGGTAATTTCATGCCCAAATCAAATTTTACAAACGTAAACGATATCAAATTTAGTTTGAAAAGAAATAAAGAGGTTGTCCAGAATGGAAATACCTCTTTGATGCTCTGGAAAACAGATGCTTTAATCGAATACATATCAAAATACTTTACCTTAAAAATTGGTGACATTATATTTACAGGAACTCCTTCAGGAGTAGGTAAAGTTTTTGCTGACGATGTATTGGAGGGTTTTTTAGAAGAAGATAAAATGTTTTCTATAAAAGTTAAATGATGAAAAAAAATTATTCTGTAAAAAAAAATAGTTGAATTTGCAGAAAATGATTAAGATTTTAAAGTGCTTGTTGTCAGAACTTTTTTAAAAGAAATTCCTCCAGACTTAAAAGCCATGTTGGTCGCTATCGAATCATGGACCAAGTCTTCAAAAAACAAATCAACTATAAAAGAACATATGGATCTTGTAGTTGTTAAAATTGAGATGGTATTGAAAGAGTTAAAAGAAAATTATAGTTTATAAATGTTAGCAGAAATAATAACGATTGGTGATGAGATTTTAATTGGACAGATTGTGGACACCAATTCTGTTTTTATCTCCAAAGAACTTAATAAAATTGGGGTTCAAGTATATCAAATTACATCCATACAAGATGATCGGTTTCATATTTTAGAGGCATTGACAAATGCGCAGAAAAGAGTTGATATTGTTATTCTTACAGGTGGTTTAGGACCTACCAAGGACGATATAACTAAAGTGACTTTATGTGATTTTTTTAAAGATGAGTTGATTGAAAATAAAGAAGTTTTAAAGCATGTAAAACAGCTTTACAAGAAATTTACCAATCAACCACCGCTTCCAGAGAATTTGCGTCAAGCATTGGTTCCATCCATAGCAACTGTATTAAAAAATGATTTTGGAACTGCTCCGGGTATGTGGACGGAGCAAGATAATACAGTGTTTATATCCTTACCTGGAATTCCATTCGAGATGAAAAACTTAATGAAGCAACAAGTACTTCCAAAAATTATAGAAAAATTTGACTGTCCTTTCATTTACCACAAGACATTGTTGACCATTGGAAAAGGTGAAAGTGAAATTGTTAAAATTATTTATAAATGGGCAGATGCTCTTCCAGATCATATAAAATTAGCTTATCTACCTTCCTTAGGTAGAGTCCGGCTTAGGCTTTCTTCCAAGGGCTTTAAAAAAGATACGATAAAAAAAGAAGTAGATACCCAAATGGATCAGCTATGCAATCTATTAGTTGATATTGCGGTTGGTTTCGAAAACGAAACGAACTTAGTTGATCAAATCGCACAACTTTTAAACGCTCACAAAAAAACCTTGAGTGTCTCGGAGAGTTGTACCGGTGGAAAAATTGCAGAGATGATCACAACAGAACCCGGAATCTCCTCTTTTTTTAGAGGAAGTATAGTTGCCTATGCTACTGATGTCAAAGCTTCTGTTTTAGAAATTCCAAAGAATATTATTGATAAATTCACTGTAGTTAGCAAAGAGGTTGCCGAATCGATGGCTCTACAATCAACTAAGGTTTTTAAAACTGATTATGCAATTGCTACGACTGGAAATGCAGGTCCAAGTATGGGAGATACTGAGGACGAGTTAGGGACTGTATACATTGCTGTAGCTGGCCCAAAAGGAGTGAGTTCTACTAAATTTAATTTTGGACAACCCAGAGAGCGAGTTATTGCAAAAGCAACCTATAAAGCTCTTGAAATGCTTCAAAAAGAAATTTCAAAAAACTAATTTTCTTTTGTTGTAGGAAACAATAAATTTTATTAAATTTGCACCCTGTTTAAAATAACTAAAAGAGATTAGGAATGTCAAGAGTTTGTGAGCTTACTGGAAAAAAGGCAATGTTTGGGAACAATGTTTCTCACGCGATGAATAAAACAAGAAGAAGATTTAATGTAAATCTTATCAAAAAACGTTTTTATTTACCTGAAGAAGATAAATGGATTACAATCAAAGTAGCTGCTTCAACTTTAAAAACAATTAACAAAAAAGGAATTACTGCAGTGGTTAAAGAAGCTCGTGAAAAAGGCTATTTAAACAAATAATTGCATACTAATAATTAAAGTCGATTACAATGGCTAAAAAAGGAAATAGAGTACAAGTAATATTAGAATGTACAGAGCACAAATCATCTGGTCAACCAGGCACCTCTCGTTACATTACCACTAAAAATAAAAAAAACACTCCAGATCGTATGGAGATAAAAAAATTCAATCCGATTCTTAAAAAGATGACGGTTCATAAGGAGATAAAATAATTAGACATGGCAAAAAAATCAATCGCATCGTTACAAACAGGATCTAAACGTCTAACCAAAGCAATCAAAATGGTAAAATCGGAAAAATCCGGTGCTTACACTTTTGTAGAGTCTATTATGGCTCCAAACCAAGTAAATGATTGGTTCAATAAAAAATAAGAACCACTAAAATATTTAGAAAGCCACTTTTTTTAAAAGTGGCTTTTCTATTTAATAATATTTTTAAACAAAAGTTGCTAAAGCTTATATTTGTAGTTAATAAGATTCTAAAAAATCACTGATGAGTTTTTTTAAAAAGATATTTTCAAAAGAAAAAAAAGAGACCTTAGATAAGGGGCTTGAAAAGACAAAATCCAACTTTTTTGGTAAACTTAGTAAGGCAGTAGCTGGAAAAAGTAAAGTTGATGACGACGTTTTAGATAACCTTGAGGAAGTTCTCGTTTCCAGTGATGTTGGTGTAGATACAACCTTAAAAATTATTGACCGTATTGAAGTTCGTGTCGCGAAAGATAAATACCTGGGGGTCGACGAATTGAACCATATTCTTCGTGATGAAATAGCCGGATTGTTGAGTGAAACCAATACAGGAAATGCTACTGAGTTTGATATACCAAAACAAGATTCTCCCTACGTGATAATGGTAGTAGGCGTAAATGGAGCTGGAAAGACTACCACAATTGGTAAACTAGCAAGTCAATTCAAAAAAACTGGTAAACACGTTGTTTTGGGTGCTGCGGATACCTTTAGAGCTGCAGCAATTGATCAGCTACAAGTTTGGGCAGATCGTACCGATGTTCCTATAATAAAACAATCGATGGGTAGCGACCCAGCAAGCGTTGCCTTTGATACTCTCAAAAGTGCAGCAAGCCAAAACGCGGACGTTGTAATTATCGATACTGCGGGAAGACTTCATAACAAAGTTAACCTAATGAATGAGTTGACAAAAATAAAACGAGTAATGGAAAAAGTAATTCCTGATACTCCTAACGATGTATTATTGGTATTGGACGGCTCAACAGGTCAAAATGCCTTTGAACAAGCTAAACAATTTACAGCTGCTACCGAAGTAACTTCATTAGCAATAACAAAGCTAGATGGAACCGCTAAAGGAGGGGTAGTAATCGGAATTAGTGATCAATTTAAAATCCCTGTTAAATATATTGGGGTGGGTGAGGGTATCGACGATCTCCAAGTGTTTAATAAAATTGAGTTTGTAGATTCGTTTTTTAAATAGATTTCAATCAATATATATGCGCACCAAAACTTTAAAGAAAAATAAAATTAATGTTGTCACCTTAGGTTGTTCCAAAAACGTATATGATAGCGAAGTATTAATGGGTCAATTAAAAGCCAATAATAAAGAGGTGGTTCATGAGGATGAAGGAAATATTGTAGTCATTAATACCTGTGGTTTTATAGCCAATGCAAAAGAAGAAAGTATCAACACTATTTTAGATTTTGTTCAAAAGAAAAAAGATGGTATCGTCGATAAAGTATTTGTAACAGGTTGTTTATCTGAACGCTATAAGCCAGATTTGCAAAAAGAAATACCAGATGTAGATCAATATTTTGGTACCACCGAATTACCAAATTTATTAAAAGCACTAGAGGCCGACTATCAACATGAATTAATTGGAGAGCGTCTAACGACCACTCCAAAAAATTATGCTTATTTAAAAATTGCTGAAGGTTGTGATCGCCCCTGTTCTTTTTGTGCAATTCCTCTAATGAGAGGTAAACATAAAAGTACCCCTATTGATGAATTGGTTATTGAAGCAGAAAAATTAGCAGCAACCGGTGTTAAAGAGTTAATTTTAATCGCTCAAGATTTAACCTATTATGGTCTTGATATTTACAAAAAGAGAAATTTAGCAACACTATTAAAGGAATTAATAAAGGTAAATGGAATCGAGTGGATTCGTTTGCACTATGCTTTCCCCACTGGTTTTCCACTGGATGTGTTGGATGTTATGAGAAATGAATCCAAAGTTTGTAACTATATAGATATTCCTCTACAACATATTTCAGACTCCGTATTAAAATCAATGAAACGAGGTTTTGGAAAAGAAAAAATAAATAATTTATTAAAGGATTTCAGGGAACGTGTTCCTGGAATGTCCGTACGAACAACTTTAATTGTTGGGTATCCTGGAGAAACTGAAGAAAATTTTGATGAGTTAAAACAATGGGTTAAGGAGATGCGATTTGAGCGACTAGGCTGTTTCACCTACTCACATGAAGAAAATACGAGTGCCTATTTATTAAAAGATGATGTTCCTGAAGAAATTAAAATTAAACGAGCAAATGAGATCATGGAAATCCAATCTCAAATATCTTGGGAGTTGAATCAAGAAAAAATCGGCAAAGAATTTAAAGTAATTATTGATCGTAAAGAAGGAATCTATTTTGTTGGCAGAACACAGTTTGACAGCCCAGACGTAGATAATGAAGTCCTTATAAACGCTGAGCAAGCGTATGTTCGTGCAGGAGATTTTACAACTGTAAAAATTACAGCAGCAGATGATTTTGACTTATATGCAGATGTTATTTCTCAAAAATAAGTAGTAGCTTTAGCCTTAATATATGATCGTATAAAAGCGTACAGTTCTGCGATAGGATGAAGTATAATATAGTTCATTTTAGAGATATCGATCTAGATTAGTACCCATAAACATTCTATTTTTTAAATGGACACACTATTAATTATTGGCCATACTTTTCCTGAACCAACTACCACCGCTGCAGGAAAAAGAATGATGCAACTAATTTCTTTATTTGAAAAGGATAACTATCAAATTATTTTTTCGAGCACCGCAACTACTTCAGATAAATCGGTAAATTTTAAAGATTCGCAAATAGAGGTAAAACCAATTCAACTAAACGATTCTAGTTTTAATGATTTTATAAAAGAATTAAATCCCTCGGTGGTTCTTTTTGATCGTTTTATTACAGAAGAAAAATTTGGTTGGAGAGTTGCAGAATACTGCCCAGAAGCAATACGAATTTTAGACACCGAAGATTTACACTTTTTAAGAAAAGCAAGACAAGAAGCTTTAAAAAACAATACAGCAGCTTTAAATGATTATTTGTTTTCTGAAACAACTATTCGAGAAATAGCAAGCATATACCGTTGTGATTCATCATTAATTATATCTGAATTTGAAATGAATTTATTGAGGACCACATTTAAAATAAACAATGATATGTTGTTTTATTTACCATTTTTAACGACTACCATTGATTCCTCTGCATATCTAGATTTACCTTCTTTCGAGAAGAGAAAACATTTTGTAACCATCGGAAATCTTCTTCACGCTCCTAATGTTGATTCGATATTATTATTAAAAAAAGAAATTTGGCCTGGTATCAGAAAACAAATACCTGAGGCGGAAATGCACGTGTACGGTGCCTATGCTCCTCAATTAATTAATGAACTTCATTCCGAAAAAGATAACTTTTTAATCAAGGGCTGGGCTGGTGACGTTTCAGAAATAATGAAATCAGCTAAAATTTGTTTAGCACCCCTGCGATTTGGTGCAGGATTAAAGGGTAAATTTATAGATGCCATGATAAACGGCACTCCATCAATTACAACCTCTATTGGCGTAGAAGGCTTAGCTGGAGATTTTCCTTTCTCGGGTATAGTTTCTGATGACATTGACGAACTTGTTCAGGCTTCAGTTAAGTTGTATACTGATAGGAAAGAATGGTTAAAACATCAAGAAAACGGAATTATAATTATAAATCAACGATTCAATAAGCCTACATTTTCAAAAGAGTTTAGATCTTATTTAAATAAACTTTTAAACGCAAAAGAAAAACACAGAAACCGTAATTTTATAGGAAAGATACTTCAATATAAAACCCTACAGAGCACTAAATATATGAGTAAATGGATTGCAGAGAAAAATAAGAGTTAGGAGCTATCATTCCCTGTTTTTTTGCTGTATTTTTCTGACAATTGCTGTAGCTATAGTTCTCGGAAGTATTCTTGGCAAAAAAGACAAAAATTTATTGATTGTACCTGGAATCGCTAAAGTTTTTCCACTCATCATCGCTTTATAACCATACAAGGCAACTTTATCGGCAGTTGCAATATTAAAACTAATTTTATTCGAAGTGTTCCCCTCTGATACTACTTCCTGAAAAGAGGTTTTAGTTTGTCCAGGACACAAAACGGTAACGGTTACACCAGTCCCTTTTAATTCGTTGGCGATAGCCTCAGAAAATGATAAAATAAATGCCTTTGAGGCGTAATAAATTGACATTAACGGCCCAGGTTGAAAGGCAGCAAGAGATGATACATTCAATATTTTTCCTCTTCTTTTTTTGATCATATCATCTAACAGTAGTTTTGTTAACTGAGTGGTAGCAATAACATGTAAATTAAGCATGGATAGCTCTCGATTCCAATCAGTACTATAAAAGGGACCAAATAACCCGAAACCAGCATTGTTAACGAGTATATCGATCGGAGTTTCTTTAACTTCTTCAAATAATTCCAAAGCACAATTTTGAAGACTTAAATCTTTAGTAATAATTCGTGTTTTTATTTTAAAACTAAGTTCTAACTCTTTTTTGACTACTTCTAATTGTTCAGAATTAATATCTATTAAAATTAAATGATATCCATCTTTAGCAAGTAATAATGCTAATTCGTAGCCTAAACCTGAGGCTGCTCCTGTAACTAATGCTGTTTTTATATGCTCCATCACAAATAATTTTAAACCATCACAAGATATTATATTTTGGGGGGCTAATTAATTTTATTTTTCAATAAAAAGATTAAATCTCTAAAAGTGCTGATAAATCGAACCATCGTTCTGTTTTTTTATCCAAGTCCTCAATAACTTTTTGAAGATTAAGTGATTGTTTCTGTATTTCGTCTGCATCCCAGTTCTCAGTAGTAAACATACTTTCTAAAGTATTTTTCTCGCTCTCTAAGTTTGCGATTTCTCGCTCTAGGCGTTGGTATTCTTTTTGTTCGGTATAGCTTAATTTATTCTTTTTTTCTTCTTTTTTCCAACTGTTTTTCGGAGAGTCATTTTGAGAAATTGTTTTTTTATTTTTGGGAAGTTTACTGTCTTCATAAACCCTAAAGTCAGAATAGTTGCCAGGGAAGTCTTCCACTATACTATTTCCTCTAAAAACAAATAAGTGATCTACGATTTTATCCATAAAATAACGATCGTGAGAAACAACGATTAAACATCCTGGAAAATCTAGTAAAAAGTTTTCCAAAACATTTAAAGTAACGATGTCGAGATCGTTGGTGGGCTCATCCAGTATAAGAAAATTGGGATTTTTTATTAAAACGGTACATAAATAAAGTCGTTTTCGTTCTCCTCCACTTAATCTTTCAACAAAATCATATTGTTTTTTTCGATCGAATAAAAATCGCTCTAAAAGTTGTTGAGCAGAGATTTGTCGTCCTTTTTTTAGGGGAATAAAATCTCCAAATTCTCGAACTACATCAATTACTTTTTGACCCGCTTTTATAGTAATTCCCTTTTGAGTATAGTAACCAAATTTTACAGTATCTCCAATAACTACTTTACCTTTATCTGGACTTATATCTCCGGTAATCAAATTTAAAAAAGTCGATTTTCCAGTCCCATTTTTACCGATAATTCCTATTCGCTCTCCTTTTAAAAAATTATATTCAAAATGATTTAATATTTTTTTATTATCAAAGGCTTTAGAAATGGTATGCAATTCAACCACTTTGGTTCCCAATCGTTCCATATTAAGTTCTAATTGAACTTCGTGATCGTTCCTTCTTTGATGTGCTCTATTTTTTATGTCTTGAAAATCATCTATTCTAGATTTACTCTTAGTAGTTCGTGCTTTGGGCTGTCTGCGCATCCATTCGAGTTCTTGTTTAAAGAGTTGTTTAGCTTTATTGGTTTCGGAAGTAAAGTTTTCGATTCTCGCTTTTCTTTTTTCTATATAATATGAGTAATTTCCTTTATAACTGAATAATTGTCCCTCTTCTAGCTCCATTATTTCATTACATACACGTTCTAAAAAAAAACGATCATGCGTTACCATAAAAAGCGTAGTGCTACTCTTTGCAAAAAACTCCTCTAACCATTCAATCATTTCCAAATCTAGATGATTGGTAGGTTCATCTAAAATTAAAAGTTGCGGTTGTCCAAGTAAAGCATTGGCTAGGGCTAAACGTTTTTTTTGCCCACCACTCATAGTTTCTACTTTTTGATTTAGATCATTTAGTTTTAATTTGGATAAAACCTGTTTGTATACAGTCTCAAAATCCCATGCCTGATTTGCTTCCATCATGTCAAAAGCTTTCTGATAGGCGATACTATCTTCAGGATGTGTTAACGCTTCTTCATACGCTGCAATAATTTTAATTATATGATTGTCTGAAGTTTGTATAATTTCTTCAATCGTTGCATTTGGGTCTAGAATTGGTTCTTGAGATAAAAAAGATATTTTCAAATTTTTTCTAGAAATAACCTGACCCGAATCCGAGGATTCATTACCAGACAGAATGTTTAAAATAGACGTTTTACCCGTTCCATTTTTTGCTACAAAACCAATTTTTTGACCTTCATTAATTCCAAAAGATAGGTTTTTAAATAAGGTTCGTTCACCAAAGGACTTTGATATATTTTCTACAGATAGGTAGTTCACAATTTTTTTTGCAAATTAAGATTAAAAAGAACATTATTAACAAAATTTAATAAAGATTCTTTTTTTAAAATACGATCGAGTAATGTAGGATTAATTTATAGTGGAATAAAATTAAAAAATAACCGTTTCTATATTAAGGAATTTTATATTTGTGTAATAAACTTTTAGGATTGAAAAAAGATTCCACCATAGCGATTATAGGATTAGGGTATGTAGGGTTGCCTCTAGCAGTTGCTTTTGCTTCAAAATATCAGGTGATTGGATTTGATATCAAACCTAAAAGAGTAGAAGAATTACAAAGAGCAAACGATACAACTTTAGAGGTTACGAATAAAGAATTAAAAAATTCGTTGTTAAGTAATACCAGAAATTGTTTGACCATTACGAGTGCAGTTCATGATATAAAAAAAGCCAATGTATATATTATTACGGTTCCTACGCCAATTAATGATCAACGTCAACCTTTATTAACACCTCTTAAAAAAGCATGTGAAACTGTTGCAAGTGTTTTAAAAAAAGGGGATGTTGTAATTATAGAATCCACTGTCTACCCCGGAGCCACAGAAGAATTTTGTGTTCCAATTTTTAAATCTTCTTCTGATCTTATTTTTAATAGAGACTTCTTTGTAGGTTATTCTCCGGAACGAATCAATCCTGGTGATAAAAAACATACCGTAACTAAAATACTTAAAGTTACCTCGGGTTCCACTCCGGAGGCAGCAAAATTTATTGATAAACTTTATGCCTCAATAATTACAGCAGGAACTTATTTAGCACCTTCTATTAAAGTCGCAGAGGCAGCCAAGGTAATTGAAAACTCCCAACGGGATATCAATATAGCCTTTGTAAATGAGCTCTCTAAAATTTTTAGATTATTGAATATTGATACAGAGGAGGTTTTAACAGCGGCTGCTACTAAATGGAATTTTTTGAAGTTTAGTCCTGGTTTAGTTGGAGGTCATTGTATTGGAGTTGATCCCTATTATTTAGCGCAAAAAGCAAAAGATGTTGGATATAATCCAGAAATCATTTTGGCCGGCCGAAAAATGAATGATAGTATGGGAAGTTATGTAGCTCAAGAAACTGTCAAATTGATGATCGATAAAGGGATTTCAATTAAAGGATCTAATACATTGGTATTGGGTATCACGTTCAAAGAAAATTGTCCAGACATCAGAAATTCAAGAGTAATTGACATTATTAAAGAATTTAAAACCTATAAAGTTAATATAGATGTATATGATCCCTGGGCCGATAAAGATACAGTGAAACAAGAGTATAATTTAAACTTAATAAACAATGCCTCTTTACTAAAAAGAAATTATGATGCTATCGTCTTAGCAGTTTCCCATAAAGAGTTTTTGACATTAGATTTAGAAAAGTTAATTTCAACAACAGGAGTTATTTTTGATGTAAAATCATTTTATCCAAAAAGTAATACCGATAGTAGATTGTGATGTATCTTAAGTCATATCATACAGGAGATCTTTCCAACTATTCTTTTTTAGTCACCGGAGGTGCTGGATTTATAGGTTCAAACATTGTAGAATATTTATTAAAGTACAATGCTAAAAAGGTTCGAGTCTTAGATAATTTAGCCAATGGTTATTATCACAATATAAAAGAATTTGAAAATCATGCTGCATTTGAGTTTTTAGAGGGAGACATTAGGGATTTAACCACTTGTAAAAAAGCGATGCTAGGGATCGATTATGTTTCTCATCAAGCTGCCTTGGGTTCAGTTCCTCGCTCTATAGACAATCCTATTTTATCTAATGAAGTCAATGTCTCAGGTTTTCTAAATATGTTGATGGCTCAAAAGGAGAGTGAGTCTGTAAAAAGAATGGTATATGCAGCTTCCAGCTCTTCCTATGGAGATCATAAAGCACTTCCTAAAGTTGAAGAAACGATTGGAAATCCACTTTCTCCTTATGCTGTAAGTAAATTGGTTAACGAATTATATGCACAAGTATTTCATAAAACCTATGGAACCCCAACGATAGGTTTGCGATATTTCAATGTTTTTGGTCCCAAACAAAGTCCTAATGGTGCCTATGCTGCGGTAATTCCCTTGTTTATGCAAGCGTTAAAAAAGGGAGTTTCACCGGTTATACATGGAGACGGAGAACAAACGCGTGATTTTACCTATGTGGAAAATGCAGTACAAGCGAATATTCGTTCTTTTTTTGCACCAGATAATGCAGTAAATGAAGTTTACAATGTGGCCTGTGGAGATCGAATTAGTTTAAATACGCTCTGGAGTTATTTAAAATCTATCTCTGGAATTAATATGCCAGCTAATTATGGATGTTCCAGAAAAGGAGATGTTAAAAACTCACTGGCTGATATTTCAAAAGCAAAACGTCTACTAAATTATGATCCTTTATTTTCTGTTGAGGATGGGATTGAATCTACTTGGAAAATATTTAATTTTAAAAAATAATAATACCGATAACTATTTTTTTATTTGAGAATTTTATTTTTTATTTAAAAAAACTGAATATATAAATATAACGAATACATAACGCCATTAACAAAGGTGATAGCGCAAGCGGAAAAGATTGAACCCCAGTAATCCAGTGAATACTCAATAGTAAAAGCATTAATATTTGAAACATAATATATTTTTTAAGCCAAAACTTCGGGTTATTTTTTGAGACCTCTACCACACAAAATAAGGATAGCGGGACGGCCCACAGAAGGTTGTAATTATGTTGAGTCGCGAAATGGTCGGTGGCAAACCATAACAATAATAAAAACACACCCATAATTCCTGTAAAAGCAAATATACTAGTATCCAACCAGCGGTTTCTTGCTTTATCCCGATAATCTTTGAAAGTCCACCCTAAAATCATAATGGATAGAAATCCAATAATAAATAGTGGGCTTGTAAAAAAAACAACTGATTTTTGATTGGATGAGTTCTTAAAGAGGGTGGAAGTATTTTTTACTAGATTAGTAGCTCCTTGTTTACCACTGATGGTACTTTTTTCTAAAGCTTTAAAAACATATTCAGGTAAAAATTGGTATTCCCAGCTTGTTGCATTACGGTCTACTACAGCACCAATGGCAAGATCCATTCCAAAACTACCCCAACTATTCCAGAAAACATTTTTTTGTATCAATTGTCTAAAGGTATAAGTGTCAGTTTCAAATTGCGAGTTGTACACTAATTTATTTTTTAAAACACGTGCTAAAACATCACGTATTCTTGTTGCGCAATTATCAAAAAAGAAATCGTACGAATAGTTTCTGTTTTCAGGTAAATAATTGTTTTGAAGGAAATTAAAAACTTCTTGCTTTTCAGCTGTAGTTAAGTTTAAAACTTGTTCTTTTATCCATCTGTTTTGTTCCATGTAATGACGATAAAACAAATTAAAACTTGTTCGATCTAATTGATACATTAATTGTCCTTTTGTAAATTTCAAGTAGAAATGAGGGGTGTTAAAATCATAGACTCCATAATTGTAAACCACATCAATATGTTGATTTGGATCTAGAATACGAAATGCACTATGGCCAAAACTGTCATTTAAAGCATTGCCAGGTCCCATCGTTAGCACACTGATCACTGCTGTCTCAGAAAGCGTTGTTTTTTGAGCTTTTACGTTAGTAAGAAACAATATATGTAAAGCTATAAAACTTAAAAGGATTAATTTCTTTTTCATTTTTCGGGTATTAGAAATTCTTCATTACATGATTGCGAGTTCTTGCGATTATCTAAATAAACTCCAGTCTAAAGTAATGGAAAAAATATTAGAATACAGCGCCGCGCTTTGATCTCCTAGATCGGTTAACGCATAATCTATTTGTATCCCTTTATATTTAAAACCAATACCGATATTTGGTTGGAATCCCAATGAATTATTTCCGTCCAATTGCGTGATGTTTTGAAAATTTCCAACACCTGCTCTCACAAATACCAAATCGATATAACCAAATTCTACTCCTGCAGCAGGACTAAAACTTGCAAAAGAGGTGGAAACTAAATCATTGGTTTGAGCAAAACGAACATTAATGTCTATTTCAGTTAACAAAACATAGTCATAATGAAATATAAATTCTCTAGACACTCCTAAATTTAATTTAGGAATAGTAATTTCCATCGTCTCTGGTAATTCCTGGTTTTCACCAGTAACGGCACCTTGAATTTCACCGAACTTTTCTTCATCGATAGTCCAAGCATTGAATGTCGTAGTAATGTCTCTAGCCATAACACCAAACTTCCAGTCATTTTTATTAAATTGAATTCCTAAATCTAAGCCAAAACCCCAAGAAGAGGCAAAATCTCCAATAATTCTTCTGATCACTTTTGCATTTATACCAAAGTTAAAGCCATCCAGTGGTAGAGCTCTTGCATAAGAAAAAGTGACTCCGTAGTCAGCTGTTGAGAATAAACTGATTCGATTGTAGTCAATATTACCTTGATTGTCTATTAATTGGGTAGTGTTAAGGATATCATCAACTCCAAAACGAATTAAAGAAATGGCTATAGTGCTGCGATCGTCTAATGGCATCGCAAAAGCACCATAATCATAGTTTGCAATATTGGCGAAGTAGGATGCATGCATTAAAGACAATTGATGGTCTTCTAGAGCTATTAGTCCTGCTGGGTTCCAATATCCTGAATTGACATTTGCCGAAGATGCAGTCATTGCATTAGCCATGCCAAAAGCGGCTGCATCCACACCTATATTCATAAATTCGTTAGAATATTTTCTAACAGATTGTGAATTAGCTATCGTGCAAATAAATAATAAACCAATAAATAGTTTTCTGTTCAAGCTCAATAATTTCGGTAAATATCTTACTATTTTATTAGATTATAAACTATAATATTGGACACATATTGTAATAGACGAAAATACTTTTCTATTTTTACAAAATAAAACGATTTATAATGAAAAAGCAGATTCCAAATTTAATCACCGTTTTAAATTTATTATGTGGATGCTTAGCCATACTATTTGTAGTTAGTGGAGATCTGGTAATTTCCTCTTTTCTGGTTATTGCAGGGATGTTTTTTGATTTTTTTGATGGTTTGGTTGCAAGATTGCTTCATGTACAAAGTAAGTTGGGGGTTCAGTTAGATTCTTTAGCAGATATGGTAAGTTTTGGTGTCGTTCCGGGACTGATGATGTTTCAATTATTAAATAAATCGCTCATGCCACAAGAGTTAAGAACCGGATTTGAAGCTACTGAAACGCTTAAAGAGTTTGAGCCTGGAATGAGTTTTATACCTTTTATAGGAATGTTAATCATTATAGCTTCTGCTTATCGACTTGCAAAATTCAATATAGATACTCGACAATCTGATAATTTCATCGGTTTGCCAACACCTGCAAATACCCTGTTAATAATAAGCTTACCCTTGATATTTCATTACCAATATTCACCTTTTTTGGAGCGAGTTATATTCAATCATTGGTTTTTAATAGCGCTCACGATTGTAAGTTCTCTTTTGTTAAATGCCGAAATAAAATTATTTTCGCTGAAATTTAAATCTTGGAATTTTAATTCAAATCAAGTTCGATATATTTTTTTAGCGCTAAGTATAGCAGCAATTATTGCCATTAAGTTTATTGCCATCCCATTTATCATTATCATATATATAATAGTATCCCTTTTAAGAAAGAGCTAGGTATAAAATACTATTTTTCGAAAATTTTAATTTTAAATAGTTTATTCCAGTTTTTGCCGGTAACGTAAAGCGTGTTTTCCTCTCCATTAAAGGCTATTCCGTTTAATACTTCATCTTTTGGATTGGTTACGGATACGTTGTTTTTTAAAGAAGTAAGATCTATAACTCCCTCTACTGCTCCATTAGTTGGATCTACAATAGCAATGGCATCTCTCAGATAGATATTTGCATAAATTTTGCCATTAACCCATTCCAATTCATTAACTGATTTTATTTTACTCGAGTTGGTATAAATTTCTATAAAACCTTCTTCATCTAGGGTATTGGCATTTAATTTCCATATTTTTTGAGTTCCGTCGCTTTTGTAAATATGTGCTCCATCTTGACAAAGCCCCCAACCTTCTCTACTTTTTCCATAAATAAACGACCCTGTTTTACGAAGTGTATTTAAATCATATATAAAACCTATTTTTTCTCTCCAAGTTAATTGATAAATCTTCTCGTTAAGGATGGTTAATCCCTCTCCAAAATAGGCATCATCTAGAGGAATTTTTGTATAAATCTCTCCGGTTTTAAAATTAGTTTTTCTTAGAGAGGAATTTTTATATTGTCCGGTGCTCTCATATAAAGTGTCATTTTTAAATTCTAGACCTTGGGTGTATGCATTGGTGTCATGTGGATACTCCTCTATGATTGAATAGGAATACAATTTAGGAGTTATCGAGGATAAGACTGTTATTTTTTTTGAAATTTCATAAACAGTAGTTCCCGAATATATTTTTGCAAGTAAAACCCGATTGCCCAATTTTTCATTTTCAAGTGAAATATTCACCTCAGTATTCTTAATTGAGGATTCTAATTTTTTAGAGCCAATAAAATATACTAGAGAGTCAATGGTGGTATTCTCCTTGTTTAAAAGAGAAACGTTAAAATTATCAGCTGGTGTATATGTTTTTTGTAAATTTTTAATAGTTATTTCAAATAACGAGGTAGCTGTCGCTTTTTTACCATTACAACTTATGGCTAAAAAAATAGATGATGCACTCAATACTAGGGTATATAATCTCATAATTTTTTTAAATTTTTGTACAAGATATTTATTATTCACCAACTATAATAATTCTTTAATAATTTATAGGAAAAGATTGTGAAAATTGGAAAATGCAGTATCTTTGCAGCGGCAAGTCCTACACAACTAGCTCCTGTCGAATCCCCCAGGGTGGGAACGCAGCAAGGGTAGACGGTTGTAGCAGTGTGATGTAGGTAGCTTGCCATTTTTTATACCTAAAATTTTGATATATTTTAATCAAAACTTTCAATTATTTATCTTTGTCTAGATGTTAAAAGTTGTATTAGTTACTGGTGGGTCTTCTGGGATAGGAAAATCAATAAGCGAATTTCTCTTTGAAAAGGGATTTAAAGTTTATGGAACAAGCAGAAATCCTGAAAAATATCAAGAGGAAGTATCTTTTCCTCTCCTAAAAATGGAGGTCACCCATCCAAATTCAATTAACGAAGTTATTGCCAACATCATTAATCAAGAAGGACAATTAGACATTGTAATAAATAATGCTGGAGTTGGAATCACAGGACCAATAGAAGAAACTCCAACATCAGAAATTATAAAAGCATTCGATATTAATTTGCATGGCCCTATTAATGTGATAAAATCTGTTTTACCGCAAATGCGAAAACAAAAAAGTGGCTTAATCATAAATATTACTTCTATAGCAGGATATATGGGACTGCCTTATCGAGGCATTTATTCAGCTACTAAAGCAGCTCTTGAAATAACTGCGGAAGCATTTCGAATAGAAATAAAACAGTTTGGTATAGAAATGACCAACATCGCACCTGGCGATTTTGCAACTAATATAGCTGATGGTAGGTACCATGCACCCCTTATAAATAATTCGCCTTACGAAAAAGACTATCGCAATACGTTAGAAATTATGAATTCGCATGTAAGCAGCGGTAAGGACCCAAAAGATCTGGCACTCGTTGTTTATCGAATTATCAATTCAAAAAATCTACGTGTTCGTTACAAAGAAGGAGATTTTTTACAAAAATTTTCCATAATTTTAAAGCGTATTTTACCTAGCAAATGGTATGAAAAAATGCTAATGAATCACTATAAACTGAAATAGAATCTCTTTCTTTTTTATTAACATTATTTCCTCGTAACTTTTTAAAATTATTTTTTTCCTACTTTCATTAATGTGTATTTTTGTTGGGTAAATATCCATCTATACTTTAAAACCTAATTTTATGAAATTTTTTATTGATACTGCTAATCTTGAACAAATTCGTGACGCTCAAAACCTTGGTGTTCTTGACGGAGTAACCACCAACCCTTCATTAATGGCTAAAGAAGGAATCACAGGCCGTGAAAATATTTTAAACCATTATGTAGCAATTTGTGATATCGTAGAAGGTGATGTTTCGGCAGAGGTAATCGCAACTGATTATGATGGAATGGTAAAAGAAGGAGAAGAGCTTGCTGGGTTACACGAGCAAATTGTCGTTAAATTACCTATGATCAAAGAAGGTGTTAAAGCTGCAAAGTATTTTTCGGATAAAGGAATTAAAACAAATGTTACGTTAGTTTTTTCTGCTGGGCAAGCTCTATTAGCAGCAAAAGCAGGTGCAACATACGTGTCACCTTTTATTGGTCGATTGGACGATGTGTCAACCGACGGACTAAATCTTATTGCTGAAATTCGTCAAATTTATACTAATTATGGTTTTAGTACCCAGATACTTGCAGCTTCTGTAAGACATACGATGCACGTGATAGATTGTGCTAAAATTGGAGCTGATGTAATGACAGGTCCTTTATCTTCAATTGAAGGTTTGTTGAATCATCCGCTAACCGATATTGGTTTGGCAAAATTTTTAGCAGATTATAAAAAGGGGAATTAAAAACTATTGGTTTAAATATCCTAAAAGACTATCCTCTATATTGATATTAAATAAATTTGCACTACCATTGATGATGGTTCCGTTTTTGTCGACTATAATTGCTTTATTTATAGTGTGAATCACCAGTTCTTTTTCAGATTTAGAAACATTTTCAAATTGAAACTCTAGGTTTGTTTTATAACCAGACTTATTAATTATGCTCATCCAATTGTTATAATTCGAATCTGTATTAATACCAATGAAATCGTATTCTGGATATTTTGATTTTAACTCTGCCACTCGAGAATGTATATTTTTATTGTGGTTCATTGATGTGGTAGACCAAAAATATAAAACAGTTGGATTGTGAATAATTGTATGTAGTTTTTTGATTTTATTATTGGAACTTATCAACGGTACATTTGAAATTTTACTCCCCGGTGTTAGTCGCATGGAAGCATCTGCTAACTCTTTTATTTCTTTTCGGTGATTTTTATTAGTATTAACTTCTAGAAATAAGTTTAAAATCTTTTCTTGATTTTCTTTCTTGTTACAACTCAATAAGTATCTTCCTGTGATATTCATTACCATATTATTTCTGAGCGAGTCATTGGTTACTTTTTGATTTATCAATTCTATTTTTCGGTAGTTATGACTTAATGAATTTCGTTGGTAACTGTTTATTTGATCAGCGCCTCGCATTGCGATGTTATCGAAGTATCTAAACAAGAAACGGTAATAGGGAAAGTAAGATCTTAATTTATCAGAGCCAAAATTGATACTACTTCGGTAGGTATAAAAATCTTCAGGGATAGCATGATAACTTTCACTATTTTTCCTGCGTTCATTCGCAGTAATGTAGATTTCTTTTTTTGAAAAATAGTCATAATTTATGCTCGCTTCGGCTATTTCTTTGAAGTTATCGGTAGGATTGTTTTTTATAACAAACTCATTGTATATTTTTAGTCTTATATTTTTGAGTGAATCCAATTTTTCTTCAAAATATTTTGGAGCTAATTTGTAGTAACGGGGCATTAATTCAATTTCCTCTTCATTCAGCAAAAATAATTCTATCAGTAAATTATTATTTTTAGACCCTGTACCAGTAAAAGATAATGATTCATCAAAATCAAGAGTGTTTACCCGCAGCATCAAACTATCTCCTGGATTTAAATAAAAAACTTGAAATTCTACATGACTAAATGTGTATAGGCCAGCGTCTATGTTTTTAGTTTCAAATAAAAATTTATTACTGGTATCTAGTGATACACTATCTAAAAGTTGGTCATCTTTAAGAAGGTATACGTAATCTCCTTTAGGGTTTACAATTTCACCTCCCACGTAGGTTAATAAAGATGTCGACTCATTCCAGTTGTTACAAGAAAGAATAAAAAAAGATATCGTACAAATTAAAAGTAATTGTTTAACCATACAGGGATAAATTGATTACTAACAAAAGTAAACCCTAAACGATATCATTTTGTTAATAAGGAGTTAAAAGAAATTTAAATATTTAAAATACGCTAAGTTGACTTAAATAGTTATTTTTGCGCAACTTTTAAAATCTAGTACCATTATGCTTTCAGTCTCAAATTTATCAGTTCAATTTGGTAAACGTGTTTTATTTGATGAGGTTAACACTCAGTTCGTACAAGGAAATTGTTATGGGATTATTGGAGCCAATGGTTCGGGTAAATCTACTTTCCTAAAAATTGTTTCAGGAAAACAAGACGCAACTTCTGGGCATGTTCATCTAGAACCCGGAAAAAGAATGTCTGTTTTGGAGCAAAATCACAACGCATTTGATGATTTTATGGTTTTAGAAACAGTGGTGATGGGAAATAAAGATCTCTTTAAAGTTAAATCTGAAATCGACAAACTATACGAGGACTATACCGATGAAAATGCTGAGAAAATAGGAGAACTTCAGATCACTTTTGAAGAAATGAATGGATGGAATGCAGATAGTGATGCCGCTACATTGCTTTCAAACTTAGGAATAGGAGAGAACTTGCATTATACCGCTATGGCCGATTTAGATGGTAAGCAAAAGGTAAGAGTTTTACTGGCACAAGCCTTATTTGGTAATCCTGATGTGTTAATAATGGATGAGCCTACCAATGATTTGGATTATGAAACTATTACCTGGTTAGAAAATTTTCTTGCAAATTATGATAACTGTGTGATTGTAGTTTCGCATGATCGACATTTTTTAGATTCGGTTTGCACGCATATTAGTGACATTGATTTTGGTAAAATATCCCATTTTAGTGGAAATTACACTTTCTGGTACGAAAGTAGTCAGCTAGCTGCAAGACAGCGTGCACAACAAAATAAAAAAGCAGAAGAGAAGAAAAAAGAATTGCAAGAATTTATTGCTCGCTTTAGTGCTAATGTTGCCAAGTCTAAACAGGCAACCTCTCGTAAAAAAATGATTGATAAATTAAATATAGAGCAGATTAAACCTTCAAGCCGAAGGTATCCTGCAATTATATTTAAATCGGAAAGAGAAGCAGGAGACCAAATTTTAAATGTTGAAAAACTTTCCTACAGTATAGATGGTGAACTTTTGTTTAAGAATATTGATCTAAATTTAGCCAAAGGAGATAAAGTCATTTTATTTTCTAAAGACTCCAGAGCAACATCTGCTTTTTATGAAATTGTAAGTGGAAATTCAAAACAAGAAGAAGGGAAGTTTCAGTGGGGTGTAACAACGACTCAGAGTTACCTTCCTTTGGATAACCATGCCTTTTTTGAAAAGAAGATGAGTTTAGTTGATTGGCTGCGCCAATGGGCTAAAACAGAGGAAGAACGCGAAGAGGTATTTATTAGAGGTTTTTTAGGGAAAATGTTATTTAGTGGAGAGGAGGCTTTGAAAATGTGTGATGTATTGTCAGGGGGAGAGAAAGTACGTTGCATGCTGAGTAGAATGATGATGATACGTGCCAATGTTTTAAAATTAGACGAACCCACCAATCATTTAGATTTAGAATCGATCACCGCCTTTAATAATACTTTAAAAAACTTTAAGGGGACAGTACTTCTAACCACTCATGACCATGAATTCGCACAAACCATTGGTAACAGAGTCGTAGAATTAACCCCAAGTGGAGTAATTGATCGCTACATGACCTTTGAAGAGTACATGGCAGATGAAAAAATAAAACAACTTCGTGAGAAAATGTATGCGTAGTTTTTACATCAGGAGTAATAAATACTAGTCACGATTCTATAAACTATATAAACCCCTGTAATCGTCCATATCCACCATCTGTTTTTTACATACCATTCCATTAGTTATCATTTTAAGATTTATCTAAAGGTAGTCTTTTTTTAATTTGGATAAAAATAAAAAGGAGAGCGATATAAGTGCTCTCCTTTTTTAAGTACCGAGAATGGGAATCGAACCCACACGTCCATAAGAACACATGGCCCTCAACCATGCCTGTCTACCAGTTCCAGCACCTCGGTAAAAAATAAATTGTAGTAAAACTAAAAAGTCGAGGCGTAATGCTCGACTTTTTGAGTGACTTGGCTGGGGCTCGAACCCAGGACCACCTCCTTAAAAGGGAGGTGCTCTACCAACTGAGCTACCAAGTCGTCCTTTAAAACAAGAAATATTTTCTTGAATGCGGGTGCAAATATACTATCATTATTTTTATAATTCAAAGCAATTTTAAGTTAAATTTGATAAATATTTTTTTTAATTCAATAAGTAATATTCACATCTTAAATTTTAAAATGAAAATTATTTTAGTAGGTTATATGGGTAGTGGAAAATCGGCTATTGGAAAACAATTAGCAACTTCCTTAAGTTTTAAATTTATTGATCTAGATCAAGCTATAGCTGAAGAAACAGGAAGTAGTATTTCAGAATTATTCGCAACAAAAGGAGAGCTCTATTTTAGAAAAATTGAACGAAAAATGGTAGAAAAGATTCTATCTGATAATTCCAATCTAATTTTAGCTACCGGTGGTGGAACTCCCTGCTATGGAGATATGGTTCAGTTTTTAAAATCTGTAGCAGCAAGTACCACTGTTTATTTAAAAACATCTAATGAAGAACTAACTCGACGACTTTTTAATGAAAAAAATAAAAGACCTTTAATCGCTCATTTAAATACCGAACCTTTGTTAAATGATTTTATTAAAAAACATCTTTTTGAACGATCCTATTATTACAATCAATCCGATTTAAAAATTGCTACCGATCATCGTTCCATAGCGACCATAGTAGCGGACATTGAAAAGAACATTTCCTTTTAATCCAATCGCGCAAAATAATTTCCTTTTTCAAAAACTACCGATACATTTTCATTGATGGACGTGGAAAGAGAAATCCCTTTAAAATCTGCTTTCACAGGATATTTTTTGTGATTTCTGTCTACTAGTACTGCTGTATTAAACTGTTTTAGTGGTACTTGTAAAAAATGCTTAATCCCATAAATTAGTGTAGTTCCAGAGTGTAGAACATCGTCTACTAAAACCAAGGACTTATTTTTATAAGCTTCAGTTTCTAGAGAGGTGGTAATAGGCAGAATAGGATTTTTTTTATCAATCATGACTTTACACATAACTACCTTTATAGGTGATATTTTTTCAATAACGTTTTTTATTTTTTTTGCGAAAATAAATCCGTTTTCAAAAATTCCAGCAATAATAACTTCTTTTTCAGAAACATTATTTTCATAAATTTGATAAGCAATACGCCTTATTTTATGATCGATTTGTTTCTGATCTAAAATGATGTTCTCAATTTGAGTCATAAAGTAATAATTTTATTCAAAGATAGTGAATGAGCTACTAATCATCAGAGACAGATTCTGTAAAATCTTCTAAATCTCTTCGATCTTTTTTACTGGGTCTTCCAGTACCTTTTTTACGGTAGTAATCCTTGACATATTGGAGCAGTTCTTTGTTTGAAAATGCTTCTTTTGGAGTGATATCTTTTCGATATTGGTCTACTAATTTTGCGCCAAGCCTACTGGTGGGCAAATCTAAAACTTGCAGGGTATAGTGCACTTGATCTTTTCTTACCACTATTACATCTCCGGGATAAACATCTCTTGCGGGTTTAACAGAAGTTTTATCAATTTTTACCGATCCTTTTTTACAAGCTTGGGTGGCTATACTTCTGGTTTTAAAGTAACGAACACACCATAAATACTTATCGATCCTCATATATTAAAATGATGTTAATCTTATTCAGTAAAAATAGCTTAAAATCGTATATTTGGCCAACTAAAAAAAGAAAAATGAGTAGAAATGTTTTTTTATTACCTCTAGTAGCTATTTTATTTGCTTTGGTTTTTTCCTGCGATCCAGACGATGACGGTGTGATAATTGTTCCCCCTAGAGAAAGAGATGAAGAAGCGGTGCCAGCAACATTGATGATTGAAAATTATTTAGAAACTCATTTTTACAACTATGAACAATTTACCAATCCACCAATCAATTTTGATTATAAAATAGTATTTGATACTATAGCTGGTGACAACGCAAATAAAACGCCTCTAATCGACCAAGTTTTGTCTAAAAATGTTGAAGACATATTTCAGGATGGAGTGATCTATAAGTTGTACTACTTAAAAGTAAGACAAGGGGAAGGAGAGCGAATAAATTTCTCAGATAAAACCACTTTAAATTATGTTGGAACTTCACTCCGAGAGAAAGAAATTCTAGTAAATGAGGATTACGAAACGGTATATCCAACAGAAGTTTTTGATAGTAGTGTGAGTCCTATTTCTTTTGATTTAACTCGTGTGGTTAAAGGCTTTCAAGCAGCTTTAATTGAATTCAATGGAGCTACAGGGTTTACTGAAAATTCTGATGGAACTCTAACCTTCGAAGATTTTGGCGTGGGAGCCGTGTTTATGCAATCGGGATTGGGTTATTATAATACGCCTCCTGTTGGGAGTGGTATTGAATTTTACGATCAACTCATTTTTTCTTTTCAAACCTTTGCTGTCGAAAAAACAGATCAAGATTTAGATACCATCTTATCAGAGTTTGAAGACTTAAATGGGAATGGAAATGAATTAGATGATGATACCGATAATGACGGGTTTCCAAACTTTAACGATCCGGATGATGATGGTGATGGCAAATTAACACGATTCGAAGTTGAGGCGAATCAATACCTCTTAAATCCAGGAGATCCCGACCCCGAACTAGCAGATAATGAAGTAGAAATGCAACGTAAAACAAATCCAGAAACAGGCGTGGTTACCCTTTACACCGTAGTTTTTCTTGATGCTGATAACGACGGAATACCCGATTACTTAGACGAGAACACCTACTAATTTAAAGTTTTAAATAGATTATTTTCTACTTACTACTCGTAAGGATGCGTCAACGATTGCACGCGCGTTTAACCCGTATTTTTCCATTAATTGTGAAGGAGTTCCAGATTCTCCAAAGGTATCTTGTGTTGCCACAAATTCTTGTGGTGTTGGATTGTTTTTAGCCAATACTCGAGCTACACTTTCTCCCAAACCTCCTAAGATATTGTGTTCTTCAGCAGTGACCACACAGTTAGTTTTAGCAATGCTTTTCAAAATAGTACTTTCATCCAATGGTTTTATGGTGTGAATATTAATCACATCGGCAGTTATTCCTTGTTCGTTTAATATTTCTGCTGCTTCTAAAGCTTCCCAAACTAGGTGTCCAGTAGCAACTATAGTTACATCATTTCCTTCCTGTAATTGAACTGCTTTTCCAATTTCAAACACTTGGTCTTCAGGAGTAAAATTAGCTACTTTTGGTCTTCCAAACCTAAGGTAAACAGGCCCTTTATAATCTGCGATCGCCTTTGTAGCGGCTTTAGTTTGATTATAATCACAAGTATTAATAACCGTCATTCCAGGTAACATTTTCATTAAACCAATATCCTCTAATATTTGATGAGTGGCTCCATCTTCCCCCAAAGTTAACCCTGCATGAGAAGCACAGATTTTTACATTCTTCCCACTGTAAGCAATTGATTGACGAATTTGATCGTATACCCTTCCAGTTGAAAAGTTCGCGAAAGTTCCTGTAAAAGGGATTTTTCCACCGATGGTCATGCCAGCAGCGATTCCCATCATATTGGCTTCAGCAATTCCAACCTGGTAAAAACGCTCTGGATGATTGTTTTGAAAATCATTCATTTTTAAAGATCCTATCAGGTCAGCACAAAGAGCTACTACGTTCTCATTCGATTTTCCTAATTCGGTGAGTCCAGCACCAAACCCAGATCTTGTATCTTTTTTACCGGTATCTATATATTTTTTCATATGAATTTCTAATTGTATTTTAGTAATCACCCAGTGTAACAGGATTTTGTTTTAAAGCTTCTTCTAATTGTTCATCATTGGGTGCCTTTCCGTGCCAAGCATTGGTATGCATCATAAAATTGACTCCGTTACCCATAATGGTATGCAGTAAAACACATACAGGTTTACCATTACCAGTTTTATCTTTAGCGATTTTCATCCCATTTAGAATAGAATCCAAATCATTCCCATTTTTTATATCGATCACTTCCCAATCAAAAGCTTCAAATTTGGCTCTTAAATTTCCAAGCGGTAAAACCTCATCGGTTGCTCCATCTATCTGTTGTTTGTTGTAATCAACAGTAACGATAAGATTATCTATATCGTTCCCGGCTGCATACATAATAGCTTCCCAATTTTGGCCTTCTTGTAATTCACCGTCACCACAAAGGGTGTACACTATCTTAGTATCATGATTTAACTTTTTACTTTGAGCAGCGCCTATGGCTGCTGAAATACCTTGTCCTAGTGATCCAGAGGCAATCCTAATGCCAGGTAATCCTTCATGAGTAGTAGGATGCCCTTGTAATCTAGTATTAAGTAATCGAAAGGTATTGAGTTCTTCTACAGGAAAATATCCTGATCTAGCTAAAACACTGTAAAAAACTGGAGAGATATGACCGTTTGATAAAAAGAAAAGATCCTCCCCAATACCATCCATTTGAAAGTTAGATTTACGATCCATTATTTCTTGGTAAAGTGCAACTAAAAATTCGGCACAACCAAGTGAGCCTCCTGGATGTCCCGAGTTTACTTTATGTACCTGACGTAAAATATCTCTACGCACTTGTACTACTAAATTATTTAAGTGATTAATATCTGGCATGTTGTTGTTTTTCTTGCTCAAAAATAGACTTTTGATAGCCCTACACAAAATGGAATTTGTTACAGTTATTAACGATTTACGCTTTTTAGTTAACAGAATGGGATGTTTTCTATAAAAAGTAAATTATACCTATCACTTCTTCCATTAAAACAACAATTCATTTTATATTTGTGCATCCTATTAATTCAAATAGGGTTCTAAACAGTTAAGATGCGATTCGATTTAAAAGCGACTGATACTTCAACCCAGGCAAGAGCAGCGATCATTACTACCGATCATGGAAAAATAGAAACTCCCATATTTATGCCTGTAGGAACTGTAGGTACCGTAAAGGGAGTTCACCAAAGAGAGTTAAAACAGGATATCAATCCTGATATCATTTTAGGAAACACCTATCATTTATATTTACGTCCAAAAACTTCTATATTAGAAAAAGCCGGAGGCCTCCATAAATTTATGAATTGGGATCGAAATATTCTAACCGACAGCGGTGGATATCAAGTTTACTCACTCTCTGCTAATCGAAAAATTAAAGAAGAAGGCGTAAAGTTTAAATCACACATAGATGGAAGTTATCACACATTTACACCAGAAAATGTTATGGAAATCCAGCGAACAATTGGTGCAGATATCATTATGGCTTTTGATGAGTGTACCCCATATCCTTGCGATTATCAATATGCAAAAAGATCGATGCATATGACGCATCGCTGGTTGGAGCGTTGTATTGACCACTTAAAAAAAACACCCCTAAAATACAATTATCATCAAACTTTTTTTCCGATTGTTCAAGGTAGTACGTATAAAGATTTAAGAAAACAATCTGCAGAATATATCGCCTCTGTAGGTGCTGAAGGAAATGCAATAGGTGGCTTATCTGTGGGAGAGCCAGCAGAGGAAATGTATGAAATGACAGCTGTTGTAACCGAAGTGCTTCCAAAGGATAAACCAAGATATTTAATGGGGGTAGGAACCCCCATAAATTTATTAGAAAATATTTCCTTGGGAATTGATATGTTTGACTGTGTAATGCCTACTAGAAATGGAAGAAATGGAATGCTTTTTACTGCGTATGGTTCTATAAACATTAAAAATAAAAAATGGGCTGATGATTTTTCTGAAATTGACCCCATGAATATTACCTGGGTGGACACTGCCTACAGTAAAGCATATTTAAGGCATTTATTTACAGTCAACGAAATGTTAGGAAGGCAAATAGCAACCATCCATAATTTAGGTTTTTATTTGTGGTTGGTTCGTGAAGCCAGAAAGCATATATTAGCAGGAGACTTTGGAAGTTGGAAAAATAAAATGGTAAAACAAATGGACAATAAGTTGTAATACATGTTAAGTATTCTTGATCGATACATATTAAAAAGATACATAGGAACTTTTACGTTACTTTTACTACTCTTTATTCCTATTGGTATTACCGTAAATCTTGCGGAAAAAATTGACAAAATACTTCAAAACGAAGCTCCTTTTTTAGAAGTTGTTGAATACTACATTTATTTTACTATTTATTTCGCTAATTTACTATTTCCTTTATTTTTATTTCTTTCTGTTATTTGGTTTACTTCAAAACTTGCCAATAATACTGAAGTGATCGCTTTTTTGAGTAGCGGAGTCTCCTATTATCGATTTTTAAGACCTTATTTTATTGGTGCCACTATTGTTTGTATTGGAGCACTTATCATGGGAATGTATCTAGCACCAATGGCTAGTAAAGGATTTAACGAGTTTATTTATAAGTATATTAAAAAGAGTAAAAAAGATCGAACCCAGACCAATGTTTACCGACAAATAAATGATCAAGATTACATTTACGTTAGTTATTTCAATGTAAAAGATAAAACTGGAGAAAAGTTTACATTAGAACATTTTAATGGAAATCAATTAGAATACAAAATTAAAGCCGATAAAATAGTTTTTAATGAATCTGATAGTACCTATACCCTTTATAAATACTTAAAAAGAACCATCAATCCCAATGAAGACTTGCTTGAATCACAAGCAAAAAAAGATACTACCTTTAGCTTTGATTTAGAAGATTTAACACCTGTAGAATATATTGCCGAAACCTTAAATTATACCGAACTAAATTCTTTTATTGAAAGAGAAAAAAAGAGAGGATCTTCCTATATAAATAGGTACGAAGTGGTAAGGTTTAAGCGTTGGAGTTTACCTATATCAGCATATATTTTAACCATAATTGCCGTTGCTGTTTCTTCCATGAAACGAAGGGGAGGAATGGGCGTAAATTTAGCTATAGGTATAGGTATCGGAATGATCTTTATATTTTTTGATAAAATATTTGGAACTATGGCTGAACAAAGTGATTTTTCTCCCATAGTAGCTACTTGGTTTCCTAACTTTGTTTTTGCAATTTTAGCAATATATTTACTTCGTAATGCAAAACGATAAATTAGTAAACTATTTACATTTACATTTTATAGTCTTTATTTGGGGCTTCACAGCAGTTTTAGGCGATTTAATTACGATTAAAGCCGTCCCATTGGTCTGGTTCAGAATGTTGTTGGGTTCTATTTTTGTTTTTATTTTTATTATTATTTCAAAAAGACGTTTAAAAGTATCTTTCAAATCACTGCTAATATTTGCCACTGTCGGCTTATTAATAGCCTTCCACTGGCTGGCGTTTTTTAAGGCAATCAAGGTGTCTAATGTTTCTATTACTTTAGCAATGATGTCCACTGGCGCTTTTTTTACCTCATTTTTAGAACCTATTTTTTTTAAACGAAAAATAATAAATTATGAGGTGTTATTTGGATTGATAGTTATTCTTGGCTTATATATTATATTTAGAGTAGAATCAACTCATTTGACTGGAATCCTATTTGCATTGTTATCTTCTTTTTTAGGCGCTCTATTTTCAATTTTTAATGGAATGATTGTTAAAAAACATAATGCGGCATTAATTTCCTTTTACGAATTATTATTTGGTGTTGTATTTGTCACAATTTTCATCTTTTCAACGGATGGTTTTAGTCCATCATTTTTTGATTTGTCGAATTTAGATTGGATTTATATCATCCTTTTAGCTTCTATTTGCACTGCATATGCCTTTATAGCAGCAGTTCATATAATGAAATGGATAAGTCCTTATACATTAATGCTAACCACTAATATGGAACCCGTTTACGGAATTTTATTAGCCTTAATAATATTAGGAGATAAGGAATACATGCATCCTACCTTTTATTTGGGTGCTCTGATTATCTTAATGACCGTCATTGTAAATGGAATAATTAAAACAAGAAAAAAAGATTGATTATTTACAAACTATATCCTTTATATTTGTGATTTAATATTCAGTTAATTTTAATTAGATAGTATGGAATATCTTGACTTTGAATTGCCCATTAAAGAATTAAACGAACAATACGAAAAAGCTTGTGCAATAGGAACTGAGAGCGATGTTGACGTTTCAAATACTTGTTCACAAATAAAAAAGAAATTAGACGAAACCAAAAGGAAAATCTACAAAAATTTAACTCCTTGGCAACGCGTTCAGTTATCTAGACATCCAAATAGACCCTATACGTTAGATTATATCAAAGCCATTTGTGGTGATAGTTTTTTGGAGTTACATGGGGATCGAAATTTTAAAGATGACAAAGCCATGATAGGTGGTTTGGGTAAGATAGGAGACCAGTCTTTTATGTTTATTGGACAACAAAAAGGGTTCAATACTAAAACTAGACAATATAGAAATTTTGGGATGTCAAATCCTGAGGGCTATAGAAAAGCATTACGATTAATGAAATCTGCTGAAAAATTTGGAGTCCCAGTAATTAGTTTTATTGATACGCCAGGTGCTTATCCAGGACTTGAAGCTGAGGAGCGAGGTCAAGGGGAAGCAATTGCAAGAAATATTATTGAAATGACTCGCTTGAAAGTTCCAATAATAGTAGTAATTATTGGAGAAGGAGCCAGTGGAGGTGCTCTAGGTATAGGTGTAGGAGATAGAGTTTTAATGCTTGAGAATACTTGGTATTCAGTAATTTCTCCTGAAAGTTGTTCTTCTATACTATGGAGAAGTTGGGAATACAAAGAACAGGCTGCAGAGGCTTTAAAATTGACTGCCAACGACATGAAACGACAAAACTTAATCGATTTGATTGTCAAAGAACCTCTCGGAGGTGCCCATAACAACAAAGAAAAAACTTTTAAAATTGTATCAAATACAATTTTAAAAGAATACAAGTCTCTAAAGAACTTATCCCCAAAAGAATTGGTTAAAAATAGGATGAAGAAATATTCAGAAATGGGTGTCTTTAACGCTTAGTTATTCATTAACAAACCTTTAACAAAATTCGAAGGCTTCATATTCAGGTTTTTTTATGCTTATTAACAATTTTTTTGAGTTGTCAACAGCTAAATTGTTAATGAGCAGTTAACTTTGATCCTTAAATTTAAACCTTATAACATGGCAATTTTAATTACTTTAGCGCTATGGAAAAAATAAAACCTCAAAGCTCTTATTCCAAACAAAAAAGCCAAGTAATTTCTTTAGAGAAAGGAAAAATACCTCCACAAGCCCTTGATTTAGAAGAGGTTGTGCTTGGGGCCATGATGGTTGATAAAAGGGGTGTAGATGAGGTCATTGATATTCTACACCCGGAGGTTTTTTATAAGCAAGCGCACCAACAAATATTTGAAGCGATCTTTATGTTGTTTAAAGAAGGACTTCCCATTGACTTATTAACCGTATCGTCAAAATTAAAAACACAAAAAAATCTTGAATCAATCGGAGGTGATTTTTATCTGATACAATTAACCCAAAAGGTATCCTCCTCAGCACATATTGAGTTTCATGCTAGAATTATCATACAGAAATTTATACAGCGTAGTCTTATTAAAATTTCAAATGAAATAATTGAAGACTCCTACAATGAAAGTACTGATGTTTTCGATTTGCTAGATACAGCTGAATCAAAGTTATACGAAATTACACAAGGCAATATTAAAAAATCTACTATAAGCGCTCAGGATTTGGTAATTGAAGCTAAGAAAAAAATTGAAGAAATTGCCAATAGAGAGGGCTTATCAGGAATACCTTCTGGTTTTGTTAAAGTTGATAAGCTGACTTCAGGTTGGCAACCAAGTGATTTAATAATTATAGCAGCTAGGCCTGGTATGGGAAAAACTGCTTTCTCATTGTCAATGGCCAGAAATATTTCAGTTTTGCACAACATCCCAGTTGCATTTTTCTCACTAGAAATGTCCTCTATTCAGTTGATAACCCGTTTAATATCCTCTGAAACAGGATTAAATTCTGAAAAATTAAGAACTGGTAATTTAGAAAAACACGAATGGGAACAATTAAATGTTAAAGTGAAAAGCCTTGAAAAAGCTCCTTTGTTTATTGACGATACTCCTTCACTTTCAATATTTGATTTAAGAGCAAAAGCCCGAAGATTGGCATCCCAGCATAAAATCAAATTGATTATGGTAGATTATCTCCAGCTAATGACGGCTGGTGGAAACCAAAAAGGAGGCAACAGAGAGCAAGAAATTTCTACAATTTCCAGAAATCTTAAGGCTTTAGCTAAAGAATTAAATATTCCAGTGATAGCACTTTCTCAATTATCACGTGCGGTAGAAACTAGAGGTGGAACCAAAAGGCCATTACTTTCGGATTTAAGAGAATCTGGTGCCATTGAACAGGATGCAGATATTGTTTCTTTTATTTACAGACCAGAGTATTATAAAATTGACGAATGGGACGATGATGAACACAGTCCGACTGAGGGCCAAGGGGAGTTTATTGTAGCAAAGCACCGTAATGGAGGCTTGGACGAAATCCGACTAAAGTTCTTAGGGCATCTTGGAAAATTTGAAGATTTGGATGAATTTAATTTTTCAAATGAATATCAGTCTAGAATGAACGCTGCTGCTAATGATGATACATTTAAAACTAATCCTTCAGCTTCACCAGATGAAGCATTTGGCAGCTCCATGAATAATAATTTTTCTGATAACGACGATGATATACCATTTTAATGAACCCTTGTTTTTTTAAATTTAAAAATATGGATCGCTAATTTTTAGTTTATTAATTTTACATTGCATTAGAAATTTTGTTAGTTATTTACTTCTATGAGATTTTTTTTTATTTTGTTTTTTACGGTGTTACTTCATTCAACAGTAACGGCCTCTTATATTCTGGTCCCAATGGATTCAGACAATCAAGCAGAGCATCTTAAAGCCTATGGCTTAACTTATTGGACTTTAAAAAAGCAGTTAAAAGTAAAATGGCTCCTTAATTATAGAGGAGGTTCTTTTTTATTACCCGATACCGAAGAAATAAAAAAAGAATGTCAAGTAAGAGGAATTTCTTTTGAGCTAATATCCAATTCTAAAACGGAAGAAATCTTAAACTTAATTAGTAGCCCTTCTCAAAATATGGAAGCGGTTGTTCTTGAAAAGGCACCAAGAGTAGCTGTTTATTCACCAAAGGGAAATCAACCATGGGACGACGCAGTAACTATGGTTTTAACCTATGCAGAGATTCCTTATACGATCGTCTATGATGAAGAAGTTTTAAGTGATCAACTTTTACTCTATGATTGGCTGCATCTTCACCACGAGGATTTTACCGGACAATATGGTAAATTTTATCGAGCGTATCGCACCGCACCATGGTATATTAAAAACAAAAAAGAAGCAGAATTAATGGCTTCAAATCTAGGATACAAAAAAGTATCTGAACTTAAGTTAGAAGTTTCCTTGAAAATAAGAGATTATGTAGTTGGTGGTGGCTTTATGTTTGCGATGTGTAGTGCGACGGATAGTTTTGACATTGCATTGGCTGCAGAAGGAGTTGATATTTGTGAAACAATGTTTGATGATGATCCTAGCGATGCTGATTATCAAAGTAAAATAAATTATGATAATACCTTCGCCTTTAAAAATTTCATATTGGAAAGAAGTCCGATGGTATACGAGTTTTCATCTATCGATATGACCTCTAAGCGAAAAATCAACAAAGAAATCGATTATTTTACTTTAATGGATTATTCAGCAAAGTGGGATCCTATACCGACCATGCTAAATCAAAACCATACCTCCTTAATAAAAGGCTTTATGGGACAAACAACTGCTTACGAAAGAGATCAAATTAAAGCAAATGTTTTAGTCATGGGAGAACAAAAAGCCAACGGCGAGGCTCGATACATTCATGGAATTAAAGGAAAGGGTTTTTTTACATTTTATGGCGGCCATGATCCTGAGGACTATCAGCATCGAGTAGGGGATCCAAAAACTGAATTAGAACTACATCCAAACTCTCCTGGGTATCGATTGATTTTAAATAATGTACTATTTCCAGCCGCTAAAAAGAAAAAACAAAAAACCTAATTTTCATTCAACGACTCATAATAACTTAAGGGAGGTAGTATAGTAATTTCTACCCTTCTGTTCAACTGTTTGTTATAATCGGAGCTGTTAGATACTCTTGGTTTACTTTCTCCGTAGGAATTGATTAAATAATCATAATTTGAATTGTTTGGTAATAATGTTTTTAATCGATTGGCCACCGAGTGACATCTTTTGCTAGATAAATCTAGATTATAATTTTCTTTCCCATCACTATCTGTGTGACCATCAATCAATATCGTTGCTCTATCTACCTTTTGAATGGTATTGGTTAAATTTAGTAATAGTGAATCGGCAGATTTTTGGAGATTATATTCATCAAATTTAAAGAGAAGTTCTGTATTTAACGTTAGCCTAATAACGCAATTTATTGCACCTATTGCATCGATATCGGCTCCTGCTGTTTTACTTCTACAGACTTCTTTTTGATCAATGATTCTTACAAAATAAAATACTTTTTTTGTAGAAATATTTTGATTCTCTAGGTCTATTATTGATTTTCCACCAAATATATTACCAGCAAATATCCAATCTTCTCCATTTTCTGAAATTTCTATTCTTGCGGCCTCTTTTGAAGGCCCTACTTCAAATATATACAAATCGTTTCCTTTAAGGTTCATAAAACCATTGTCTGTGAAAGCAACTGTTAATGTTCCTTTACAGCCAATTGAAACGTAATCCGGTTTATCGTAGGATCTGTAATTAGGTTCATTTAAGGCCTGTGAACTATCCTGGTATTTTTTATAAGGGGCGGGTTTTCCGAGCTTAAAATTAACGATACTGTCTGCAAAAGAGATTTTTCCTAATGGAATATAAATAGACTCGTACCTATTGACAACATATGTTTCACCAGTTTGTGAGAAAAGATAGTTGTTGTTTCCAGATATAATTGCCAGAAAAAAAATTAGAAATAGTATCCTCATTTATGTCTTTTTAACTAATATAAACAATCTTTAATCAATTGTTTTTTAAAACTACAATAAATAAAGTAATTCTAATAGTAAAGTTGAAGGTAGTTATAGCTTTCATTAAATTCTGAATGACAGCAGTGAATAAACAAAAAAACCGCTTATCAAGCGGTTTTTTTCTGTGAAATAAATAGTTTTTATGTCTTATTTTACTTTTTTCACAATCGCTTCAAAAGCGTCTGGGTGGTTCATCGCTAAATCGGCTAAAACCTTTCGGTTTAATTCGATGTTGTTAGCTTTTACTTTTCCCATAAATTGTGAATAAGACATGCCGTGTTCTCTGGCACCCGCATTAATACGAGTAATCCATAATGCACGAAATGTTCTTTTTTTAGCGCGACGGTCTCTGTATGAGTATTGCATCGCTTTATCGACAGCATTTTTTGCTACTGTCCATACATTTTTACGTCTTCCAAAGTATCCTTTGGCTTGCTTCATTACCTTTTTTCTTCGGGCTCTTTTAGCAACTGAATTTACTGATCTTGGCATAATTTTGTTTTTTTTGTAGAAGGCGATTCTTTAGAATTCTTTAAGGCCTTACTCCAGGGTTTATAATTTTGTTAACCAGTTAAGAATTACTTCATTCGAAGCATTTGCTTAACATTACTTTCGTCTGCTTTGTGCACAACAGTGTCGTGTGTTAAAGCTAGCTTACGTTTTTTAGTCTTCTTTGTTAAAATATGACTTTTAAACGCATGCTTTCTTTTGATTTTACCGGTACCAGTAAGCTTAAATCTCTTTTTGGCACTAGATTTTGTTTTTTGTTTAGGCATGTTTCCTAGTTTTTATCTATTTTTTTCACTTGTATTATTTTTATCTAAAAGATAAGTTGGTTTATTATTTTGCTTTTTTTGGAGCAATAAACATTGTCATTCTCTTACCTTCTAATTTTGGCATTTGTTCTACTTTACCAAAATCTTCAAGTTCTTGTGCAAGTCGTAACAACAAAATTTCTCCTTTATCTTTATAGATTATAGAACGACCTTTAAAAAATACAAAGGCTTTCAATTTTGCTCCTTCTTTTAAGAACTTTTCAGCGTGTTTCTTTTTAAATTGATAATCATGATTATCAGTATTAGGTCCAAAACGTATTTCTTTTATGGTTACTTTAGTTGCTTTGGATTTTAAGTTTTTTTCACGTTTTTTTTGTTCGTAAACAAATTTTTTGTAATCCATTGCTTTACATACGGGAGGAGTAGCATTAGGTGAGATTTCAACTAAATCCACTTCGAGTTCTCTGGATATTTCTAAAGCTTTACTGAGAGTATAAACGCCAACTTCAACATTTTCGCCAACCAATCTTACTTCTTGAGCGCGAATTTTTTGGTTTATCCTGTGTTTGTCTTCTTTTATTATCCTTGCTGGACCTCTGCTTCTTTTTCTACGTATTGCTATGGCTATAATTATTTAATATTATACAATAAATTCTTTTTTGTTTATGTCTATTTCTTTGTTTAACAATAACGAAAATGCTTCAACAGTCATTGATCCTAGGTCACCTTTACTATGTTTTCTTACGGAAACTGAATTTTCAACTTCTTCTTGATCCCCTAAAATTAACATGTAAGGAATTTTATTCATTTCTGCTTCCCTTATTTTCTTTCCTATTGTTTCACTTCTATTATCTACAAGGCCGCGAATTTCGTTATTTTCCAGCACATTTAAAACTTTTTCAGCGTATTTTTCATATTTTTCACTCAAAGTCAATATACTAACCTGTTCTGGCATGAGCCACAATGGGAAATTTCCGCCTGTATGTTCTAATAAAATTGCTATGAAACGTTCCATACTTCCAAATGGTGCTCGATGTATCATAACAGGTCTGTGATGTTCGTTATCACTTCCTTTATATTCAAGTTCAAATCTTTCAGGAAGATTATAGTCTACTTGGATCGTTCCCAGCTGCCAGCTTCTTCCCAAAGCATCTTTAACCATAAAATCTAACTTTGGACCATAAAAAGCGGCTTCTCCTTTTTCTATAACATAATCCAAACCTTT
>Ga0206130_10000945_pt1 | contig 44711 bp, 63 predicted proteins | sample Helgoland_Spring_9_FD_148637 | JGI IMG/M metagenome (GOLD analysis project Ga0206130, IMG submission 148637) | Pelagic subsurface seawater microbial communities from Kabeltonne, Helgoland, North Sea - Helgoland_Spring_Bloom_20160512_1 | ecosystem: Environmental > Aquatic > Marine > Epipelagic ...
TGCTGAAAATCTGGGACTTGAGATTGAGCATCTTCTTGGCCTCGAGAAGGCTCCTAAAGCAACACTCAAAAATCTTGAAGCAGCGACGGGTGCACAGCAACTCCACGAATACGAAGGTATTTGATAAGAACGATGTCAAGTACAGTAGTAAGGATAACACATGAGAACGAGCTGGATTAATGAAAGTGATAATACGGTTCATCTGGAGATAGCAGGAATTCTCTTTTATCTAATCCAAGCTGAAAACCACGGTCACGCTATAGCATTAAGCATTGCATGGAATAGTGGAAAAATGAAAGAACCCTCTGGTCAAGGATATCGACTACCACATTGACCCCGCTACGGGGTTACAGAGAGCCTCCTTTACTGGGGGCTTTTTATTATCTAGAAAAAGTACGACGGCAAAGGGGAATCTAGGACAAATTGTGGAAAAGGAATACGGATTTAAATGATCGCGAATCGTGCAAAATTATGGCATAGTATGTGAAATAAAAAAGGAATTTTTAGTCAAGATGTTTCAGGTCATTGCAACCCGTTTGACGTTAGTAAATTATCATGGTCATTAGCAATTGATCAGATAATCGTTGATATTGATGTGAAATCAGTGTGGGGTTATTGCTAGTTTGAGACAACAACGTAATAATCTTATGGGTTCGGAGATGCAATCTCCCTTAATTCCGATTGCTCTCCAAGCGCATAAATATCACTATGTCCCTCACTAGCATTTAGTTGTGAAGAAGTGTTATTGATCTTAGTATCTATCAATTTAGGATATATTTTATCACACTTTTTCAAATCTGTAAAGGGTAAATTTTTGCTTACCTCTGTTGAAAATAAACCTTTGAAAAAGTAGAAACATGAAGCTGGCATACAAAAATTATTTTTGCTAGGCATCACGATAGTCGTGAATCTTTTCGTCCCAGACCCAGTTTGCCGCAATGTTAGTATAAAATTTCTCCTCCAGAAAACTACGATAATCTTGTGTGTATTGCTGGTAGGAAAGTTGTGGTTCGTTAAAGCTATCTCGCTCGATACAATTCTCCTGCCACATACCTCTGATAAAACCAGCATACTCTTTTGTTATTGTCATAGATATTTTACTCCTAACCAGTTAGCAACCTTAGTTTTTAGCCAAGATTTGTTTTCCATTCTAAGACTGATGCCTGTATTGTCTATCCTTGCCGCCTCATCACCGTCTGAATTATTCACGGTAAGATACGAACTCATAGTTCCACTTGCCCAAACATCATCAATTGTTGTGATCAGATTATTGGCAACGTAAAATTTTAGTCGCCGATCTACAGGAACATCTAAATCAAGACTTAGTTGTTGTGTAAGCGGAAATTGTAAGTCAAGTGATTGTTGATACATTACTCTCTCCTTGCTTTCAAGCATTGTTCAAAGACTCTCCAAAGATCTTTCATTCTGAGTTCGTGAAACTCTCGAACTCCAATAAGAACATTCATTAGTTGATCCTCACTCAAGCTCTCACTTGAGTGGTAGAGAGTATCTAAATCATCAACAGTACGCCAAGCTGCTACGATCTTATCTTCAAGATCAATAAGCGTATTTTCTTGTGACCTCAGTTTCATGTCTTTCTCCCCTAGTTATAAAATAAGTGATTGTCGATTGTTGTAACTAACTCTAAATGTTTTGACCAGTAAGGGTTAACAGCATCAGAATGATACCAAAGAGACCCTTCTGTTATATCTTTATATTCACCCCACAGTACCTGATCTGCAATGTGAAGAGATTCCATCCATGTTGTAGAGTCGGTAGGATGATCAGAGAGACCATCACAAAACCAACTAAACTGACAACGATTCTTAACTGGAAGCATATTGCCTTTCCAGTTTTCTTCCCACTCTGCTTGATATACTACTTCACAAACAGAGTTGGGAAACTGTGGATCTTGTACTCTATTCAGTACTACGTTTGCAACTGCCAACCTTCCCGCAAAGGATTGGTTAGCAGACTCAAAGTATATATTCTGTGCTAGACAGAACCTCTCACCGTTTTCATCATAGCTCGCACCTGGAATAGGCATTGCGAGTGCTGCAACTACAGCGAGAGTACGAATCACTGTACAAACTTAGTAAGATCCGGCTCTCGATAGTTCGGGCCTTTCATAACCTTGCCATCTTCTCGGTAGAGAGGACGACCGTCTGCACCAAGCTTTGTCATGTTGCTGCTATGCACTTCGTGAAAACAATCATCAAGATCAATACCAAAGGCATGGCCTGCTCCGTAGACAACATAGAGAATGTCTGTAAGCGCATCTGCAATTTCAAGCATACTTTTGTTAGCCAATCCATCACGTAACTCCTGTACTTCTTCGTCAATTAAATCAAGGCGTAGTGCCGAGAGGTTAAAGTCGGGTGTAGTGGGAATATAAAGAACTTCTTGACCGAAGGCCTCCATAAAGTCACCAACCTTTTCAAAATTTGTAATCTGTGTGTTGCTCATTTTTAGTTCCTATTTATCTGGTTTATGCGTATATTATACTCGCATTCACCACTTTTGTCAAGATTTATCTTTCAATGACTTGAGGGTTCCTGGATACTTTTTATTCAGTTTTTCCATCATTCTCGAAATCATGTGTTGCTTCGGGATAGTAACTACCTCGATGTTTTTGTAGTAGTCCTCTAGATTACGAGTATCGCCTTGAATACCATGATAGCACTCTTCAGCCTCTTCGTCATCCAAATCACCATCCCAGTTCAAATCAGTAACCTGTAGTTGAGCCGTCTTCGCATTAAGAAAGATACGATCATAGTTCTCATCGAATGCTTTTTTATTAGTGGTTCTATCCTTGTCGCCTTTGCTCATGTATTCTCTCCAATACTGCTAGCTTTTGTTCGTTCGTCATTATAAACCAATCTGTAATCTCTGAGGGTGTGCGTTTACATCCGAGACAAGCACTCTCTGCGGGGTCGTACAAACAAGTACCTATGCAGGGGGACTTAACAGTTTTATTAGTTTGTCGTTCCATATCTTTTTAAACTCTGGGTTCTGTGCTCTGTCTCTAGCGCGTTTGAGGGCTTTCGCCCTCTTTGCTAAAAGACTCATAGGCTAGCAAGTATAAATTCAGGAGATGTGTAGTGATATGGATCTTCTTCACAGTTATCTTCCTTTCCTTCTTCGATAAACCAGTCAGTAATCTGACCATTGTCGATAATACAAGCATATCTCCAAGACCGAGGACCAAAGCCCAAGTTATCTTTATCTACTAGCATATTCATACCATCAGTAAATTTGTGAGAACCGTCGGGAATCACTTGAACATTCTCCAAGTTGTTTTCTTTTGCCCACTTATTCATTACAAACGAGTCATTGACAGACACGCAGTAAATTGCATCAAATCCTTCTTGGTTCAGAAACTCTGGAGCAAGACGCTCAAAGTCTGGAAGTTGATAAGTTGAGCAAGTAGGAGTAAATGCTCCTGGAAGTGAGAATACTAAAACTCTGCGGTGAGCAAAGAGATCCCAAGTGCTTACGCTTTGCCATCCGTATTCATCACCTTGCTGTACGCGCGTTTGAAACACTACTGAAGGCGCGTGAGTTGGAAGACTACGGTAGTACCGTCGATCTTCATAATCTTCTCGCTCGTGGCGAGCACAATAAACTGTCATTTTACCATCCTTTTTTAATTTTTGCATCATAGTGATACTGTTTACATTCTTTAATGGTTTCGGAAACACCTTCCTCAACCTCTTTTTTGCACATTGCGTTTATTCTTTTTGTATTTTCGATAGCACCAAGTGTACCGGCGATAATCATTGCCCAAAATACTATGTTCATGTTCTTCCTTTAAATACTACTTTTCTATATGCACAAGGCGAATATAGAAATTTTTATTGATGAGTGATTCAGGATAGCCTTTGCTAACCAACCACTCGTTTTGATCTTTCCAATCCCACATTGCCCAATAAGGTGGACAGGCGACTGGAAAACCATACTTCTCGCCTTCTGGAGGCAAAATCATTAATATTGTGTTAGCCATGTTAAGAGGGGGACGTTTCCAAGCTCTTCCTACCATGATCTACTATTCCAAGAAACAGAAAACCTATATTCCGCATCTGTATCAGAAAAATGAATCTGATTATTATCTTCATCGTAAGTATAATCCTCATCGTTGAGAATATTCTCACAAAGATCTAATGCGAGATTTAATGTTTCTAAATCTAAAAATTGTGTTGTTGGTCCTACCATCCGAATAACCCCCATCCGTGATTTGCTACTGCGTTAAGTATAATGGCTATACAAGTTGCCATATGAGTAAGCCACCATGTAGTTCTAATTAAGGCAATGGCGTCTGCCTGTGCATCAGTCTCTCCGACCTTCTCTCCAAGGCTTTTAGCCCATAATCTCCATAGTCCTCTCATTCTAGCCCAAGTTCTTAGTTTCATTGCTGACCTCTTTTTTATCATTCCGCCGAACACGTTTATTATAGCCACGTTTGATGACTTTTAATGCTCTTCTACCAAAGTTATAGTACTTACGAGCTTTGGTAAGTGCATCGTATTCGTCTCCACCTTTCAACGGGGTTGTTCTACCTTTTTTCATACTTCACCTATCATATGGCTTCGTACATTAGAATTTACTAATCTCCCATACTTATCATAAGTATACACAATTGTTTCCTGTGTATCCTTATTAACTCGCACAGTAGATTTTACAGTTGTAATGTCGTACTGTATATTTGGTGTTTTGTACGGAAATTGCATACGTGCTGATATTCCTTCTATCATTTTGTCAACATCTCCACTAAATTCATTAACACAGCAGTACCTGATATAGAACTGCCAATTATAATTGCTTTATCATTCCAGCAGTGTCCTACATATATCCAAGACCCTGCTGCAAGTGTATAAAATATCTGTCCCATTGTTCCAAGTCCTGCACTCATTAAAAATACACCAGTAACTCCAAAAACAGTAGCTATCCACTTAACATAACTATCTACTGTTCCTGTAGGAGTCGCAGGCTTGAGATCATCTACCTCGAGCTGTAGCTCTTCCATCTCCTGCTTTAGCCGCTTACGTTCAGCATTCATTTCCATTGCTAAACGCCCTGCTTTACTCATAGTACTTCCAATGTACTGCTCTTTAACTTCGGGGCTTATCTTTGCTTCTAGCTTTTCTTCGTTATACTCTTTGCCCATCTTACCACCTCGTTCTATACTACAGACCAACTGTACATAAGATCCGTGTACCATTGGCTAAATTCATCAAAGTGGGACTCAAACTCAAATCTTATTGTATCTCCATAGATATCAGTAAAGTATTTGATGTCCCACTCTTGTTTTTCACAGTTTTCTTTACACCACTCTATACAATCATTTCTAACATCAGTATGAGTGATGTGTTGAAAGTAAGAGCCCATTCTCCACTTTCTTTTATAGTCATCTATCTCTTGGGGTGTCATTCTTGTATTAAGCATCTTTCTTCGCTCTTTTAATTGATTCTTGCATTCGTTTGTAGTCTTGGTCTGCTTCCCACTGAGCTTGCTTATCTCGAACTATTAACCAAGCTCCTGCAACACCAACCATAAAAAGGCTAAAAGCCATACCCGCTATAATATATTCCATTATACATTCTCCCATAAAAGATCTGTGAGAATTTCTTCATAAGAATATGCTTCAACTTCCCACGGGGTCTCCGAGTAGTCAAGTCCTTCACAATCAATTGATTTCTTGTTGTGTTTCCAAACATGATCTACCATATTAATTTGTCCCTTGCAGAATTGTTTTGCATGAGTAAGCTCATGTGCAAGACTTCCTGCAATTTCATGAGGCTCGTAGGCAATTACTTCGTCATCTTCGTATCTCCAATGAGTTCCTATAATGATTGCAGACTCAAGCTCGTCGCCTGTACAATAACCTACAGCGGAGCCTTCTTTATCTGCGAACTTTTGAAAACGAATGTTGATATCATAATCAACATTGTCTGGGAAGAGAGCCACAATGCATTCGTCAATAAACGTATTGAACTCAGGGAATCTTTTACCTTCGGTTGTTACTTTTATCATATAATTTCTCCAATTCATGAAACTATTATACGCCTTATTCAGCAGGTTGTCAAGAACTATTTCAAGCCAAAAGGATTTTGTGCCTGCTTTTCTTGTCTTTTTCTTTCTCGTACTTTTGCTGCTGCTTTCTTCTTTTGCTTCTTTGTAGTGCGCTTCTCGTGGTATTCTTTTTCTTTGTAGTCAAATAACTTATTGCTGTCTGCAACCTTGCGTTTGAATACTCGTAGTGCGCTCTCTACATTACCATTCTTAACTTTAACTCTCATTGAGTTTTAAACCTATAGCCTCTCTTACGAATGTAAGATACTTGATTACGTATAGACTGCACAGTTCTGCCAGGTAATAACCTAGCCATCTCTTCCACATCTAAGTGGTAGTAGTGAGAAGCAAGTATACGTCTCTCGTCGGTAGTCCACGGTCTCTTTTTATATTTTTTCATGGGATTATTATACTCAAAAGCGGTTGCATTGTCAAGAAATTTTTTTAGGGTCGCTCAAAAATTTTTCTTGACTTTTGGTGTGTTTTTCAGTATAATTCACCCATAAAACAAAATAAAAAATATATGGGAAAAGTAAGATAGTTCTTGACTTATTGCTTGTTTCTGCGTATAATAATCATTCTGAAGTGGATAAACCAATCCAAGAAACGGAGAAAATTATGTTAGAGTATGCCATTTTTGTGTTTGTAGTTATAGGATGTGGCCTTACATGCCATGCCTTAGGCAAACAAGAAGGGATAGAAACAACAATAGAACACTTAGTTGATAATGGGATGCTTGAGCTTGAAGAAGAATAGGCTCCTGATATTAGAAGACAAAGATGAGAGTGGTAAATTAGTGTATAAAGTAAGAGATAGTAGAAGATTATTTGTTATTACACACAGTAAAGATGTTGCTCTCAAAGTATTTAAAGAACTCAAACTAGACTATCAAAGACAAAAGGAACAAGAAAATGCCAGCAAAGTTTAAAGAATCAGTAAAAGTAGTAGTAGACCGTCAATCTCGCAAGATGAAAACAGTACACTACTACTTGAAAAATACCCCGACTCAACAAATTGTTGATGCTCTAGAGAGCAGCAATACACAACCAAAGCACAAGCAGAAGTTCCGAAACGAGCTTGTACGACGCGGAGTTAGTGTTTAATGAATCTGAGGGAAAGATTAATTGAAGCAACGATTGCACATGTAGAAGGTAAGATTGCCTACCACAAAGCAAACGTAGAAGTCTACTTGACAAATCCAGTCGGAATTGGAGAGCATCCTGATATTATGGAGGCTCTGCTGTCAGAAATGAAAGAGATAGCAGAAAATCAGGATATTTTAGAGGTTGCACAAAATATTCCGAAAAAGGTAGTATAAGCTCGCCTAAAGTAGCTTATGTATGGGCTACTTAGCCCGAGAGACACAATGGAGAAAAAGTAGTGAAAAACCGAGAAGAGGCCGCTTGCTTATTTTGTGGAGTGGTTACAGCGTTAGGCTGTTTAGCCTTGCCCTTTTTTATTATCAGCATGAGTGCCAGCGCAATGTAATACTAGGAGAAATCTTACATGAATAGAGAACAAGTACAGAAACAATTAGCAATAGACGAAGGAATAGTAAACGAAGTATACCTTGATCATTTAGGCTACGCCACTTTTGGCATCGGGCACTTAATCACGGATAAAGATCCAGAACAAGGATGCGACGTTGGAACTCCGGTTAGCGAAGAGAGGGTCACAGAAGCCTTCCAAGCAGATCTTGACATTGCTATTGGTGAATGCAAAGTTCTCTTTGACTTGTGGGATACCTACCCAGGGGAAGTCCAAGAGATACTCGTCAACATGATGTTTAATCTTGGACGACCCCGACTTAGTAAGTTCAAAAACTTCAAGAAAGCTGTCGATGCAGGAGACTGGAAGACAGCAGGTATTGAAGGCAGAGATTCCTTATGGTGGAAACAAGTAGGGAATCGTGCTGAAAGACTTATGGTAAGAATAGAAAATGTCTAAAATTTTGATGGGAATTATAGCGGCGATGGGAATAGGAGGTTACTTCTACTACCAGACCGCTATAGTGCCTATGAAAAATAAGATAGAAGAACAAACCGCAGTAATACTCGCACAAGACTTGCGAGACCAAGAACAAAAAGCAGCGATCGCTGCAATTCAAGAAAACCTTGAGACCACAACCAAAGCTCTTGGAGGTTTACAAGTTAAAAATCAACAAGCTGAAGCACAAATGTCAGAGTATCTCGACATCTTTCGCAGACATAATCTTGCCAAGATAGCAAGTGCTAGACCTGGCAGTATACAACTTAGAGCCAATAGAGCTACAAAGGAGGTATTTGATGCAATTGAAGACGTTAGCGAGTCTATCAGCAATCCTGATACTAAGTAGCGGGTGTAGCCTTCTTACTCCAAAGCCTTTGCCTCCTCGTGAAGTAAAGATTGTAACAAAGCCTGTACCTATAGATATTGTACATCCAACAATGCCTCGTTCTTTGAACCTCAAAGAGCCTAAATGGTATGTAGTGTCTGATGCTAAGATTATTGAAGAGTGCAAGAAAGATCCCGTAACAAAAGAAAGAGACTGTAAGCTAGGCAAAGAAGATCTATACCCAGAAGGATATACATACTTTGACCGTTTCATAGCTGATATAAAAAAGAAACACGGAGGAGATCTTGTGTTTGTTGCTATGTCTGTTGCAGACTACGAACTTATGAGTTATAATACTCAAGAAATCAAAAGATATATTACTCAGTTGGGCGATGTAGTTATTTACTACAAAGAAGTCACGACTAAAGTAAAGGAGCCTGAAGATGGCGTACAGTGATAAAGTAATGGATCACTACGAGAACCCACGCAATGTGGGTAAACTCGATGCGGGTGCTCCGAACGTCGGTACGGGTATGGTAGGCGCTCCTGCTTGTGGAGATGTGATGCGTCTACAGATTCTTGTGGACGACAACGATGTAATCACAGATGCAAAGTTCAAGACCTACGGCTGTGGATCCGCTATTGCCTCTAGTTCACTTCTAACAGAGTGGGTAAAAGGACAACACATGGATGAAGCATACAAAATTAAAAACACGGACTTAGCCTCTGAGCTAGCTCTCCCTCCTGTTAAAATTCATTGTTCGGTTCTTGCCGAAGATGCGATTAAGACAGCAATACGTGACCTCAAGGATAAGCGGAGTGAAATACCAAGTAATTAAAGATTTCCTATACCCCGATGTAGCGGAAAGATTATCCTCACACATAGAAAACGCCAAACCAGATCAATGGAAACACTACTATAAGTTTGGCCCAGATGACAGACCTCTGTACTCTGACAATACTATAAAAGACGAGTTTCTAAAAGCAAACATCTATAAAAAACTAGAAGAAAGCCTTCTAGAAGGACACTTTACTTACAGATTGAAAAGACTTGTAAAGTGTACAGACGAAAGCTGTGACTGTGCTATGTGTTACTTGAGAAAAGAGATACTGAGTACTCCCGATTTCCTACAATTTATAGGAGACCTTGCAAAGATAGAAGGATTACAACTCGTAGAAGACTTCGGAAGTATTTATGGACACGGAGACTTTCTTAGTATACATCCTGATCCCAACTTCGATGTAGCTTTTATTCTAAACCTTTCCAAGGACTGGAAGTATGAGTATGGAGGCTGCCTAACTGTTTTCGATAAAGAGGATCCTGTAGTAATACTACCAGAGTACAACTCTTTAGTACTCTTATACTTGGGGGAAGACGGTGTAGACCACTATATCAGTGAAGTATCTAAGCTGGCTCCAGGACCTCGTATGGCAGTGAGCGGATGGTTCAGTAGACCACAAAATAGTTCTTGACACCCTTCCTAAATTTTAGTATAATACTTATTCAAATTTAGGAGACTACCATCAATTTATTTTATTTAGACGAAGATCTCGACAAGTGTGCCGAGTATCATGTTGACAAACACGTTAACAAAATGATACTCGAAGCAGCACAGCTTATTAACACAAACCTCTGGATAGATCACCTGTTCGGGTTTGTGCCTCGTGCTATCACTAAAGAAGAGAATAAAGTTCTTCAAGAAACTCGTAAGAAGTGGAAAGATGTTCCTATGGAAGATCGCCTCTTTCCTTACTTACCTACGATGCAGAATCACCCTAGTTGTATCTGGGTGCGTTCTTCGTTGGAGAATTACTTCTGGACAAATTGTTATGCGTTTGCTCTTGGTAGCGAAGCGCATTACAGATATGGTAGCGATCACAAGAGTCTTGCAATGCTACGAGCCTTGCCAGAACCACAACATATGGAAGACCACGGGTTTACTACATTTGCCTTGGCAATGACAGAAGAGCTAAAAGATTATGATAATCCTATACAGTCTTATCGCAATTTTTATATGCTCGACAAAGCTACGTTCGCGGAGTGGAAACATAGAGAAAAGCCACATTGGTGGGACGAAGAACTAGCCGACTATAATAACAGAATAAGCAGGAGCTAAAATGACAGTACGACTTATATCATCATCACACGATAATCTGATTGAAGAGATCGCTATGATGGCTAGAGTATCGAACCCTAGTAACCAAAATAACAGTAAGACTTCGGAGAAGTTAGTAAAGTATCTAATCAAACATAAGCACTGGAGTCCGTTTGAAATGGTATCTCTTACGCTAGAGATTGATACTACTCGAGACATTGCACATCAAATTGTGCGTCATCGTAGTTTTGCTTTTCAGGAGTTTAGTCAGCGTTACGCCGACCCTGCGGCGATGGGTTTTCCGTATGAATTACGAGAAACTCGTTTGCAAGATGAAACCAATCGCCAGAATAGTGTAGAAACTGATGATGAACTTCTAAACAAGCACTGGATTCAACAGCAGAAGCGTGTTATGGATGTAGCAGATGGAGTATACAAGTGGGCAATTGGAGTAGGTATTGCAAAGGAACAAGCTCGAGCAGTGCTTCCAGAAGGACTGACAAAGAGTAGACTTTATATGGCGGGTACACTACGATCATGGATACATTACGTTGATGTGCGTACAACCCCAGGAACTCAGAAAGAACACTTGGAAATTGCTCGACAGTGTGGGCAGATTATTGAGCCGTTTTTTCCGATGATGAAGGACTTTATACATGACTAATCCATTGGATAAGCAAGAAGGCGGCTCACACTACGATCTGCCTATTCAACCACTGGAGTATATCCATGCAAACCAGCTAGGGTATATCGAAGGTAACATTATTAAGTATGCAACTCGGCATCGAAATAAGAACGGTGCAGAGGACATAAAAAAGATTATACACTATTGCGAATTATTACTGGAGCTAGAATATGCGGAAGAATGTGAAGAAGAAGGATTACGAGAATCTGACAGCGACAAACATCGAGAAAGTCAAAGCATTACTCAACCCTGGCTCCGCTAGTGAAAAGCCTATAACTAAAAAGCAAGCGTGTGATATCCTTAACATAGCCTACAACACTGCTCGGCTACAGAAGATTATTGAGGACTACGATGAAAGAAAAGAGTATACCAAAAAGCGTAAGGCGGGTCTGCGAGGTCGTCCGGCAATGCGGGAAGAAATCGCTGAGGCGTGTGAAAGCTACCTCATGGGAGATACTATTAGCAGCATCTCAAAGTCACTCTTCAGAAGTCCTTCGTTCGTACGAGCAATACTTGAAAGAGTTGGAGTCCCACAAAGACCCTCAGGAAAAGAAGAAAGAGTAGGCTCTCATTACTATCCGGATGAGTGTTTATCTGACGATTATGCTGACGGTGAGATCGCTTGGTCTGCAACATATCATGCGGCTGTAGTAGTGAAAGGACGACTTACCAAAGAATACATAGACGCAAGAAAAGGTCTTGCATTTGTAGACTATGAGAGTAAGTATGGATGCCCGTGCTATGCAATCTATGTTCGCCAGAAAGTAGACAGTGAGGATACTTATTTTTCAACCGTAACAGAGGGTGGCTTTAGTGCATATGCCCCAGCTTATGAGTTGTGTAAGCTAGAACATTTGCGTGAGTACGGGGTAAAAATTGAGAGGTTATAAAAAATATTTCTTGACAAGATGGTTATATTTTGACATAATATCTTTTCAAATTTAGCGAAGAAAGGAAACTAAAAGATGGAATTTTTAATTGGTTTAGTAGTTTTCGGTGTATGTACAGTAGTATTAGTCGGCTATTTAGCCGTAGTGGATACGCACCTTGGGCTATAGATTTTATATGCAACAACTTGAAGCAACAGGACAAGCGCCTGGACTTAAAAACACTAACAGAAGGAAACGAAGAATGGCTTGGGACGACGATAAAAAAGCACAAGCAGTAGCAATGTACGAAGAAGCAGAACCAACTCCAGAGACCAGCATGGAGATTGTGAAAGATATTGCAGAAGAATTAGACGAGTCACCTAACGGTGTTCGTATGATCTTAACAAAAGCTGGCGTTTATGTTAAGAAAACCCCTGCTGCTAAGTCTAGCGGCGGTACTACCACAGGAGGAGGCGGTACTCGTGTCTCTAAAGCAGCAGCAGCGGAAGCTCTTATTGCAGCTTTAGGTGATGCAGGCCAAGACGTTGATGAAGAGATTATCTCTAAGTTGACTGGTAAAGCCTCGCAATACTTTACTTCTATAATTACTAAAATTAACGAAGCGTAAGTACTTACCCTGCTAGATTCGTCTAGCGGGGTATTTTTGTATCTGTAGAAACCACCTTGCAGTAAGTAGATTCACAATAAAGATTGCTGAAATACTACCAAGGAGCTATAGTGAAAAAGCAAGAACTGGCACAATTAGTGCACAACTATGGAGATGCTGTTATTACTTATCGTAGCGAGCACTCTAAAAAACTAAAGTACAATGTTTGTACTTTGGACTTCTCGACTCCATACATACAGAAGAAGAAGAATAGGGCCAAGGAAACACAGGACACACTTCTCTTCTTTTGTTGGGACACGGATTCATATCGTTTACTCAGACCTGCAAACGTGTCTAGTGTAGTACCATTATCTTCTATTCTTAAGAATGAGAGGATATAATGGAACTTCATCAAGCCCCAGAAGCATATTCTCGCGTTATTCACTATGATAAAGTTAAGGAAGTACAGGTAAGACTTACTATTAATACTTTTAGAGGTGTTGAATATATTCATCTACGAAAGTATTATATGGACTTTGATGAAGAGTGGAAGCCTACTCCAGAAGGAGTTGCTATGCCACTCGACTTAACCAATTCTAGAGAGCTTTTTATAGGCTTGACAGAGATACTATCTTTGGCAGAATCAAAAGAGTTAATACAAGAACATTTTTCAGATTTGATAGAGGATCTGTATAAATAGTTCTTGACAATCTTCCTAAAGTTCCGTATAATATCTTTTCAAATTTAGGAAAAGTATATGCGAAAGTTTTTAGACAAGATGAGCGAGTTGTACTATGAGGGAACTCCTGCTATCTCTGATGCAGAGTTTGACCTCTTAGCTGAGAAGCATAACTATAACCAAGTGGGTTACGTTGTTACAGATGCGATTTCGCACGTGTATCAGATGTACTCCTTGCAGAAGTGTTTCGATATTACTAAAGCTCCTCTTGACGTAAACCTTTGCACAGTAAGTCCTAAATTAGATGGAGCCGCAGTCTCTCTGCTATATGTAGACGGCAACCTTGAACTCGCTCTCACTCGTGGAGACGGTATACAGGGTAGAGACATAACTGATAAAATGCGTATGCTAGTCCCTACGGAGATTAGAGATACTGGATTGATTCAGGTTACGGGGGAAGTTGTTGCCCCCAAGGAGATACCCAACGCACGTAACTATGCAGCGGGTGCTTTAGGTCTAAAAAGTTTAACTGAGTTCGCTACGCGGCCTCTAATCTTTGTAGCCTATGATGCACTCCCTCGACAAGCCTCTCACTATGAAGGGTCTATGACTGTTCTTAGAATGATGGGTTTACGAACTGTTACAAATTTCGATACTTCTAACTATCCAACGGATGGCTTAGTCTACCGATTGAAAAATTCAGTAGAATTTGAACGCTTAGGTTATACTTCTAAACACCCCCGAGGTGCTTTTGCTCTTAAAGAGCAGGCAGAGGGGGTGGAAACAACACTAATTGATGTAGTATGGCAACTCGGCAAGAGTGGTGTTGTTAGTCCAGTAGCGATCCTAGATCCTATTGAGATTGGCGGCGCAACTGTAGCTAGAGCCACCTTGCACAATATTGAGTATATACGGGACTTAAACCTAGAGATAGGATGCCGTGTATCTGTCATAAGGTCGGGGGAGATAATTCCCAGGATTATTGGACGTGTTGAAAAATAGTTCTTGACAGAAACCTTAAACTTCAGTATAATACTTATTCAATTTCAGAGGAATATCAATGACCAAAATCGAAGCCCCAATAAACTGCCCTAGCTGTAGTTCGGTGTTAGAAGAAGTCAATTATCTTCTGTATTGTAGAAATCCGCAATGCGGAGAAAAAGTTCTCAAACTCATCGAACACTTTGCCAAGAGTCTGAAGATCAAAGGTCTTGGGCCTGCAACAGTAGCCAAGCTAGATATTGTCTCCCTCGAGGAACTTTACTCTTTGACTTGTGACGAAATTGCAGATCAGATCGGATCTGAAGTACTTGCGGTAAAGTTAGTAGATGAATTGAGGCGTTCAAAAACTGCACCACTAAACGTATTATTACCGGCTTTCAGCATACCGCTGATAGGCAAGTCAGCCTCGGAAAAGCTTTCCAAAGTCTGCATTGATATTGAAGAAATAGACTACGAATTGTGCCGACAGGCAGGTCTTGGTGATAAGGCAGCGACCAATCTTTGTAAATGGATAGAAGAAGAATTCTATCAAGTGTCGCTACTACCGTTTAGTTTTAAGTTTGAGAAAACAACACAACCAACCACAACCCACGGCACGGTTTGTATTAGTGGTAAACTTACCAGTTACAAAACGAAAGCCGAGGCTCAACACAAACTTCAAGAGCTTGGTTATGTGGTCAAAACAAGTTTGACAAAAGATGTCACAATTTTGGTAAACGAAAGCGGTATAGAATCCGCTAAAACTAAGAAAGCCAGAGATGCTGGCGTTCAAATCATAACTAACCTTTTAGAATTTATTGGAGAATAAATATCATGGCACTACCTAAGTGGACTGACGAGCGTACTTCCGCTCTTACTGATTTTGTAGGTGATGAATCACCTGTATCTCAAGCAACTGTTGCGGAAGCAGCAGCTGAGCTTGAAACCTCTACCCGTTCTATCTCTAGCAAACTGCGAAAGATGGGTCACGACGTAGAACTGGCTTCTGCCAGTGCAACTCGAGCATTTTCTGATGCTCAAGAAGCAACCCTCTCTGCCTTTGTCTCTGACAATAGCGGCGAGTACACTTATGCAGAGATTGCTGGTCATTTTGAAGATGGCGCATTCTCTCCTAAGTCTATCCAAGGCAAGATTTTGTCTATGGAATTGACTGATCACGTTAAGCCTGCTCCTAAAGTTGAAGCTGTACGCACGTATAGCCCAGACGAAGAAGTAACTTTCGTTGAGATGGTTAACAACGGCGCTTTCGTTGAAGCTATTGCTGCTGAACTCGATCGCTCTGTAAACTCTGTACGTGGTAAAGCTCTTAGCTTGCTTCGTTCTGGAGACATTGACGCTATTCCTCGTCAAGAGACTACCAAAGGCGCTTCCAAGGAAGATCCCTTGGCCGAGTTGACCGACATTGGTAGCATGGGTGTTGAAGATATCGCTGAAGCGATTGGCAAAACTGCTCGTGGCGTCAAGACTATGCTGACTCGTCGTGGCCTTTCAGCCGCTGACTATGACGGCGCTGCTAAGAAAGAAAAAGCATCTGCTTAATCTGTCTTAGTTTTTAAAGGCAGGCTCTACGGGGTCTGCCTTCATCTTTAATTTCGGGGGAAATTTTTTTGAACATCGCAAGTGCGTTGATAAAGCAAGTGCTTACGCTCCAAGACTTTCAGACTTGGAGTGTTACGCATAAGCAATATTTGCCCACTGAGTATCATGGTCTTTATAAGATTATTGATAAGCATTGCGAAGACTTTCATAAAATGCCCACGATTGAAGACCTGAAGTTTGAGATTCGGGACTCAGGTACTCGTGAAAAGCTATACGCTATTGAAGCAGTCGAGGTCGATGCAGACCCTCATATGCTTCTCGAGTACCTGAAGAACGAATACACTCAGAAGGAAATTCTGGACTCGCTAGAAGATTATGTAGAGAACTCTGTTGCGTTTGAGAATGCACAGGAGTCTGTTAATCATCTTCACCAAATCGTTCTTGACATTGAAGACAAGGTTGATTTGGAAGACCCACAGGAAAGTATGCAACGTATTGAACTGTTCGAGCCAGAAGAAGATTTAGCCAAGTACATGAAACTCGGACTTAACGAAGAGTACGATTACGAAATACAGTTCTCCCCCCGAGATCTTGTTATGGTTGGTGGTCGCCGAGGTGCTGGTAAATCTGTTATCTGTGCTAACATTGCGAACGCAGTGTATGCCAGTGGTAAGTCGGCTATGTATTTCACTATTGAAATGGATAGCCGGTCTATACTACAAAGATGCTGTTCCATCGCTACCGAAGTTCCCTTTGCTCGTTTACGTACTCAGAACCTGAGTATTACCGAGTGGGAGAAAGTAGCAAACTGGTGGGCAGCTCGTTATGTTGATGGACAAGACCGCTTGAAGGACTATAGAATACATCGTGACTTTAATAAGTTGCACACATCACTCAAGAGCCAGCATGAGCTACTCCCGACTCAGCAGCTTGACGTAGTGTATGATCCTGCACTTACTCTCTCCAAGATCCGTGCCGAGCTTGACAAAAAAGTCAAACCTCTGGGTGTTGGTGTCATTATTGTAGACTATATTAATCAGGTAAAGCGGTCGAGTTTACCCTCTCGCGGAGGTCAATATGACTGGACTGAGCAGATCGAAGTAAGTAAAGCCTTGAAGTCTATGGCTCAAGAGTATGACTGCACAGTATTCTCACCTTATCAAACAGACGCAAGTGGTGAAGCTAGATTCGCTAAAGGTATTCTGGATGCGGCGGATGCTGCATATACTTTAGAAACTTGGGATCACGAGGATGCGTGTATTACGCTGAACTGTGTAAAGATGCGATCAGCCTCCATGAAGTCGTTCACTTCACAAGTAGATTGGGATAGCCTAAAGATTGGCCCTGAATCTGCAATGACTCCTAAAGAAAGAGAAGATTCTTCGCATAAAACAGGCGAAGAAATTAATGATCTTTAAAAATATTTCTTGACATCTTACCTTCTTTTGCGTATAATATACGGATATTTGAAAGGAGAATAGCATATGGCACTTACATTCGGTAGTTTACGACATACTACCTCAGGTAGAAAGCGTAAGCCTCTGCCCAAAGCAAAGCGATATACGCCTGAGTTCAAAGAACTAGAGGCAAGACCCTCTTATAGACGAGAGACTACTTATTATCCCTCTATGAAAGAGACAGGAGCTTATGCACCTGCTCCGGATAATTCTTACAAAGTAGAAGAGTCTAAGAATTTTACTATTGCACCTGCCTATAACAAGGGTGCATATCAAGTTATTAATCGAAACAGCATAAAGGATATTGGTCGGTGACAGTAGAAGAACTACTAACTTCTAGACAGATTTATTTTATACCGAAGGGAGGAGACTGTCTTGTTAGCTGTCTCAGCCCTGACCATGAAGATCGTAATCCGAGTATGCGTATTGATCGTATAACAGGAATATTTCAGTGTTTCTCTTGTGGATTCAAGGGAAACATTTTCACCCATTTCGGGGAGAAGGCAAACCACTTACAAGTAAGACGAGAATTACTCAAAAAAAATATTAGAGAGAAAAGGTCTGAAAGTGTCGGTTTGTCTTTTCCTCGGAATCTTTCCAACTATGCAGGTAACTGGAGAGATATTAAACCCGAAACGTACAAAAGATTTGAAGCGTTTCAACACCATGATCCTGACTATATTGGTCGTATTGTATTTCCAGTACGAGATATATCAGGGCGTATTGTAGCATTCAACGGTCGTCATACTACAGGCGGAACGCCTAAGTATATGATCTCGCCTGCGGGTGCGAAGATGCCTTTGTTCCCTGTAGTAGAGCCGATACAAGGCTCTGTTATTCTAGTAGAAGGTATATTTGATATGATAAACCTTCATGACAAAGGACTTACCAATGCAGTTTGCTGCTTTGGAACAAAGAATATAAATGAAGACAAACTGCGTATGCTTTCAATACAAGGTGTAGAAGAAGTAGTAGTTTTCTTTGATGGAGATGATGCGGGACAGAATGCCGCAAAAGAAGTAAAAGAAATGGTTGAGCGAGTAGGCTTGACCTCAAGAAATGTAAGTCTCAAGGATACGGATCCTGGAGCCTTGCCCCTAAAATCAGTACAAACACTAAAGAGTAAAATATATGCCTAAAGTTGCATTAGTAGAAACTAAACCAAGTAGAACAAATTTTAAGAAAGAGTTTGACGATGAGTTCGAGTTTGATCAATTTCAGCTCTGCTCTGACCCAAACATCAAGAAAGTATTAAAGCGAGACTGCGACATTGACATGAATCCAGACGACTATGACTGGGTTATTCTTGTGGGCAGTGATGCATTAAAATACTACACACCAATTAACTCGGTAACAGAATACTCCGGAAAGAAAGTAGAAGAGAAATTCTTACCTATTATTAACCCTGCCATGCTCGCGTTCAAGCCTGAAGCACAACGCACATGGGATGACTCTAAGCAGAGTATCTTGGAGTACATTACTGATAATAAACAAGACACAGTAATTACTACTTACAACGCTTGGGGTATACAAGACACGGAGGAAGCCAATGATTTCATTCGCGCTGCTATTAATGCCCCTCTCAGTTATGTTGCTCTTGACTCGGAAACAACTGGACTTTATCCACGCGACGGCCATATGCTTGGCATTAGTCTTAGCTATGAGGCTGATCGTGGAGCTTACATAGATACTGAATGTTTCGATGAAGAGACAGAGACACTGCTACAGCAGTTGTTTGACAAGAAAACAGTAGTATTTCATAATGCTAAATTTGATATGGCATTCTTTGAGTACCACTTTAACTTTAAGTTTCCTAGCTTTGAAGATACAATGCTACTGCATTATTTGATTGATGAGAACCCGGGTACTCATGGTTTGAAGCAGCTATCTATGAAGTATACAAAGTACGGAGACTACGAGAAGCCTATGTATGATTGGATAGATAACTATCGTAAACAGCATGGTATTCTTAAAAATGATTTCAACTGGGGAGACATTCCTTTTGACATCATGAAGCTTTACGCAGGTATGGATGCTGCTTGTACTTTCTTACTGTATGAAAAGTTTGTAAAGATCAAGCAAAACAAAAGACTTGAGAAAGTGTACGATAACATATTAATCCCAGGATGTAGGTTTTTGACTGACATTCAAGACAATGGTGTGCCTTTTGACAAGTTGCGTCTAGTGAAATCTCAATCTCTTATGCAAGAGCAGATAGATGAAGCTGTAGCGGAAATGTATAAAGAACCTGCCATTCGTAAATTTGAAGAAATAAATGGAAAAGACTTTAATCCTAATTCTACTGTTCAACTTCGTAGTTTGTTGTTTGACTTCGTTGGCCTCAATCCAACTGGTAAAAAGACTGGCACTGGTGCGCATAGCACAGACGCGGAGGTTCTTGGAGAACTTGCAGAACAATCGCACATCCCCAAGCTCATTCTCGAAATACGACAAAAGTCCAAGATTAAAAATACTTATCTGGACAAGATCTTACCGCAGTTGGATCGTGATAGCAGACTACGTACAGGTTTTAACCTCCACGGTACTACTAGTGGCAGGCTTAGTTCTTCTGGCAAACTCAATATGCAACAACTTCCTAGGGATAACCCTATTGTAAAAGGTTGTATCAAAGCAGCACCAGGTAATAAAATTGTTGCGATGGACTTAACAACCGCAGAAGTATATGTTGCGGCAGTACTTGCAAAAGACAAAGCACTTATGGACGTATTCCGTTCTGGAGGAAACTTTCACTCTGCGATTGCACACAAAGTATTTAAACTACCTTGTGAAGTAGGCGAAGTAGCAGAACTATACAGTATGCAAAGACAAGCAGCAAAAGCGGTAACCTTTGGCATTATGTATGGCGCAGGTGCCAATAAGATTAGTGAGCAAGTTACCAAAGACTCAGGAACCTATTTCAGCAGGCAAGAAGCACAAGAGGTTATTGACGATTATTTTAAAGAGTTCCACAAGCTAAAGTCGTGGATTGAAGATAACCAGAAATACATCCAACAAAATGGATTTATTTACAGCTACTTCGGTAGAAAGAGGAGATTACCAAATGTCGCATCGACAGACAAAGGCATCCAGAGCCATAGCGTTAGGTCTGGCCTTAACTTTTTGGTGCAGTCTGCTGCTAGTGATATTAACCTTCTAGGAGCTATTGACATGAATGCTTGGATTAAAGCAAATAACAAGAAAGCACGTATCTTTGCACTTGTTCATGACTCAATCCTAGCAGAAGTACCGGAAGAAGAGATAGAAGAATATATGGAAAAGTTAGCAACTTATATACAAATGGACAGAGGTATTTCTATACCCGGAGCTCCAGTAGGTTGTGACTTTGAAATCGTACATGAAGATTACTCTGGCGGTAAGTTCGAGAAGATGTATGGTGATAGGATTTAGAAGTATACCTAAGATTACCTTCCCGGTTTTCCTGCTAGACTCGGAGAACTGGGAAGAGTATGATGGTATTTTATTTCTTGATAATAAAGTACTCGACGACAGAAACCAAGAAGGAAAGACTCTTGGTGCTCGCAGAATGCAAACTCCGCATAAAAATTTACAGGAACTCAAGTATATGGTTGAGTATCCCAATGGTCTTTTAAAGCAACGAACAAAGTATTTTATAGATAACAGTGGTAGACCTTTTATATACGAAAAAACTACTATGCTACCTTTAAAGTATTTAAAAATTAGTAAAGTAGAGTTGAAAGACACTGCTACACTAATTCGAGTAAAGGGATATAATGCTCCTTTTACTGTGCCACGCCCTCCTGAGGTAGGATTTACTTGGGCAGGGATTTTGCATGTACAAGGATTACCTTGGATGCTGTATGAGTATTCGGAAACGAAACTCAAAGACACTAGAAGAAAAGTATAACTATGGCTAAAAAGAGAAGAACTCTTGCAGGAGTAAATTTTGAACTGCGAGAGATAGAACCTTTAACACGTAACCAACTCAAAGCATTTGAATCAGATAAGAACTTAGTACTGCATGGACTTGCAGGAACAGGGAAAACATTTATATCATCGTATCTAGCATATGATGATATGACAAAAGGAGATTATCAAAGGCTAGTAATTATACGAAGTGCAGTACCTACTAGAGACATAGGTTTTCTACCTGGCACTGAGAAAGAAAAGGCTTCAGTGTATGAAGAACCATATAAAGATATAGCTATAGATTTGTTTCAAAGAGGAGATGCTTATGAGATCCTCAAAAACAAAAGTATGGTTCATTTTATGACCACTTCATTTATTAGAGGTATCACGCTCAGAGATACAGTAATTATTATTGATGAGTGTCAGAATATGTCTTTCCATGAGTTAGACTCAATCATTACTCGTATTGGTGAGAACTGTAGAGTGATGTTTTGTGGAGACTTTAGACAGGCAGACTTAAAAGCAAACGGATTACAAGATTTTATACGAGTTCTAAAACGAATGGATAAATTCACATTTGTAGAATTTAAGGTAGAAGACATTGTTAGATCCGACTTTGTTAAACAATATATTATTTCAAAGTATGAATTGAATCTATGAAAGCAGTTATAAGTCACAGGATATATATGGATTGCAGTGCCGAGTTGCAGGAGCAAATCGACAAAGAGCTTACATATACTATTCCAGCGCACAACCCTCTCGATCCTCCTCAGGTTATTAAAAACATGGGAATTATTCGCAATGGGTTGGTATCACTACCTGTAGGACGAACGGATTTAATCCCGGAGCACTACGAAATAGTTGATAATCGAATAAACAAACCTGTGGACTTTCCTGCTTTTAGGTTTGATCTTCGTCCAAGCCAGAAAGCGGTTTACGATGAAATCGAAGACAATGCAATAATTAACGCGTGGGTCAGCTGGGGCAAGACTTTTACAGGTCTTGCAATAGCTGGCAAGCTTGGCCAAAAAACACTTGTAGTTACACACACAGTAGCACTAAGAAACCAGTGGGCCAAGGAAGTGGAGAAAGTTTATGGAATTGAACCTGGGATTATTGGTAGTGGTAGGTTTGATACCGACAGCCCTATTGTTATTGGAAATACTCAGACTTTGTATCGTAACATTCCTAAAATAAGGAAAGAGTTTGGTACTATTATTCTAGACGAAATGCACCACGTAAGTAGTCCTACTTTTAGTAAAATTTTAGATACAAATTACTGTAGACATAAGATAGGTCTATCGGGTACTATAGAAAGAAAAGACGGCAAACACGTAGTGTTTCGAGATTACTTTGGTAATACTCTATTCAAGCCGCCGAAAGAAAACTATATGACCCCCTCTGTAGTTGTTGTTCCTTCTGAAATTCGTTTCATGGATGGCGCTAGAATACCTTGGGCTAACCGAGTAACAAAACTAGCAAACACAGAGGAGTATAGACATACAGTATCAATGCTAGCGGCGGCCTACGCCGCAAAGGGGCATAAAGTCTTAGTTGTAAGTGATCGTGTAGCTTTTCTCAAAGCCTGCGCTGAACTTACAGGAGACAAGGCAATTTGCGTAACTGGTGAAGTTCCGCACGAAGAAAGAGAAACGCTTGTGGATAAAATTCTCTACGGGGACGCACAAGTTCTTTATGGAACGCAAGCAATCTTCTCTGAAGGCATATCCGTTGATACCTTGAGCTGTCTAATACTAGGCACTCCTATCAACAATGAACCCCTACTTACTCAGCTTGTTGGCCGTGTAATTAGGAAAAAAGAAGGTAAAATAGATCCTGTTGTAGTAGACATACACCTGAAAGGAAATACGGCTCGAAAACAAGCCTCAAATCGTATCGGGTTTTATATGAAACAGGGTTGGAACATTAGGCATCTATAATGAATATCTCGGATAAAATAGAAAAGATAGTAGCAGAACAATATGGATATACATGGCAGCCTGCAAGAAAGAACATAGGAGATTTTTATATCTCTGAACAGGAAGCTGTAAATGTAAAGTCTAGTAATGTTGATAAAAATAACTTTGCTCCAAATATGGTATCTGCTATGAAAGTCTACGATTACTTAATGTCTGGTAACCTTCTGTACTTTGTCTTTGTAGATTATAAATTAAGCAAAAATAATGATATCGACATACTTAGTATATCGGATTTAATTCCTATCAATTATATTGATTGGAGTTGCTTAAAGATTCAAACCCAGGGAAATGGGGTTATACAAATGACACACAAAAACTTTCATTATAACCCACAGTCTGAGGAAAGTTGGATCGACGGCTTAAAAAATGCTTACAAAACTTATATCGAAAGAGAACGAGAGAAGATGTGCCGTCTCGAAAAATCCTTAGGTTTAAAAAAATAATTCTTGACAACTTGGTAAAAACAAAGTATAATATATGCTCTTATTTGATTGGAAAAAGGTTTATGATACGGCAGAGGGCAATATTGCTCGATGTAACTTGATAATGGAAATGTTAGTAAATCAACAGATCCCTCGTAACAAGTTTGACCCTATTTATAAATATTCACACAAAAACTTCGTTGGGACGAGTTTTCTCGCTCATGGGGAGTTTTTGCTTCACAATTCTTATAAGTACACCAATAAAGAACTATGTATATACTATGCCTTAGCTTCTCTAAGAAGTTATGCGGACTATATTACATATAACAAAACTACGCTAGATTCACTGCATTGTCCAGTGCCTCTAGACGAAATCAACGACAACAGGCTACTCATAGTATTACCGGACGAAATAACGTTCATCTATGAAGAAGTCACACTGGAGACTATACACTAATGGCTATTGCATTTAATCAACAAAAGGGTTCTGCCCAAAAATCATCAATCTCATCCTTTCAGTACAAAGACGGCGACAACAAGATGCGTATTGTTGGCGACATTCTTGCTCGCTACGTTTACTGGATCAATGGTGAGAACGGTAAAAATATTCCCATGGAATGCTTATCTTTCGATAGAAACACAGAGCGATTCAACAACATGGAAAAAGACTGGGTTCGTGAATACTACCCAGACCTGAAGTGCGGCTGGAGTTACGCTACTCAGTGCATTGACAACGGAGAAGTTAAAGTAGTAAACCTCAAGAAGAAGTTGTGGGAGCAGATTATTACTGCTGCTGAAGACCTCGGAGATCCTACTGATCCTGAAACTGGCTGGGACATTTGTTTCAAGCGAGTAAAGACTGGACCTCTCCCTTACAATGTAGAGTACCAACTGCAGGCACTCAAGTGCAAGCCTCGACCACTCGACGAAGACGAGCTGGCAGCTATCTCTGAACTAAAGTCTATGGACGATGTTATGTCTCGTCCTACGCCTGATGCTCAGAAAGAGTTGCTTGATCGAGTCCGTAATCACGGTGACGAGACTGACGACGAAGCATTAGATGCGGAGTTTAATGTAGGATGATTCTCTTTACAGCGGACTGGCACATCAAGCTAGGACAGAAAAACGTCCCAGTTAAGTGGGCAACAGACCGTTATCAAATGTTCTTTCAACAGATCTATGAACTGGAGAAAGAATGTGATATGCACATAATCGGAGGCGATCTCTTTGATCGTCTTCCGAATATGGAAGAGTTGGAGCTTTACTTCTCGTTTATTCGAGGAGTAAAGATTCCAACAATTATTTATGACGGAAACCATGAAGCTACTAAAAAGAATAAGACTTTCTTTTCACAGTTGAAACAAGTTTCTCGAGATATTAACCCTCTTATCAACGTAGTAGATATCTCATACGTTGACAATGATCTGGGATACGGCATCTTGCCCTATGCAGATTTGCACAAGAAGGGTAGCATTGATCATTTTGATACGAGTAAGCCCTTATTCACTCATATTAGAGGAGAGATACCACCGCATGTAAAACCGGAAATCGACCTAGACTTACTAGAAGATTTCCCTGTAGTGTTTGCAGGAGACTTACACTCACATACAAACACACAACGAAATATTGTATATCCAGGTAGTCCAATGACTACTTCGTTTCACAGAAGCAGAGTAAAAACAGGGTACTTACTTATTAATGAGTCTAACTGGGATTGGTTATGGGAAGAGTTTAGACTACCCCAGCTAATTCGTAAAACAGTTACAAGTAGTGAAGAAATGACTCCTACAGAATTTGATCATACGATCTATGAAGTAGAAGGAGATATACAAGATCTAGCCGCAGTAAAGAACTCGGAGTTACTAGATAAAAAAGTAGTAAAGCGTAAGTCAGAGGCATCCCTTATCATGGATAAAGAGATGTCAGTACAAGAAGAATTAGTAGAGTATCTAACTTATATACTCGAAATTAACCCTGATAAGATACCAGACATCATAGGAACCTACAATGATTACACTACAAACATTGAAATGGGATAACTGCTTTAGTTATGGTTCTGGTAATGAGTTACAATTAAACGACAACACTGTTACACAAATCCTTGGTACTAATGGGATGGGGAAGTCCTCCATCCCATTAATCATTGAAGAAGCGTTGTATAATAAAAACTCAAAAGGAATCAAAAAAGCAGACATTCCAAACCGCTATGTAAATAATGGTTATAATATCTATCTATGTTTTACAAAGGACGAAGATAGATACGAGATTACAGTAAATCGTAAAACAAGTATAAAAGTAAAACTGGAAAAGAACGGTACAGATATTTCTAGTCATACGGCTACGAATACTTACAAGACTTTACAAGAAGTTCTTGGAGTAGACTTTAAAACCTTTTCACAGCTTGTATATCAAAATACGAATGCAAGTCTACAGTTTCTTACTGCAACAGATGCTAATAGAAAAAAGTTTCTTATTGATTTGTTACACCTAGAAAAATATGTTGAATTATTTGAAGTATTTAAGGCCGCCTCGAGAGAGGTATCTAGTACGTCTTCTACCATAGCTGGCAAACTTGCAACAGTAGAAAAATGGTTACAAGACAATAAGTTGAGTGATACATCCATACTACCTATGTTGGATTTACAAATTGATACATCTGAAGATGAGAAAGCTTCAAGTTCTCTCATGGTAGAAATTCAAAATATTTCTGAAAAAAATAAAAAAATTAATACGAACAATACGTATAAAAGACTACTCGATCAAATCGATATGATGGAGATAAGAAACTCTACAGCAACTCAGTATGAATCTTACGATGATTTACAGTCTGAATTAGGGTCTATACAAGCAGCCGCTACGGGTGCTCAACGGACTTTGAAAAAATTAGAAGAATTGAAGGAAGTATGCCCAACCTGCAAACAATCTATTGATGTTTCTGCAGAGAAGGCTATGATCGCGGGCGAGAGGTCTAAGCTACTGTCCGCACAGGAGAAGATTAATGAGATTAAGCCTCAAATTGTACGAATTAAAGACAACAATGCAGAATTCGAGCGAATACAGAAAGCTCAGAAGGATTGCGAAGATTTGTTACGATCATTTGACCGAAATTTGCCTACGTATATCTTGGATAAAGAACAGCTTGAAGACAGCTTATATGAGATTCAAGGTAGAATACAACAGGCAAAAGCACAGCTCGCAGATAATGCGGCAGAGAATGAACGAAGAACGAAGATAAATACTCGTATTCAAGTTATTCAAGAGCAAACAGCAGAGTTTGTTGAACAACAGGAAGAGTATGATGGTAAACTTGCAGGCAACCAAAAACTTGAGTCTGACCTTGATATCCTCAAGAAGTCTTTTAGTACAAATGGATTACTTGCATACAAAATCGAAAATCTAGTTGGAGAACTCGAAGAGTTAGCCAATGAGTACTTGGCCGAATTGTCTGATGGTCGCTTTACTCTTGAGTTTGTTGTTTCAAACGATAAACTAAATGTAGAGATCACAGACAACGGCAATGTAGTAGATATTCTAGCCCTTTCTTCTGGAGAGTTGGCAAGAGTAAACACCGCTACTCTCATAGCAATTCGTAAGCTCATGAGTAGTATATCGAAGTCTAAAATCAACATACTGTTTTTAGATGAAGTAACAAACGTACTCGATGACCAAGGTAGAGAGAAGTTAGTAGAAGTACTACTTCGAGAAGACATGAATACTTATATTGTATCTCATGGCTGGTCTCATCCTCTACTCGAAAAGATCGAGGTAGTTAAGGATGGTAACATCAGTACTTTGGAGTAAGGATGAGCGCAGGGAGACGTAGAGGGTGGTGGCTTAGAACTCAGCACTGGGAAGAAGAGGCTTCTAAAGAGGCAGAGAAAGAAGAGGATAAAGATGGTAGACTCAAGAGCCAAGGGAGCAAGGGGAGAGTATCTAGTGAGAGACATGCTACGCCAAGCGACCGGACTAAAATTTGAAAGAGTACCTGCCTCTGGTGCTCTCGAATATTTGAAAGGGGACTTATATGTCCCCAATCAAAGAAATCATTATTGTATTGAGGTAAAAAACTACAAAGATTCACCATTGACGGATAAAATATTTACACAACCTAAGACTAATAATCTTATTCGTTGGTGGAAGAAAGTTGTAGTACAGGCGAAAGGTGGAGATCAAATGCCCCTTTTATTTTTTAAATATGATCGATCAAAAGTATATGTAGTAACAGAGCATAAACCAGAAAATACAGATGAGTATCTTTATATTCGGTTTTTAGAATGTTACATAATGTTAGCAGAAGATTGGTTGGAAACAGAAAAAGTGGAGTTTATAAGTGGCTTTTAATTTTAATGAACGTACTCTTGATGGAGTACTCATAGTAGACGCGTTAAACTTAGCTTTTCGGTGGAAACACCAAGGCAGAACAGATTTTCGTAATGACTATATAACTGTTGTAAAATCTTTAGCAAATTCTTACAACTGTGGTACTGTAATTATTACCGCAGATTGGGGATCTTCTAGTTATAGAAAAGAGATATTACCTGAGTATAAGCAGAATCGAAAAGATAAGTATGCAGAACAAACTGAAGCAGAAAAGCAAGCATTTATTGACTTTTTTGAAGAGTATGAAGAGACTTTAGAGTTACTCGCTGAAGATTACCAAGTGTTACGGTTTCAAGGTGTAGAGGCAGATGACCTTGCTGCCCACCTAGTGAAGCAAAGAGATCAGTATAAATTAAACAATATATGGCTGATTTCTAGTGACCGAGACTGGGACTTGTTGATTCAAGATGGAGTAAGTAGATTTTCTTATGTTACTCGTAAAGAAGTAACAATAGATAACTGGAAAGAGCATTATAATGTGACACCTGAAGAGTATATCTCTTTCAAGTGTTTAACTGGAGATAAAGGCGATAATGTTCCAGGAATAAACGGTATTGGCCCGAAGAGAGCTGAACAGCTTATACGAGATTACGGCGATGCAATGACTATATACGATAATGTTCCTTTAGACGGTAAGTATAAGTACATTCAAGAACTGAATCAGAACGCAGAAGTTTTGTTAAAAAACTATGAGTTAATGGATTTAATAACATATTGCGACGACGCGATAGGCGCGGATAATATATCCGAAATACAGGAGAGAATGGTCTGATGGATCAATATCAAAGTTTTATTCATAAGAGCCGTTATGCACGATGGCTAGAGAGTGAAGGTCGGAGAGAGACCTGGGAAGAGACGTGTGCTCGTTATGTTGACTTCTTTAAAGAAAGAGAGCAACTTGACGACGAAAGTGGGCAAGAGATTTACGATGCAATTCACGCATTAGAAGTTATGCCCTCTATGAGATGTATGATGACAGCAGGAGAAGCATTGAAACGTGATAACGTTGCAGGTTTTAACTGTAGTTATTTACATATTGACCATCCACGAGCTTTTGACGAGCTTATGTATGTGTTAATGTGTGGAACAGGAGTAGGCTTTAGTGTAGAGCGTAATTTTATTAACAAACTACCCGAAGTAGCCGAAACTTTCCACAAAACAAGTTCTACTATTGTAGTAAGTGACAGTAAGTTGGGATGGGCAAGTGCTTTTCGTGAGCTAATTGCTATGCTATATGCAGGCAAATTACCAGAGTGGGACATGAGCCGAGTACGCCCTGCTGGAGCTAGACTGAAAACTTTCGGTGGTAGAGCAAGCGGTCCTGAACCATTACAAGACCTGTTTCAATTCTGTGTTGGAGTATTCCAACGAGCAGCTGGACGTAAATTGACAAGTATTGAATGTCATGATGTTTGTTGCAAAATTGCAGATATTGTAGTAGTAGGTGGTGTACGTCGTTCTGCTTTGATTAGTCTTTCTAATCTTTCAGACCAGCGTATGTCAAAAGCTAAATCAGGTCAGTGGTGGGTAGACCAAGGCCAAAGACGACTGGCTAACAACTCTGTAGCATATACAGAGAAGCCTGACTTTGAAGCGTTTTTAACCGAGATGAAGAATCTTTATGAGTCTAAATCTGGTGAGCGTGGACTGTTTAGTCGTGTAGCGGCACAGAAGATTGCAGCTCGTAACGGTCGTCGTGACCCTGAGCATGATTTTGGTACAAATCCTTGTTCTGAAATTATTCTCAGAAGTAATGAGTTCTGTAATCTATCAGAAGTAGTAGTACGTGCAGACGATACTCTACAAACGCTGTTAGAAAAGGTTCGTAAAGCTACTATTATTGGTACTTTGCAATCTACTCTTACAGACTTTAGGTATCTACGGGTGCGCTGGAAGCGTAACACTGAAGAAGAGGCTTTGCTAGGCGTAAGTTTAACAGGTATTATGGATCATGAAGTATTAGGGGACCCCCACAACGAAGACTTAGCCAGTTGGCTAGAGGAAATGAGAGATGTTAGTATTGAAACTAATAAAGAATGGGCTGAAAAGCTTGGTGTTGCTCAGTCTGCAGCTATTACTTGCGTTAAACCTAGTGGTACTGTTTCTCAGCTTGTTGACAGTGCTTCCGGTATACATCCTCGCTTTAGTAAGCATTACATCCGCCGAGTACGTTCGGACAAAAAAGACCCACTTGCAGTCTATATGGAGCAAGCAGGATTTCCAGTAGAACAAGACGTTATGTCTCCTTCTTCTGTAGTTTTCAGCTTTCCTGTGAAGTCGCCCGAGTCTAGTACTTGCGTGAAAGAAGTAGGTGCAATGGAGCAGTTAGCTTTGTGGAAAACATATCAGAATCACTGGTGTGAGCATAAGCCAAGCGTAACTGTATACTATACTGATAGTGAGTATTTTAAGGTGGCACAATGGATTTGGGATAATTTTGATCTATGTTCGGGTATTAGTCTTCTTCCGACAAGCGATCATGTGTACCAACAAGCACCTTATGAAGATATTGACGAAAGTCAATATGAAAAGCTAGTGGCGGCTATGCCACAAAACGTAAATTGGGAAGAGCTCTCTCAATTTGAAAAAGAAGACAACACAACCGGATCACAAGAACTCGCCTGTGTAGGCGGAGCCTGTGAAATTGTATAATACAAGGACATTATAATGACTGAAGTAACTGAAAATGAAGTACAAACCATCTCTATGAACGATAAAGAGTATAAAGTAGATGAGCTTTCTGACAAAGCACGATATCTAGTATCACAGGTACAAGACATGCAAACACAAGCAAATCAAGCTCGTGCACGTCTTGACCAAATTGAAGTAGGTATTCGAGGCTTTACAGGCTTATTGCAGGAAGAGTTGGAAAACCCAGCCCCTGCAGAAGGCGAAGGTGAGCTAGTAGAGTAAAACGAAAGGGGCCTTGCGCCCCTTTTTTATTTTACCAAGGAACACCTATGGTAAATTGTTCGTGTTCTGCATTATCCATCCCCCACTGTACGGCCTGTTCAATCATTTCCATATTATCTGCAGGAATAGCAGCTTTAACCCAACCTATCACAGTATCCTCTGTCAAACTATCCCAGCTAACAAAAGATTCTATAGAGGATGTGTCTAAAAACTCATTTCCGAAACATTGACCATAGTCTCCATTTTCGTTAGAGTCATAGCAACACCAATATACGTTTTTTACAACATCAGAATTTCCCCCACTACTGGGCAGCCTCTGCATATTTAATATTTTCCAAGTTATCATTTTATTTTCCTTTAATAGAAGTAAACATCTCTCGCCGATCCATTAGTAAGAAGGTTACTTGCTGAGCTCCATCTCCACACACTAAAAATATTGCTGGAGCCATTGAAACTTGCAGAGGTTCGAGAGAAGTTTTGTGAGGAACCAAGGCCCATAGTTGTAAATCCCGAGTTAGTGCCACTCCCAGAACCATTTAATAATAGTTGGTAAGTATTAGCATTGGGAGTATTAAGATTATAGTACAAACCAGCCCATGTAGCACTTGTCCAGGTAAGACTAGTGGGGCTTCGAGATCCGAAAGTAGGAGTACTAGTTTTAAAACCTGTTGCAGTAAAACTGCCATTAGTTCCTTGAGCACAAGTAACAACATACCGAGTTTTACTGTAAAAAGAATTGAAAGCACTGGACGCACCAGAGCTTCCATCTTTTAGCCGACGTACATCAGCATCATTTATAGAAACTTGGGTGCCACTAGTCCCTCCAGCTTCGGTATGAAGTTGATTAAGACTAATGGCTCCTGAAGCCGGCGTAGTCATAGATTAACTCCAAACAGCCGTACAGATGCTTTGTACAAGCGCGCATTATCAGAAACTCTACTTATAATTCGAGAAAATCTCAAAGGATAAGTGACAGACGTAGAGCTGCCGTCCCAAATACCATAATTTATAGCATTATCGGGAGTAAACAGCCCTGCTGTCATTGTTTCAGTCAGCCAAGTTCTATCAGCTTCTGTAGGGACATGAAACTGATAGTTGGTTTGCATTAGTGTGTACATTATTTAAGCAATAACGCCAAGTGCCATTTTATGCTCTATTCCAGCCATAACTTCGCCGACTCTAACTAAAGTTGCTGCATCGTCGTAAGCTGCGTCTGAGTCAAAGCAAACATTCACCATGCGAGTATGAGTTTTTACTGGATCATATGCGTCATCAGTAAACACTACTTCAACATCAGTAACGTTATCTGTTGTTTCAATTGTTTCACCTTCGTTATCTGGGTCTGGCATAGAGGTAGTTCTTGTCCCTGTATACGCAGTTGGAATATTATATGAAATTGTCATTTTTGTTTCTCCTTTAAATTGAGGAATAAATCCTCTATATTTGCGCTCGTGCGCGTTTAATTTTCTTTCTGGGAAAGTTGAGTTTTGAGATCATCGACCTCTGCTTTAAGTTCTTTTATTGACTCAATTAGTAGACCGACCATGTTTCCGTAAGCAACTGACATGGTGTCTTCTTCTGTTGCTCCAAGCTGGACAGCCTCTGGCAAAACCTTTAATACTTCTTGAGCGATTACTCCCGTGTATTTCTGCTCTTTGTCTTCTACGTCTGTTCTCGTAAACGTATATCCAGAGAGCTGCTTAATTTTATCTAGTGCATTAGGAATAACTTCGATGTTGTCTTTTACTCGAATATCTGAGTAGGCTGTAATATTATTAGAAGATAAAATTGCTCCAGTCAGTGCATTTATTGAGCAAGTCACTGCTGTACGGCTAGAACCGAATGTAAAGCCACGTCCTGATGTAGTTCCCATCATGTGATGCATACTATAATCAGTAACAGTACCATGGTTTGTTTGGTTGTCACCCATTTTAATCGCATAAGAACTATGTCCGCCCCAGAAACCAATACCATTATCAGTACCTGCCTGACAAATATGTTTAAAGGCTTGGATAGAATTTGTTGATGCATTAATAAATACTTCATCGGTATAGTATGTAGTACTTCCTGATTTCCACAATATTGGATAACTTCCATTACCATCACTATGGTTTTGAGTTACAGTTGCAGCATTACCAGTACAAGAACCTGAGCTTCCTGTAGCATTACCAGTAACATTACCGACAAAATTACCATTATTTGCAATATAAGATTGGTCTGCGCCATCTTTTCTAAACTGAACAATTCTATTTGATGATGAATCCGAAACAATATACCATCTATTCGAGTGGTATTGTATTTTTCCAGCACCGCCTGGATTACCTGTCCAAGTTGATGTGGGAGATGAAAGGATTGACGAGTTAGTTATGTTAATTGCACCATGACCACCAGTAAAGCTAATAGCGCCCGATGCAGTATCAGCGGCATCACTTCTTAGGTATGAAGTACCTTGTACTCCATCAAGTAAATCAGCGTCTAATCCAGAGCCTGAGGCATCGTTAGATGAATCCCAAATCTTACCAACAGTTTGAGCAGTTACAGTACTCGGCATACTTGTAATTTGAGTTGCGGTCCAACCAGTAGTAAAGTTTTGGTTAGCGTTATAATAAGAAGGGTGAGCCTTTAGTTCAACTGTAGCAGAACCATAACTCCAACTAGTATTTGTTTCTCCTATAATAATACAATAGTTAGTTCCATCGTGCCCAAGCCTTACCGCTAGAGGAGGACCGCCTTCAGAAGTAACTCTATTATTATACCAATTACTAGCAGTACTCCAGTCATGTCCTGAAATTGTATAGACAACATGAGCAGTACTACTATATTGATAGGTGTATATTTTAATAATTGGCATTGAGTGTACACTTCCGGCAGATCCTGGAAGTGTAATTTTTACTGCACCTGTACTTGTGCCAGAAGCACTCCAATGAGCACAGTTCATTGCTTGTCGGTTACTTGAAGAAATTACAGAATTAGCTCTTAAGTGCCCAGATCCATCGATATTTAAAACGTTACTACTACCATTTTTAAAGACAAAACCTCTGTTAGTTCCGCCAGACATTTTAAAGTACATATTGTAGTCTGAAGTGGTTTCAAAAGTCATTCTTCCAGCATTACTATTACCTTGACTGGACATTGCAATTGCATATGAACCTGCTAATGCTGTACCTGTTCCACCCCAAAATGTAAGACCTTGACCATCACCAGCTTCTGTTGTCCAATTTCGTGCGGCAACTGCTTTTGTTTGAGTTGCCCATGTTACTCCATCGAGATTATCAGCGTCTAAGCCTGAGCCTGCGCCGTCGTTGCCTGCATGCCAAACGGTGTTGCTCCCCACCCGCATTCCGCTGGTATGCCATACATAGTCGTAACCAATTGCACCTCTTGGGTCGCCGGAGTGACACCAAACCACCTGATGACTGCCACCCATGGTGCCGCCAGTTGTATTATTTGTATGCTTGTACGCTAAACCGTAGAGATTCCCGAAGTTCGTACCTGAAGCATGGTTTTTATAAGCTGTTCCCATCGACCATATATGATCTGTTTTAGTTGAGTCGTAAGTTCCAAAGATACCTTCATCTCTCGAGGTGGAGGTTAAACCTCCTGAGAATGAATCGTCTGCATCACTTCTTAATAATGAAGCACCATGAATACCATCAACAGTATCAGCATCTAAGCCTGAGCCTGAACCGTCGTTTCCTGCATGCCAGACTGTGTTGCCGTTAAATAGTAAGCTGCCGGATCCAAGTAGCTTAGTTGTTTGATTTGATCTACCCACATTAATAGGCCCAGCATCATTTCTAATTGTAAATGTATTAATCCCTCCATCAGCAGTTCTAGAAGAACCGTTTACGAACATAACAGCCTTATTGCCGCCGTCATTAGCGGCCCCTAAAAAATAGTTATACCCGCTGGCGCCGCCATGACCTGAGAAATTTAGTTTTTTATCTCCGTTACTAGAAGCTGTGAAGGCAATTTGAGCTCCAGTAATGTTACCACCTGCGAGAGGCAAATAAGTACCACCAGTAGCAGGTGCATAGTAAGAACCTTGCTGTCCGTCGAGTAAATCAGCATCTAATCCAGAGCCTGAAGCGTCATTCGTACTGTGCCATACTTTACTTTTCGTAGGTGTTACAGAGTTTTCTGTAGCTCCGTTAATAGTTATAGTCCAAGGATCATAAGTATCCGCTACACTTGTATAATATCCCAGTGTCATACTATGAACACGCACTCCAGTGTAGTTACCATTTGCTATGCTTATGTACGCCTTACCGTTTGAATCTCTTCCTACTACTATATCTGGGCTACCAGTACCTGTATAAATGCAAGTCGGAGAATACCATTGATTAGTTGTTGAGTACATATACCCACCAACTACATAATCATGCTGTCCATAGCTAGTATAAATTGATACTGTAACTTTAAACATATGCGAGCTGTTTGTATTAAAAGGCGCAGTGCATCTGATTCTTCCGCTACTTGCGGAAGTGGTGCCGTAGGTTGCTAATGTTGCTCCAAAGTTTGTGTGGTCTTTACCATCAAGTAAATCCGCATCTAAACCAGAACCTGCACCATCGTTTCCAGCATTCCAAACTACATTTGCTCCGACATAATGTTGATCCACAGACCAAATAGTACCAGTACTACCATCTAACCAAACTCTTGCATCTCCATCTGCGGCAACATACATACCCCAGTTATAACTTCCAGTTTGGGGGTTAGCGAATGAAGACGATGTAGAGGTATATCCGATGCCATACATATTGCCTAAGGCAGCATCAGAAGGATTGTAACTTGAGCCAATTGTGTAAATTGGATTTGACTTAGCCCCGTTCCCACCAACATTATTATAAGAACCTTCTAGATGACCTGAGTGGTGATCTGCTCTTTGTAAGTGATATCCTGCATTTAGTAAATGATCTCTTGTATTAAGTTTACCGGCTCCATCTATTCCCCAACCTGTACCGCTAAGTACATTTGATCGGAAATAAATGTTATCTCCACTACTGTCACCAATATATTGATTTGTTGCATAATTATAGTAGTTTGATACAGAATTTTGGATATAGAAATCGCCATTCGCAAAAGCAGTTCTACCATTCGTATCACTGTAAAAATAACCATCGTTACCATCGCCAAGCTTGATTTGAGGAATAGTCATAACTCTACTAGAGTTTATAACTTCGTTTCCACCAATTCTTAGACCTCCTGCAAGAATATCTACACCATAACCAACTGTTCCTCCATCACCAACTTGAAACACATCTGTTAAAGAAGCGGCGTTTGTAGGCTTGTTTTGAAATCTAATAAATCCAGAGCTTCCACCGCCACCACGATAGAAAGTCATATTTGCAACTTCTACACTATTTCGTCCAGAAACTTTAGATATTGGTACATTACCTGAATCTTGTCTATTATTATCAAGTCTTAGTTCATTTGTTCCATTTTGATTTGCAAATAGATCAATTAAATTTCCAGTGTTTTGTTGTATAAATGCAGATGCGTGTTGTCCATCAAGTAGATCAGCATCAAGACCTGAACCTGAGCCGTCGTTTCCTGTGTCCCAAATTTTTCTCCAACCAGAGTACTCATCGTTATTCCAGCCGGTTTGGTAGTGTAGTTGACCCGTGTGTGGAGCATATAGTTTGAACGTGGAGTCAGCTAACTGCCATGACAAAACCCCACCATATGAATAGGCTGTCGTTGGGTAATTAGAATGACCGCCACCAGTTGTGTTTGTGACTTGGTATACGCCCATGTGACCATCGGTTTGACTAAATATTGTGTCCCAGTCACCAGAAACTTGACCTTTATAGTGCATTAAAAAGTCTTTATGCAGTCCGTCAACGGTATCTGCATCTAAACCTGAACCTGAACCATCGTTACCAGCGTCCCAAACCTTGTTTCCATTACGATTAAACTCACCAAGTGACCACGTTCCGCCCACAGAGAATATCTGTGTGTATGCTCCGGCTTCAACAACATACTGTCCCCAACCGGATGTTTTACCGCTACCTGTACCCCATAAATTACTATGCGCGTACCCAATACCATACATACCTGACACAGAAGTATCGCTAGGACGATAGTTATCTCCGATTGTATAAATAGGATTTGTTTTGGTTGAGTTTGCTGCAACACTATTATATGAGCCAATCTGATAACCTGTAGCGTGACCCAGTCTTTCATACGCACGATTAGTCTGCACTTTGTGCGTGTACTGTGTGTTGTGTTTTTCAATTAAGGTATCAGTACCGGCATGGCGTGAGTACCTTTCCACTTCATGACCACTGTCCCAGTACCAGTGATCGCCGTACCAATTGCTTGAATTTTCACCAAAGTAAAAATGCGAATCGCCTGAGTCAGTAGCACCTAGATATAATGTATCATTAATATGTGTCTGATCACTGGGACCGTTTCCTAAAGTAGTCGTACCGTTAACATTTAGATTTCCGGTTATTGTACCACCAGCTTTTGGTAAAGCGGCATTGGCTGTAGTGTAAGCTGTGTTCCAGTTAGCTGAGTTGCCGCCCGAGGCCGTAATAACACCTACTGAATTAATAGCTCCATTATCTAAATCAAAGGTTACTTTATTTGCGTTTGCGCCTACAAATTGTATATGATTTGGACTCGAGGCCCACCGAATACCCCAAGCGTTTGCCGCTGTTCCCTCTGAAGGATAGTAAGTTTCACTTATACCCCAAATGTCAGCGTCACCATCTGAAGTTTGGCGCGACAAGAAGCCGCCAGTTAGAACTGGTCTATTAGATACCGAAGATGGAAACTCTACTTGCCCAGTCATAGTGCCACCAGCTTTTGGTAGTGCCGCATTAGCTACTGTTACAGCAGTATCGTAATTAGCTTTATTAGTAGTTGTTAAGTTACCAGTGTGCCATACAACATTTCCATCGTCATACGAGTTTTGACCAGTTGCTGCACTGCCTCCTGGTAAGAAGTATAAATTATTATTCACAGATCCTAAGAAGGCATCAGTACCAAAAGCATAACCAGCATTATCAGTTCCTGTACCTTCATCCAACTCTATTCTTTCACCTAATATATGTATTCCATAACTTGATGTATGGTCAATATGAATAGTAGGTTTATTGGTCGTACCATCAATAATAAACTCTGGATGATTACTACTTGTTCCACTTTGACCTGTAACATTAATTCGCCATGTTCCATTCTGATTCCAATAAACTGCAGTCGCAAATTGATCAGTGCCAGTACCAGAGATATGAGCGGTAAACCTATAAACCCCGCCAGTAGGAAGCGAGTTACCATCACTATATAGAATCTCTTGTGGTGATGAAGTATTTACAGTATATGCACGTTTCCATTTATGATACTCATTCCCTAAAGAATAGCCTGCATCATTGAGTGTCAGCTTGCCAGTCATTGTACCACCAGCTAGTGGTAGTTTATTTGTTACTGCACTACTTGAAGCAGTAATATAACCAGCACTTGCATGGTTACCCCAACCGTGTGCAGTATTCCAGTTTGTAGAGTTACCACCCGTGGCTGTTACTGTTCCTGTAAGTGTTATGTTTCCTTGAACATCAAAAACTGCACCAGTACCCGAATATCGTAATATTCTATCTGTTGCATCATCAACGATTGCAAGAGACATGGTAGTACTACCTCCACCAAATACTATACCTTCTCCTGGGTCATTAATTGTAAGTTGATTCACACCAGTAATATTAAAGTTATTACCTGATATGCCATTAGAAAGAGTTAAACCATTAATACCACCACCAGCATTTATTGCGCCAGTCATGGTTCCACCAGCTAGTGGTAGTTTATTTGTTACTGCACTACTTGAAGCAGTAATATAACCACTATTGTTTGTAAACTCGGAGATGTTTCCTCCGCCTACCCAGTTACCACTTGAATTAATGACAGTAGAATTTGCTACTTGAAACCCGTTTAAAGCATTTACCATTCCTGACGGAGCACTATTACTATAACTTGTACCTGCATAAAGTGAATTTACCTTTATACCTTGTGCAGCACTTCCATTTAAAACACTTATAGTATTGTTATTATGAATTTGTGGTGTTGTAATTTTTGATGTGAACGATGGACTTGCTAAAGGAGCTTTTGCATCTAAAGCACTTTGTAATCCATCTACATTTGAGATTACATGGTTATGCGAGTCATCTGCAACAGTTGCTGTAAGTGTAAAGTTTGCTGAACCATCGAAGGAAACGTTACCACTTAAGTCACCAGCTAATGTTAATGTTCTTGAGCTAGTCCATTTATCTGCATTTGGATGATAAGCATCATGGAATATTTTATTATTTGTAGTAGAAGTACCAATCCGCCAGTATAAACTATCATCGGAATCTAATGCAAAGAGCGTTCCTTGACTCCCGCTATTATTTAAAAATTGAATAGATGGTGCATTATTTGCATGATTTCTGTGTATTCTCAGACCTGCCCCAAATGTATCATGGTTAATGGTAAGTCCAACACTAGTTCCGCTTGTTATCGTACCACCAGCAAGGGGTAATTTCGTAGCGAGTGCAGTAGTAAGAGTAGATGCGTAAGAAGCATCATCGTTGATAGCCGCTGCGAGTTCATTTAGAGTATCCAGAGACCCCGGAGCGCCTCCGATTAAGCTAGTAATTTCTTGTTGTACGAAAGCCGTGGTAGCAAGACGAGTATTATTTGTACCCCCATCTTGTGTAGATCCTGTAGAATTAGTGGGTATAGTCATGACTCCATCAGAGCTCACAATTACAGTACCACCTACCTCTAGACCATTTTTGATTCTAAAGTTATGATTTGTCGCCACGGTTCACATCTCCCCAGTTGGCTTGTCTTTTCAGACTAAATTTTGATTACCAAGGTACTCCGCTGGCGGATACTGGTACTTTCGATAAAGCAATTTGGCTTGCAATTCCTGCTTCAGTTTCTGAGACCATAGTGTCTCCAAGATCAGCTTTTACCCACGCTACAACGTTTGCTTCTGTTACGTCTGCGTAAGTTATAAAGTCTTCCGAAGTAGAATCTGGTGAAAGACTACAGGAGCCATAGCAATTTCCTGTATGAGTTATCTCACCCACAGTTTCGGAATCACTTGCGCTCCAATGCGCTACTGTTACACCATCATCTGATACTTGTCTTTCTAACTGTAATATTGTCCACGTTACTGCCATTTTATTTCTCCTTTATGCTTGTAATTATAATAAATTATACTTTGTTTGTCAAGGTTTATTTTTCCAACCCCCTAGATTACACTAATATACTGTGCCTTACAACTTTGAACTGCATACTATCAGTAGAAGCAGGCGTTGCAAGTAAGCGTACATTTCCTGAATTAATATCTGCATCAAAAGTTGCCTCTGCCGCACTGCCTGTGAAAATTGTAGCAAATTCAGTAATTGCAGGAGTTGTACCATCATGAATAAGTAGTATTTCTGTAACATGATATGTACTGTCTGTGACATTTGTAACCTGCACAGTGTATCGGGCACTTCGGAAATCTGCGGCTGGAAAACTTTCACATGTATACTGGCTTGTAGAAGCAACACTCGATTGATTAGTTTCAATACCTAGTACTTCTACCTGTAAAGCTGCTTTAACATTAGTGGAATTAAATCCATTACCTACTGCAACTCGTCCGGTTGATGTATCCATGTACATAAGACCGGTGTTTGTTCCACCAGTATTTCCACGGAACTCAAAGTCACCAGCTGCTGTACCTGTTGTAGCTTTCCAAGTGCCAGCATAATTTCTAAATTCCCCACCGCTGCCTGTATATACGTTAGAAGCAGATGTAATACCAGCGCTATTAAGAAACATTCTTTGAGCACCGCCAGTAGAAAATCTTAACGTATCTCCAGTGCTATCAATATACATTCCAGTATTTTGATCACTATCAAAAGTATAAGATGGAGCTGCAGACGTACCATTACCTGCTTTTATAGTGTCCGAATATACACTTAACCATTTCTTAGCAGAAGAACCTAAACTATTAGTACTGTCTGTTCCAGATTGAAAGTCTCTTTGAATTTCAATAAGATTAAGAGTATTATTATATGATATCTGAGCCCAACCATTCCCAGCTGCATTATAAAGTTTTAATGCGCTACCGTTATTGATTCTAATATCACCTGCAACATGTAGTTTATGAGTAGGAGAAGTTGTGCCGATACCAACGTTACCGGTACCCTTAATACGCATTCTTTCCGTAGAAGCTGCGGTACCGGAAGTCTGAGGGGAGAATATAATATCTCGAGCTGTTGCAGACCCTGTATTACTACCATTACTACCTATTACTATATTACTGTTCCAAGCCTGCATATTCGCAGTAGCTGACATATCGTGGGATATTTTTAAATTCCAGTTCTGGCTACTATTGCCTATCTGAACTTGATTGTCATAGAAAGTAAGATAAGCTCCGCCGTCTACAGCAAAGTTTGCATTTCCACCATTATTATGGGCACCATTGACTAAAACGGTTCCCACATTATCAATAAGCATGGGAACTTGAGAAGTTGTGCTACTATGCTGTCTAAAGGTAAAGGTTCCAAAAGAGGCTGCACCGCCTCCAGTATAAAGACTTCCTATATTTACGCCACCTCCATTATAGCCATAGTCAAAGTAACCATATTGACTTGCGGAGTTTGGACGATGCACTCTTAAGCCCCCTTCTCCCGTACCAGTAGTAGTAAGAGAAGGTTTAATAAGTGCAAGCGGTGCACCAGGAGAAGTTGTTCCGATACCAACGTTGCCATTAGTATGAATACGCATACGCTCTGTATATGATCCACCACCCATAAACTTAACAGGAGCATTTGCTGACCAACCATATTCAAGTTCGTTGCTGCTATTTGCTCGAAGAACTGTGCGAATATTACCGCCAGTATCTTTTGTGCGAATTTCTAGTGCGTTATTCAGGAGTATATTACCTCCTGATATGTGAAGTCTGTCTACTGGAGCAGTTGTGCCGATACCAACGTCCCCTGAACTATCTACTGTAACTCTATCACTATTAGCAGTTCTAAACACCATAGAATTACTACCGTGGTGATATCTAATATATCCTGCATTTGCTGAATCGGGGTCTCCAAAAGCTATGTATTGATAATTAGAGTTTGGACTAAATAATTGTAGCCCTATATTTCCACTACCCTCAATAGTTAAATCATCATGGTTTACGTTAGGAGTATAAGTACCCCCATCACCACTATGTATGTGTAGGAGTGATTGAGGAGCAGTTGTGCCGATACCAACATTTTGGTCTGGAGTTATTGTTAATCCTATAACTTGTGAACCAACACCATTTTCTCTTGTTGCGAACTTTAATCCATAAGAGTAATCACCATCAGTAGCGTTTAATTTATATGCTTTAATGTAAGGACCACTGCCAATGTGGCCGGAAGTTCCAGTGTAGATACCGCTGAATACTATTGAACCTCCATTATTAGCGGCGACTGCAGATGTATCTCGTAATTGTAACGAAGAATTTGTTGTGTCTGGTATAGCACCTGCTGAACTATGTATTTCTAAAGTGCTTGTTGGGTTTATTGTTCCGATACCAACTTTTCCAGTATGGTCAATTAACATTTTAGTAGCACCTTCATTTGCAAAAATGAAGTCGGCCTGGTCCGTACCTACCCTTTTATTTCCTATATGCCAATCAGCATCTCCCACTCTAAAATGGGCAAGAGCCATAGCACCTACAGTAGTATTAGTATTATCTATTCTTATGCCGTTACTTCCCCAATTGCCGCTGCTACCGCCACTTAGAGTAGTAGTAGTATCAGAAAAACGAGTATCGAGTTTATAATAAGGAGCAGTAGTGCCGATACCAACGTTGCCTGCATTTGTAATCGAAAAACGAGTGTTAGCTCCAAGCGAAGAGTTGTCTGCAATTTCAAAGGTATTACTATTTACGCCTAATGCAAAAGTATTTCCTGCTGACACAAATTGTATTTGAGGGTCCCCACCACTAGCGTTTATATTAACACTTGCATTTGCACCAACATCTCTAATAAACTGAGCAATATTTGTACCACCAGAACCTCCTGTAACTTTTAATCCTGTCGCCGTCGCGTCCTGGTCTATTCTAAGTTTTGCGTCTGGCGAAGTCGTTCCGATACCAACGTTCCCTGCACTAGTAATACGCATTCGTTCTACTAGTGCTGAAGAGCCATCATAAGTACGGAAACCCATTGCATAAGAGCCTTCATTTCGTATTTCCATGTCCCCAGAGTTCCAACGTAAAAATCCTCTAGTTCCTTGTATATTTATACCATCATCTGTAGCCGCAATAATATCTAGTTTATAGTCTGGGCTACTATCTCCGATACCAACGTTTCCATTTGAATCTACTCTAAACTGCTCAGAACCATTATTTTGAACAACTAAAGAGTGATAGCCGGAAGTAACATTTGTATTCAGACCCGTTCCAGAGAAAGAAAGATTTGCAGTTGCTGCAGGAACACCTCTACGAACAAGATCAAAGAAGCACTCATTATTTCTGTGCTGCATTCTTGCAACTTCTTCACCGCCTGCATCAAATCGAATTATATCTTCATCAGCACTTTCTTCAACTTGTATCTTTGTATCGCCGTCTGCATCAGAAATAATATCAGCATCGCCCACGCCCGCAACAGTAGCCCACGACATATTTCCTGAACCATCAGTTTTGAGTAGCTGGTTTGCGCTACCATCTGCGGTTGGGAATGTGAATGCTGAATTAAAACGTACGGCACCGCCCGAAGTAACTTGCAATCTGTTAACACCTGCATAATAGAAGCGTAAGACTTCATCTCCATCATTAGAGACTCCCCAAATGTTGCCATCACCATTTCTAAACTCAAGAGACACTCCTCCTCCAGAACCAGTTCGTTCTAAGCGTGCTACACTATAATCAGAACTTACAACATGGAAGGTACGTGCCGGAGTACTAGTACCCACAGATACTCTGCCCGCACTCGTAATACGCATATATTCTGTAGCATTCGTAGTAAATCTCATGCTATTATCATTATGATCGTATCTTATTCGTCCAGCATCAGCATCTCCAGAATCACCAAAGTTTATCTGTCCCGCATTTGTAGTGCCAGACGATATAATATTTAATCCTGAATTACCATTATTTGAAATTGTAAGAGGATAGCTTGATGAAAGCGTAGGAATTGTTGCAGAACCTCCTGCGACATGCAATATAGAAGAAGGAGAAGCAGTGCCGATACCAACATTGCCTGTATACCGAATTCTCATCGCTTCGGTCATATTATTGGTAGAGAACGCCATATCATCTGTAGAGGTATATTCTATTCCACCTCTACTTGTGTCTACGCTATCACCAAACTGCAGTACAGCAGACGAAGTATTACTTCCTGCTTGAATTATTACTTTTGCTTCTCCGCTTGCATGTTTTACATGAAGAGGAGCAGCGGGGGCTGTAGTGCCGATACCAACTCTTTGACCAGAGTCAATTACCATAGCAATGTTAGTACCTTGGTTGCCTGCTACAGCAAAACGGTGACCACTTGAAGGACTATCGTAAATAAGGTGAGAACTATGGTAGAATATTCTTCCATTTGGAAGAGCAGAGCTACCGTCTACAAGTGTTTCTGTTGAACTAAATGCTATACCTGCGTTGGTTAATCCAGATACACGAGTAGGCTTATTAAACTTCCAATCGTCTGTAGCACTTACATAAGTAATAGAAGGAAGAGTTCCAGACCCAATATCTACAGTAAAGCCAGCACCATCTGCAGCAGCAGCATTCGCTGAACCGCTCGCAAGAGTAATATTCTTATCGTCTACCGTTAATGTGGTAGAATTAAT
>Ga0206130_10000947_pt1 | contig 44695 bp, 40 predicted proteins | sample Helgoland_Spring_9_FD_148637 | JGI IMG/M metagenome (GOLD analysis project Ga0206130, IMG submission 148637) | Pelagic subsurface seawater microbial communities from Kabeltonne, Helgoland, North Sea - Helgoland_Spring_Bloom_20160512_1 | ecosystem: Environmental > Aquatic > Marine > Epipelagic ...
GAACCCAAGCCCGCCGGTCCACCCAAGATTGGGCCTAAGTTGGATTAAACTTATTTCTCCTCATTTCTGGGCCACTTTGGAGGCCCATGACAAAGTTTTTATCGGCTACCGTTGACATTAACTCGTTTCAGATGCAAGTGGCACACCCGTTGCTCGCGAATGAGTTACCATAAACAATCATCGATACCATCATGTCCAAAAAAACAGCGAAGAAAACTGCGAAAAAAGCTACCAAGAAGGTAGCAAAGAAAGCCGTCAAAAAAACTGCAAAGAAAGCAACTACTAAAAAGGCCGCGAAGAAAGTAGCTAAAAAAGCAGCTAAAAAACGCCCTGCTACTACCCAGCCTACGACTGAACAAATCAGTCATGTAGCCTACCTCAACTATATCGACCGTCAGCAACACGGCATCCACGGCGATCATACCAGCGACTGGCTCGCCGCAGAAGATCAGCTCCGCAATAACCAGAGCTAGCCTTCGATCACATCGAGTATTCAAAATACCAAGCCGTGTCTCCTTCAAGAGGCACGGCTTTTTTCATCAAAAAAACACATGAACTTCATTATAGCTTCATCCTTTGTAGGCATATTTATCCTCAGTTAAGACCAATATAACTCCGCATAACGAACACTTTCCTACGAGGCCAAGATTGCTTATGACAACCCAACCCACAAGCCATAGCCTACACAACATCCCCACACTTTGTCGTGGCAGTCGAAGCCTACTGCGGAACTGGCTAGTCAGAAATCCCATTGACTCACTTGGCTTCTGCATTCCAACCATCATCGTTGGCTGTGGTGTATATGGCTTTACCATGGGCCTGTGGCGCAGCGGAATAATGGCGGCTTATGTTGGTATCAAATTTCCATTGGTTATCTTTAGCACACTAATAATCAACGGTGCCATCAATGGTATGTTGGCCATGGTGCTCGGTAGCGGAATCAGCTTCAGACAGAGCTTCCAATTCCTATTGGCAGGTTTTGCACTGATGTCCATTATTCTGCTTTCACTTAGCCCCATCACACTTTTTGTTATTCTTCACGCAGCTGGCCCAGAGCAACCCGAAGCCCACCTGATGCATAATATCATCTTGCTGTGCCATACATCGATGATCGCCTATGCTGGCATTGCCTCGCATCGTTCTCTACTCGCCCAAGTGCGTGATTTCGCCACGACTCCAGCCCACGGAACTCGCACATTTTTTGCTTGGCTAGCGGGCAACCTCTTTGTCGGAGCCCAAGTCTCGTGGGTGATGCGGCCCTTCTTCGGCAGTCCGGACCTCGAGATCCAGTTCCTTCGCGATGACCCGCTCAACGGCAGTTTTTACGACTCCGTATGGAAAAGCGTCACCAACCTCATCGGCTTCTAAATAAGACACTCTCATCAAACAGCAACGCCAACAACCATCCATTATGACTGACAAACAACCACCAAAGCTGCCACGGGTAAAAACGCAACAACAAGGCCAACCCAAACTATCTGAACCAGCCGGCCCCAATGCTGATTATGCCCCCATGGACGGCCAAGGCTTTTCCCACATATTAAGCCACCTACTCAGAAAGCCACTCAGTATTATCCATGAAATCAACAAGGGTCACAAAAACCCCGTCATAGCACTATTCATCATTACCCTCAGCAGCCTTGCCGTGTTCGGCTTTGTACTTGGCATTTTCAGTTCTGGTCAGCAATTATGGATGGCACCCGCCAAGGTCATTGGTGGTGTGCTATTCAGCGGACTTATATGTCTGCCAAGCCTGTATATTTTTGGATGTCTCGACGGCATGGATGCTAAAATACATCACGTTGCAGGCCTTATGCTCACCTTCTTAGCTATCACCTCCATGCTGCTGGTGGGTTTCGCTCCCGTTGTTTGGCTATTCTCAACATCAAGCAACTCGCTGATATTCTTTGGCGTTTTAGGGCTCCTGGTTTGGCTTATCTGCCTCATTTTTGGTCTGCGCGTGATCTCACAGGCAGCACGCTGTATGGGTGGTGGGAGCAGGGGCAATCTAAAGATCTGGATCATAATCTTTATACTCGTCACCCTGCAGATGACTACCACCTTAAGACCCATTCTTGGAACCTCAGACAAATTCATCAATCTGGAGGAAAAACACTTCTTTCTCGGCTACTGGTTCAAAATCATGGCTGACAAGAAAAACGACAGGCAGACTTCTCGACAACCTGAGAGAGAAGCTAAAGCTAATGAAAAAGTAGAGTAGGGATCACTCTAAAAAACCAGTCAACGGACTGGTCGCCGATGCCCGGTCATCGGCCTCTGGCAGCCCGATTTCATAAGCTGCGCGCCCAGCTTCAACTGCATATTTGAAGGCCTCCCCCATCCTGACAGGATTGGAAGCAATCGCCATTGCTGTATTTACCAAAACGGCATCAGCCCCAAGCTCCATCGCCTCAGCAGCATGGGATGGCACGCCAAGTCCGGCATCCACAACCACAGGAACAATTGCTTGATCAATAATGATGCGAATTTGATCTCTTGTAATGACACCTTTATTTGAGCCGATCGGAGCACCCAGAGGCATTACTGCTGCCGTCCCGACTTCCTGTAACCTTTTGGCTAATACCGGATCAGCATTGATGTATGGCAATACAGTAAAGCCTTCCTGCACAAGAATCTCAGCTGCCTTCAGTGTTTCAATTGGATCCGGCAGTAAATAGGTCGGGTCGGGGTGAATTTCGAGTTTTACCCATTTTGGTAATCCAGCAGCCTCCGCCAAACGCGCTAGTCTGACTGCTTCCTCTGCATCCATCGCTCCACTCGTATTCGGCAGCAACAAATAATTCTCCGAATCAATAAACTTGAGAATGTTCGCTTGTGGATCGTCGCCCCCACTCAAATCAGCGCGTCTTAGCGCAACCGTAACAATCTCACAGCCGCACGAGTCCAAAGTATCACGCATCAACTCGTTGGATGCAAACTTACCCGTACCAGCCATAAGACGTGACTGAAATTTACGCCCAGCTATTTCCAGTGGTTGATTCATCAGCGGCAGACATTAGCCAGCAATCTCTACCATGCAAGCGCAAGGAGTGTCCATTTTGTCTGCAATTTCTTGATTGCCCAATCGGGCCAATGAACAGGCAAACTCTCTATTACGCTAAAATATTAAAAAAAAGGCCCCGGGAGCTTGGAGGTCTCCCGGGGCGTTAAATTCAGTTCCTACACGCTGATGTATTGGAATATCTGACAACTGCAACTGTTGTGTTCACTTGGTATGTGATTGAACGCCGAAGTATACGGTGTTCATTAATCATAGACTCTCCATGACAGTTTTCGTTCAAAGAAAATTAACATTAGTTTCTTTTTTAGTCTATAAGACTGTCTAAGTCCCCTATTTAAAAGGATTATCACTGAATAAATATATCTTGATGGTTTACCTCTCCATGGCTTTTTACCATTCATTGCAATTCGCTTGCGAATTAAGCGAAGCAGCGCTACATCGTGCCCGCACGCATAGTTTATGGCTGGATTCTTCAAACAACTGCTAAATAAGGTCACCAATCGCGCTGATGTTGATTGGGATGAATTGGAAGCAGACCTCATTGGCGCTGATCTGGGCGCAAGAACAGCCATGTCTGTGGTCGATGAGCTTCAAGCAAAAGGACGCAAAGTATCTGGCGAAGACATCATCGAAGTATGCAAACAGCATATTGGAGATATTCTGACCCATGACGCCGACGAGCTTATTCCACGGACGGACGGCAAGCCTACTGTCATTCTAATCGTCGGGGTCAACGGCACGGGCAAGACGACATCATCTGCCAAGTTAGCCTATGCTCTTAAAAACAAAGGCTACTCCGTCATGCTTGCCGCCGCTGACACCTTCCGTGCTGCAGCAGTAGAGCAACTAGGTGTCTGGGGTGAGCGTCTGGAAGTGCCAGTGGTAAAAGGAGCACACAATGCTGACCCATCATCTGTTTGCTACACAGCTCACCAAAAAGCCCTACAAGAAGGTGTCCAATTCCTTATATGTGACACAGCAGGGCGCATTCACACTCGCCATAATCTCATGGAGGAACTTGGTAAAATTGAGCGCACTATCGGCAAACAAGATCAGGACGCCCCTCATCTCAAGCTCCTTGTAGTGGATGCCACAACTGGCAGTAACGCCCTCTCCCAGACCAAGGAGTTTAACAAAGCCATTGATATTGACGGGCTCATCGTCACTAAGATGGACGGCTCAGGCAAAGGCGGCGTTACGGTGGCCATCCAGCAAGAGCTTGGCATACCGACTCGATTCATAGGGTTAGGTGAAGAACCCGAGCTGTTTAAGCCATTCCAAAAGGAAGAGTTTATTAACGGAATTCTTTAACAAAAAAGCGAAGCATATCAAATGCTTCGCTCTTGTGGTGTAAAACAGGCTTAAACGACACCTCGCTCCTACTCAGGGAGCGGGAAACCGCGATTGAAGGCATACACTCGCTCACGAATCTCCGCGAGCTTCGCGTCATTGTCGTGATTTTGTAGTGCCTCATGGATGAAGTCTGCGACTTGTTCTGCATCAGCAACCTTCATGCCGCGCGAGGTGATTGCAGGAGTACCAATGCGAATACCACTTGGCTTGAATGGACCAGCGGTATCAAATGGAATTGAGTTTTTATTGACCGTAATTCCCGACTCATCCAGAGCATGCTGGGCGATAGCTCCATCCATTCCCGCTGGCCTCAAATCAACCAACATCAGGTGATTGTCTGTTCCACCAGAAACGATACGATAACCATGCTCCGACAGGCGAGCCGCCATAGCAATGGCGTTGTCTACCACTTGCTGAGCATAGCCTTTAAAATCAGTATTGAGGATCTCTCCGAAGCACGCAGCCTTGGCCGCAATCACATGCATGAGTGGGCCACCCTGAATTCCTGGGAACACGTTGCTATCAATCTTTTTGGCATATTTTTCTTTGCAGAGAATGATGCCACCCCTTGGTCCACGCAGCGACTTATGAGTTGTTGTGGTTACGAAATCTGCGTGCGGAATAGGGCTGGGATGCACCCCCCCTGCCACAAGACCAGCAATGTGAGCCATATCAACAAAAAGGTAAGCTCCCACCTTCTTTGCAATTTCCCCCATGCGTTCAAAGTCAATCTCGCGAGGATAAGCGCTGGCGCCTGTCGTGATCAGCTTAGGCTTCAGCTCAACAGCGACTTTTTCGAGAGCATCGTAATCAATGCGTTCATCGTCTTCACGCACTCCATAATGAGTCACATCATAGAATTTCCCTGAGAAGTTAGCTTGGTGACCGTGAGTCAGGTGCCCACCATGAGCGAGATCCATAGTCAAAATTTTGTCACCATGCTTCAGCACCGAGAAATAAACTGCCGTATTCGCCTGTGACCCTGAGTGCGGCTGCACATTGGCATGCTCAGCGCCAAAAACCTCCTTGGCGCGGTCAATTGCCAACTGCTCGGCCACATCGACAAACTCACAACCCCCATACCATCGGCGGCCTGGATACCCTTCAGCATATTTGTTGGTCAGCAAACTGCCCTGAGCTTCCATAACCGCACCACTGGTGAAATTCTCAGAGGCAATGAGCTCAATGTTGAGGTTCTGACGGTTTTCCTCTGCACATATAACATCAAAAAGTGCGGGGTCCGTGACTGCCAAGCGACTGCCCGAAGCTTTAATTACACGAGTTTCGTGCCTACCCCCTTCAAAATCAGTAGCTAGGAAAGCATCTACCATTGCCAAAGCTTCATCTGAATCAAGCAGACCAGCTCCCAAGCATAAGACATTAGCATCATTGTGCTGCCGAGTCGTTATTGTCTCTGCAACGCTACGCACATTAGCCCCTTGGATGCCGCGGTAGCGATTCACCGCCATCGACATCCCTACTCCAGACTTGCACACAAGAATGCCACGATCATAACGACCACTGACCACTCCACGGGCAACTTTACTTGAGAAATCAGGGTAATCCACTGAATCCCCGCTGTTGGTTCCAAAATCTTGGACCTTGTGCCCAGCTCCTTGCAAACGAGAAACAATTGCATGTTTTAAGTCTACTCCTCCGTGATCTGCTCCGATGGCAATATTCATATTGATCTATTCTTTCGTATTGATGTTTGTATTGGATAATCGTGATTTAAAATTAATCTAGGCTTTTTGCTGCATTTACAACGTCTTCTGGTGTCATACCAAGTTCACTCATAACAACATCTCCCGGAGCAGAAATACCGAAACGATCTATGCCTAGCACTTTACCCTCTAAGCCTGTGTATTTTACCCAGAGGGGCGAGACACCTGCCTCAATGGCAACTCGGCGACTGCATGAAGAAGGCAGGACACTGGACCGATATTCATCACTTTGACGATCAAACCGCTCCATACATGGCATTGAGACAACACGCACACCATCACCAAGCTGGTCTGCAGCGTTGATGCAATGTTCGACCTCAGATCCACTCGCTATGAGAATTAATTCCAGATCAGCCGTTTCTTTTTTAAGAATGTAACCTCCCCTGGCAGTACCCTCACGCCGCTCATTTACGGTAGCATCGTTATAGGTAGGCACTGTTTGACGTGTCAAAAACAGTGCGCTTGGTCCATCAAGGCGCTGCATCGATGCGACCCAAGCTCCTGCTGTTTCTTCAGGATCTGCCGGGCGGAACACATCCAAACCTGGGATAACCCTGAGACCACTCACAGTCTCGACTGGTTGGTGAGTGGGCCCATCCTCACCGACTCCTACGGAATCATGCGTAAGAATGTAAGTTACAGGCAAATGAGCCAGCGACGCCAATCGAATAGAGGGGCGTAAATAATCTGCAAATACCGCAAAGGTTGCACAAGACGGGCGGAATAAGCCGTCATAAGCGATACCATTGGAGATCGCTCCCATCGCATGTTCACGAATACCATACCAAATATTGCGACCCGCAAAGTCATCACGACCGAAATCGCCACCCTCTTTGATATAATTTTTGGTCGAGCCGTAAAGATCAGCTGATCCCGTAATAAGAGAAGGTAAAGCCTTGGCCACTGCCTGGATGACATCGCCTCCCGCTGCTCGAGTCGCATTGCTGTAATCCGCTGAAAATTCAGGGATTTGATCTGACAAATCAGTGGGCACTGTTTTCGACACATTCGCTTTGAGTTCGTTGGAGAGTTCTGGATTAGCACTGCTCCACGCATCAAATAATGTAGCCCACTCATTGTATGCGGCCTGACCAGCCTGCTTTCTCTCGTCAAAGTACGACTGCGTTTGCTCCGAAACATAGAATGTATCCTCAGGGAGGCCCAAACCACGGCGTGCTGATTCGGCAAAATTAGCACCACCCTCACCGTGACCTTTAGCTGTTCCCGCTACCTCAGGGATACCACGACCAATTTCAGTCTTGGCTATGATCACCTTGGGTTTGCCGTTGTCGTCAGCTTTTGCCTTGTGAAGAGCCTCAGAGACTGCAGTGAGGTCGTGACCATCAATGGTCACAGCATCCCATCCTTGAGATGTGAAATATTGCTCTGAATTCTCACCCTGTGTGACGTCCGCCATGGCATCTAATGTGACATCATTGCTATCATAGATGAGAATTAGGTTGTCGAGCTGGTTGTGACCGGCAAAGGCAATCGCCTCGCGGGCAACTCCCTCCTGAAGACAACCGTCCCCAGCTAGGGCAAAAATATGTTGGTTGAAAATGCTATACTCAGCAGTATTGAATTTGGCTGCTGCTTGCTTAGCACTCAATGCATATCCTACCGCATTTCCAACACCTTGCCCTAGTGGCCCAGTTGTCGCTTCGACACCAGGTGTCTCATCGAATTCAGGGTGACCCGGTGTTGCACTGCTCAACTTTCTGAAGGCTTTAACATCATCGATCGATACCCCATAGCCTGCAAGATGAAGCCAACTATATATAAACATCGACCCATGACCTGCGGATAAGATGAAACGGTCACGATTCAGCCATTTTGGCTCTTCAGGATTGTAATTCAACCCATTGTCAACATCACCAAATAGCACAGCTCCGATCTCAGCACACCCAAGAGGTAAGCCTAAATGACCTGATGAACAGGCATGAACAGCATCAATGGCAAGACCTCGAGCCTCGTTAGCGGATTGAGATAGTAAATGTAAATTCATTGTGGGCGGAGAATCTACATCAAGCTAGGTTTGGGCAAGCATGAATCACGTCAAATTACTAAGAATCGACACTTTTTCTTGCTAATTCTCGCTCTAAACATCCGTCAATCTTCACAAAACTAAAATTTCGCGTTGATTCTTGTGATTTAGTCGCTAAATAAACCGCCCGCTGCAGATGCAGTGACCGGCTTACTCGAAGCTACGCAAGGCAATGTCTCAAAAATTAAAAATAGCACTACCCAAAGGCTCACTGCAGGATCCCACGATCAAATTGCTTGAGCAAGCGGGATACAATATCTACACATCATCCCGAGGTCTCCGCCCCGATTCTGATGATTCGCAGCTAGATATTTACCTTATCCGAGCTCAAGAAATTGGACGCTATTTAGCATCTGGCTTCATCGATTGCGGTATTACAGGTCTCGATTGGGCATCTTCTCACGAAGACAGCCTCATTGATTTGGCGGAGCTCCCCTACTCACGAGCCACGGTGCGTCCTACCAAATGGGTTTTAGTCGTTCCTGAAGATTCTCCGGTTCAATCAGTGCAGGATTTGGAAGGGAAACGCATTGCTACTGAAGGCGTAGAAATTACTCGTAACTACCTTAAAAAGAATGGAGTAAGCGCAGAAGTTGAGTATTCGTGGGGAGCGACTGAGGTCAAGGTGCCCGATCTCGTGGATGCCATCGTAGATGTCACCGAAACAGGTGCTTCCTTGCGCGCAAACGACCTTCGCATAGTCGATACCCTACTTACTTCATTCCCTCATTTCTATGGATCCAAGGAATCTTACCAAGACGATTGGAAAAAACAGAAAATGGATCGCATGGTACTCATGCTTAAAGCAGCTCTGGAAGCTCGTGGCAAAGTTGGACTGAAAATGAATCTTCCAGAAAAATCCTTGCAAGCGGTGCTCGACAAACTACCTTCTCTCCGCCGTCCGACCGTTTCTCACCTTGCAGAAGATGGATGGGTCGCCATTGAAACCATCATTGAGGATGCCGTAGCGCGCAATCTCATTCCTGATCTCAAAGAGCTCGGCGCAGAGGGCATCATTGAATATCCTCTCTCCAAAATCGTTCTCTAAACAAACAATCACCAGACTTTATAGTCCTCACAACAACATAACCTAGAATACAAAACCATGGGATGTCTCAAAAAACGTCGTAAGACAAAAATCAGTAAGCACAAGCGCAGGAAGCGCATGAAGGCAAATCGCCACAAGAAGCGCCTTCGCTACAAGTCCTAGTCGAGAGACTTGGATTTCAGATTGTGTATTACATACACTCTACAAAAAGGGGTACAGCCATAGGTTGTGTCCCTTTTTCTACGTACATCAGCAATCAAACAGCCCGAAACCTGTTGCCTCATAGGCAAGCATTAAAGCACCCACTTAGCTCTCAAAATGCATGCGACCAATGTCCGTGCGCTGCTGAGCACCCGGAAAACTTATTTTAGCAAGCTCAGCGTAAGCCGAATCAACCGCACTGATGCGATCTTCAGCGCCAGCTACCACGGCCAGCACGCGACCACCATTGGTTTCCCACAGATTTTCTTGGTTTCGCCTCGTCCCAGCGTGATAAACTCGAGCAAGCTCAACGTCTTGCAGGCCAGATATTACATCGCCACTGCGAGAGCTCGCTGGGTATCCAGCGCTAGCTAGTATCAAACAAACGCTCCAGCCTTCATCAAAAGATAACAAATCTGGCTGCATCTCACCTTTGGCTGCTGCCAAACAGAAACTAGCCAAATCCCCCTTAACCAGCGGCATCACTGCTTGGCATTCAGGATCCCCAAAGCGACAATTGTATTCAATGATCTTTGGACCTGCCTCCGTCATCATAAGTCCAAAATAAAGATAACCACGATATGGCAGCCCATCTTCCACGAGGCCGTCCACCGTGGGCTTAACGATTGTCTTTTCTATGAGAGTTAAGGTTTCAGCATCGATAAGCTGCCTACTAGCTACTGCCCCCATCCCTCCTGTATTAGGCCCTTCATCATTATCACCAATGCGCTTGTAATCTCTAGCAGGCGTGAAGATTAAATACTCATCATCACAGACAGCCGCAAATATTGAGACCTCAGGGCCCACAAGGCATTCCTCAACAAGCAACCTTCCTGGCCCGAACTTACGCTCTACGAGCACTTCATTAAGGAAATCCTCTGCACTTGCCTCATCAGCACACACGGCAACTCCCTTACCTGCTGCAAGCCCATCAAACTTTAGCACGGTTGGATAAACCCCATTGATGGCCGCCCGGGCCTCTTCAATGTCCGCGCAACCCTTCGCTGCTCCGGTAGGAATGTTATGCCGAAGCATGAACTCCTTTGCAAATTCTTTACTCGCCTCGAGCTGCGCTGATTGCTTGTGAGGTCCCCAGCATGGAATACCAGCCTGCTCACAAAGATTGGCAAGCCCCTCTTCTTTAACCAGATAACTCTCCTCTCCAGCAACACACAAATCTATGTGATGGTCACTCATCCACCCAATGAGACTCTGCAAGCCATCAACCTGGACACTCTGCGCCATGGGCTCAATCGCATCACTGCCGGGAAAACAATACAGCTCAGTGGCAACGGGAGATTCATCTAATGCTGTTATCAATGCGTGCTCACGCCCTCCTTTTCCTACGACCAAAATTTTCATCGCGGCAAATGAAGCGGAGTGTTGTCGAGCACGCAAGTGTTTCTGAGCAAAATGGGCGATTTTCTGCAAACGCGCATGCCACTTGCTCTGCAAACAAGGTGGAGACAATCCAACATTAGAACCTCAACTACCCAGAAATCGCGTGTCATAATGGAATTTCGCCTATACTATTGAATTTTTTTTAACCAAAATGTTGCGGGCAGATCATTTTGGATTATAGATCTGTGCGCATCCAATTCACTTAAAGCTCATTTTCAGCTTACCCCTTTATAAATATACTGCGCGCAATACCCTCATTGCCAAGTCCATCATACATACTCGCTGAAGGGCGAAAAATTCAAATCATATTTACTCATGTCGAATCATATCAAATCTAATAAGAAAAACGGAATGCCAGTAGCTCAAGGCCTCTACGACCCAGATAACGAACACGACTCCTGTGGTGTGGGCTTTCTCTGCCACCTGAAAGGCAAGAAATCTCATGACATCATCAAAGGGGCGCTTGATATGAATGTTTGCATGGACCACCGAGGTGGTTGCGGCTTCGACGAGGCCACTGGTGATGGTGCTGGCCTTTTCTTCCAGCTACCGCACAAATTCTTCAAAACGGTAACCAGTGAGTTAGATTTTGAATTACCCGATGAAGGCCAATACGCTGTAGGCTTTGTTAACCTCTCACAAGACCCCGCTGAATCAGCCGATGCAATCGAGACCTACGAAAAGATTGTAGCCAAAGAAGGTCAGACCGTGCTCGGCTGGCGCGATGTCCCTACTAATAGTGATATCTTAGGTAAGGCGTCTCGTGAATGTGAGCCCATGATGAAGCAGATCTTCATCGCTCGTTCACCAGAAATCTCGGATGACCTCGACTTCGAGCGCAAGCTCTACGTCATTCGCCGCAGAAGCTCGCAAGCAGTTCGCTACTGTACGACCAGCGGCTCTGAATCCTTCTACACGGTTACACTGTCAGCCCGGACTATCGTTTATAAAGGCATGCTGACAACATGGCAATTGAAGGACTACTTCCCGGATTTGCAACACAAGGACATGGAATCAGCCATGGCACTTGTCCACTCTCGCTTCAGTACCAATACATTCCCAAGTTGGCCTCGCGCCCAGCCATTCCGCTACATGTCTCACAATGGCGAGATCAACACCATGCGTGGTAATGCCAACTGGATGCAAGCACGTCAAAAATTGCTCTCCAGTGGCGTTCTAGGTAAAGATCTCGACAAGCTTCTCCCTATCATTCGTGACGACGGATCTGACTCCGCCATGTTTGACAACTGTCTTGAGTTTCTTGTTCTTTCTGGCCGCAGCTTACCTGAAGCCGTGATGATGATGATCCCAGAGCCATGGGAGAACCATCAGCACATGTCTGACTCCAAGAAAGCATTTTACGAATACAATGCCACACTGATGGAGCCATGGGACGGCCCTGCTTCCATTGCTTTCTGCGATGGCATTTCTATCGGTGCCATTCTTGACCGTAATGGCCTGCGCCCATCACGCTACTACGTCACTAATGACGATCTCGTCATCATGGCGTCCGAAGTTGGTGTTCTCAAGGTAGACCCCGCTACCGTCATCAGAAAAGGTCGCCTCGAGCCGGGTCGCATGTTCCTCGTAGACACCGAAAAAGGACGCATTATAGACGATGCAGAAGTCAAAGAAGACGTCGCACAAACAAAACCATATGGCGACTGGCTAGAAAAGAACCGCGTCTTTTTTGCAGACCTCGCAAATGGAGCTGTAAAGCCAGCCATCACCGGTCACGACCTCGTTCAACGCAACCGCGCATTCGGTTACACTTTCGAAGATAAGCGACAAATACTAGCTCCCACTGCCCTGAGCGGAAATCAACCACTTGGAGCGATGGGTAACGACACACCTATTGCTGTCCTTTCCGACAAACCTCAACTGCTCTATAACTACTTCAGGCAGCTATTTGCACAGGTGACCAACCCAGCGATCGACCCTATCCGCGAGGAACTCATTACCTCGAGCGTGACCTTTGTCGGTTCTGAAAGCGATATCCTGCAACCTGGACCAGAGAACTGTCGCATGATTCGCCTTGAGAGCCCCATCATTGACAATCATCAGCTCGCAAACCTTCGCGATATAGACCTCGATGGATTCCTATCTGAAACCCTCCCTATCCTTTACGTTCCGGATAAGGCCGAAGCTGGGCTCGCCGCTGGACAACTGCCAGGACACGCTGACAGCCCTGAAGTTGCTGACATCACCGAGGACATCGAATCTCTATCTGGAGAATCTCTCAAACTCGCTCTGGACAAGCTTTTCAAAGCCGCTGACACCGCCATTCTCAACGGTGACAATGTTTTGATTTTGTCTGATCGCGGCATGAATGCAAAGAATGCTCCGATTCCAGCATTACTTGCGGTTGCTGGTCTACACCACCACCTGATTCGCCAAGGCACTAGGACGAAAGTATCTATCGTTCTTGAGTCCGGTGAACCCCGTGAGGTTCACCACTTTGCGGTATTGTTGGGTTACGGTTGCGATGTAATCAACCCATACTTGGCTATCGATACCCTTGCTCAAATGACTGAGGATGGAGAACTCGAAATGGAGCACAGTGACGCGGTCAAAAAATACCTTAAAGCATCGATTAAAGGTGTCATCAAGACAATGTCTAAGATGGGTATCTCAACAGTCGCCAGCTACCGTGGCGCGCAAATCTTTGAATGTATTGGCCTCAACAGCGAAGTGATTGATCACTACTTCACTCGCACCACCTCTCGCGTCAAAGGTATAGGCTTAGGCATCATCTCCCGCGAAGTCAAACTTCGCCACCATGACGCCTACAAGGATCGTGAAACTGAAAATGATGCGCTCGATGCTGGTGGTGTCTACCAATGGCGCGCGGATGGCGAACGCCACCTCTTCAGCCCACAGGCCATTCACCTTTTGCAGCAGTCGACAAGAATGGGCGACATGGCGGTCTTCCGTCAGTATTCCGACCTTATCGATGAGCAATCAAAAGGACTATGCACATTGCGTGGTCTGATGGATTTCAAGTTCGACCCAGACAAATCTATTCCACTTGAGGAAGTTGAATCAGCCAGCGATATCGTTAAGCGCTTCAAAACTGGAGCGATGTCTTACGGCTCGATTTCAAAAGAAGCTCACGAAGCTCTTGCCGTAGCGATGAATCGCCTTGGCGGCAAATCCAACACCGGAGAAGGTGGCGAAGATCCTTACCGCTTCACATGGACGAACGAGAGAGGTGATTCTAAAAAGAGTGCTATCAAGCAAGTAGCCAGTGGCCGCTTTGGAGTTACGTCTGACTACTTGGTGAATGCACGTGAAATCCAGATTAAAATTTCTCAAGGTGCTAAGCCTGGTGAGGGTGGCGAGTTACCTGGACACAAAGTACTACCCGCCATTGCCAAAGTACGTGGTACAACACCGGGTGTCGGCCTCATTTCGCCTCCACCACACCACGACATTTACTCAATCGAGGATATGGCAGAGCTCATCCACGACCTCAAAAATGCGAACACCGAGGCTCGCATCAACGTCAAACTCGTCTCTGAGGTTGGCGTCGGCACGATTGCTGCCGGTGTAGCCAAAGCCAAAGCAGACGTGATTCTCATTTCCGGTCACGATGGAGGCACTGGCGCCAGCCCTCGCTCATCTATCCAGCACGCAGGCTCTCCTTGGGAGCTTGGACTTGCCGAAACCAACCAAACCTTGCTGCTCAACAACCTCCGTAGCAGGGTCATTCTTGAAACAGACGGACAGCTCAAAACTGGACGCGACGTTGTCATTGGCGCCCTCCTAGGTGCCGAGGAATTCGGATTTGCAACTGCTCCTCTCGTTACTCTGGGTTGCATCATGATGCGCGTCTGCCACAAGAACACCTGCCCAGTAGGTATCGCTACTCAAAATGAGGTTCTTCGCGCTAAGTTTAATGGCGCTGTGGAAAATGTCGTCAACTACATGAACTTTGTCGCAGAAGAAATTCGTGAATTAATGGCGAAGCTTGGCTTCCGCTCAATTGACGAAATGGTCGGGCGTTGTGACCTCCTAGAGATGCACGCCGCTGTTGATCACTGGAAAGCAAAAGGCTTAGATTACTCTAAAATACTCTACCGCCCGAAAGTCGGTGACGAAGTAGGAACATACGCTACCCAGGAGCAAGATCACTTGCTGGACCGTGCGTTAGACAACACCACAATTCTTGACCTTTGTCGCCCCGCAATTGACAACTACGAGAAAGTGCATGCGGAGCTCGACATCATCAATGTCAACCGTGTAGTAGGCACTATCACAGGTGCCGAGATCAGTCGTCGTCACGGGGCAGCTGGCCTACCTGAGGACACCATCCACTTGAAATTCAACGGCTCTGCAGGACAAAGTCTTGGTGCGTTTTGTCCAAAAGGCATGACCTTCGAACTGGAAGGTGATGCCAACGATTATATTGGCAAAGGCGTATGCGGTTCAAAAATAATCGTCTACCCGCCCAAATGTTCGCCTCCAGAGCTCATTGCTGACGAGAATATTATCGTTGGTAACGTTGCCTTCTATGGCGCTACATCTGGTGAGGCCTACATGGCTGGTGTTGCAGGAGAACGCTTCTGCGTTCGAAATTCAGGTGTTCACGCCGTGATAGAAGGTGTTGGTGATCATGCATGCGAATATATGACTGGAGGATCTGTCACCTGCCTAGGAGGCACAGGTCGCAACTTCGGTGCTGGCATGAGTGGTGGCGTAGCATACATCTACAACGAACATGGTGACTTCGAATCGAAGCTGAATAGAGCCATGGTAAACCTCTACCCGTTAATCGAATGTAACTCTGAAGAAATCGACGAGGTCAAAGCTCGTATTCAGCAACACATCGATTACACTGGCAGCGCCAAAGGCACGCACATCCTCGATAACTGGGATGAGGAGTCTGCAAAATTCCTCAAAGTGATGCCCGCAGATTACGAACGCGTATTGAACGCTCTCAAGCGAGCCGAAGAAAGCGGTCTAGAAGGCGACGATGCTATCCTCGCGGCATTCGAAGAAAACGCAAAAGTAGGAAACTAAAGTTTCCTCTCACTCATACGAAACAACTTAAAACTAACTCTACTAGAAATGGGAAAACCAACAGGATTTTTAGAATTTGAACGCGCGACCATACCAGACCGCTCTCCACTAGAACGCATCAAGGATTGGAAGGAAATTCATGAACACGGCAATGATGGCGCACTGAAAAAGCAAGCCTCACGATGCATGGACTGTGGTGTGCCATATTGCCATACTGGAATCAACATCAGCGGTATGGCGAGCGGTTGCCCAATCAATAACCTCATTCCCGAATTTAACGATCTCATATACCGAGATCGCTGGGACGAAGCACTTCAACGATTACGCAAAACCAACAACTTCCCAGAATTCACAGGGCGTGTATGCCCTGCCCCATGCGAGGGTTCATGCGTCCTAGGGGTGATCGAGCCACCCGTAACTATCAAAAATATCGAGTGTTCCATCATCGACCATGGCTGGGAGAACAATCTACTCACCCCAAACCCGCCAGCAGAGCGTACTGGTAAAACTGTCGCCATCGTTGGCTCCGGCCCTGCGGGCCTAGCTGCTGCCGACCAACTCAACCAAGCTGGCCACAAGGTGACCGTATTTGAGCGTGCAGATCGGCCGGGCGGACTGCTCATGTATGGCATTCCTAACATGAAGCTCGACAAAACCGAAATTGTTGACCGGCGCATCAAGCTCATGGAGGACGAAGGCATTGAGTTTAAATGCAATGTTTTCGTATCAGAAAACAATGAATGGACACCTGCCAAGCTCAGGACAGAGTTTGACTCTGTGATCCTTTGTTGTGGAGCCACTAAGGCAAGAGACCTACCTATTGAAGGCCGCGATGCCAAGGGTGTCTATCAAGCCATGGAGTTTCTGACTACAAACACCCAATACCAACTCGACAACCAATTCGACGGATCTAATCCAGAGCTCAACGCTACCGGCAAAGAGGTCATCGTCATCGGCGGAGGTGACACCGGCACTGACTGTGTCGGAACCAGTATTCGCCAGGGTTGCAAAAACGTAATCCAACTTGAAATCATGCCGCAGCCTCCAACAGAGCGAGCAGCTGACAACCCATGGCCAGAATGGCCCAAGGTTTACAAGATGGACTACGGCCAACAGGAGGCAGAGGCTACACAAGGCGCAGACCCACGCAGTTACCTCGTCATGACCAAAGAAATCCTGAAGGATGATGATGGCAATGTAACAGGGCTACAAATCGTAGACATCACTTGGGAGAAAAACGAGCAAGGCCAGTTTGCACCGAAAGAAACTGACGGAACCCTTCGAACACTTGACGCTCAACTCATCCTCCTTGCTATGGGATTCCTTGGACCAGAGGAAAAGATAATTGATCAATTCAAGCTTGATACCGACAACCGCTCAAACGTTAAAGCGGATCACGAGATTTACACAACCAACGTAGATGGTGTCTTTGCGGCCGGAGACATGCGACGTGGCCAATCACTCGTTGTATGGGCAATCAATGAGGGACGCGGTGCAGCACGAGAATGCGACCGCTACTTGATGGGCGCTACTCAGTTACCATAGTAATTGACACCCTCAAACTTCACACCAGACCGGGATGAACTTTCATCTCGGTCTTTTTTTGACCATCTGGCTACGAAAAATCATGACCGCGACCTGATTCTGGCATGCATTATGCTCATTGTTAAATAACTGGTTGATAACATCCACATCAGCCAACAAGCCAAATCAACTATTGCCATGCTAGTTACCGAAGACGAAGCCCGCAGAATGTATTTCTCCCCCGAATGTAGACCATCTCCAAAACAGATGGCTAAATTACGTAGAGCCCATCACCTGCCCGCCCTCAAATTTGGACACCAAGTGCTATACTGGACTTACGAGTTGGAGCCACGTATTAAAGAAATGCGACAGCCCAAATACACAACCTAAGACCACTCGTTCCAAGCATAGAAAAACGAGTCCTCAGCAACCACCTCTGGGAAAATATCCGGTGGTCCTGTATGGCTTTCGCAGCGTATTGCCCACTGGTTCTTTGCCTGACCTTCTTGGTTTTTTAACTGAGCCCAGAGCACTTTGACCACTCATCGCAACATTCGATAGAATACCGCAATCATTCCAAAAGGCTTGCAAGGGAAGTAAAACAAAAGCTTCTTCAATGGTGCGCGCGAGAGGAATCGAACCTCCACAGGGTTGCCCCCACATGAACCTGAATCATGCGCGTCTACCAATTCCGCCACGCGCGCACTGAAGACTGGCGAAATGAAACAGTTCGCACGTAGAATTGCAATCAAGATTTTACTGATTCTCTCATCAGCAAATCATACGTATGACTAATCAAATCAATACTGATACATCACATCTTTTCTACTTCCACTCGTGTCTGGTTACTCTAAAAACAAGCACGACAATATGCCTATTCCATTCTCTGAAATTCACGGTGAGATAAACGGTCAGCTAGTGAAGACCTTCACCCTCACTAACGCAGGCGGCATGCGAGTAAAAGTGAGCGAATTAGGCGCTCATCTATTAAGCGTAATCATGGACGATCAAGAGCTGACCCTTGGGCACGATAATTTCGAGCAATGGAGAAACAACTCCGATGCTTATTTGGGTGCCACGTGCGGACGCTTTGGCAACCGGATTGCAGGCGGCAAATTTAAAATTGGTAGCTCCTGCTACAATCTAGCCACCAATAATTCACCTGGAGGCTTTCCCTGCCACCTTCACGGGGGTCCCGGCGGTTTCCACACGAAGATCTGGCAAGGATCACCCCTCGAAAAAGAAAACGCTCAAGGCGTGCATTTCACACTTCACTCACCAGATGGCGATGAGGGATACCCCGGAAACCTCAATGTAACAGTCACATACTGGCTCAATGACAACAACGAGCTTAGCTGGCATGCTGAAGCTACTACCGATCAGCCCACACCTGTCAATTTGGTCAACCACACCTATTGGAATCTCAGTGGCGATCACGACTCCCCAATTACCGATCATCAAATACAGATTCATGCTGACTACTTTCTGCCCACTAATACTGGCATGATACCTACGGGTGAAATACGCTCTGTTATCGATACACCCATGGACTTCACCCGCCCTCGGCAGATTGGCGAGTATATTGATGCATCCTACGGGCCTATCACAAAGGCCGGCGGCTACGATCACTGCTGGGTTCTTCGCGACCACCACGAAAAAAAACCTGAATCACGCACAGCAGCCATTGTTTATCACCCCGACACAGCAATAACCCTAGAAGTGATTACCAATCAGCCAGGTCTGCAGTTCTACACTGGAAATTATTTATCGTCACCCTTCAGGCACCGTTCAGGGCTTTGTTTAGAAACTGAAGGATTTCCTGATGCACCCAATCAAAGTAATTTCCCCTCTCCTCTTCTCAGTCCTGGAGAGACCTATCAACACGACATCACTTGGAAATTGAGTCGATAAATTTAATCTTTTCAGATTAGAACAAGCCCCATAGTATCCCCAAAATTAAAGCAGCTTACCTCCATTCAATAATCTAAACTAATACCACAACCTAATACCATCATGCATCTCTGGATCATCGTATCATTCCTAGCTTTCACCGGCTTCGCCGCATTCCTGACTTGGACCATTACTAAGAAAGATGAAAAAGGAAGCTCAGATGGTTTCTTTTTAGGAGGTCGAAGCCTGACCTTTCCTATCATTGCGGGCTCGCTACTACTGACCAACCTATCAACCGAACAGATGGTTGGATTAAATGGCGCCGCGTTCAATGACGGACTAAGCGTAATGGCTTGGGAGGTCATTGCTGTTATTGCCTTGGTGCTCATGGCGGTTTTCTTTCTGCCCAAGTTCCTAAAAACTGGTATCACAACTGTGCCCCAATTTTTAGAATTACGCTACGATAGAAAAACCCAAACAGCAGCAAACCTCATATTCCTTATTGCTTACGCTTTGCTTCTCATTCCAATTATCCTCTATAGTGGTGCTGTTGGACTCTCTCAAATGCTCGACCTCAAGGGTTTAACCGGAATTGATGAGCCAGTCAGCCTATTTGGTCAAAGCATTGCCCCCGACGCCGTCATCCTATGGGGCACCGTATGGCTTATAGGCATCATGGGTTCTCTCTACTCACGATTTGGAGGACTTCGCACACTGGCTGTACTCGATACCATCAACGGCATAGGATTGCTAATTGGCGGCTTCATGATCGCATGGTTCGCACTCAATAAAGTAGGTGACGGCCAAGGTGCTATTGCTGGCTGGACAGCTCTTAATGAAGCGCACCCCGAGCGACTGACATCAATAGGCAAGGGCGACCAGAGTGTTCCCTTCTCCACTCTATTTACCGGTGTCGCACTACTTAATCTCTTTTACTGGTGCACTAATCAACAAATCATTCAGCGCACCTTTGGTGCAAGTAGCCTCGCTGAAGGTCAAAAAGGTGTCTTACTGACGGGTGCACTCAAGCTTCTCGGGCCTATCTACCTCGTTATCCCAGGTATCATTGCCTATCATCTCTACGCAGCTGAGGGAGTTAAGGCCGATGAAGCCTACGGTAAATTAGTCTTCGATCTACTCCCCCCTCACCTCACTGGCTTTTTTGCAGCCGTGATGGTTGGTGCCATTTTGAGCTCTTTTAATGCTGCGCTCAACAGCACCTCAGCTTTATTCAGTATCGGCTTATACCGCCACGTGCTTCGACCAAACGGCAGCGAAAAGAATATGATTCGCTCAGCCAAAGCCTTCGTTGTCTGCACAGCAATCGCAGCTATGTTCATCGCACCACTTCTTGCAGGACAAGCTAGCATCTTCAAATACCTCCAGAAGATGAACGGAATATATTTCATTCCTATTTTTGCGGTAGTGGTAGTCGGCCTACTTCACAAAAGGGTGCCATCCATCGCTGGATTTGCAGGGCTTGTCCTAGGGCTCGTCACCATATCGGCGGGCTACTTTATACCCGCGTGCTCAAACGCCCTATCGAGCGCCGGCATTCATGAGTTTCATTTCCTAGGAATTGTTTTTGCTTTTCTCGTCATCGTTATGTTGGTGATAACTGCTGTGAATCCACGTCCTGAGCCATGGGTCTTGAAGGCAACCAATCAAATAGATTTGACACCATGGAAAGGCGCCAAATGGGCCAGCGCAGCCTTAGTCATTATTGTCATAGCAATTTATGTTAGCTTTGCTCGCTAAAATTGTTAAGACATACAAGCTATGGACCTAAGCAAGCTCCGCCATGAAGCCGAAACTGGCCTCATCGATACTTTTGGGCAAAAAGCCACCCATGTCGCAGCAGCACCAGGACGCGTCAACCTCATAGGCGAACACATCGACTACTGCGACGGTTTTGTTTTGCCATTTGCCCTAGAGCAAAACATCATCATCGCCGCCTGCCCAAACAACCATGACGTTGTGCGGCTCGCTTCGTCTCTTGGTGGTGACCCCGTTGAAATCGACATCTTGGGTGATATTCCTGAAGCTGACCCCAAATGGTCAAACTACCCACGAGGAGTCATGCAGTATTTTCGGCAAGAAACCGGCTGCACTTTATCGGGATTTGATGCCTATATCACCTCGAACGTCCCTTCAGGTGGTGGCCTCTCATCATCTGCTGCCTTTGAGTTAGCTACTGCCACCCTACTCGAAGGACTCACCGGTATTACGCTCGAAACTAAAACCAAGGCACTGCTCTGTCAAAAAGCCGAGCATCACTATGCCCACTGCCCTTGTGGTATTATGGACCAGTTTGCATCTGCTTTTGGCGAGCAAGATCGCCTTATCATGATTGATTGCCAAAGCGGTGAACCCACCTTAGTACCGTTTGAAAACCCAAACCTTACCGTCATCGTCGCTAATACTTGTGTCGAACACGAGCTCTCTGACGGAGGCTACGCCTCACGCCGAAAAGCTACTGAAGACGGACTTAAAATCACCGGCAAAGCAAGCTGGCGTGATGTCTCAGCCGAAGACGTTGAGGCAGCAAAAGAGCAAATGGGAGATATTATTTATCGTCGTTCTCGACACGTTGTCGGTGAAATTCAGCGTACCACTGACGCTGCCAAAGCACTAGAGCAAGGCGAATTTGAGACGCTTGGTTCTCTCATGTATGCTTCCCATATATCCCTGCGAGATGATTTTGAAGTATCCTGCAAGGAGCTTGATATCATGGTAGAGATCGCACAATCCGTGGGTTCAGATGGTGGCGTTATCGGCTCCCGAATGACCGGTGGCGGTTTTGGCGGGTCCACCGTTACACTTTGTGAGTCATGCAAAGCCGACAACATCATAGCAACACTTACCCAGCAATACACCTCGCGGACCGGCATCACCCCAGAAATCTTCACCTCAAGACCAAGTCAAGGAGCACGACTCATCACTTAAATCGCCATGCCTGCCGACTACCACAGCCACACTCCCCTGTGCCATCACGCAACCGGTGAGCCCGAGCAATTCGTTCAAGCTGCTCTGGCAGCAGGACTATCCGAATACGGCATCTCTGACCACGCCCCAGCTCAGCCGGAGCCTTTTGATGACTGGCGCATGCTTGAACACCAGCTCCCTGAATACTTTCAATGGATTGAACGAGCCAAGTCAGCAGCCAAAGAAAAAATCCCCGTCCGCGCTGGACTTGAATGTGATTGGCTACCCGGTTGTGAAAATTGGATCGAACAACTGAAAAGCAAATACAACTGGGATTACCTCATTGGCTCTGTGCACTATCTTGCCGAATGGGATTTTGATAACCCAACATGGTTAGAGAAATGGGCTAAGACCGATGTTGAGGACGCTTGGAATCGCTACTGGAAAACTTACACGAACATGGCAGAAAGCGGACTTTTCGATATCCTCGCTCACCCTGACCTAATCAAAAAATTTGGTTACCATCCATCAGGTGATCTCAGCCGATACTACGAGCCGGCCATCGATGCGATTGCCACCTCTGGTTGCGCCATTGAAATCAACACTGCAGGATGGTACAAACCATGCAAAGATGCATATCCTTCACTCGATTTTGTTGATCTCGCCTGCTCAGCTGGCATTCCAATCGTCATCTCCTCAGATGCTCATCAGCCCAGTGAATTAGGTCGTGACTTTGATAAAGCTACAGATTTAGCCAAAAAGGCTGGCTACAACGAAACTCTACTTTTCGACCAATACCAGCGCAGTTTTGAGCGACTATAGCGCTTTCTCTTTACTCTGCTTCCACAAAGCAAAGCCGATAAAACCAATACCTGCTAGTATCATAAAGGTAGAGTAGAACTGCCCTTTTGTGAGTGCTCCTATCATTGCCGAATCAGGTTCACGATAGCTCTCTACGACAATACGGAACACTGCATACAGGAGGAAAAAGAGGCCTGTAATGATGCCGTGTGCTATGTTGGGAAATCTGACACGAACAAAAAACAACACTGCAAATAATATGACCCCCTCAAGTATAGCTTCGTATAGCTGTGATGGGTGACGAGCTTGTAGATACTGACCTAGTGTCTCGGATAATGAAGGGTTCTCCCGCGCCGCAGCTACAATCACATCATAGGATAGCTCACCTTTACCAAGCTCTGGTGCCACTTCCCTGCATGCGTAATATGCCTCGTTAATCGATGCTTTATCATAATTTAAGTCCTCATACAGAGAAGCTGGAAACTTGATCGCCCAGCTTACACCACCGGCAACGCGACCATAGAGCTCCCCATTGATGAAGTTTGCCGACCGAACTAGACCAATACCAATCGGTGCAACCACGCACAAACAATCCCCAACTGCCGTCCAAGACACCTTGTTTCTTCGCGCATAAAACCAAGTGAATATCATAAGACCCAGAATGCCACCGTGGCTCGCCATACCGCCATCCCATACACGCAACACCATCAGAGGGTCAGACAGTATATCCTGCCAACCTTGGAAATCATTTTTAGGAATCTGGTAGAATAGAATATACCCAAGCCTACCCCCTATAAACACACCGAAGAAGGCAGCATAGGCAATGAAATCCGCCACTTTTTCCTCAGGTAAAGCCCATAGCTTTTTACGGGCTTGCCAGCGCAACAAATAATAACCAAGTACAAAGGCCAGTAAATAACCCAAACCATACCAACGAAGTTTGATTGGACCGACAACATCAAAGATGACCGGATCCATATTATGAATGTAAGTTGCTAGCATGGAATCAACTGATGTTAAGTGAACGATATAGACAAGGAATGCTTCTGGCAACGAAACTATAAGTAGGAAGTCAGCGCATCAACCTCAGCCTGATCAAGCCGCTCAACCATAGCAATCGCCAGCTTTACCATTGCATGATAATCACGCACATCAATGACTGCGTTGTGTGAATGTATGTATCGAGCTGGAACGCCCAACACAATAGTAGGCACTCCCGTTCCCGATAACTGAAAAGCACGGGCATCAGTGCCTCCGCTACTACGAACAGCCAACTGATAATTAATATTCTCTTTCTCCGCCACCGCTACTGCAAAATCCACCAGTGATGGGTTCATCACTGCCGTAGGATCTTGAAGCCGAATCTGAACACCTTGACCCAGCGCCCCCTGTGCTGACGCCCTCGCCATTCCAGGCGTATCATCTGCAGGTGTGCCCTCTAGCACAATAGCTACGTCGGGCTTCACCTTCTCGGCTGCGGTAGTCGCACCGCGGACGCCCAGCTCTTCTTGAACTGTGCCACAAGCTATCAATGTATTAGGATGACTTTGAGCAGCAAGTGCCTGAGTAGCTTCAATTGCTGCAGCCATACCAACCCGATTATCAAAGGCTTTAGCCATCAACAACTCAGGCTTATGCATTTGAATAAAATCACTCATGGGCACAATGGGATCTCCAATGCGAACTCCGAAATTTTGTTCTAAATCACTCCGGCTCGAAGCCCCAACATCGACAAACATAGCTTCGATAGGAAGAACTTTCGACCTTTCAGAATCCGGCAAAAAATGAGGAGGCTTAGAGGTAATCACCCCTTTAATCTTCGCTCCATTGCGAGTGCACACGACTACACGCTGAGCAAGCAAGGTATGCGACCACCAGCCCCCTAAGCTAACAAACTGAATAAAACCATCTGGCGTTATGTTCTGCACCCTAAGTGCAACTTCATCCATGTGCCCGGCAAGCAAAACTCTTGGCCCGCATCCTAACTCACAAAAAACAGAGCCCAATCCGTCAGTACTTATCTCACCCAATCCTGAAAGTTGAGCCGCAAACAAGGACCGGACTTCGCCTTCAAAACCAGGAGCTGCATGAGCATTTGTTAACTGTCTCAGTAAATCTATCGCCTTATCGTGCATAAAAACGAAATTATCAGTCTAAGCATATACTTCAATCTTGATTCTTTCCCAATGTTTCTTAAGTGTCAGTCCATGGCTCAAGTCACTGACCTCCACATCTCAAGTAATATTCCGCTCCCCGCTCCGGCCCTTCTGCAATCTGAAGTTGAGCGCTCGCAACAACAAGCCGAGTTTATAGCCGAGTCGCGCCAACACATTCGAAATATTCTCAACGGCGACGATAAGCGCCTACTCGTAATTTGCGGCCCCTGTTCTATTCATGATCCAAAAGCAGGTATCGAATATGCCCAGAAACTCGCCAACTTAGCCGAACAAGTTAAACATCAGATCTATATTGTGATGCGTGTATACTTCGAAAAACCGCGCACTACTGTTGGCTGGAAAGGCCTAATTATGGACCCGATGCTAGATGGATCTGACAATATCCCTCAAGGATTACGCCAAGCTCGGCTTTTTCTTAGAGAGATTATTGATATTGGGCTACCCACGGCGACAGAACTACTCGACCCTATCACACCTCAATATATTGCCGATCTGATTAGCTGGTCTGCTATCGGAGCTCGCACGACAGAGAGCCAAACTCACAGGCAAATGGCCTCTGGCTTATCGATGCCATTAGGGTTTAAAAATACTACAACTGGAGATTTAGTAGCAGCAGTCAATGCGATCAAAGCAGCAACGCAAAGCCAAACTTTCCTCGGGGTCAGCGAGCAAGGTGTTGCCTCGGCCGTTACCACGTCTGGCAACCCGGACTGCCACATCATTCTCAGAGGTGGTGATAGCGGGCCAAATTATGGAGCCGATGACATCGCAGTAACCTCTGACCTACTTACCCAGCACGGCTTACACCCATCAATCATGATCGATGCTTCTCACGCCAACTGCGGTAAAAAGCAGGAGCGCATGCCCGCTGTTTTTGACGAAATCGTTCGCCAGCGAACTGCAGGTAATGAGAACGTCACCGGTGCAATGCTTGAGAGTAATCTTGTAGCTGGCAACCAAAGCTTCCCACAAGCCCTCGATCAACTTACTTACGGGCAATCTATCACAGATCAGTGCATTGATTGGGACACCACCGAGAACATTATTCTTCAAGCCGCTACCGCACTCAAAGAAGCCGGAGTCGCTGGATAAATCAGGCATACTGAGAGTCAAATACTCTCACATACTCCAATGATATCTGACCAAATCTTTGCCGCAATTGACTTTGAGTCAGCTGGTGCAGAGCGCGGCAAAACAGACGTTCCCGTTCAGGTTGGCATGGCCTCATGGTCCTTGCAAACAGGCCATCAAGAGCATTTCACATCCTTTATCAAAACGGATCGGAAAATTACTTGGTCAGCACAAAAGGTGCATGGCATTTCAAGTGATGATCTTTGCCATGCGCCACCATTGATGCAGCTATGGCCAAATATCAAAGCTGCCCTGTCTGGTCGAATCGTCGTGGCACATGGGCACGGAACCGAAAAACGCTACTTAAATGCCTTTCCTGCGCATGGCTTTGGACCGTGGGTAGACACCCTACAACTTTCACGAGCAGCTTGGCCTGAACTCAAATCCCACGCACTTGGCGACCTATGCGATCATTGGCAATTAACATTCCGAGTGAGCCAGCTTGTGGAGAGCAAAACCTGGCACGACGCACTCTATGACGCCACAGCATCACTGGTGATACTGGAATACCTCATTCAGCAATATGGCTTAGCAAGGTCTCCAGTCGAGACCCTACTCAAACCAGACACCACCGAGTGGCATAGCTTGAGACGGCAAAAAAAGTGATTATTCACCCTGCCATTCACCATACTGGCGAAACTTCTGGTAACGCTGTTCCAGCATATCTTCCTGACTCAGAGCTTGCAGTGATTCAATCTGGGCTAAGACAGCTTGGCGAAGATTGACTGCTGCCTCGTGGTGGTCATGGTGAGCTCCTTCTTTTGGCTCCGGAATCACTTCGTCGATAAGATTCAGCTTTGCTAGATCTGGAGCCGCAATCTTCATTGCCTCAGCGGCTTCTGGAGCATGCTTGCGATGCTTCCACAAAATAGCCGCGCAACCTTCTGGACTGATCACAGAGTAGTATGCGTTTTCCATCATGAGCACCCGATCAGTGACTCCAATTCCAAGTGCTCCACCTGAGCCACCCTCTCCCAGAACGACAGCAACGGTTGGAGTTTTAAGCAGCATCATTTCCCGCAAATTATAACCGATTGCCTCGGCAATGTTTCTCTCCTCAGCACCGATCCCTGGAAAAGCTCCTGGAGTATCAATCAAACAGACTACAGGAAGCTTAAATTTCTCAGCAAGCTTCATTAAGCGAAGTGACTTCCTGTATCCCTCGGGATGAGCACTGCCAAAATTTCGTTTCAGATTCTCTTTGGTATCTCTTCCCTTTTGATGACCAACAACCACAACACGCTGGTCTCCCAGAGTGGCAAAGCCCCCTGGCATTGCGTGATCATCACCGATATGACGATCTCCATGGAGCTCACAAAAGTCATCAAAGACATGAGAAATATAATCGAGCATAAAGGGACGGTTGGTATGGCGCGCTATTTGAACTCGCTGCCATGGAGACAAATTATCATAAATATCATTTCTGGTAGCTGACAATTTACCTTCCATCGCAGTGATCTCGTCGGACATGTCAATATCCTGAGTGTGAGCCTTGTTTTTAAGATTTTCAAGTTCGGCTTCTAGCTCAGCAATAGGCTTTTCAAATTCAAGAGGCTTCATATAAGTTAAATACCGTTTATCGTTGTAGATTAGATTGAAATAAAAAAAAGAATTGGTCAATGTCTGCTATGAAAATCTGAGATCTTTTATTGCCTTATCTCAACATCATTTCCCGGCCTTAGCAAGAGTGGAAGCTCTTCCATATCTGGTTGTGATAGCATAAACCCTAAACCTTGTTCCTTTTCACTATCACTTGAAAAAGATCTAATGGCGAGTGATTTATCAGACAAGGTAATCACTTTTTGGGAGTCTCGATACTGCTCTGTATGATACGAATAGAGATTACCGTTATGTGAGCCACGAATAAGACCTATTTTGGAACGCTTGATAGCAGCGCTACTGTTGTAGAGCACCTTGAGTAAGGTATATTCTTTGATGAACTCGCCTCCATCCCAGATGGTCATCGTGTTGCGTCGCAAATCAATTACAACGCGCATTTCCATGGGCATTACAATCAACTCATCTCCGGGGTGCAAGCTACGGTGGTCACTCCGCTTTAAATTACTCAAGTGAGTCAAGCTATCCATTGTCGTCTCATTATCATTTACAATACGGGAAAATGTATCTCCCGGGCGAACAGTGATTATTTTCTTACCACCTAGCCGACTTGGATCGAGCAATCGGTCCAAATTAATTTCACCAAGTATACGCCGACACTGGGCAGCGCACTTCGCGGATGGATAGAAACTGACAATATATTTCATCTTTTCCTCTGCCTCCTCCATGGATTCCTCCGCAAGTAGTTCTTTGGCTCTCTGAAATGCCTTGTCTCCCGGCTCATCGGAAGAGTCCTCTGCCTTAACCGCCTTCACTTTAAGCTTATGCTCGATCATTCGCTGCCGCTCCATCATGGCACTTGGCAGATCTTCCACAGAACCTGTGTATTGCTTGATTAGATAAACGGTGGAGCCAACTACACCGAGCAAGAGCAGCAAGGTAATTACTTTAATAATGAGCATGATTCGCATCGGACCGTCAGAAGAGGATGAGAGGGTGATCGAATACTAGAGTAATCCTTTTCGCTTAAAATCAAATACGTTGATATCTGCTGACTTCCCAATCATCTCTATGGAAAATTTCAACAAGCACACCTCCCAGGCATCATCAACGCCTTCAATAACTGCCAACATAGGGTCACCGGTGGCTTTCACATCGGTCAGAACCTTGTCACGCACTGATTCCATATTATCATTGAGAACAGATTCCGTGACATGGCTACGCTTAAAAACAAATCCATACTGAAAGAAAACAGGCTCAAGCTTATTTGCTTTCAACCAGTCAATAAACTCTCCAGCCTTCTCTTGAAAGCCTTCCAACTCAACCCCCTGCATCACATCAGGACGTATGATCTGGGGCTTCTGAGCTTCCATCTCCCCTTGGCGAATACGAACCTGACCCACTGAATCCATCGGTTCGCTGAGCATGGTAAATTTAAATCGGGTGGCACCGAAAGTGTCGATACGCCTTGCTGGCTCATGCAGCAGGCGAGCAGTTTCCATCGCGTATTGAATACTATCAGGAGAATGTTCCATAAAAAATTAAAGGCTGAATAACGTCAGAGAATTTAGTTTCGCACGAATCAATAAACATGCAATCACAAGCATCTCATTCGATACAATAATGACAAAAAAAGAGCAGACTCAATAACGAGTCTGCTCTGGTGATAAATTTTAAATTACGACAACTAGAACTATCGCTAGTCTGTCGTCTCAGATTAACTCATTAGGAGTTAGCACTGACATAAGTGACAACGTCACTCACACTTTGAAGCTTTTCTGCATCTTCGTCAGGAACTTCGATTCCGAACTCCTCTTCGAAAGCCATGACAAGCTCCACAGTGTCGAGAGAATCTGCTCCCAGATCTTCGATAAATTTGGCTTCTGGCTTAACTTGATCGGCATTGACGCCGAGTTGCTCTACGATGATATCTTTTACTTTGGATTCGATGTCAGACATTAGTGAATAGTTTATTGGTTGGTAGACGCAGATGTAGCCCCGAGGCCCTCCATTGGCAATACTGAAAATAATCTTTTATCGACTAATTCCCCTCCGATCTCTCGAGTGAGGAATTTTCATCGTTCTCTACCTGAGGGGTGTCACTTGCATCTGGATCAACATACTCAATGACTTCACCCTTGAAGTGATCCATAAGATAGCAAAACAAGCGCTCAGCGGGAGCTCCATTCTCCTCCTTAAATTGACCATAAACCATACCATCAATCTTGGCCTTCTTCTCGGCATCGCCATCTTTGTAATAAATCAGTGCCAGCCCCTTGGTGTCCCAATTGCGTTTATCAATGCGTAGCATATCGGAGTATGGGATACGCTTCCCATCTTGGGTATACAACGCCTCATCATCGACGCTAATACTTCGCCCCAGAGTGCGTAATAGAATAAAGAGTGCGAATAGAGCCAGAACCCCAGTGACACCAGCTGCGTAGAATTGCTCACGTATCTTGCCGGCATTCATCGGGTGATCCATAGGCTCCGAGTCCCATTTCCTCTCGGCCGCGTATGCTTCCCATAATTTGATGGCCGCGTTCTGCCCCCCTTTCGAAACCATCAAATCATAATTGCCTTCTAGAGACTTCGGCCATGGCATTGGCAACTGAGTGTCTCTTGGGAGTATCTCACTCGCATCTTTGGGAAATTCACACTCCTGAGAAGCCACGTATTGTTGCCATTTTGGGGCACTAAGCTTGCCTTCCTGTTGCATCTTCTGAAATTGAAGCCCTGCACTCTTGAAATTTTCATAAATATAGAACTGGAGATTTTTCTCACGGTAGCCTGTCAAACCGTCTTGTAAAAAAAGCACCAAAAATACGAGAAACATCAGAAGAATCATCAATGCACGCCAAAAAAACCACTTGGTTGGCCTACATCTCAGCTCATCTCTTGCCGAACTTAAATCTGAGGAATTAGTCATAAATGAATACCCTACGACTCTACCTACAAAGAGCTCAGCCTAGAAGCAAAAAATCTACACAATATGCACTCGCTTTCGGAACCAACAAATGTGAGACTTATTAAGCCTTACTTCTCTCAACAAAGTAATTCTCATTCTATAGGCTATCCTTAAAAGGAGTCCCATGACCCACCCCAACATTATCTAAGTAGTAATGAATCGAAAAGAAACAATCCGCCTTACATCTCTCGCCTCTTGCGGTGGATGAGCATCCAAACTTGATCCGGGGTCACTCACGCAGGTTCTGCATGGCTTACCCCAATATTCAGACAATCGCCTGTTGGTTGGCTCTGCCACAGCTGACGATGCCGGTGTGTTCAAAATCGATGACCAGCGTGCCCTGGTTCAAACGACTGACTTCTTTACCCCGATTGTGGACGACCCAGTTCTATATGGTCGTATCGCAGCAGCGAACTCCCTCTCAGACGTCTATGCTATGGGAGGTCGGCCCCTCACCGCACTGGCTATAGCCGGTATGCCAGTTGAGCAGTGCGACAATGATATTATTCAACAAATATTCAGAGGTGGCGCTGAGATGTGCGTCGAGGCAGAGTGTAGCCTGATGGGAGGCCACACGATCAAAAATCCTGAGCCTATCTATGGGCTTGCAGTGACTGGAATCGTTCATCCCGATCGATATTTGGGAAATTCGCTCGCCAAGCCAGGTGAAATACTCGTTTTAACCAAGCCCCTGGGTAGTGGAATTGTGTCAACAGCTATCAAGCAAGGTCAGTGTTCTGATCAATTGGCCGATCACGCCGCCCAGCTCATGGCAACCTTGAACAAATCAGGAGCGACTCTTGCTGAGCGAGGTCTGCTCAGATGCTGCACAGATATCACTGGTTTTGGGTTGAGTGGCCATCTCATCGAAATGTGCAAAGGTAGCCAAGTCAGCGCAGACCTCGATGCAAGTGCATTCCCTCTAATGTCACCGGAGGTGAACGCTTTCATAAAAAGCGGCAGTGTCCCCGGAGGAAGCCGCAAGAATTTAGAACACTCCGCACCTGACACCCACTTTGAAAATGCGGTCAGTGAAGCCGAAAAGTTAATTTATGCAGATGCACAAACATCAGGCGGTCTTTTACTCAGTGTGCCTGAAAATAACATAGACGCTGTCATGGAAACGCTGGCTGAAACCTCGGCACCCTGTGCGACTATCATCGGAAAAATCACCGAGCAGCGCGAACACGCAGTCTACCTGACTAGCTCTTAAAACAATCGTGAAAAAACACCTTCAAATTGACCTCAACTCTCTTCCTGAGGAAGGCAAAACTTATTCAGGCGAACTAGATGGCTCCATCTTTTCAGCTCATGGAGAAAAAATCAAAGCAAAGAGCCCTCTTTACTACGATGTTTTCATACAAAAATTTGATACCGAGCTTCTTGTAAGGGGTAACCTGTCCGCGGGCTTCCTCTTCACCTGTGACCGCTGCTTGATTGATTTCGCTCAAACCATTGACGCTGATGAAGTAAGCCTTAGCATGGAGATCTCCAGCTCTCAACTGGACCTCACCGAACTCTTCAGGGAGGAGCTTGTTATTCAATTTCCTGACTACCCGCATTGTGATGAAGGTGATGATCAACTTACATGTAATTTAGATTCTCAGTATTTAGCAGTGGACAAGCCCCCTAAAGATGGAGTAAAGACCCCCCCCCAAGGCGAAGAACCGAACCCTTGGGACGCTCTGGATGCTCTCGAAGGTGAATCTTCATAAGCAACAACCCTAGCTCCCAAGCCTCTACAAGAACTCTTCCCCAACAACTTAAACTATCTCAACCTAATAATACCATGGCCGTACCCAAGCGCAGAACATCTAAAATGAAGCAAAAGATGCGCCGCGGAGCTAACCGCTGGCGCACACCTAAGCTCAAGACATGCCCTGAATGCGAAAGCCGCGTTCCATCTCACATCGCATGTCCTCATTGCGGCACATACCGCGAGCGTCAAGTCTTAGAGGTAGATGCCCTCTAGGAGCTCAACCTATGTTAAATCCTTGCTCACGAAGCGGAATGTCTCGGCATTCCGCTCGTTTCATGTTAACACTCAGCGCTTTTATAAGCCGACTTTACATCAGCATCTTGTTGATCAATTATTAAATCATGAAAATTGCTCTTGATGCTATGGGCGGTGACCACGCCCCCACCGTAAATATTGTTGGTGCTCGTGATGCACTTAAAAAGTATCCTGATATTGAGACCATTTTTTTAGTTGGAAACTCAGAGTTACTCAGGCAAGAGTTCGAAGATCATCAATTGACTGATCCACGAGCCGTTATCGTTGATGCACCAGATGTCGTCGAAATGCATGAGTCCGGCGCTAAGGCCCTACGTCGCAAGAAGAAGTCCTCTATTTCGATTGCCACTGATATGGTGAAATCAGGTGCCGCTGATGCCGTCGTGAGCGCCGGAAATACAGGCGCCTCGGTCGCAGCGGCCACCGTAAAACTAAGAACCTTACGTGGAGTCGATCGCGCCGGCATCGCTTCAGCACTTCCTAATGAATATGGTATTTGCCAGCTATTAGATGCAGGAGCCAATCCAGAGGCAAAGCCCGAGCATTTGGCGACATATGCCGTCATGGGCGCCGTGTACTCCCACTATGTGCTCGGTGTAAAGCAGCCTAAAATCGGCATTATGTCGAATGGCGAAGAAGATGAGAAAGGCACTAAATTCACTAAAGAAACCTTCTCTCTCATCAAAGAACTGGAATTTTCAGGCACTGCACCTTTCGATTTTGTAGGCAATGTCGAAGGACATGATTTATTTGAGAGCGATCTCAATGTCGTTCTTTGCGACGGCTTTACTGGAAACATCATACTAAAGAGCTGTGAAGCTACCGCCAAGGCCATGTCCAAATGGCTTAAAGTAGAATTCAAACGAAATCCAATTCGCATACTTGGAGCAATTATTGCCAAAGGAGCATTCAATGCAGTGAAGAAGAAAAGTAGCTACGAATACGTCGGTGGATCCCCCTTACTAGGCGTAAATGGGGTATGCATCATTGGCCATGGTGGCTCCTCTGCACTTGCCATAGAGAATGCGATTCGGGTTGCCCGCGAAACAGTCAACCTCAAGGTTAATCCGCACATCGAAGAAATGCTAGACCGCATCAGCCCGGGGTCGTGACCGCTACCGCAATTCACCCACCGCTTCCGCTATTTTGCTGTTCAAGCCTGTAATCTTGTCTAGATTCTTCGCATCTCCATATCGATTGACTTTATGAATTCATCCACATCTGTTATCCCCGTCACCATCGCTGGCACCGGCAGTTATGTTCCTGAACGTATTTTAACGAATGATGAATTAGCAAAATTCGTGGATACCAGTGATGAGTGGATTACTACGCGAACCGGCATCAAGGAGAGACGTATCGCAGCGGATAATGAGTTCACCTCTGACATGGCTACTAAGGCTGCAGAGAGAGCTCTAGAGCAAGCTGGCATGACAGCTGAGGATATCGACCTAATCATTGTTGCCACCATCACTCCTGACACACCCACTCCTGCTACCGCCTGCCATGTGCAAGCAAAGCTTGGTTCGTTTTCTGCTGTTGCCTTTGATATCTCGGCTGCGTGCTCTGGATTTTTGTATGCGATGAAGATCGCCAAGCGCCTGATCTCAGATGGAGCTTATAGCAACGCCCTGATTATTGGCGCAGAAAAGCTTTCATCAGCCACCAACTGGGAAGATCGTAACACCTGCGTGCTCTTTGGAGATGGTGCTGGTGCCGCTGTGCTCAGAAAAAGTCAAGACGGAGAAGGAAGAATCCTAGCAACGGAAATGGGAACGGACGGGCGACATACCAACCTACTGGAAATCAAAGGTGGTGGTTCCGCTTGTCCAATCACACCTGCCAATGCCGAATTGAATCTACAAACATTGTCCATGCAAGGGCGAGAAGTCTTTAAGCTTGCTGTGAACGCCATGCGAACTGCCGCCGAGACAGTGATCGAACGCGCTGGACTAACTCCCGATGACATTAGCCTCGTAGTGCCACATCAAGCCAATTTACGCATCATCGATGCCATTGCTGACCGACTTTCCGTTCCGAACGAGAAAGTCTATGTCAACCTCGATAAATATGGCAACACCTCAGCAGCTGCCGTAGCAATCGCCCTAGATGAAGCTCACCGAGAAGGCCGTTTTAAGCGTGGCGACAACATTATTCTCGTTGTCTTTGGTGCCGGTCTGACTTGGGCTGCTACTGCCATCAAGTGGTAGTATCCGGCGTGAATCGACGGATCTGCTGCTCGGGCGCCTCTTCTTCCTCTTCGAACTCTATCTTTCGGTGTACCCACACGCTCTGTACTAAACCGAGCAAGAACATAATCATTACGATAAATGTTCCCGAATAACTAATCAAAGGCAGAGGAATGCCAGTAATGGGTGTCATCAAAATACACATGCCTATATTTTCGAAAATATGCGAAAACATCAGCGCAACAACGGCAGCTGCAATAATCTTCCCCGAGCTGTCTCGGCTATAAAAAGCCACGAATAGACATTGAATTAGAAGCATGGTATAGCCAATGATTAGCAATAAGCTACCCCTAAAACCCTGCTCTTCACCAATCACCCCGAAAATGAAGTCATTATGAGCAGTTTTCCAGGGAATATATTTTTTGTCATGCAGAGAGCCTCGGTCACTTGAAGCATTCCACCCCAAGCCTTTCCAGCCCGCTTTACCTATTGATGTCGAAACCCAATATGGAGCATAAGCATCTCCACTGATATCGACTTCACGATCATTGAGCATGGCCAGATAAAGCTCAATGCGCTCCGCACCACGTTCTGATGCTTTGGGTAAAATAATGTAATACGCCAAAGCCAAACAACCGACACCTATGATACCCAATAGCAGCATATAACGATACGGCACCCCACTAACGAGCATGATAACAGCTGTCACCGGCAGCCATACAAGAGCCGAACCCATATCCCCCATCGCAACGACAATAAGAAATGGAATGCCCGCTAAAAGCGCGATAATGGCCAACTTAATGTAGGGCAAACTAAAAAAAACATGCCAGCGGGGCAAATCCTGCAACAGCGAGGCCATGAGCACGATGCCACCCGCGATACCCAACTGTGTCGGCTGGAACGAGATCACACCCAAATTAATTTGATGAACATCACTCCCCTTGTAAATTGCTGCAATCATCAGCGCCAAACCGGTTAAATACATAGGTATCCCGAGCCAACGAATCCAGCGATAGTCAATCAAAGCCGTCACAAGGAAAATAATAAAACCGACAACAATCCACACCTTCTGACGCTGGGCATAATATTCACCTCCGTTAGGTAAATGCCTCGCAGCACTCTCTATGGCATAAACACCGAAAATCGCTAATGCCAACATCGTCAGCAATAACAGCCAGTTCATTCCAAGTATTTTTCGCAGTAACGGGATCATTATCTTACAAGTATGGCCACAAACTAGATTGAATTCTTCATCCTACTTCTTCGGTATGGAGTCATTCAATTCCATGAGAACCTCTGGTGTGATGTCCTTTGCCTCTTTAAGATAAATAAAAAAAGAGCTTTGATTGGTGTTTTTGCCAGACTCATCAAACACATAATCATATTTTTGTTTTTCAGCATAAGTGATTAATTTTCCTCGTATCTCACTCATAATACCCCGCATGCTTGCGGCTTTCCGTCTCGCTACCTTCTTTTTACTCTCCAATTCAGTTTGCTTCATTTCCGTTAGGAAAACTTGCCGCCGCTGATCAATCATTTTGAATTCCTGAGCACATTCAAACTTAGTATTTTTATCTATGCCTTCTTCTTTCAGTCGCTCACTAAGAGACTTTAGCTGCAGGATCATTTCGTTGATTTGTTCGAGCTCTTGATTAACCTTACTCTGGATAGCTGCGTAATCTTTATTGAACTGTTTCTGGGCATCGGCCGTTCTGTAATATTCTTTGAAGAGCTTTTGGATATTGACCACAGCTATCTTGGGTTTGCCTGCATCAGCTGACACCACGGCAATACTGCAGACCCAAAAGACCAATAATAGCTGCATTAAAACTCTCATATTAAATCACACATTAAATACTGTTGTAGAGTGACTTCTTTGAAGATCGTCGTCAATAGGATCCCTATTTGCCGAACAAAAAACACCCTTTCCGCAATAGAAAGGGCGTTATAAAACTAAGTCTTTAGAGACGTATTTTATTTCATGCAGCGCTTACTCGGATGCCGCCTTAGGTGCGTCTGCATTGAGTTTACTCAAAAGTGCCGAGGTAGTATCTGTAGCATCTTTTGTGTAAAGCAGGAACGGCACTTGGTTGGCGCTCAAACCTGACTTGTCTAAGACATAGTCAAAATCTTCTCCTTTAGCATGATCAACGATAAGCTTTCTGATCTCCTCCAAAATACCCTGCATGCTTGCCTGCTTTTTTAATTCAAGAGCACGTGTGCGACGGCCTAAAAACTCACGGCGTTCACGATCCATTGCTTTAGCTTCATCAAGCTTAAGCTGAAAATCACGAGACTTATCGCGCTTGACTCCGTCTGCTAATGTTGGATCTTCGATTTGCTTTTTCAGGGCTTGCAGCTGCTCTTCAAGCTCACGAATACCAGCAAGACGCTCATTGTTTTCTTTTTGAATACGGGCAAATTCCTCGCTGAATTTTTGCTGTTCATCAGTAGTGCGGTGATACTCCTTGAAGAGAACCTGCATATCTACAGTCGCAATCTTAAGACGTTGTGCAGAAGCTGATGTAGCGCTGAAGAGTGCAACGAAGCAAACAGCAGCGGCGATTTTAAGGTATTGTTTCATAGTGATTAGTAGTATTTTTTCGGGTGATCTGGTAGCAAAACCAAGATCTTTCAACACGAAGAAAAAAGTATTAATTCAATCGAATGAATGAACTTCGCATTGCAGAGCAAACTTGCACCGAATAACATGCTGCGTCAATATCTATCCCAATCCACCGCTCACTACTCGCCCTTCCCTCGCCCATTAAAATGAATATTGTCAAAACCATCGCTAAGCTCGAGGAATCACTCATTGCGCTCAAAGCCAATCAAAAGAAGATACTTGTTCCAACGATGGGCTCACTGCATGCAGGGCATCTCGCACTCGTTGACGAAGCGCGCCGCATCGCCGGGCCAGATGGCACCGTTCTACTCAGCTTATTTGTCAACCCCACCCAATTTGACCAAGCTGATGACCTCAAACAATATCCTCGTTCTCTAGAAAGGGATTTAACACTCTGCAGGAATCACGGCGTAGACATTGTCTTCACGCCCGATAGTGATGTCATTTACCAGCCTGATCACTCTGTGACCGTCTCAGAGTCCAGCTTATCTGAAAGGCTCTGTGGAGCATCTCGGCCTGGCCATTTTGACGGTGTTTGCACTATCGTAATGAAACTATTCAATCTGACTCGGGCAGATATCGCTATTTTTGGTAAAAAAGATTACCAGCAGTTAGCCATTATTCGCCGAATGGTAAGAGATCTGAATATTCCTATTCAAATCAAAGGCCTCGACACAATAAGGGAAGAAAGTGGTTTGGCTCTCTCTTCAAGAAATGAACGTTTGTCGGACCAACAACGAAAAGACGCCGCACGAATCAGGCGAGCCATGCTGGCAGCACAAACAGCTTATCGAAAGGGTGCAAGGCACTCCAGTGAGCTACTCGATATAGTGAGCAACACCATCGAATCCTCAGAGCTGAATGTCAAAATTGATTATCTAGAGCTAGTAGATCAAGAATCTCTTCACCCAATAAAAACGTTGTCCGCCCCGGCAGTGATAGCTACTGCTGTCTTTTATGGAGCAGTCAGACTCATCGACAACATTGAGCTATCCTAGATCTGAGAAAACTTTTCCCAAAACAAGCTAGTCTGACGATCATCAGGCACTACCTCTACAAGAGTCGTCTTATCTTGTGCTTCAAATTCAAAGCCTTCCATGCCAGCCACTCTGACATAATGCATGCCCCACATCGTAGCTAATGGCTCAAATGTAAACTCATGAGGATTGGTGATAAGATCAGATACTCTATCCTCCACATTCTTCATCATTGGCAAACGCTCAAAAATCTTACCCCCGCTGTTGTTAATGACCACTAACATACGTCCTCGACACTCCACTTGACTCAAGAGCGCTGGCGCTGCCAGATCATAGATCGCGGTAAGGTCTCCGAATACCCCCCAAGCATCCTGCTCAGCTGCACTTGCACCCAACCAACTGGCAATTTGACCATCTATGCCATTGGCCCCACGATTCGCCCTTACTATTTCATATGGCACTTCGCGCTGTGCAAAGTCATTCCATTCTCGTATCGGCAAACTATTACCAAGATAGATGCTATTGCCCATGGTCGCCATCACCGAGAGCGTGCGTATCATACCGGGCTCACTCTCAGGCAGAGATTCCAAGAGCTCAGAAATACGGCCCTGCTTGCTGGCGTTAACTTTCAAATGATCCATTGCATCACCAAGATGCGAGACCTCTCCTAATGCGCGTAAACAGCGCGAGATATCACCTGTGATCACATCGCTATCTCGTGCTAGCCCGGCAAAGCCTGTTCTACTGATCGATACTACATTAACCTGCGGTAAATTCTCCAGATCTCGCCAAAACCTACCCGTTGGCACCTCTCCTATGCGGAGTATATTGGCGGGAGGTTTGACCTTCAGCAACCGGTCACCATCGACGAGAGCCAGAGAACCTAGCATCTCGCGCAATCCACTCGTGCTATCAGCCACAACGGGCACTCCAAGCTCCTTCAAAAAATGCCACACCTCCTCACGGTCACAAGGCTCAAGCCCTCCTAGCATCACCACTAGCCCCTTCCAGCCATCGTTGATAGAGCGCAGAGCCGGCAGCATATCAATATTAACAGTTTCCTCCCCAACATCTCCGGGACGCACTTTAGAGCACCTAAGCTCATCCGCTGTGTCATCACCCTGTGGTGTGCCGAAATCATTGAGGCAAAGGTTAAGCTGCCATGGAGCAGCCCCACTCCAACCTTGTAAAACCGTCAACTCATCCTGCCAGCCAAAATCCTCGCATGACTCGACATACCCTCCGAACAAATTCACCTGCTCGATCGCTTGTGGCGCGCCAGTCCCACGAAAATGTTGCGGGCGGTCTGCAGAAATTACAAGCAATGGACGCTTCTGGTAATGAGCTTCAATCACAGCAGGCAGCAACTCCGCCACAGCGGTGCCTGAAGTAGTGACGACCGCACATGGGCTGCCTGTTTGCATCGTTCGCCCCAATGCAAAGAAACCAGCAGCACGCTCTTCAAAATGAGAGTAGAGCTTAATATCAGCCAGCTCTGCCGTTTCCGCGTGATCAGCGAGAGCAACCACTAAAGCAAGGTTGCGAGCTCCTGCACAAACCACATATTCCTGCACACCAGCGGCTACACAAGCTCCGATGACATCGTGGACCCACCCTTTGCTAGACACTATTGAAAAATTAAAAAATGCTGCTTAAGGCGTTAATAAAGAACCCAAACTAATGATCCACACACCCGCTATCCGTAGGGGCATCAGCGCTATCATCTACCTGCTGCACGAGATTGTGTTCCAGTAAATACTGCTCAACCTCGTCACCTGATACATCCGCCAGCATTTCGCCGTTGATGGTAACACATGGACTAAGCTGCTGGTCACTTTTTTGTTCCATTTCCCAGCGAAACGCGGGGTTTTTGATGATGTCTTTTTCTTCATACGCGAGATCATACTTGCGCATCATGGCGCGAACGCCTTCGCTCCAGCCACAGTAAGTCTTCAGGTAACAAACGATTTCTATTGGTGATGTTGTCATGCTCAAATCTTGTGATATGGCAGAAATTGACCATAATATGACGACATTGCAACACGAATCATTATCACTGAAAATAAGCGCTGATGGCAGATGCGAGCATCCAAGCCTGCACATGCGCCAAAGTCTGGCAGACAAGTCACTGACATCACTTGAAATCATTATTGATGCCACTCACCTACATGGGGGTCAAATCACTAGTATCATGGGCAATGAAGCAGCTTATCTCCCTTCTTCTAAAGAATTTACTTTAGACCATTTTGAACCTAGGGATGATGGCACCTGCATACTGCGCTACACTCGTCGCGAGCAACCATCTGACAACGAGATGCCTAAAGACACAACTAAGTCACACTAAGATGCTCTAGAAAGCTTAGATCATCATAAATCAAATCTAAACGCCTATTACATCACCTCGCCACATGCCACCTGACTCAGAGACCTCTACTGCAGACACCGCCATCATCGGCGCGGGCATCACTGGACTCTGCGCAGCATACTCCATTCAACAGCAATCACAGGCCAAGTCCTCATTTGACCTGATTGAATCGTCTGATCACGTTGGGGGTGCCATACAGAGCACACTCAGTGATGGTTATCTCGCCGAACACGGCCCCAACAGTATTCTGATCAAGGATAAGCGCATAGCAGCACTGCTACAACAAACAGGCCTAGATAATGACGACGCAGAATCAGAGTTGTTACCAGCACATTCAGAAGCGAGCAAACGCTACATCGTTCAAAATGGGCAAACTATTGCTCTGCCAGGAAATCCAATCTCACTGATCAGCTCCCCTTTATTTTCGCCCAAAGGCAAAATGAGGCTATTACTAGAGCCATTCATTGGCAGACTCCCAATATCACAGAGCGAAGAAAGCTTTGCCGACTTTGTAAGCCGTCGATTCGGCCCCGAACTTCTGGCTAATGCAGCAGCTCCATTTGTCAGTGGTATCTACGCAGGCGACCCGGAAACACTCTCGGTTCGTCATGCCTTTCCCCGGCTTTGGGCAATCGAGCAGAAACACAGATCTATTTTGCTAGGCCTCATTGCTCAACAGTTCGGTTCTGCCTCCAATCCACACCAGCTCAAACCATCAAGAATTGTCTCATTTCGCTCTGGCATGCAATCCTTGCCCAAAGCTATTGCTCGGAGCCTTCCTTCAGGATCACTCAAGTTAAGCTCTCAAATCAGCTCGATAGAGGCCACTAGCAATGGCTGGACAATCACATGGCACGACCAAGATGGCAACGAACAACAAAAGACATATCGCAACATTGTCATCACCACACCTCCTCACAAGCTCAGTGGCTTACCTCTTCCTGTGAAGCTTCATCAGGATCTTCAACTCGTTTTTGAAATTGAATCTCCACCTGTCACAAGCTTGACTCTAGGTTTTAAGCGCAAGGATGTGGCCCACCCACTCGACGGATTCGGCATGCTTATCAAGCAAGCAGAAAACAGCCCTCTGCTCGGCGTTCTCTTTTCATCGAGCATGTTCGATGGGCGAGCACCCGATGATCATGTCACCCTCACTTGTATGATGGGAGGCTCAATCAATCCTCAATATGCCGAAAATGATGACCAGCTAGTTTTAGACGAATTACATAAACTAATTGGCGTGACTGGCGCCCCAACATTCCGGCATCAAACTTCATGGCCACGCGCCATTCCTCAATACTCTCTCAATTATCAGGCTACACTTGATGCCATGAATGCATGCGAGCAATCACACCCGGGTCTGCACCTTGCGGGCAACTACCGCGGTGGTATTTCCGTGACAGACTGCATGCTCAACGGCCTTGAACTCGGGAAGCAGGTTATTCAAAGCTAAAAACTCACACCAACTAACAAATCACCCATGTCAACCATCTCTCAACTTCTCCGCGATAATATCCGTGACGTTGCCGACTTCCCCAAGCCGGGCATTCTTTTTAAGGATATTTCCACCATTCTCTCGCACCCCGAGCTACTTCGTCACTCAGTCAACGAACTCACCGCGACAGCTGGAGGTGAAAAAATTGACAAGGTCGTAGGCATTGATGCTCGTGGCTTCATCTTCGCCGCCCCCGTTGCTCTCAATCTTGATGCCGGCTTTGTGCCCATTCGCAAGCAAGGCAAACTCCCCTGGCAAACCCACTCGATGGCTTACTCCCTCGAATACGGCGAAAATGTCGTTGAGATCCACCAAGACGCCATACTCCCCGGAGAGCGCGTCCTCCTTGTCGACGACCTACTAGCTACAGGAGGAACTGCCGCAGCCGCCGTTAAACTCATTCGCCAACTCGATGCTGAGCTTGTCGCTGCCTCTTTCTTGATTGAGCTGAGTGACCTCAATGGACGCAAGCTACTCGGGGATACACCTGTAAATGCAGTGGTAAGCTATTAATGGCACTGCATTGGCAGCTTGAGTGCCGAAACTATTCAGCAGGCACAATAGAGAATCGTCCCACACCATTGTCAACAGTCTCAGCCTGTCCCGAGACCAAACCTTTTTTCTGTAACACTACCCCACGTAAGTATGTTCTGATTTCGGCTAGGTCAGGATTTGATTGACTAACAAAATAATTACCGTTGAACCTGCCGTTCACATTGTTAAACCTAGCCGAAGCACGATACGTAGGTGTTCGTGTCGTTTTGATGAGACCATCAGGGGTCCATGTAATGGGGTAAGAGACTCCGCCGAATGATCCACCAACATACGCTGCATTAGCATTATTATCACCAGCAATCAAACTAGGTAAAGGTAGCTCGTTAATGGATGGAGCTAAGTATTTGGAGCCTTCCGCAGTGAGCATTTTTACGAAATCTTCACTATAATAAGCTCCAATAGTAAGCTTACGCTTGTAGCGAATACTACCTGAGAAATCACTAGTCTCCTTGTTTCTAAACCTCAGATCACCCAGCAAGCACTCACGTAAATTCTCTGGGCGGGTATACAGTGAAACTTTATTGGCTTCTAATAGAGGACCTGAATAAGTAAGTTTTGATCCAGAGCTAGAATAACCAACTAGATTAAATGCACCTAATGCGTTCATGCTAGCAGTGGCAAAACTATCACCAGCTGGCAAATCTGAATCACTTGTTGTTGGAAATGGAGCCAGCATGGTGTAGCGCCCACGAAGCCTGACAGGCGCCTTCTTGGCACTGCCGTAGATCGCTTTGAACAATTTAAAGCTTTGATACTTACCATTGTTGATGATTGGCTGTATACTTCCACTTAACCGATAATTGCCGGAGGCTGCTTGCTCAGATTGGAATGACAGCGTTGACTTCTGTCCATATGCATTGACTGGGGTTGAAGCCCAATAGTCAGGCTGGATCGCGCCTTTGATGGAGCGTTGAGCGCCAGAAACAAGCTTCAGCACACCTGTATAATAACCATCATCAGATATTGTAATTTCCAAATGACCAACGAATGCACGACCTTGAGCACGAACGAGCCCATGATAACTCCCAGCACTCTCTGGATCCAAATTAATAATCTTCACCTCAAAATGACTTTCCAAGCTATAATCAATATCGCTCGTGTTTAGATCACCAACTACACGCACATAGTATGACCCTGATGCTAAATCTGAATCAAGAGCCTGCTCAGGACTTGAACTACTCAACAGCTCACCACCCTGCTCGTCATAGATTGATAATACAATATTTGAACCTCCAGCTACACTGAGTGACAAGTTACCATCCTCACTAAGATCAATTCGAAAATAATCTGCATCATCGCCATCTTTCAAGTTACCAGTCGTTGTTGAATTCGCTGCCACGAATGTGGCAGTCGCGGCAGAATCTCCATGATCATCAATACCTGAGTCAATCATCACTGTTGTGAACGCCGCCCTATCATCAGCGCCACCTATCCCTAAAAAATCAGAGGTGTTTTTATCATTATGACCAATAATCAAGTCACCGCTATCTACCGAGAGAATAACTTCTGACGGCCCACCTGTGGGACCGCTCCCATCAAAAACCTGCTCTGACTTCCAAACTAGAAATTCACTTGATGTGGCCAAATCAGATCCATCACCGATGACAAGATAAACCGCGGCCCCATCGAAACTACTTCCCTCATCATATTCTTCAGCAGGATTTCCTGATGCGTTGGCTTGAAAGGCTC
>Ga0206130_10000948_pt1 | contig 44654 bp, 49 predicted proteins | sample Helgoland_Spring_9_FD_148637 | JGI IMG/M metagenome (GOLD analysis project Ga0206130, IMG submission 148637) | Pelagic subsurface seawater microbial communities from Kabeltonne, Helgoland, North Sea - Helgoland_Spring_Bloom_20160512_1 | ecosystem: Environmental > Aquatic > Marine > Epipelagic ...
AAGAGTCTTTTTGGCTGAAGATTTCTGTTCGAAAGAGTTTGGCTTTGAAGATCTTGGCGAACTTTTCTTACTTGGCGGTTCAATTCCCATATCCGGTTCTGCTTTCCTTGCCGGGATCTCCCTAGTGTTCTGAAACACCTTAATCTGACGGATAGAATTTACCGGTAAGCGTGAGAGCTTGATCCTGAGTCGGCCAATTTAAAAACGGAGGCAACGGAGAAGAAACGGAGGTCACGGAGTTGGAAATACAGAGATTCGTCTCCGCTTCCTCCGTCTTCTCTCCGCTTTCTCCGTTTCAAACAAAAGCCCGCAAGCACATCCGCCCCCATCCGCCATCTTAGGCTTTTCAGGACACTAGCTTGGGCGCCCTGCCCATGCCAGCCCTCGCTCCCCGGGGTGGTGGCGGCATATTTTTTCCATCCTCTATAAATAAACCTTGCAACCAATCCGCACGTCCGCTTTCTTGCCCCCCGCACCGCGACCAACGACCCGTTCGTCTATCGGTTAGGACTCCAGGTTTTCATCCTGGCAAGAAGGGTTCGACTCCCTTACGGGTCGCCATTGTTTCTTAGGAAACGCTGGCATTTCATGGTAAATTAGCCTCCGATCAGAGCTCCGCTCCCCGGAGGCTTTTCCATTTCTCCAAATAACCATCCTCCACAGTGACTCCACAGGAAAAAGTCGCCGCCATCGCTGGAAACAAAGGCGCAGGCTCCATCGCCGCCCTCACCTGCTACGACTACCCGATGGCGCGCCTGTTGGACGAAGCCGGCATCGACGTCCTGCTCGTCGGCGACTCCCTCGGCATGGTTGTCTTGGGCTTCCCCGACACCACACACGTCACCCTCGCCCACATCCTCCACCATCTGGAAGCCGTCGCACGCGCGAAGCCAAAGGCTCTTGTCATCGCAGATCTCCCCATCCGCACCTACGACACTCCCGAACAAGCCTTGGAAACCGCCCGCTCCCTTTTTGCAGCCGGTGCCGATGCCGTGAAACTCGAAGGCGGGATCCGCCAGGCGGAGAAAGTCCGCGCCATCACCGCCGCCGGCATCCCAGTCTGCGGCCATCTCGGCATGCTGCCACAACGCGTCCTTGAGGAAGGCGGCTACCACAAGAAAGGCAAGACCCCGGAGCAAACCCGCGAGATCCTCGCCGGAGCCCAAGCCCTCATCGATGCGGGCGTCTTCGCTATCGTCCTCGAATCTGTCACCCCGACCGCCGCCGCGGAAATTACCGCCGCCATCCCCATACCCACCATCGGCATCGGTTGTGGCGAATCCACCTGCGACGGTGAAATCGCCGTCGTCACCGACCTCCTCGGTTCCTTCCCATGGTTCGTCCCGCCCTTCGCGAAACCAGAAACCGACCTAGCAAGCAGCACTACGGAAGCCGCGAAAAAATACATCGCCCGCATCCGTTCACAAGGACGCCAATAGGGCTCTTCCTTCGCGTTTCGAATTTACCATTTAAAGTTTCGTGCTCCTCTACCTGCACATCCCCTTCTGCCATCGGATCTGCCCGTATTGCTCGTTTTACAAGCACACCCCGGGCGGCACCCCGATCGGGAAATTCATCCAAGCGCTCGCGAAGGAGGCAATATGGAGAAGGGGTTTCCAACCCCTTTCGCAGAACCCCGGCCAATGCAAAGGGGTTGGAAACCCCTTCTCCATATACCTTGGCGGCGGCACTCCATCGATGCTCTCGCCCAAGCACCTGACAGACCTCTTCGCGTCCCTGCGCGAAACCTTCGACCTTTCCGAGACCACCGAGGTCACCCTTGAGGCGAATCCCGCGACCTTCGATCTGGAAAAAGCACGCCTGTTCAAATCGCTCGGCGTCACCCGCGTTTCTCTCGGCATCCAATCCTTCGCTCCCCATGTCCTCGAAACATTGGGCCGCGAGCACTCCCCGGAAGAGGCATCAGAATCCGTCCGCATCCTCCGCGAAGCCGGAATCCCCTCGATCAACATCGACCTGATGTTTTCCATCCCCGGCCAGTCCCTCGCAGACTGGGAAAGCACACTCCGTCACGCCGTTTCCCTGAAACCCGATCACATCTCCGCCTACAACCTCACCTACGAGGAGGACACCGCCTTTTTCGAGTCCCTGAAAAACGGAACCTTCGAGGAAGACGAGGATCACGACGCGGATCACTACCACCTCGCCGACGAGATCCTCACCGCCGCTGGATTCGACCATTACGAAACCTCCAACTACGCCCGCCCCGGCCACCATTCGAAACACAACCAGGGCTACTGGGAAGGCAGCGCTTACCTCGGGCTCGGCCCGTCCGCCGTTTCCACCTTGGACGGAGTCCGCCACCGCAACATCCCCGACACCGAAGCCTACATCAAACAGGTCAACTCCATCGGCAACGCCATCCACGAAACCGAAACCCTCTCCCCCGCCCAGCGCAATATCGAACTCATCGCCCTCGGCCTGCGCACCACGAAAGGCATCCCGCTTTCATTGCTCGATGAAGCATCCTTGGCGAAAGCCAAAACCCTAGCGGCGGAAGACCTGCTCTGCATTGGCGAAACTCACCTCCACCTCACCCAACTCGGCCGCCCCCTCGTCGATCCAATCGCCGCTGAGCTGATCTAGCCGCACCTATTTGGCTCCGAGCACCCGCTCCAGCAGCCCCACCATCACGCCGCCCGCCGCTTTTCCTGTCTCCAGCACTTCCTCGTGGTTCAGGTTTTCCTGCATCCCTGCGGCCCAGTTTGTGAGGCATGAAAACCCGGCGACACGCATCCCCAGCGCCTTCGCCTGGATCGCCTCCAGCACGGTGCTCATGCCAACAGCATCCGCACCGAGCGTGCGCAGCATCCGCACTTCTGCGGGCGTCTCATACTGTGGCCCGCGTAGCCCCGCATAGACTCCTTCGTTTAATTCCACGCCGCTCTCCGAAGCCGCTTTCAGGAACTCCGCACGCCATGCCTTGTCGTAGACCTCGCTCATATCGATGAAGTTCGCACCCACCAGAGGTGTGGTGGCGGTGAGATTCAGGTGATCGCCAAGCATCATCCATTCACCGGGTTCGTAATCGCGGTTCACAGCTCCCGCGGCGTTGGTGAGGATCAGCGAATCCACACCCTGCTCCGCCATCCAGCGCACTCCCGCCGTCACCGCCTGGGACGGATGGCCTTCGTAGAGATGCACGCGGCCTTTCATCAGGACAACCTCGGTTCCGCCCAGTTTCCCGAATACAAACTTCCCGGCATGTCCCGGGACAGTTGATGCGGCAACTCCCGCCTGCTTGAAGCCAACCTCACGCAATACCTCGACGCGATCCGCCAAGACACCCAAACCCGAACCGAGAACGATACCAACCATACCTTCAGCTAATACGCCCCCCCTCTTCGCGGCAAGTGCCAAGCCGAGGGGAACGGCAGAGCTGCTCTCGAAGGAAAATTATGCCGATCCGCAACAATGTTTGCATATCCGAAGCAATCATTCATGATTGCCGCGATGCGTTTCGTCGCCCGCATACTTGTACCCCTCCTTTTCGCACCGCTTTTCACACAATGCGGTTCCAGAAGCGCGCCGCCGACCAATACGGTCACGGGGCCTTTCGACCGCCGCGGCAACTACATCGAGGATTGGACGGACAAGCCCGAAAAATGGTACCGGCCGTCGACCCCTAGCGAAAAGTCCAAGTCGAAACCCAAGCCGAAGGCCATCGCGAAAAAGGATACGCCACCGGAGATCGCGGTCGTCAAGCCGAAGCCCGTGGTGGTGAAGCCGAAGCCCAAGCCCAAGCCCAAGCCGAAGGCCGTCAGATACAAGGTCAGGAAGGGCGACAACCTGACAAAAATCGGCAGAAAGTATGGAGTTTCCGTCAGTTCGCTGCGGCGAGCGAACGGTATTTCCGGCGACCTGATCCGGATCGGCCAAGTGCTCAAGATCCCGCGTTGAGCCCGGAGACCCGGCGGATTTTCGTTTGCCACGGCCTGCCCGCAGACCTATATCCCCGTGAGTCCGGAAGAATCTCTGGGCGGCATAAAGCTTATCCATGAAACACGCACACCCATCGATCCACGCCGCATTTCTCATCGCACTCGCCCCCCTCTGCGCCAGTGCCGCGTTCGAATCCTTCGAGGGCGACGGCTTCGGGGATTGGCAGGCCGAAGGGACCGCCTTCGGCCTCTCTCCGGTGCACGGCAAGCTCGACGGGATGAAATCCGGCTTCACCGCTTATGCAAACGAAGCATTCGCGCTCTCCGCCCACGGCGGTAGCACAGCAACCGGCACACTGACCTCGCAGGAATTCACGATCAAAGACCCATACATCGCTTTCCTCATCGCGGGCGGGAACGAGGCGGGAAAAACGGCTGCTCAGCTCCTCGTGGATGGCAAGGTGGTGATGGAGGCCACCGGAAACCGCACTCAGAGGTTCGGCTCCAGACAGTTCAACGTCTCCGCCTTCAAGGGAAAGAAAGCCAGGTTCCGAATCGTCGATGACGCGAAAGGCGAATGGGGATTCATCGCCGTCGACCAGATCATTTTCACAGCCTCTCCAAACACGAAATTCCCAGTTTCCACCAAGAACGGGAAACTTTTCATCGAAGGCCTTGTCGCAGCCCCAGCAATCCCGGGCGCAACGATCCCCGGAGGCAGCACGCTGAAGATCGAGGCGACCTACAAGGATCAGAAAATCATGTCCCCCACCGCGCTCACCTTCGACGAGCAGGGCAACGTGTATATCGCCGAGACCCACCGCTTCCGCCACGGGGTCGAGGACAACAGGTACCATCTCTACTGGTATCTCGACGACCTGCAGTCACGGAAAACCGAAGATCGTCGCGCCCTTCACAAAAAATGGAACGGCAAGCTTTCTGAGGAACACTTGACCAAGAAAACAGAGGTCATCCGCCGCCTTTCCGACAGCAACGGCGATGGCACGCTCGACGAGTCGAAGGTATTCTCAGACAGCTACAACGACACCCTCGATGGCACCGCCGCCGGCGTATTCTTCTACGATGGCTCCCTCTACTTCGCCTGCATCCCGAAAATCTACAACCTGCGCGACACCGACGGTGACGGCACCGCCGATGAAAAAAAGGTAGTCCAGGATGGCTTCGGCGTGCGCATTTCCCTTTCCGGCCACGACCTCAACGGCTTCACACTTGGCCCAGACGGGCGCATCTACGGCACCATCGGCGACCGCGGATATTCGATCATCACGAAAGAGGGCAAGGAATACGATTATCCCAACGAGGGCGCCGTCTTCCGTTTCGAGCCCGACGGCACCGACTTTGAGATCGTTCACACCGGCCTGCGTAACCCGAAGGAGATCGCCTTCGATGAATATGGCAACGCGATCAGCGTCGACAACAACTCGGACCAGGGCGACCGGGCGCGGGTCGTCTACATTGTCGAGGGAGGAGACTCCGGATGGCAGATGGAGCACCAAGCGATGCACACCTTCCACCGCCAGATCGGTTTCGAAAAACGCCCGCCCAGCCGCTGGATGGATGAGAAGATGTGGGAGATGCGCAATGACACCCAGCCCGCATACATCCTGCCGCCTTCTGATCTGCTGACCGCCGGCCCCTCGGGCCTCACCTACCACCCGGGCGCCGGTTTCCTCGAGAGCGAGAAAGGCCGCTTCCTGATCTGCGACTACAAAGGCGGCGCCGCCAGCTCCGGCATCTGGTCTTTCGCAATGGAGCCGGACGGGGGCGGCATGAAAATGACCGACGCCCGGAAATTCAACTGGGGAGTCGCCGCAACCGATGTCGAATACTCCTTCGACGGCCGCTTGTTCATTGCGGATTTCGTCACCGGCTGGCGGAGCCATGAGGACGGCCGGCTACTTTCACTCAATGCAGGCGATAACATGTATCTCCCCGGGGAAACCAAGCATGCGGCGGAGCTTATTTCCGAAGGCTTCGATCAGCGCAGCTCGAATGAGCTCGCGAAACTCCTCGCCCACGCCGATTCCCGTGTGCGCCTCCGCGCCCAGATCTCCCTGACCCGCAAGCTCGACGCAATCAAGTTCTTCACGCTCGCCGCCTCCTCAGAAAACCGTATCGAGCGTATCCATGGCATCTGGGGACTCGGCATCATCGCACGCCGCGGTGCCGCCCCTTCCCCCGCCAACCATTTCACAACCCTTCCCAGGAAAGGCCTGCGCGAAGCGGCGGCGAAGGCAATCGTCCCGTTTCTCAGCGATCTGGATCCGGAAATCCGCGTCCAGGCGCTGCGCTCCATCGGCGACGCCGTCATTTCCGGGGATTCTCTGCCGCTTGGAGGCCTGCTTTCGGATGACTCGCTGCGCGTCCGGTTCGCTGCGGGCATCGCCATCGGTAAGATGAAGGCAATGGGACACTATTCCGCCGTCATCAGTTTCCTGCGGAGAAATAACAACCGCGATGTCTTCCTGCGCCATGCCGGGGTCTACGCCCTCGAACACATGGTGACGAACCCCCGCCAGATCAGTATTCTTGCGAAGGATCGCTCCCCCGCCGTCCGGCTCGCCGCCGCCGTTGCCCTCCGCAGGCTCGACAGCATCGAGGTCGCACGTTTCATCAACGATACGGATCCCAAGGTGCAGGACGAGGTGATCCGCGCAATCCAGGACAGAGACATGAAAAACATGCGTCCCCTTGCCGCCGCCCTGCTCGACTCCCTCGCTGCCAGAGAATGGACGCCGTTTATGCTGCGACGCCTCATCCACAACGCCTACCGGGTCGGCACTGCGGAGAACGCAACTCGGCTACTCAGGGTTGCCGCGGACGGCTCCCTGCCGGAAGAAGTCAGAAAAGAGGCGCTCCGCCTCATCGCAAACTGGCAGAAGCCGTTTCCGGTAGACCAGCTCAGCGGCCACTGGCGCCCACTTGATCCCCGCCCCCTCGAAGAACTCAAACTCGCCCTCACCAAAGCTCTTCCCGACCTCATCAAGAGCGATGCGTTCGTGCTTTCGGGCGCCCTCGAACTTGTCAAAAAATACAAGATCGACGTCGCTTCTCTGAACGAAGGATCGCTCAGCGACATCGCCACAAACGACGAACTCCCCGATGAGGCGCGCACCATGGCCATGACGCTCTACTCCGGGCGCAAACCCGAAGCCCTTGCCGGATTCCTTTCAAAACTCGCCATCGATAAATCCGACGCCATCGCCATCGCGGCGCTCGGTTCCCTGGCAAAGCTCGATCCCAAGTCTGCTGTCCCGGCACTCGAAGCGGCGGTCGGTTCCGGCAATGCGTGGCGCGCGCAACAGGCATGGTCCATCATCACCTTGATCCCCGGAGAGAAAACCGCCGGATTCATCGCAAAGCATCTCGATACGCTCACGCAGGCGAACGGGATTTCACCCAGCGGCATCGAACTCATCGCCGCAGCGGAAACACGCAACGAATCCACCGTTGTCGCCGCACTCGCAGCGTTTCGGAAAGCGATCGAGGAAAACAAGGATCCCTTCGTGAAATACAACCTCTCCCTGGAAGGCGGCGATGTGGACAACGGGGCGACTCTTTTTGCCTCCCATCCCGTCGGCCAATGCATGCGCTGCCACAAGGCGGAGGAGAAAGGCCACAAGGCGGGCGGCGACGCGGGACCGAACCTCGCCGGAATTTCCAAACGCCATGATCGCCGGTATCTCCTGGAGTCCATGGTCAACCCCGGCGCAGTCGTCACACACGGCTACGGCCTCACCTCGATCACATTCAAAAACGGCGCGACACTGGCTGGAAACATCGCCGGGGAAGCTCCCGACCATCTCGACATCGCGACACCGGACAAGCTTCTGCGAGTGAAACGCAGCGACATTGAATCCTTCACCGCGCCGGTTTCCGCGATGCCCCAGATGGCGCTACTTCTCAAACCCAATGAGATGCGCGATCTCGTCGCATGGCTGGCCTCCCTGAAAAAGGAACAGAGAAAACCAAAAACGCAGAAGCCAGAACCGGTCGACCCATCGAAACTCCCCGGCGCAAAAAAATAACCGTCAATCCAGAGCGATAAGAAATCGCATTCTAGTCACCTTACGAGATCTTCCTCATACATCAGCTTGAAGCCGCTCCGATTCAGCACCGAGGTCGCGAAATCGTAGTCCTCAACGTGCATCGCGAGCAACGCCTGGCCATTCGGACCCGGAAGCAGCGCGTAGGCGAAATCCACGTTCGTCTCCGCGATCATCATGGTATCAAGGCACTGCAGCAATCCTGGCCCGGACTCCTTCAGCGCAATTACCACCAACTCACAGGTGGTGTGCGGGATCCCTTTTTCGCAGAAAATCGACTCCGCCGTATCCGTATCAGATAGCACCAGCCTGGCGACCGTGGCATCGCGTGAATCCTGGACGCTCAGCCCGATCACCTCGATCGAGGAGGAGCGCAAAAGCTTCACCAGCGAAGCGAGGGCTCCGACCCTGTTCGGCAGCATCACCGCGAATTGGCGAACAGGTGTCCCGTTCTCCGCCACCAGCCTGCTGTCACTTTCGAGTTCCTGATCCATATCATTCCGTGGAAAAAATGCTAACCCCGCGGCCCCCGCAAGCGAAGGGTTCGCACTTCGCCGCTGCTTACGTCCTCAATCACCAGTTGGCTGGGGCGAACGTCGTTGACGATAAACTCCCGGCCGTCCTCCGAGTGGAACTTCTGGCCGGGTTTCGCCACATACCTTTGGCCGGTCCTCGCATCCTCTACCAATGCCACAGGATCATGCCCTGAGGCCGGACGCCCTTCGAGCCACTCCCTCTTGAGTCCGCTGGCCTTGTCCTCTACCTCGACAACACCCACCTCGATCGGTGCGCCCGCATTGAGCTTTCCTTGTTCCATCCGGCTGAAAACCCTTACCACGAGAATATTCGATCCGGGGATCGTCTCGCCCTGGCTGACCTGAACCTGCTTCGGCTGCGGCCCCGGAAGATTCAGCGAAGCCACCCCCCCGGACACCTTTTTCACCTCCACCGGCAGCTCCCGCTGGCGGTAATGTCTCATAACAAGCGGAAGATTTTCCAGCGGAGCACTGACTTGCGTATCCGATTCAGCAACAGTTCCCGTCGCGCCCGCTGTATTTTGCGATACCTCATCAGGGAGTTTCGCTCTGACTGCCACACCTGTTACACTAACCGTCGCACCTCCAAGACTCTTCACGGACTCTTTCCGGCCGACAATCTCGCCAGCGGCACCTCCGACGATCGCTCCGTCCAGGTTGGCAGATGACTCTGTCCGGGTGCCTTGCGGCTGATGCCCGATGATCGCCCCTGCGGCAGCCCCGATAAGCGCACCGTCACCGGCCGTCCTTCCTCCAGCACCAAGGGAGGTTCCGGCACCTGGTTCCACCGATATAGATTCAATGTTGGCTATCTGCTGTCCTTCATCGCCCTGATTTGCGGCGAGCGCACCCTCCACTGCCAGCTCCTCCGGAACCAGCTGGTTTGCATCAATGTATTCGCCCATCTGCTCCGCGACTTCCTCGTCCGAATCAAGCGCCAGCACATCCCCGGAAAATCCTTTCTCAATCAATTTGGCGAGTTCCGCGTGCCCTGCGGCAACGGCCAGGCTCTGCGCTGTATCCCCGCCTTCCGTATTTGCGAAACGGCTCGCACCAATATCGATCAGCAACGCGGCGGCTTGCCTGTGACCGTTCTGGGCGGCCAGCATGAGCGGCGTCCTGCCATCCTCCATACGCGCATAGACAGACGCCCCGTAATTGGTCAACGCATCGATGACCTCGGCCTCTCCGACCAGCGAAGCCATGAGCAGCGCGGAATCGAGATCCTCCCGATGATACGGCGCAAGTTCCTCGACGGATTCCTTGCCACCGTTTGTCACCGCCAGCATAAGTGCGATGAAACCGTCGTCGTCTTTCGGCTTCGGATCCGCGCCCTGCCTGAGCAACCATTGCACCATTTTCGGGCGATCCGCCATCACCGCCGCCATCAGCGGGGTACGCCCCTTCGCGCCCTTGGTATCAATTGCAAAACCCTTGTTCAGGAAAAACTCAGCCGCCTCCTTGGCGCCCATTGCCGCCGCAACATGCATCGCCCCATCCCCTTCTGCATCCTTCGTCTTCACATCGAAGCCCCCCTGCGCCATTTTTCGCAACACCGCGACATCATTGTCTCGAATCGCACCGAACCACCCCTCCGGCGTCATCGCATAACCAGCCTCACGGACTTCCTTCCCCACCGTCTCCGATTTCTTCCGGCAGTTTGACAACCCGAAAACAAGGGCACAGACAAAAAGAATCCTGAGAAAAGCCATGCAGCTCAATACTTCAGATAAGTTAAGCATTCAATCTCCAAATACCGAAGGATTAGAAATTGAACAAAACCAAGCGAATGTGACGCTCCCATCATACCTCCTACAAGAATGTCAGCGAACGAAGCACCCGCAACGAATTCCCCCGCCGCCAGCGCCTGGCGCGATTGGCTGGCTGAGCACGCACCGAAACTTTTTCTTTTTGCCAGAAACCAGACCAGAACCCATGAGGATGCCCAGGACGTACTCCAAGACGCGATCGTCAAGCTCGTGGGGAAAATCCGTAGCGGGGAATTCGTCGGTGGCCAGGACTCATGGCAGCCCTACCTTTACACAACAATACGACGGCTCGCCATCGACCTCTCACGCAAGAACGACCGCCGCAAACGCCGCGAAGATCATGTTTCCGCAGACATCGAGGCGGAGCAACTCGAGGCATTCCACCCGTGGTTCGATTCAGAAGGCAGCGATGGTGAAGTCCGCTCCCAGCTCGAAAATGCGCTCAAGATCCTGCCAGAGAAATTCTCCGAAGTCATCATCATGAAAGTATGGGGCGAAAGAACGTTTGCTCAACTCGGGGAGGCGTTGGGAATTTCCCAAAACACCGCTGCCTCACGATATCGCTATGGCCTCGAAGCCCTGAAGCGCGAGCTCAGCTCCGCCCGCAGAAAAGGCGACCTCTCCATCTGACCCATCCAAATCCCCAACAAAGAATACACGAGAATTTATGCCAAGGATCCCATCCATCTTCGAGCAGGAGCTCCGCAACGCCTCACCCGCAGTGCCGGACGAAGCATTCCTCGCCCGCCTCACCGCCTGCGCGGAAGGCCGCCATACCGAACTCTCGGAGGAAGAGATGGAATTCGGCGAGCTACTGCGCGCCACCAAGCCCCGGGATATACCCGCCGCGATGAAGGATTCCCTGCTCGCTGCGATCGGCGACGCCCCTTTTGCCATCGATGAGAAAATCGTCCTCTTCAACAGGTCGACCGCACCAAGCCCCGGCCGTGCCAAGACGCGCTGGTTCAACCACCGCAACATCGCCGCCGCCGCTGCCGTAGCGCTCTTCGGCGGCGGCGCGGCTTTGCTCATTCCCGGCACAGACGGCGGGAACAAACAGACTGCCGCCGGATACCCGGGCTCTGGCGGTGGTGCGTTTGAATCCCATTTCGCACCCGCCAGCTACGGTCGTAATCTCAGCGAGACCAAGGACGAAGGGGTCATCTGGCGCGGAAAGAACCAACCTCACCGCGTTTTGCGCCTCAAATACGTCGATAAGGTGACCATGAAAAACGACAAGGGAGAAACCTTCGAGGTGGAGCGCCCGCGTTTCGAATACGTGATCATCCCCGAAAAGGTCGACTGAGAATCCGGAGACAAAACAGACAAGCTACCACGCTTATTGTTTTAGAAGAATATGAAGATCAGGCTCCAAATCATTACTATCAGCAGTCTTGCCGCCTGTCCGTTCACCCCGGTGGTAGCCATCGAACCGCCGCCCGCGACCGCAACACCGCCGGCGGCGCTGCTCCGCGAAAACAAGGCGAAGGATCCAGCGCCTGCGATCGTGGACAACACCCCATTCATAGGAATCTCCACCGCCGAAGTCCCCGACATTGTTGCCAGCCACCTTGACCTTAGCGACGGATCCGGCGTGATCATCCGCACCGTCTGCCCGGACAGCCCCGCCGAAAAGGCAGGCCTTTCCACCAACGACATCATCGTCAGCCTGGACGGAAAACCGATCGCAGATCCGCAGGCTTTCAGCGCAGCAATCAGCGACCGCAAGGTCGGCGACCGCCTTGAGGTTGATCTCATCCACAAGGGCAAGCCCGCGAAAGTCGAGGTGACACTTGGCGCGCGCCCTGCCGATCTCATCACTCAGCTTGACGCCGACCCTTTCCTAGAAGGCATCCCGAAAATCCATGCCGACCGCCTCCGCGGGCTGATCGAGCAAAACCTCGGCGGCTTTGGCGCAGGCCCTCCCGGCATTTTCCCCGACGAACAGTTCGAGGACACCTTCCGCCAAATGCGGAAGCGCATGAACCGGCAGTTCGAACGGAATCTGGAACCGAATCGCGGAGATGCTGGCGGAGGCATCAGCTTCCAGCAGAATTCAACGATACGCCTCATGGATGGCGAAGGTTCCGTGGAGATCAGTTCCTCCAACGACGACACACAGGTGAAAGTCCGAGGAAAGGACAACAAGCTCGTCTGGTCTGGCTCCTGGAACACCGATGCGGACAAGGACGCAGCACCGAAGGACATCCGGGAACGCATCGACAGGGTCAACTCGGGTGGCGGAACCGGTTTTTCCTTCCGCTTCGGAAAACTCCGCAGCGAACCGGACACAATCGATAACTGAACAATAATTTTTCCAGGGAGGCAAAGACGCACCCGCGAATGGCTCAGGCCGTCGCGGGTGTGTTGATTCTCAGGGGTGCCCGAACTGCGTCTAACGCTGCCCCAACTGGGTCTTGATCCCGTTGATGATGACCTCAAGGGCAGAAGTCTTGCTTATGAACGGCAGGCCACCCTTCATCTGAAGCTCACCGGGATCGTCGGGGCTCTCCTCGACCAAGGCCGTCAGCATCAGAACAGGCGTGTTCGAAAGTGAGATATCACCCTTCAAGGCCGTGACAACATCACCACCGTCCATCCTCGGCATCACCAGATCAATTACACAAATATCAGGAAGAAAGGAACGCGCCGCCGCGAGCGCCTTGGTGGGGTCATTGACCTGCCTGACCACGTAGCCCGAGTCCTCTAGGTTCTCCGCAAGCAACTCGGTGAAATCCACCTCGTCGTCGATGAGAAGAACTTTCGGTTTTTTCGTCATCTTCTCATCATCGTCATTTGTGGAGATGGAGCAAGGAAGAAGCTCAAAGCCTGTCCGCCCTCAGAGTCAGGCTGGCGATCGCCCCGCTGCGATCCTTGCGGTTCGCCAGCACAAGCTCACCGCCATGCAGTTCCGCGATCTTGCGGGCGACGGTCAACCCCAATCCAGTCCCTTTCCCCGTCGGTTTCGTGGTGAAAAACGGGTCGAAGAGCTTGCTCAGCACATCCTCGGGAACCCCCATACCGGTATCCGTCACAGTGATCATCACCATGCGATCCCCCTCGCGTGTCCGGTCACGCAGGCGCGAGCCCTCATTGTACGGGACGTTTTCCGCGTTTAGCAGTTCGGTGCGTATGACTAGAACTCCACCTGCCTCCATGGAGTGCATGGCATTGATGAAAAGGTTCACCAGCACCTGTTCAATCTTCGTTTGATCCGCCTGCACAGACGGCAACTCGGAATCCGGAACAAAGTCGGCACGTATGCCCGCTTGGTTGAGCTCATACTCGACCAATTCCAGCGCGTCGGTCACCAGCCTGTCCGGGCGGATTGATCGCAATTCCATCCTCCGATCCGAGGAATAATCCACCAGACCCCGCACGATCTTCTTGGCGCGGTCAATGCCGCGTTTCATCCGTGCGATCGTCTCCTTGCCCTTCTCATCATCGGCAGGCAGGCGCCGGGCGAGGAGCTCCAGCCCCATACCAATCATCGCCAGTGGATTCTTTACCTCATGGGCTACCCCGGCGGCGAGCCTGCCGACCGATTCCATTTTCTCCGCCTGGATCAGCTGCTCATGCGCCTGGGTGAGGTTTTCGTGTGTCTGCATAAGCTCTTGATTGAGATCCTGCAGCGCCTGCTCCGCCTCTTTCCGTGCCGTGATATCTGTTGAGATCCCGCCCACTGCATAGATCTCGCCATCGAGGTCACGCATCGGAAATTTCACCGAAACATAGGAACGCTCACCGTCCGGAAACCTGATCGTCTCCTCAAACTGAACAGGCTCCCCACGATGCAGAACAAGCCTGTCGTTCTTCTGGAGCCGCTTGACGACCTGCTCGTCGCCGATGACCTCCAGATCCGTTTTGCCGACAATGTCCTCAGATTTCATCCCGAAGAGATCCTCATACCGGCGGTTGACCATCAGGTAGTGCCCGGTGACCGACTTTGCATACATCGGCTGCGGGCTGTTATCGACGATTTCCTGCATCCGGTGCTCGGTCTGCTTCACCGCCTCGCGCGCCCTCTCATGCTCGGTCACATCACGGTTGATCCCGAGTATGCCGAAAACATTCCCCTCGCTGTCGCGCATTGGCACCTTGGTGGTGAGCAGGTGGCGGAGATCCCCGTCCGATTTGCGGACGACAGCGTTCGGTTTGATCACCGAATCGCCGGCCTCCATCACTCCCGCGTCCTCCTCGATGAACTGCTTCGCCGCCTCAGCGGGAAAATAATCGAAAGGGGTTTTTCCGGTGACCTCGGCGGGATCCGATGAGCCGACCAGCTCCGCGAGCGCACGGTTCACAACCAGGTATTGTCCCTCCCAATTGCGGATATAGATACTGTCCGGGATGCTATCGAGAAGCGTCCTGAGCATATTGCGCTCCTTCTCCAGCGTCCGCTGGCCCTCCACCATCTCGGTGATGTTACTGGATACCCCGAACGTCCCGATGATGCGACCCTGCCTGTCGCGCAACGGAAGTTTCGAGGTCAGCACCCATGCATCGCCGCCGCCCGGCAGGCTCTCCCTCTCAATGAAGCGCTCACGACCCTCGCCGCTGGCGAGTATGCGGATCTCATCCGACCGGTTCTTGCCGGCGCTCTCCTTATCCAGGAAATCCGCATCGGACTTCCCGATCATACCCGCCGCTGGAATTCCCGAATAGTCGGCGAGCGCCTTGTTCACCTGGATAAACTTCGATTCCCTGTCCTTGAAATAAATCCATGCTGGCAGCGAATCCATCAGTGCCCGGAAATACCTCTCGATCTCATCCCTCTCCCGCCGCGTCTGGCGGAGCTTCACCTGGCTTTCGTATAGCTCGACGCGCGCCGAGCCGGTCGTCGAAACCATCAGCATGAGCGTCACCAACGCCAGCCCCAAGCAAATCCACCGGAACCACTCCGAAGCATCCGGCGCAATCGCCAGCACTACAACGAGCAGCGCGACGGCCGCAGCCATCATGGAATACAACCGCTCCCTGCCCACGCTCATCCCATCATTCAAACAGGCGGACAGGAATTGACCAGACGTTTCGGGTGATGCCGATACGGACGATCAGGCACTTCAAGCACCCGCAGCCTCACCTTTTTCTCCGACTTCACCGAGTCGCGCAGCGTGGCCGAACTGGAGTTCGCATTCCGCCCAGCGGAGTGAGCGAAATCCCAAAGGAGAACCTGCGCCGGTCTGCCCCCTACTGGAATGCCTCGCGGGTCACAGAGCATGATTCGCCGGTGACCGCATCGGAGGTGAGTTCCTTGAAACGCCGAGTGACACTTCCACTAAGTTCGCCGAACTCAGTTAAAGTCCCACATCTTTCCTTTTTCCTGGTCGGCGAAGACCTTGCTGCTCTGCATGTAGGAATCAGGAGGATTGGGGAGTGGACCGTCGTCGAGACGGGGAAGATTAGCACCGATGGTGGAGTCCCATGGCTGAGAAGAGGAAACATTCACAGGGGTGCCGACGCGGGTCATGTCGAAGACCTTGCGGGCGGAATTGAGCGGCATTCGGACGCAGCCATGGGTCGATGGGTAGGGTTTCACAAAGCCCCAGTGCATTCCGTAAGAGGGGCTGTAGAAGGACATCCAGTAGGTCATCGGATATCCTCTTCCCGGGTTTCCCTGACGCCGGCGGTGGCGGGTCTTCGAGTTGATCTTGAAGTTGCCCTTTGGTGTGGGAGTGGCGCTGGTTCCGACGCCGATGGGTGTGGCGAGGAGGACTTCATTTCCTTCAGTCACATAGAGCTTCCCAGCGCTGGTGCTGATGTGGATCTTCACCGCGGAAGGGTTGCTTGGCTTCTTGGCCGGAGGGTCGAAAGAGAAAGCCGTGCCTGAGCGGGACGTGGAGCTCATGTTGCCACAGGAACTCAAGAGGATGGCGGCACTGCCGAGGGCGAAGGAGGTGAGGAAGCGGAGTGGTTTGTTCATGAATCTAGCGGACTTAGGTTGAGGGACACTATTTACTATTTTGCACAGGGTGGCAGGATGATGACTTGCCGGTTTTCTCAGCGAACTGCGGCGTCGCGCAATTGGAGATAGCTCTGGTATTCCGCCAAGGTGACTTGGCCGTCCTTGTTTGTATCGGCTTCGTCGAAGGACACCACGAAAGTGTTGAAGACCATCGGGCTGGTCTGTGCTTCCTCAAGGGAAATTTGGCCGCTCCCCGATTTGTTGACCTTGCGGAAATTCTCTGGAGTGCCTCCTGAGGCCACGTACTCCACTTCGGTCACGAAGCCGTCCCCGTTGGAATCATACATCGCGAAGGCATCGGCAATGATCAGATTGGTCGCTTCCAGGCGGTTCACCGAGCCGTCGCCGTTCTTGTCGGCTTGCTGGAATTTCTGCTCTGCGGAAGGGCTGGAGGTGGGGGCGCAGCCTGCCAACAAGAGAGCCGGAAGGAGGGTCATGGTCGCTTTCATTGCCAAAAAAAGTAGTCGCAGGGGCGGAGTTCGTCGATGAAGAAATCGGGCTATTGCTAGCTGCTAGGGATTTGCTTTTTGGGAGGCGCCGTTGAGAGGCGAGAAAGGGGTTGCGGGGAGCTTGAGTATTGCTGAAATCTGAAATGGAGAATGCACCGTAGTACGCTTGGAAATGAATCCGAACGGGCAGGGAGAAACCTGCTATCTCAACGGCCACGACCAGACCCTATTCGGAGGTGAGCGTTTGAAACTCGTCCCAATGGAGGACTTCGAAACCACTTCCCGGGGCAAATAAATTATTCGCGATGGCACGACCCAGACGCGCCACCGGAATCCCTCGGTATTTTCGGAGTGAACCGAACAGCAGAGGATGCAACCACGGCCAAGTTTTGAGGATTACCGCCTGCGATAAGCCGTATCGGTTCTGCGGCGTTAGAATCATCGACGGCTGAAACACACTGAGTCGTTTGAAACCCAAGGCCTTGAGCCCCTCCACAAGTTCGCCCTTGGTGCGAAAATAAAATGACGCCGATTTTGGATTGGTCGCCACCGACCCCAACAATTCGAAATGTTCAATCCCCGCCTCTTTGCAGCTTTTTGCGAATGCCAACACCAAGGTCTTATCCACGCGCACAAACGTTTCCTTCGAAACCGTCGAAGATTCACCCACGCCGACCGTGCAAACCGCCTTGGTATGGCCAGCGAGCAATTTCGCGTAGGACATTGAATCCATCAGATCGACCACGTGCTGGACTACGTTTGTCCCAAAGTCACAGTCCACAGGACGACGTCCCAACAGCGTCAGTTGCTCCACCTCAGAGTGAGCCGCCAATACCCTAGCCGCGTGGCCACCCACCGCACCCGTGGCACCAATCATTATGATTCTTAGGACTGTCGCCATGAGGTTGAAACCACTAGGAGTTTGTCGGAGTTAGCGCAAGTTCCGTGTAGCCTTGATCCCCGTTTCATCGATGTCTTTCCCCGGGTTCGCCCGGGAGCGTGGCTGCTAGAAAATTACTTTTTGGGTTGGGCGCTTGAGGACGTCGATGAAGAGACCAGAGAGGGGAAAAGCGAGGACTAGCGGGAGCGTTCCACCGCCGGCAATCTTGCCGAGTTCGTTACAGGATTTCACCAAGCCAAGCCATGTCGGATCGGCATTTTCGAGGCTGGTCTGTGCGGCCTTGAGTGCGGTTCACTCTGCTGCTTTGGCTTTTGTGGCGGCGGCCGCGGCTGCCTAGGCTTTCGATTTCGCTTGGGCTGCCTCGCGAGCGATACTGATAGCTTTTCCTTTCGGGCTTTTACGCTGGGCTGCGAAGATTCCCGTTACCTTCCCGTTACCTTCCCGTTTCGCAAACCATTCCAGTCAACCCACCAAGCATTAGCAATTCCGGTCACCACTTCATGTTAGTGTTGTTGGGATCCTTTGAGTCATAGTCGGTGAAATCAGTAGACTTCAGTGATCTGTATGAAATCCATGCTAGAATAACGGTCAAAAGACCGCCGATAACGATAGCTGATAACATGACCCAAAAGCGTGTATCAAAGTGATGGCTCTCTGCGGGTAACTGCAGCCACACGATCATCCCCCAAATACCAAGACCAGAGATAACGGCAGGAATAAGCGCTATCGCTCCGATAACACAACCACCGGGAGTGCTTTGAGTTGGTGAAGGGATAGCCATGAAGATTTTATTTTCCTTGTAGAACGTCGAAGTCATCCTACGCCTGACCGAGGGCGCGCTCCGACTTCTGGGTTGATGGTTGAATGATCATGGAGCTTTCGACTCGCAGCGGGTCAGTCGTTAGGATCGACGTCTTGTTCGCCATTTTGGTTGTTCCATTCGACCATCAGCCGCGAATCGAGACTTCAAGCCATGATTCTTAATGCTATGTATGGGGTCAAGTTAAGGACGATGATGGCGACTTTGTAATTCGCTAAATATCTAAAGTAGGCCTGGTGCACCGCCGTCTCATCGAGCCCAAACATCTTCTGGTGTATCTTACTAATCGTGCCCCGGAGCGCTATCACCATGATCGCGGAAAACGCCAGCACGCCGATGTTAATGATCGTGCACCAGCCGAGAAATTCGCGAATCGCTTCAATGTTCATAACGCCGTAGTATATGTCTGGGTTCTGGCTTCGGCAAGTCGGATGTGCATATGCGGGCAACGTTTGAGGCCACCGATTCGCCCACCATGAGCGAAGGTCTCCAACACCAGAAACCTACCGGGATGCCAGCAAGCCGTCAAACACGCAGCGGGTGGGTGATTCGGTGCGCCGCCTTGTTGGGCCATTCATTGATGCTACTTCGGGCCAACGTGTCTGCGCAGTAAATCAAAAACTTGAGGCACACCTCTCGGCAATACTCAGAGCGCACATCACAATTAGCTCCTACCGATGATCAATGAGATCAGCATGGCAACAGCTAGCAAGACTCCTACCCCGATCCACATAGTGATTACGGAATCAGAGGAATCTCCATATTCTAGCTCGACCTTGCCGAAAGTCACCGCCTTCACAGTAATATACCCGATCCAGCCGCAAAACTCATAGACGAAAACCTCGATAATCCACTCGATAATGATCATTTTCTTAGCCCAACAGTTTTATTATCCGGGGGGGAAGGGGGGGTAACACCTTTTGGGCGTTGGGCGGAATTGCTTCTTTCCTGTTCATTATCGAGTTTTTTTACTCAATGGATGAAGGTAGACCAAGGCTTACTTTCGGCAGCTTGGGGAGTTTTCGATGGCTGGAGATGCTCCTAGGCCTCGAAGGATGTCAGGTTGGGTTGGGTGGAAATAGATCACGGTAGTGGAACCCTCGGCGCGCCGAATCGCCCAACCGCTGTGTGTTTGACGGCGCGCTGGTATTTCGGTAGTTTCTCGTTTTAGCGATCCTCACTCTCGAGGGGTGAATCGGTGGACTCGAACGTTGGGCGAAGAAGAAATCGAGCCGTCATTTCGCGCGGCGCATTTAGAAATCAGAAACAAAAAAACATATTAGGAGAACTCAATGAATCATATTTCCGAACAAGCCAAATTATTTTTCGACGCATGTGAAACTGGGAAGGGCTGGGAAGGCTGCCAAGCGTATTGCCACCCAGAGGCCACCTTCTCAGCCCAAGCAGATGCCCTCGGTGACATCAAGACACTGGAAGGATATACCGAGTGGATGAAAAACCTTCTCACTCCGATTCCAGATGGACACTACGATCTGAAGTTCTTTGCGGCGGATACGGAACGAAACTGCGTATCCGCCTTCGCAGTGTTTCATGGAACTCAGACCGGTGCGGGCGGCCCAGGAGAACCGACAGGAAAGACCGTGGCAGCCGAGTACGTCTACGCAATGCAATTTGACGGTGACTGGATCCAACACATGACAAAGATTTGGAATGATGTCGTTAGCCTCCGTCAGTTGGGGTGGGCGTAGAGAGTGAAGAACGATGATTCCAACGAAACCAAAAAAGCCCAAGATGCAGCGGCGGAAGATCACTCCTGACCGCTCCGTGTTTTTGGATCGCCCCTGATGACTCCCATCTCTAACTATTTTTTCATGAAGCCCCAACCCGAACCCGTCGATCCTGAGCAACTTTACGACCTTGCCCATGCCGTGATCAAGGATGCCAAGTTCCCGATGCTCGCCACCGTGGATTCCGATTCTCAACCTCGTGTCCGACCTGTTTCACCTGTCCGGGTTGACCCCGATTTTACGGTCTATGTCGCCAATCTGGCGTCCTACCACAAAACCTCGGAAATCGCAGCCAATCCGAAGGTGGAACTCGCCTACCTTGCCCCCGCCCACGATCAACTTCGGATCTCCGGTAGCGCAGAGCTCGTTACCGATGAGTCGACTCTGGCGGAGATCTGGGCAGCCAATCCTCTTCTGAAGCAATACCTTGGAACTCCCGAAAATCCCGAATTTATTCTTTACCGCATCGTGCCCGTCCAAGTTCGGTTTATGCGCGAATGGGCGCTCGATTACCACCAAGTGCCCACGCAGCCGACCTAAGCCTGGTTGCTAGGAATTTTCATTTTGGGGGGCAGATTGAGGGCTCCTTTGAGAGGACAGAAAGGGGCTTGTTCCGTATTTCATTGGCTGATGGGACTTTTTTTGAGTCACGTTGTTCGAGCGTTTAGCCCTCTTCGCCGGTTTCTGTCGGCGAAGAGTCTGCTTCCGTTTCGCGTTCTTTCAGGCGGGCCTGTTTTTGACGTTCCAATTTCCGTCGCACGATGAGCGGAAGCAACGCCACGATCACCGCGATCAAGCTAATCGGGGCCAACCCGCCGGGCCATTTCGACGGCGTCATCCAGCCTTTGTAGCCCATGGCCACGAGGTGTATGACGACGAAGGCGAGTGCCAGATAGCCCACGCGCTGACCGCGTTTCCACCGCCATCCGCCGACGGCTTTCGGCATCATCGGAAGCGTTGTGATCGCCGGTGACATGAGCAGGAAGAGTCCGATGACGCCGGCGGTCATGGAGAGTTCTGCGGTGAAATTCAGCCGCCCATCTTCCACGAAGAACTTTGCAAAGTAGGCGGGTCTCAGAAGGCAGAAAGAAAGAGATGCGTGGATGCCCGCGAGGAAAAACCCGACGAGTCCGCAGAACTTGATCACGACAAGCCGTAGATGCTTGTTGTGATCGTGCCAGCAGAAGATCTTGCCGATGAGATAGGACGAAGCGACGAAGCCCACTGCCGCGAGTGACGTCGCCTTGTTTAGAATAAAGAGAGGAAAGTGCGTCCATGGCGTATCCCCCACGAGATGGTATCGGACGATCGAATAGACGAGCGAGGCGCCAAAGATCACGGCGAACCACTTCATGGTGACCGGTTGCACAAGCCGGTCAGGAGGGAGCTTGTCAGAATCGCGGGTCATGGAGAAAGGGGGTTGGTGTTCAGGACACTTGTGGCTTGATCTTCTGCGTCCTGCCGGTGCGGTATAAATCCCGGGCAGTGACTGGCAAAGAATAGCTCGAGGAAAATTAGAGTCCGACAGATTGTCATCAACGGATAATCTGGCAATCCGCACGATCCAGGCGGTTTTATTATTTTCCCGGTGTGTACCAGATGGGCGAAGTGTAGGCGCGTTCGGTCGTGATCATCGGCACCTCGGCATCCATCTTGACGTCGAAGCGCATGGCTTCGTAGGCGGTCCAACGTGGGGTCGGAATTTCGATGACGCGAGTGTAGTAGAAGGCAGGCTTGGCGGCGTCGAAGTCTGGATCGGTCCAGACTGTGATGAGCTCCGGCGAGCCAATGCTGTTGCTCCAAGTGGCGTGTGCCACATCCACGGTGTTTCCGACCGAGGGCAGTTTCCCATCGGTGCCGAGCTTGCGCTCGTCGCTCCACGCAACGTTGTAGATCTTTTCCTCCGTGCTGCCGTCGGGATTGATCCAGCCCTTGATAATTTGGATGCGATCCAGGTTGCCACTCATGGGATCTTTCCTGGCGGCGACGAGAAAGGTGGGAGCCTTCCCCTTTGGAGCCTTCGTGAGATCGGAGCCCATGGGCACGCCCTTATCATATCCGATAGCAGCGGGGAGACGTGTTTTGGTATCCTCCTCGGTGAATTCCCAACCGCCGAAGAAGCGCACAGTCATGCGTGAGCCGGTGGTGGCATACGTTTCTTTCCGCATCATCGCATCGAAGATTTCTTCGCGGGTGTTATCCTTGGCCCAGACCCCGGCATAGCCTCCCGCCGCCTGTTGCCAGCCCATGACCGTGAAATCCGGATTGGGAGCTTCGATGACGACATGTTCCCAGCGATGGGGTTCAGGTTCGACGCCAGAGTGCTTTCCAAAGAAATTATCCTCCTCGACGGCTGCCATGGCGGTGTGGGCGTCGGTGCTGCCGATCATTCCGAACTTGAAGGGGTTCACTCCCAGTTTCTTTTCCAAGGCCAAGCCTGTCTTGAGTGCTTCGCGGGCATACTCTGCTTTGATCATCTCCGGCTTCTTGGCTTCCGTTCCGTTCAGGTTCGATTTGTCCCAAGTGTCGAAGTCGGCGAATTCGTCGCTGGGTGAGAGCATAGGATGAGCCTCGCCATCGCCCTTGATTTGAGTGGCTTCGTAGATTGGCTCCAAGCGGGCCCGCAGGGTGGCCAACTCCTTGTCATAGGGGGTTGTACCGTCGAACTTGTTCACAGAGAACATTCGTCCGTTGCTCAAGTTTCCATTGTGTGGAATGGCGAGAACTTCGGCGCCGGTCTTCTTCTGGAAGGCGTCGAGTGCTCTCCAGAGATCTTCCGGGTTCTGGCTGTCGAACTGTGAGAAGGGAATGGTTTGGTTGGCGACGCTGGCATCGCCTCGGAAGATGACATTGCGGTGTAGATTATTGCCTCCCATGGTGGTGTACTCGTAGCCGATCAAGGCCGTGAATCGTCCGGGTTCGTTGTATCGGTCGGCGAGGGCGGTATAGTACTGCCAAGCCTTCTTGACAATCTTGTCGGCTTTGAGGGGTGGGTCTGGCTTTGCAAGCGATGCCACGATCTCCATCGCAGCGTCGAAAACTGCGGCGTCGTCTCCCGAGGTGAGGGCTTTGTACCATTTCTTACCCATCTCTTGGGAGAGAAGTTCTTGGTCGCCTTTCTTCAGCATCGGCATGAGGCCGTACATCTCGGCGTGGTCGGTGATGACAAGGAAGTCGAGCGGTCTTCCGAGTTTTGCGCGCAGTCCGTGAGTGGTGGTGATCTCTTCGCCTCGTGCGAAGCGGAAGGCATCCTCTTGCTCGATCGTGCACATGGTTCCCGCGTCGACGGACACGGCGGTGTGAAGGTGAGTGTCCCCCCAGAGGACTCTGGTTGGGAAATCGCGACCGGCGTAGGGGGAGTATTCCTGTTTCGTCGTGCCGGAGACGCCTTCCTTGGTCGGAAGTTGGTCGGCGGTGGCAGGAAGCCCGAGAGCAAGGACAGCGGCAGGAATGAGGAGAGCTTGGCGATTGTATTTCATGTTGGCGGCGTTGTTAGAGGTTAATTGATGAGAGAAAGAGAAAGGCACCGAACAGGCTGGGCTTATTTGTATCAGCTCCCTGTTACTGACCCGTCAAGACGCTGCTAGGAATTTACTTTTGAGGTAAGCAACTTGGGAGCATCGTTGAGGACGGAGGGGAGAGTTTGGGTAAATCTAAAATGGAGAAGGTTACGGAAAACGGCGGGAAGGTGCCGAACCCGGAGGCTTTAGGGAGAAATTCATTCGTCACAAGCATAGCTTTCCGGTTCGCTTTGCCAAGATCGTTTTTGGCAGCTGTTTTGTTGCCCGGCCCGCCGGACTAAGCGATTCTGATTTCTTTGGGTGTGATTTTTATCGGTATTTCTCACACGGTAGGGCTGATCCGGCTCGGTCAGCCCACTTTAAATATCTAGCAGCCCGCCTCACCAACACGGAAGTGAAATCCCGGGGGAAATGCCGTGTCTTGCCGTGGCTTCACTCCCTTTGCTGAGATACGGCGCTTCCGTTTTTGATCAGGGCTGACCGAGCCGGATCATCCCTACCAATATTGAATTGGCTTGGGCTGCGTCAGGCGAATACACCGATAAAGCTGCTAGGAAATTGCTTTCTGGGTGGACTGGCCCTGATCCTCCGTCGCAAGGAACGAATACCGATTAAAAAGTAAATCACCGTCATGGCGCCGCCCCCCCTTGGAAACAAGCCCTTGGGGACAGGACTTCTGGGTGCGGGTCTCAATCACATTCGCGCATTTCGCATCTTTCGTGGTTAAAAATGAAGTATCCAGTCTGGTTTATTCATCATTCAAAATTCACCATTGAGGCGAAGCGTCGTCTCGACTTCCCAGCTCCTCGACTTCAATCCTCCCAAGGATTGATCAGCATTGCCTCGGTCGGGGTGAAGTCTTTGATATTGCGTGTCACCACATGGAGTCCGTAGCATTTGGCGGTGGCGGCGATAAGTCCATCGGCCATTTCCACCTGCTTCCCTTCGCTTCGCGATTTGGCGGTGAGTTCGCCCCAAATTTTCGCAACATCGGCATTGATCGGCAATAGCTGTTGGTTGTACTGGGTTTCTAGTTGTTGCAGAAACCAATCGTAGTTTTTTCGTTTTTTGCTGTGGGGGAGTAAGTTGATTCTGCATCTGATTTCACCCAATGTGATGACACTGAGAAAAACATGCTGGGATGGAAGCTGGCTGACAAATGCCCGCACATGATCGGCGCATTGTGATTTATGAAGTTCTGAAACAACGTAGGTATCCAAGAGGTATTTCATCAGTTTTAAAGTTGGATATCTCGCATCAGTGAAGGCGGACGTTGCTCTGTGGTGCTGGGGGCATCTCCTGACATTAAAAAATCCACAAAGCTCGGATTGCGGCCAATTTCTTCGAGATATGTGGTCTCCTGAATTAAAATAAAGGTTTTTTCCCGGCGAGTTATACATTGCGGGCCACGTGATTCCGTCTCGTTGAGAACCTCTGACAATTTACTCTTGGCCTCTGCTAAACTCCATGTCATGTGGTAACTCTATAGAAACTAGTCAAGCTGTTCACTCAGGAAGGCCGCGTGTCGCACGCTCTAGGAGCGCTGAATGTTGAATATCGGGGAGCGCTGGAGTCGAGGAAAAGGCTCTCCTTGATGACGATGAGTCGCGAAGGCGAAGATCTAGATTACACGCAGACTGAAGTCAGCGATCTTTCCCCAGTATGAGCAATCACTCGAACAGCCGTCTGTCGAGGGAGCGGAATTGGATGGCTTCGAGGATTTCGTTGCCGCTGATGTTTTGTTTCCCGGCGAGATCAGCGAGAGTGCGGGAGACTTTTAGGATACGGTCGTGGGCGCGGGCGGAGAAATTCATCTGCTCCATGGCGTGCTCCAGGTAGCCTTTGCTTTCCGCATCGAGTTGGCAGCACTCGCGCACCTGCCTCGCACTCATGGCCGAGTTGGTGCTGAGCTTTACGGATTTAAAACGCTCCACCTGGATGTCGCGGGCGTTGGCGACGCGTTCGCGGATCACGGCGGATGATTCGCCAGTGACCGCATCGGAGGTGAGTTCCTTAAAATCGACGAGCGGCACCTCGACATGAATATCGATGCGGTCGAGCAAGGGGCCAGAGATGCGCTGGCGGTAGTTTTCGATCTGCCGGACGGAGCAGCGGCACTGCCTTTTCGAATCGCCGTAGAATCCGCACGGGCAAGGATTCATTGCTGCGACGAGCATGAAGCGGGCGGGGAAAGTAAGGGAACCGGCGGCGCGGGAGATGGTGACATGGCCATCCTCCAGGGGCTGCCGCATCACCTCCAGTGTCTGCCTGCGGAACTCGGGAAGCTCATCGAGGAACAGCACGCCGTGGTGAGCTAGCGAGACCTCGCCGGGGCCGGGGTTCGTTCCGCCGCCGAGAAGGCCGGCGTCGGAGATCGTGTGGTGCGGGGCGCGGAACGGGCGGGTTGTTAGGAACGATTTCTTCGTATCCAGCATGCCGGTGATCGAATGGATCTTGGTGGTCTCGATCGCGTCCTCCTCAGTCATATTGGGCATGATCGTCGGGATGCGTTTCGCGAGCATGGATTTGCCGGTGCCTGGCGGGCCGACCATCAGCAAATTATGTCCGCCGGCCGCAGCAACCTCCAGGGCGCGCTTGACGTGCTGCTGACCCTTCACCTCATTGAAATCGACAAGATAGCTGCGGTGACTTTCGAAAAACGCACGGCGATCCAGGACGAAAGGCGCGATGCGTTTCTCGCCGCTGATGAAATCCCATGCCTGCCGGAGATTACGGACGGGGATGATATCGATACCCTCAATCACCGCCGCCTCGGCGGCATTCGATTCCGGGACGATGAGGAATTTCCGGCCACGTGCACGAGCCTCCAAAGCGATGGACAGAACGCCTTTCACCGGGCGTACCATGCCATCAAGGCCGAGTTCACCGACCACGCAGAAGCCATCGGTTTCGAGGGTCTTGGTGCCGCTCGCGCCGACCATGGCGAGGGCGATGGGAAGATCGAAGGACGGGCCTTCTTTTTTCAGATCCGCCGGGGCGAGGTTGACGGTCTTGATTCCGAGATTCAGTTCAAGGGCGGAGGCGATGATGGCGGAGGTGACTCGCTGGGAGCTTTCCCGCACGGCGGCATCCGGCAGGCCGACGATTATGACGCCCGGAGTCTCCGAGCCGCAGGCATTGACCTCCACCTCAACCTCGAAGGCATCCACACCACGTAACGACGCTGAATACAGTTTGGTAATCATCTGAACATCTCTATCAAACCAGATGAAATTTTCCTAGCAAGCAAGAAAGCACTTCAAGGATACGTAAGAGGGAATCATAACATGATTATGAAACGCCTGATAGCCACCCTCGCCCTGATTCCGTGCCTTGTATCCGCCGCGGTGGAGGAGGGCTTCACCCCGCTGACCAACGGCAAGGACCTCACCGGTTGGAAAAAGGTGGGAGGAAACGGGGAATACAAAATGGAAGGCGGCGAGATCGTCGGCACCGGGCGCAAGGTCAACGCGAACACGTTCCTGATCTCCGAGAAAACCTACGCGAATTACGATTTCCGCTTCGAGATGAAGTTCGACACGCTCAAAGGGAATTCCGGAATGATGTTCCGCGCCCTGCAGAAGGAATCGAAGGATGGCAACGGCCGGGTTTACGGATACCAGTGCGAGCACGACAACGGCAAGGGCCGCTCGTGGACGGCCGGGCTCTACGACGAGGCACGGCGCGGCTGGCTGTTCCCGGACAAGAAAGACAAGGCTCAATGCGCGGCCTTCACCAAGCAGGGTGGTGATGTCTTCAAGTGGGAGGGGTGGAATGAGATTCGCATCCTCTGCGAGGGCAACCACGTGCAGATTTTCCTCAACGGCGAGAAGCGAGTCGATTTCACCGACAAGGACGCGAAGGATGCAACCGCCGAGGGATTCTTCGGCATGCAGGTGCACTCAGGTGGCGCAACGGACGTCCGCTGGAGGAATCTCCGCATCAAGGAACTTCCCTGAGCACCTGGCGATCCGAACAAACCGGTTCTCAGGGCGTTGCCGTTTCCACGGGCGGCCAGAAGGCATCGGTCGCCGCCGAACCCGTTATATCGGCACGGCTGACAGGCTGTGCATGGCCATCGTAGTATACGGCGATCGCCTTGCCGCCGTAGCGATATGCGATATTAGCTTTTGATCCGAAATCCGCGAAGGCAGCGTCTGCGGTGATGAAAGCCGCCGTGCGCGCCGGATCATCGATTTGTGCTTGGCGGACGGCACCAGCGTTTTCGGGCGTGGTGTAGCCATAGCTTGACTCAAGTGATTCGTAACCTGCAGCCCTCTCGCGCACGACGGCCGGATCCATGAGGCCAATCTCCAGGGAGGTATCAATTCCCGCAGACGTGAAGGTAGCTTCCGCGCTCTTGATCTGGCTGATAAAATCCGGATTTTCAAACCACTGATAGGGCTCAGTGCTGGGCTCCCCTCCTATCTCCTCTCCTATCTCCACTTTTGGCGGAACGAACATCCCGTTATGATCCGCGGCATAGTTTATATTCGCGGTCTGGATCTGCCTGAGATTGTTGGTCACGACCACCTTGTCCCCGGATTTCCGGAGGCGAAATACCGCCGTGGCACCCAAGGATACGAGAACGGCAATCATGGCGATGACTATGAGAAGCTCCACCAGGGTGAAGCCGCGGGAACGCGAAAGTTGATTAATTTTCATGGCAAAATACTTGGAGGATTTACATTAAGGGGTGGAAGGCCGTTCATGGGTATTTTAGCTACCCGCCTGCCAAACGGCTTATCGGGATGATATTCGACCGAATCAAGAAAGCTATGCAAAACAGGCCAGAAGATGTTTGGCAATCATTCCGGTGGCGGCCGTCATTGTGACCGGAATGGACGATTCCGCCTCAAGGCAGGTCATCGAAACCCCATCGAGGCCGCACGGAGTAATGGAGAGGAACGGCGGCAGGGATTCCCGGGTGACGTTGATCGCGAAGCCATGCATGGAAACCCATTTACGCACGCCGACACCGATGGAAGCGAGTTTCCTGTCCTCCACCCATACGCCCGTCATTCCATCGCGACGACCCGCACCCACGCCCAAATCGGCACAGGCGGCGATGAGTGCGTCCTCGATGATTCGGAGGTGTAGGTGGAGATCCCGACCCCTCGGATTAAGGTCGAGGATGGGGTAGCCAACGAGCTGGCCGGGTCCGTGGTAGGTCGCCTGCCCTCCGCGGTTCGTCTCGAAAACCGGATGAGGCAGGCTGGCGGTAGCTCGGAGCGAGGATTGATCGCGGAGGCGGCCGATCGTATAGACAGGCTCGTGCTCAAGGAGGAAAACCGTATCGCCCCCCTCCCCTGCGAGTATCGTTTCGACCGTCTTTTGCTGCAGCGCAAGGCCATCCGCGTAGAGAATTGGCTCCGGGATGATCCGTATTTCCGGAGACAAGCTCATCTCGTAACCTTGGTGATGACAGGTTCAGCCGGCTGATCAGGTTGATCCCGGTCCAAAGGCATGCCGGGAGGCGGGGCGGACGGCGCGGCGCATGAGGCGAAGAAAACGCAGGCAATGCATAGAAAGAGCAGCTTCATCGGATGTGATTTGTCGGAGATCGCATGAAATGAGCAAGCAGAAAGCGGCACATCATTCCCGCCGGAAAACCGCGACCCACTCCTGGCCGTCCCGGCCGGGGTATGTGTTTTCGGGAACCCAGTCGTGCTCGCGGACGAACCACGGTGCGAAGATGCCGTCGATTTCGGAGATCGTGGAGTTGAACGGTGGCCCCTCCTGTTCTTTTCCCGGTTCGTTGGGGGTGAGAAAAAAGACCCCGATCAGGCGTCCGCCGGGTTCGATGAGATCGGCGCAGGCCTGCGCGTAATCCTCGCGACGGGAGGGATTGATCGCGCAGAAGCAGGTGTGTTCCCAGACAGCGGAAAAAGATTTCCCCTCCCTCCAACCGGAATCGAGAAAATCGGCCTTCTCATAGGTTTCATCACCGGCCTTGGGATAAAAATCCGCAGAAGCGATGGCCAGCGGTGCGAGATCAATCCCAACAGGTGAAAGGCCTGCGGCGGCTATGGCGCGGACATCGTGACCGGATCCGCAGCCGGGCACGAGAACCGGGCGGCTTCCCCAGATGTCCGTTCCAAGCCTCCCGAGGACTTCGAGCAAGGGAGGCGCGGGGCGACCCTTTTCCCATGGGGTGTCGCCGATTTGGTATCGGTTATTCCAGTCAGTCATAGGACAAAGCTAACCCGTCACCTGCAAAGATCAAACCAACCTGCGGTCGAGCAGCTTCGCGCGCAGCGGATCTGATGCCTGGAGATGGGCCAGTGCGATGGCAAGGGCATCCGCCGCATCGGGCGGCGGCGTCTCGGCAAGCCCCAGCAGGGCGCGCACCATGAATGCGACCTGCGCCTTGTCCGCCGTGCCTTTGCCGACAACCGCCATCTTGATTTTCCTTGGAGCGTATTCGTAGACCTGCAGTCCGTGGTCCGCTGCGGCGATGAGGGCGGCAGCGCGGGCGGCACCCATCGAGATCGCCGTGCGGTGCGACTGGACAAAGATGATGCCCTCGACGGCGACCTCGTCCGGTTGATGTTTTTCGATCAGGTGGACGAGATGGGTTCGGATCGCGGAGAGGGCGGCGGATTGCGGGATCTTCGCTGGGATCGAGATCACATCGTAACCGAGCACGGACGGCTTGCGAGGATCCCCTTCGAGGATGGCGTAACCGGTGTTGCGGACGGCGGGGTCGATGGCGAGAACGCGCATGGACGGAGTTAGACGGGGACAGGCGCAGCATGGAAGAGGGAAATCCTGCCACAACCGGTGCTTTTCATGGTTGTCAGCAAGGGCGGGAAAAAGAACACTGCTTCGGAGAGAAGCTTTTTTCTGATATGTGCTCTGTTTGCGTTGTTGGCAGGGGCGCTCTCTGCGCAACGGCTGCCCGATTCCGATATCCCGGAGCCCCCGCCCAGCGGGTTTTCCGATGAGAATGGCGTGCTCAGTAAAAACCTAAGTGCCCAGCGACGTATTATCGAGCAGATCCGGGATCTGAAAACCCAGCACGGCTACCAGCTCTACGTGATCCTCGAGCAGGCGCTGATCTCCACCTCCACGACCGACCTTGCATCGCGGCTCCAACAGGAATGGCTGCCGGACGGCGGCGGGCTGGTGATCGTCTTTGAATCGGATACCCGGAAAATGGGTTTCGGCCGCGGGCTCGACGCCAGTGAAGGCCTGATCGAAAACAAAGCGGGCGTTCCCGCTTATGAACTGGTGGACAACATCTCCAAAGCTCTCAAAGCCGCGGCGGGCGCGGAAACCAAGGAACTTTACCTGGAAACCCTCGTCACCGAGATCGGGACGAACCTTCAGGAATATTTTAAGCGCAAGAAGGCTCCGGTGGAGGGAGGCCGTTCCCTGAGGCTAGCTCTGGCTACCATCGGCGCGCTTTCGCTGCTGGCGCTCTGCGGGATGGGACTCGGCTGGCTGATGGGGAAAGCCGACAAGAGGCAATCCCAGAAGCGCGCATTCCCCCCTGTCGAGGTGCCCGAAAGGCTGTCCGCGCCCTACGCTGGCGGCGGCGGTGGATACGGTCGTTTCGGCAACTGAGGCGGGCGATAAATGTAATAACTGCGGGGGGGGGGGGGGGGGGGGGGAGGGGGGGGCACGGAGGAGGATGCTATCCGTTAGCGAGATCCCAAACCCTTTCATTCATTTTCAAAGGCTACTCCGTCGAAAAATTCTTCGCTGAGATATTTTGCTCCGACAGTTCCGTCAGGAAGCATTGCGAACCCCTCCACGGAAAGTTCCAGGAGGTCGAAACCGACGGCTTTCTCTCCCCAAAAACGACGCGCGAGCTGCCAGATGGAAGTGAAAGTCACCGAGGAACGGTTGTGAACCGCGCTTTCATTCGCGTTGACCCATGCCCTCGGTGATGGCATTTTCCTTCTGTTATGAAATTCCTTACTCTTGGCATAGTTCCAGCCGCGCTCGCATTGGCAAGTTGTGAGTCGATGAATCGACCGATCTCCAGCGGTAGCTTCGATCCCCTCGCCCCTCCCGGCAGCGGCTCCCAGATCGGCCTCTCCAACTACGGCCCGGATCTCTCGCCCGGCACTTTCGTGACGGCGAACATCCCCAACACAGCCTTCTACAAGAACAAGCCGAAAGGAAACGAGGATGCCGACAAGCTGCTGGATCAGGGGACGAACATGAAGATCGTTTCCGCAGATACGAACCACGTCAAGGTGGAGCTGGACAGCGGCGAGGTCGGCTGGGTGCCCTCCGTAATGGTCGCCTCGCCGAACACGGCAGCGCAAACCTATCCCGTCGACGGTACCTACCAGATCTACCCACCCCTTCCCGGTGATGGCGCGATCGAACCACTTCCCGTCATCGATGCCAATGGCCTGCCGCCCGAAGGCGCCATCCCCACCATCATCGATCCCGATGCCCCGGTTGACACCTCGATTGGGGAACCCATCAAGATCGACCCCGTCCCCGAACTCAAGCCAAGCGAACCGGAAGTGAAACCGGAGGAAGCGGAGCAGCCAGATGTGAGCGTAGGGAGCGCGGCCGAAAAGGCCGCTGAGTGAGAGCGAAATCCCAGTAACACGGACAGGCAAGCATATGGAATTACCCGAACTGTGCGCCATCGCCGAAGAGGAAGTGGCGATGATCGCCACGGTTCTGCCGGAAGGCGTGAAAGAACAGGCTGCGGCCTGCCCTGTTTCCTATGAGAACAAGCCGCGCGCGGATGATGGGCTCGGGGATGACCTGCTCGGACTTTTCGAAGGCGCGTCCCTGATCGATGAGCCCGACCCAAATGCCCTACCACTGATCCGAATTTTCGTGGCCAACCTGTGGGAGTATACCGAGCGGGACGAACAAGATTTCCGCGACGAGGTGGGCACCACCTACCTCCACGAACTCGGTCATTACCTCGGCTGGGATGAGGACGAGGTAACGGAACGCGGATTGGAATAAGCCGTATGACCATGCAACAGCCCCCGCCGATGCCCGTCCGCCAGATCAACGTGCAGGACGAGACGCACCTCAATCTCATCTCCGTCCTGCACTTCGTGATGGGCGGGCTCTATCTCCTCGGGATCGGATTCCTCATCCTCCATTACATGATCATGGCCATGGTTCTCCAGATGGCCGAGGCAGAATCCCAAACACCTCCCGCTTCCCCGTCCGCCGTTATCGCAGTGAGCCCGACGCCTGCAACCCCGGAAGAAGCCGCGACTCTGCTGGCGAGCCCGCCCGTCGCCGTTCCGACAAGACCAACATCCCCGCCTTTCCCCAAGGAATTTCTCCCTATCCTAAGTATATTCTACGTAGTTTGCGGCGCATTCCTCATCGCCCTATGCATCTGCAACATCCTCGTCGGGCTCCACATGAGGAAGCGCAAACACCGGATCTTCTCATTCGTGGTTGCGGGAGTGAACTGCCTCCAGTTCCCGTTCGGCACCGCACTCGGCATATTCACATTCATCGTCCTCTCACGGGTGGGAGTGAAAATGGACTACGACGCGAACGCCTCCGCTTAGGGGATATCCGTTTTCGAAAGCGCCATCCCGATCAGCTCAAGCGGGTCGAAACTCTCGTCTGCCAGGATACGATGCCGCATCACGGCAGCGAAAATCGCCTGCACATGATCCGGATAAACGGCGGGAGCTGACTCCAGAAAGGCGTTGGCGCGTGCCGCTCTGAGAATAGCCAGGGATGCACGGATCGAGACGCTCTGGCTCGATCCCGCAAGCTGTCGCAGGGTCTCGCAAAGCGAAGTGATGTATTGCGCAATGGCGGGAGAAACGGGAACCTGCGCCGCCTTTTCCTGCAATGCTAGGACAGTTTCCCGCGCGAGGCCGAAATCCGGTGCGGACTCCTGCGAGTTCGCCCGTGAAGCATGGGAAAGGATAATCTCCGTCTGCCTGTCTGCATCCGGAAGCGTCATTTCGAGGGAAAGCAGAAAACGGTCGAGCTGCGGCTCGGGAAGCGGGAAAGTCCCTGCGGTATGGGTGTCGTTCTGTGTCGCGATGACCATGAACGGCCGGGGCAGCTCGCGGGTCACCCCGTCGATGGTAACATTGCCCTCGTTCATGCTTTCCAGCAGCGCGGACTGCACCCGCGGGGAGGTGCGGTTGATCTCATCTGCAAGCAGGCAGTTGGCAAAAACGGGACCGGGTATAAAATCAAAATCTCCCGTCGCAGAGCGGTAGAGATTGTAGCCGAGGAGGTCAGAAGGAAGAAGATCAGGGGTGAACTGAACCCGCTTGAACGTTCCTCCCATTGAGCTTGCGAGGCTATGGGCGAGCGTGGTCTTGCCTATCCCCGGTGCGCCCTCGATCAGGACGTGACCGTCCGCCAGGAGTGCGGTGACGAGCATCCGCGCGGGTTCTTCGGCGCCGATCACAGTTTCTCCTAGGTGCCGGAGCAAGGGTTGCAGTGCGTCTGGATTCATGGTTGGAGCTTGCTGGCGTATGCGGCGATCATTTCCGGATAAAGGCGGTGCTCCTCCACCCGGATGCGGGCGTAGAGCGATTCGGAAGTGTCGCCGGTGAGCACCGGCACGCGAGCCTGACCGAGGATGGGCCCGGTATCCATCCCGGAATCAACCACATGCACAGTGACACCGCTTTCTTCCGCTCCAGCCTCGACGGCCTGCTTCCACGCCTCAAGGCCCGGATATGCGGGAAGCAGCGACGGGTGAATATTCAGTATCCGCGAAGGGAAGGCATCGAGCAGGGGCTTCTTAACCAGACGCATGAAGCCGGCGAGGCATACCAGATCCACCCCCGCTTCCTTGAGCCTGCGTGCGGTCTCCTCCTGCGCCTCTTCGGGAAATTTCAGCCGGTGCTGCGAGCAGTCGATAATGCCCACCGGGATACCGTTGGCTTGCGCCCGACTGAGAATGTAGGCGTCCGGATTGTCGGAAAGGACGAGGGCGATGCGCGCATGGAGAACACCTCCTTCGATCGCATCCAGGATCGCCTGCATGTTCGAGCCGGAGCCGGAGCCAAGTATTCCAAGTGAAAGCACGGCCTTGGTTTAAACGCCCGCGTGGTTCTGCCAAGATTCAAGTGACGCAGCCCGGGATATTTCCGTTCACACCCGGTATGCCCCCGCATTCCTCAGCACGGAATCTGTGACCGGCGACGGGTCGCAGATGAGGTCCACCATGCCGTCCCAGGCCTCCTGCCCGGAGAGGATTTCCACTTCGATGCGGAGAAAATAGATCGGAACATTGATCTCCGTCGGCCTCGGGAAACGGACGGCATCCTTCTCCGTGGTGACGATGATCTCCATGTCGCGCTCCACGCAGCGCTGCATAAAATGATCCACATCGCGGCGGTTGAAGCGGTGGTGGTCCGAGAACCGGCGGCGGATCTCCACCTTCGCCCCGAGTGCCTCCAGGGATTTCTCGAAATTCTCAGGGACGGCGATGGCACTGATCGCACCAACCCATTTGCCATTAAGGAACAACAGCGGCTCGCGCTCGCGGGTATGGAGATTTTCCAAATGGATCGGGCCGTGGGCGCACTCGATGATGTCCGCCGTGGCGTTGTATTTCCTGATTCGGGCGATGAGGTCTGCGTTCGATGAGCCATCGCATTTCGTGATCAGAATGTAGGAGGCGCGGCGGAGGTTGCGGGGAGGCTCGCGCAAGGTCCCGCGCGGCAGCAGCGAACCGGTGCCGAAGGGAGATTTTGAATCGATCAGTACAACATCGATGGAATGAGCGAGATCGAGGTACTGCATCCCGTCGTCGAGCATCAGTATCTCCGATTCCAGTTCGGCAATCGCGAAACGCCCTCCCTTGACGCGGTTCTTGTCCACGATCACGGCAACCCCATCGAGGTTCTTCGCCAGCATAAAGGGCTCATCTCCGGCGAACTTGGAATCCAGCATGATCGAGGAACCGGTCGAAACGACCTTCGGCATCCGCTTGGAGGCAACCTGCTTCCCGTCTGCACCCATCCACTTCTGGGTTCGCTCGAGTTTCCTGCTCTTGTATCCCCGCGAAAGGATTGCGACCTTCCTGCCGCGATCCCTCAAGGATCTGGCGAGAAGCTCGACGACCGGTGTTTTCCCGGTTCCGCCGAGGGTGATGTTGCCAATCGAAACAACCTGCACACCGAGGAATTCCTGGGGCTTCCAGCCGCTGCGGTAACGCCCAATCCTGCATTGCACGAGGATGCGGAAAAGCCCCGAGAGGCCGAACATGAACATCCGCGTCAGCGTCGCACGGAAGCCCTTAGCACGACCGAAAATTACATCGGCCCCCCATTGCTCCAACTCGTCGATCCGCTCTTTCATCTATTTGGAGAGGCTGGGCGTTTCCCCCGCAGCGGACAAGCCTCGCGTGTTTCCCGGCTTCACCAAAAAAGGAAACCGCTACGGGATTTCCTGCGGTAGCGCCCGTCCCCGACCGAAAGCACATCGATCTTGGTGCGGGTGAGACCGTCTCCGTGAAAATTTAGCTTCTTGGCGGCGCGCGGCGTGAGATCAAGATGCCGTCCGGGGATGAACGGCCCGCGGTCGTTGATGCGAACCTTGAGGGAGCGGCCGTTCTCCAAATTGGTGACCTTTACCAGGCAAGGCAGTGGGAGAGTCTTGTGCGCGCCGCTCAGGTGCCATGGCTTCACTTTCTCACCCAGCGAAGTGTTGCCCCGCTTCAATCCGAAGAAACTCGACTCATCATACCAGGAGCAAGTGCCCGTTTCGCTAAAACCGAGCGCTTGATCGACGCTCATGGGATGATACGTCTGCCCCTTTATCGTATAGGATCGCGTCATGTATCCGGAATATCCGCCGGGACGCGAGGAGCATGATACGCACACAAAACACACCGCAGCAGCGCACAGGAAGATGCGAATTGCAGATGGAAGCCTTCTTTTCATCCAAGCAACCCGGTCATTGGTCGCGCTCCCTGATGAGCTGCAGGCTGGTCGCAACTTTTTCCTTCATTTCCTTGCCGGGCTTGAACTTCACGGCCGCACGCGCCGGGATCGGCACATCCTTGTCGGGATCCTTCGGGTTCCGCCCGATCTTGGCTTTCATTTCACGGACCTCGAAAGCCCCGAAATTCCTCAGCACCACGTTGTCCCCGTTCGCGAGCGAATCAGTGACTTCATCGATCAGAGATTGGACAACCTCGTAAACATCCTGCTGGGTGATCGCCACCCCCTTCAGGCCGAGTTTATCCGTGATCTTGGAGACGAGGTCGCGCTTTGTGGTGGTTGCCATTGTGATTCGTGAAATTTTCCGAGTGAGTGCCGGAGGGGTTAAAGCAGGCGACACGCCATTTGTCCCGCCAAAAAGCGAATACACAACTTGTTTCATTCAGGAATGGCGATAATCCACATCGCGATCTGCCGAGCATAGGAAAACAAGCAGCACACTGCTCCAGATCCTGTCTATTCCCAGCCACAGGCGGCGCCCCTGCCCGAATTCAACAGGACACCCCAACCGGTATCCGGCCAGCCGAACATTCTCCGCCCCGAACCGAGACAACTCCCAGGCGCAAGCCCTGACCCTTCGGAAGCGGCGGTTCGGTCGCGCCCAGAACCGAGCGGAACAGTTCGTCCGCAGGCAGGTAACCCCGGCCCGCCACCACAGCGCCACCACAGGAACCGCCTCATGCGCTTCCTTGTGCCGGTATTATTTCTCTGCGTTGCGGTCGGAGTGGTGTACGGGGTGAAGACCTTCCTCCAGAAGGATCGTGACGGGAACTCCCCGCCGAATCAAACCACAGCCGCGCAGGGAGCCACAGAGCCCGCAGTAAATACGATCCTTCCGCCGGAAGACGACAGCTTTGAATCGCTCACCGAGAATGAGGATCCCGCGACCCTGCCGGTAGCGGATCCAGCGATGCCACCGATCGGCGATGTCAAAAACGATTTCCAGCCCGAACTCCAGCCAGTCGACGGCGGGATCGTGGCGCTTGAACTGCTCGAGGAATTCCTCGGCATGAAAACCCTGGAAGAGCGCCTGCCGCACATCGAAACGAAACGAGCCGAGCCGGAACTCGTGAATTCCGTATTGAGCGGCACGCTGCCAGAAGCACTGAAAATCAGCGTGGATGTCCGCGAAACCAATGCAATCGAGCAAGTGATCGACTACTACTATCACGTCAATTTCGCTACCCCGGACGGGGATGCAAATCTGCAGACGATGTTGGTGCGGACACGCGGCACGAGCCCACCGAAAGTGGTGGTCGATTCCTTCCTCGACCTTTTCGGAGGCAGGTTCGCCAGTTATGCGGAAAAACCTTCGGAAGATGCCGGAACCTTCCAGATCATTATTTCCGCAGGAGCTTTCTGCTACGACGACGTCCCCGGCTCGGACAAGAAATTTACCCTGAAAATCCTCTCCCGTGAGGACGCCAAGGAAATCACCAAGGCTTATTTCGGGAAGCGCTCCAAGATCGGTTACATGCTTGAGGATGAAACATCGGAACTGGCCTATGGGCAGGCAAAGGCCTGCACCGTCTTCATGCGCTGGAATACCGAGGAGGATCCGGAAAAGCCCTTCCTCGAAGCCCTCGACATCAAGGCCCTGAACTGGAATTCGTAAGGGGATTTCTGCCGAGGCCCTTGAGCGCATCCCAGCCGCCGTGCAGGGTTTTCACCGGCGTCCCGAAGCCAAGTCCGCGTATGCGGTTCGCAATCTGTTTGCTAGTGCCGCAGGCCTCGCTGCCGCAATAGACAACGACGAGTTCAGCCCCTCCAGCGATGCCCATCGCCACGCCGGCTTCCATGGCGTTCTCGTCTTCCTTGGGATCGAGATTCCACAGGATCGCCCCCTCCAAACCGTTTCTCTTCCATTCCGAGCGCGTTCGGGCGTCGACCCAGAGGACATTCCCGGAAACATCGGCGAGGCAGATCTCACCCTCGGTGAGTTGTGCCGGATCGCATACGAAGGCGGCGGGCTCGGATGGCGGCCCTTTCACGAGCCACGTCGCGCCGGCCGCTGCCAGCGATACCAGGACGATGACGCCAAGCTGGGAGACGGCGTTCATTTCGTTTTCTTCAGTGGCTTGGAAATAACGGCAAAACCCTGCTGAACTCGCTGCTTCGCGACATCCACATCCGTCTCGATCCGGATGATCGCAAGCCCGGCCGAATCCGTTCCTTTCTGCGGCGTGACCTCGACCTGGTAATGCTTGCCTTCCTCAACGGTGATGAGCTTTGCGGTAAATAAGTCGTTGCTCGTCGCCACGGAGGTCACATGGATCAGCTTGCTGTAATCCATCCCGATATCGATCACCTTCGCCTCCGCCGGGCCGCCCACCTGCCACTTCAGGCTCTTCGGCTCCAACTTAATGATGACGGGGATGAGGACGCTCATCGTCAACGTCGTCGAAGGCTTCTCCTCGGGATCACCCTCAAGCCAGATATTGATCTTCTTTTCCACGGTTCCCTGGAAACTGCCGAGTTCGAAGGTCGCGCGGAGGACGCCCGACTCACCGGGAGCATAACTGAATTTCCCGCCCCCCACCTGCACCGCAAGGCAGGAGCATCCAGCGTCCGCCTGCGTGATTTTGACCGCCTCTTTCCCGTTGTTCCTGAACTTAAAATCCCGGGTCACGACCTTGTCGCTGAGATCCGCCTTCGCTTCGATGGATGGCGTCTCGAACTCCAGGGCGGCGACACCCGGGATGATACCGAGCAGGAAAAATGCAAGAGTTAGGGCGTTCATGGGAATGATGATTGCCCCGGATGCGTCACTTCGCAAGCGCGACTGCGATGATCAACCGGCCGCCACGCCATTCCGAACCCAGCACGTAGAGCGGGCGCCCCTGGCGCAGTTGGACATCGGTCTTGAGGATCTTTTTCCGGGCAAGCCAAAGCTCCAGATCGAGCGAGATCGAATCCTCCTCCGGCCGGGTGCGGGTTTCGAAACGGACGAGAATCTCATCGGACGGCTTGAGCGGCTGCGCCCAGTTCTCGTAGCTGCGGAAAATTTCCTGGGTGTCCGCACCCAGCGCCCGGTAATGCGCAAACCTGAGCTTTTTCTCGCTGCTGAGTCGCGTCCGCAAATCCTCCGAGATTTCCTGCGCCTTTTCCCCGGCCGCTTTCGGATCACCATCGGTCGCGAAATAAACGGTCACCACTAGGGATCCCACCTTCGCGCGACCCGGATCCTCCTGTGCGGAAAGGCGGCCTGCGGCCAATCCAATCGCGAGCGCGATCAGGAGTCCGAAAAATGATTGGAGCGTAGATCTCATTGCCTGCTGGAATTCTTATCCTGGTTGCGCCGTCCTGCGGTTCGGTCCGCCTCGCTGGCGGTAGGCACGTAAACCGTTTCCGAGAAATCAGTGGAATCCGGGATTGCGCTCACCCCCTGGAGGACGATCACGGTGGCACCGGCATTGCTGCTGGCGAACCATTCGGCGTCCACTCCCTCTTCCGGCGTGTAGACCACCGGCGAGGCCACGGGGACGATCGCAAGCGGCGCTTGCCGATCCGTGCTCTGCCTGCCAATCCCGAAGGCGAGCACCATGCCGGCACACGCGGCGACGGGCATCAGCCACATTTTCCAGAATGGGGCGGCGGCCGGTGAAGAAGCGACGGCTTTTTCCGCAGCCTGTAGTCCCCTGATTCCCTGGTTGACGCGGCTGAGGAAAAAATCGGGATACGGTGGCTCCTCGCTGGCGGGCAGTGCCCCGGCCATCATCTTCCGGTAGCTGCGCAGTTCCTCGCGGGCGGCCAGCTGTTCCGGCATATCAGCGGCCCACGTATCCATCGCAGCGAGATCGTCGCCGGTGAGCTCGTCGTCGAGCCACAGGGCCAGCTTGGTTTCATCGGGATTCGTATTCATCTTTCAGGAGGGCTTGGAGTTTCTGGCGGGCATAGTAAAGGCGGCTCATCACGGTGCCGAGCGTGCAGTCCATAACCTCGGCGATTTCCTTGTAAGAGAGCCCCTGGACGTCTTTCAGCACCACCGCTTCGCGGTGCTCGGCGCTGAGTTTTCCGAGTGCTTCCTCGATCTTCTCGCGCAGTTCAGTGTTGGAAAGGGCATCATCCGGCAACTCGACGAAGGATGGCGCGGTCTGCGCGGACAGGTCGATGCTGTCCCGGTTGAAAATCTCGTCGTTGAGCTCACCGGCGCTCTCAATCTTGCGTTTCCGAACCCAATCGTAGACGCTGTTGTGGGCGATCCGGAACAGCCACGTCGAAAAACGCGCCCGTGCCTCGAAGCGCGGCAGCGCCCGCCATGCCTTGACGAAGACCTCCTGGGAGAGATCCCAGGCATCCGCATCGTTTTTGACCATGTTCCTTATCATCGCGTAAATCCTGCCCTGGTGGCGGATGACAAGTGCGTCGTACGCGCGCATATCACCCTTCTGTGCCAAGCCCACCAACCGGAAATCCTCTTCGGGATCTCCCGCCATAGCATCCGTTTCAGTGGATGCGGAGGGGCTTCGCACTGGTTTTGACGGATCGCCGCTCGGCTTATTCATCGGTTGTGGTGGAAAAATTCTGGGAAAACGTCCCGCCGCTAGTTTGCAGCCGGGTCAAGGCAGGCGCAATCTCAGAATAAGCCGGCAGCGCAGCATCTTGGCGCGGATCGCGGAAACCGTCATCAACCCGGCGGCACCATAGTTGCGGCACTCCCCGCCGGAATGCAGCACCGCAGCGGATTGCTTTTACATTTCATGCTGCCCCGCTAGCCTGCGGGGGAAATGGACAGCGGGATCAAGGAACGGCTCGATGAATTCATCCGGCGAAAGGGACTAAGGCGCACCGTGCAGCGCGAGCAGATCGTCGATATTGTCTTCTCGAAGGACGAACATTTCACCGCAGACGAGCTTTTTGGACGTGTCCGCAAGGTCGACGGAGAGACCTCCCGCGCCACCGTCTACCGCACCCTCGCACTGCTGGTGGAGGCAGATCTTCTCCGCCAGATCGACCTCGGGGAGAGCCAGATTACCTACGATCCGAATTTCCTAGAAAAACCCTCGCACAACCACCTTGTCTGCATCGATTGCGGGAATATCGTGGAATTCGAGGACGGAAATGTGGACATTCAGACGGATTGCGTCACCCGCCGCCTCGGCTTCCGGACGATACGGCAGTCGATCAAGATTGAGGCAAGCTGCGAACAGCTTCGCCTCAACGGCCGCTGCCAAAATCTCATCGACTCCCGCCTCTCGGGAAAACGCCTGCGCCGCAAACGCTGATGGCACTGATCAAGCCGCGCTTCGAGGGGTCCCCACTGGAAGCACCTGAGGCTTTCCGAAAAGCCCTTGGCGTTTGGTTTTCCAAGGACGGCAAGGATTTCCCATGGCGCAGGACAAGCGACCCGTATGCCATCCTGGTTTCCGAAATGATGCTCCAGCAGACCCGCGTGGCGACAGTGCTCGACAAGGGTTATTACACGCGTTTCCTCGCTGAGTTCCCGGATGTGGGAGCGCTTGCTGCGGCGGACGACACGCGCTTGCTCAAGGCCTGGGAAGGCCTCGGCTACTACCGCCGTGCAAGAATGCTACGAGACGCTGCAAGCGCCGTGCTGGACATCCACCGCGGCGTTTTCCCGTCTGGGGAAAAGGAGTTGCTCGCACTCCCGGGCATCGGCCCCTACACGGCCGCCGCCCTGCTTTCCTTCTCCTTCGGAAAGCCCTCGGCGCTCGTCGACGGGAACGTCTCACGAGTCCTTTCCAGGCTGATGGACGACCCGGCGACCATCGATTCAGCCGCAACCATCAAACAGCACCGAAAATGGGCGCTTTCTCTATGCAATTCGGAAGACCCAAGGAGGCACCACTACGCCATGATGGAGTTGGGGCAGACCATCTGCCGCCCGGGTAGCCCGCTTTGCGAAATGTGCCCCGTGACCCGTTTCTGCAAAGCCAGGGAACCCGAAAACCTGCCGGTGAAAAAGAAAGCCCCGGCCGTCACGAAAATCACTGAATATGCCATCTGGTGCCGCGATGCCACCGGACGCATCCTCCTTCACTGCGAATCCGGAAGCCGCCGCAAGGGGCTTTGGAAGCTGCCCCTGCGGAGCGCCGAATCCTGCTCCGCTCTGAAAATGATTTTCGACACCACCTACCCGATCACCCGCTACAAGGTTCACCTAAAAGTCCATGAAGCCGAAACGGAGCCGCCCGCAAATGGTGAGGAATGGATCGCCCCAGAGCGGCTCGGTTCGCTGCCGGTCGCCGCACCCTTTCGGAAAGCCCTCAACCGATTGTTGTCGGATTTTTGAAATCATATGTGACTCAATCCCGTAGCTATGGTTTCCTCTCTGCGGATGGTTAGACTTTACCTGATATCGGGCGCAACGCTCTTCGGCCTCTTCCTCTTGGCGTGTGCCCCGGTTCCTCGCATGCCACCGGGCGGCGCGGCGATTCCCGGCGAGACCACGCGGCAGATTGTCAAAGAACGACTTTCCGCCGTAGTCGTCACCTCCCGCAATGAGCTGGGCAGCTGGGTCAACAAGCGCTTTTCCATCTCGGAAGCGCCCGGCGATGCCGACGGTGGGTCGGCGGCGCCGATCACCCATGACGGATATTTCCTTACAGCGGATCACGTTCTTGCCCGCTCAGAAGACAAAAATGTGTTCATCATCTATGGAAACGGCGGCGGCATTGTAACCGAGAAGGCACGTATCGTATGGTGCTCCTACTCCGATGATCTCGCGCTGCTCCACGTCCCACGAAAAACCCCCTATTACTACGACTGGACCCCTCCGGGAGAGTGGCTCGTGACTGGCCACGGAATCATACACGGCGGTATGGCCACCGGCTTCCGCACAGAGCCCGGCAGGCTCCGCACCGCCCTCTCGCCGGAAGGTATGTTCACCGGCAACAGGCCGTTCAAGATCGACATCCCCCTCCAGCCGGGTGACAGCGGGGGTCCCGTCGTTGATGCCTTCGGCAAGCTTATCGGCATCAATTCCGCCGTAGAATTCCTCGTCCCGCTCGAAACCGCGATTTTCATCGACTCAGAAGGGAACCGCCCGAACACGGCAAAAATCGACAACATCATCGAGAAAGACCGGAAACGCCGCGCCGCGCACTGATTCACGCACCTGATGATGCTGATCGCATTAAAAACGCTCACCTGCCTCTCCGCATTCAACCTTTTCTGCGGCTCCTGTTCATCCGTCGGAAATTCCGCATTCCTCGGTAGCACCTCAGCCGCCGCGAACGACCACATCATGTTCGTCCGGCAGAACCCGCCCACATTCGGATTCCAGCGCCTCACCGCCCTTTCCGTCCGCTACCCGGACCTCGGGGTTTTCATCGGCCAGCAAGGCTGTCCCGACTTCCTGGCGGAAACCAACAAGAGCGGCAACCGCTACCAGATCCTCTACTACCTAGAATCCCGCAAGGCCTTCGCCTGCCGCAGTGGCTCAGGAAACTCCCGGCAGGTCGAATTTTCGGGACCCTACCCTGTCACCGAAAACGAACACCGCACACTTTCCGAGCTCCGGGGCACCTCCGACTGAAGCCTTGTGTATCCTCCGCTGTTTTCTTGTCCCAGCCGAAGAATTCGCTTGCTTCGGCCATTGCCGATTCTACCTTTTCTGAACCTCGGACGATTTATCGCCCTTGGGATACAAACTGGGCGCTTGCCCGAACATACCAAAAACCAAACATAAATAATACAAAACAATGAAAACCAACCTAAAAACAAGACGCGGCTTCACTCTGGTGGAGCTACTCGTCGTCATCGTGATCATCGCATCACTCGCCGGACTCACCGCCCCCATGATCATCCGCCAACGCAAAAAAGCCGACCAGACCCAGGCCGTAAATAATGCGCGTCAGATCGGCCTTGCGATGTTCGAGTTCGAAACGGAATACGGTCGTTTCCCGGATTCAAATTCCGCCGCTGAGGTGACGCTCAACACGGAAACCACGATTCCCATGACCGGCACCGATTCGAACTCTTACTTCCGTCAGCTGATGGGAGCGGGTTATACCCTGTCGGAAGCCATGTTCTATGCAAAGGTTCCCGGTTCGAAGAAGCCTGACGGTAACATCGAAGGCACAAGCGC
>Ga0206130_10000949_pt1 | contig 44613 bp, 41 predicted proteins | sample Helgoland_Spring_9_FD_148637 | JGI IMG/M metagenome (GOLD analysis project Ga0206130, IMG submission 148637) | Pelagic subsurface seawater microbial communities from Kabeltonne, Helgoland, North Sea - Helgoland_Spring_Bloom_20160512_1 | ecosystem: Environmental > Aquatic > Marine > Epipelagic ...
TGCTACTAAACGTCTCTGGGAAAGGCTGGATAGAAACGAGTACAGCTGGGATGAAACAAAAAAATCAATCCCCGCATTTTTAGAAGATTCGCAAAACCTTTTTACCTATAAATTTGAGGAAAGTTTCTGCACGCGACTTATTAGAGTTAGCAGTCGAACGTTTGTGATAAGTTGAGAGTTCGTCAGGGTGTAATAGGTCAAGCAATTTGCCTTCTTCGTGATCACCAAGATCTTTGCGCGCCGTTGTGAAAACTTCTGGCAAAATATTCTTTTCAGGTAAAAAGTGACTGACCTTAAGTCGTGACTGAATACCTAAACCAAGGCCAAAAAGATCTATAACTGGATTTTCTTCTCTTTGTTTTTTGAGTGCTACTAAATTAATTTCGTTAGCTTGCTGCTCACTACCAGGATCCTGCCCGATCAGATCAGCGTAAGCTTCTGAAAGCATATATGGGTTGCCACTCTTCTGCCTCTTTTCCATTTTGGGAATGACGGCTTGGCGGCGTAACATGCCTCTGAAAGTCGTGGCAGGTATATAGCAGGTTTGCTCCCCCTTGCCCTCATCGTCTACCCCACGGGTCATTATCGGAGAGTTTTCAAATCGATTTGCTCGAGTACCTTCAGCAACAGGCAACGTAATACTCATGGGTTGTTCCGTTACGAGCGTCATATTGAATATAGCGTTCACCATTTCCTTCTCCTTTGCATTACAACATCAGCATACCGAAACCGAATGCGCGGCCTTTGGAGCCCACACCCGTCCCGAGGTAGACATTAAATTTTTCGAGGTCGATTATTTTTATACAGGCAGAAAAATCTGTGCAGTCCAATGCGAATTCCGCATTAGGTTTGGGAATTTTCATCCACTTTGAACTACAGGTTACGGTTAGAACTTCGAACCCGTTTGGGCTACCTTTTTTCTCAAGCCATGAGTCGTACGAACCGCTGTAAGCCGCGCCAGGCCATCCTCTGTCTTGGGCCCTGTAGATCTGCCACCGTGCAGAGAGCATCGTCCATTGCACTTGTACGCCGGCCTCTGGCAGGGCGTGCCCTTACGGGTCTTGGCCCCGCACCGTTGGCCGGGCCAATCGGGGCCAAAGCAGAAGTTATTACCTTTTTGAAACCTACCTTTTGTCACCTTACAACCTGCCGCTGCCTTGGGCTTTATTATACCCCATTTATGGTGGCGGCGCGAGGGTTGGGTGGCTTGACTGTAATTTGAAAATATTGGCTCAGAGTGAATAATTTTAAGTTGGATTTGGCGCTTCAACTTGCCTTTCTAATCCGGTTATCTATTGTTGTGGGAAGCAAATTATGGAGCTTATAAAAATGCCTTCGATTGTTTTTAAACCTGCTAAAAAACAAGCTTTGGCAATACGAAATAGGACTATCAACGCTAGTGATCTTCTTGAAGCACATTTTAAACAGATTGATAAGTATAATCCCAAGATCAACGCAGTGGTTTGGCAAGATCGCGAAGCTGCAAAAGAGCTAGCTTGGCAGATAGACAAAGAGACCTCAGTGGGTAAGTTTCGTGGGCCGTTACATGGCGTTCCTGTCACCGTAAAGGAGTCTTTTAACCTTTCTGGTGCACCTACTACTTGGGGAGATCCCTGCAACATAGACAATATTGCCACTACGGACAGTGATGCCGTTGCAAGATTTAGAAGTGCTGGCGCTATAGTTTTTGGTAAAACAAATGTACCACTTAATCTGGTTGAATGGCAGACATTCAACAAAATTTATGGAACGACAAGTAATCCTTGGGACCAAACTCGAACCCCAGGGGGTTCCTCTGGAGGCTCAGCTGCCGCACTTGCAACTGGAATGAGCGCTCTTGAAGTTGGTAGTGATGCTGGCTCTTCCATAAGAAATCCAGCCCATTACTGTGGTATATTTGGAATGAAACCCACGTTTAAAGTTGTTTCCTCTCAAGGTCAAAGCATCCAAGAAACATACTCAGAGTCAGATATCTCGGTTGCTGGCCCTTTGGCGCGAACAGTAGAAGATTTAAAGCTTGCTTTTGAGACTATTGAAGGTCTTCGAGGATTAGAAGCAACAGCATTTAAAAATCATTTGCCTACAGACAACCGAACGAAATTAAGCCAATTCCGCATCGGGCTTAAACTAGACGACCCTGAAAGTCCGGTTGATAATGACTACCTTAATAAATTGGATGAATTTGTTCAAAACCTTGAAAAGGCGGGTGCAAAAATAATTAGAAACAAGATACCTGAGTTTGATAACGGACTTCATTTCATGATTTACCTTAAGTTGGTTGGCGCGTCTGACTCAGCACACTTCACAAAAGAGGAAATCAAAACACTTATTGATGGTGTCAAGAAATTAAATAATGATCGTGTGAGCCGCGTGTGTGGTACAAGATTTGAAGGACTGTCGCTTCTGCATCGTGATTGGATTAACTTGAATACACAGCGAAACAGACATAGATTAATCTTTGATGAATATTTTGAAGATATTGATATTCTTCTTACTCCAGCAACAGGAAGTCCCGCTTTTGAACATGATCAAACGGGGCCACGTTACCGCCGTTTCTTAACTATCAATGATAAAAAATATCCAGAAATGGCTCAACTTTATTGGTCCGGTTATTCAGGCGTTGTGGGGCTCCCAAGCGTTGTAGGTCCCATTGGACAAGTCAGAGGACTTCCCGTTGGATATCAAGCAATTGCTGGACATGGGCGTGATTTTACAGCATTAGCCTTTGCAGAAGCGGTAGAACGAGAATTAGTTGGTTTTATACCTCCTCCTTTATGCCTTTGAAAAAGTGTATTCCTTAAAACTTGAACATGTCATGAAGTAATTCTTAAGGTTACTTAACTAAAATGTCGTATTCCTGACTTTTATTAATTTGACCTGTCCACAGATTGGAACACGCGCGTGTCCAGATCAAGAAAATAAGTCCTGAACATTCTGCAAAAGTTCAATATTTAAGATTTTATCGTAAAGAGCGAAATCTGAGCTGTTGCAATTACCGTATTGCGCGCAGGCATTAAATTTCTTCTTCAGCATCTCATTTGACATGGGCCTTAATGCAGAGCCCACCGGTGAACCTACAAAGCAGCATCTAAGAGCCCCACATTGGGTCGCTAATTCGACATATCCCCATTCTGGGCAAATTAAAGGTGAGGATTTGTACTGCTCCGGTATATTGTCAACCTTCACGTCAATTCTTTTCATGAGCCTTTTAATTGATGCGCTTGACAAAACTTCGGCTGTCAGATGCTCAAGGGTTATATCTCCGTGCAGGACTATCGATGCAATGGCGAAGTGCAAACTGAATTGCGCCTCAGCGACAGTTCGGGGGTTGGTATAGGTCAGATTAGATGCGACGACATGTGGCACAGTGCAGGTGAGCGAGGCAACATCGCTGGCTTGTAAACCATTAACATCCATAATCTCTTTAACAGCATCGGCGGTTGCGTGGCTGGCGTAACAAACTGGATACTTTTTAATATCAACGCCTGGGTTAGTCATACCATACCCTTCACCCAGTGTTTCGAGAGCCGTCGGGTCGAATATCCCATCGTTTAGAACCTGCGCAATTCCTGATCGATCTTCAAATACGTTTACTGGACCAGTGGCGCCTTGCTTTGCAGCAATTGTAGCGACGACGCCCAATTCGGCGGCACGCCCACAATAGTAGTGCTTTGCAGAAGTTCCACGTACAGTACGTGTGGCACCAGCACCTACTGCAGCGAGAGAAAGGGCGTGCTCCGTCATCTCGCGATTAAGGCTAAAAACTTTGGCAGTTCCTGCCGCACTACCGATGGCTCCAAGGACTGAGGTCGTCCACCAACCCTTATCGTATATTGAGTTGCTCAGCGCTCTAGCTACCGCAAACTCGACCTCCATACCTGTAAGGAATCCAAGCAATAGTTTGGAGCCCGTTGTGCCACGTTGCTGTGCCACGGCCAGTACAGCCGGGAAGACAACTGCAGATCCATGCACGATGCCAGCATAACAATTGTCATCAAAATCAAGCGCATGCGCGGCTGCCCCATTTGCAAACGCTGCTCCCGGAGCATTCATCCTAAAGGAACTTCCCACAATGTCACAATTGCCTGCCCCATAGGTTTGGGCCGCTGTTTCAAAAAGTAATTTTGCAGATTTGGTCTTTGCTCCCGCCAGAGTTACACCACACACATCTATCAGACTACGCTTTGCGAGGTTCAACACATCCGCTGGAATCGCCTCAAGTTGAAACGACATCACCGCGTCCGTAAGACTTTGTATCGCGTACTTATGCGCCGTCATACCAAATCTCTAAGCGAGTAAGGAATACTCTGCGCTAGCTTCTTGTCAGGCTGAGACAGCAATCGATGTCTATTATTTCTTATCAAAGTAGCCTGCCCTAACGGCTGATCCAATTAAGTTGCAAATGAACCTACCAGCCGTGATGGCAGTTATACCATTAACATCTCTGCTAGGCGTAATTTCAACCACATCCATCCCGACAACTTTGCCTTTTTTTACCAACCCTTGGATTAAAGTTCGCATTTGGGTGTAATTCACTCCTCCAGGAGCCGGCCCCGCAACAGCTGGCATAATACTGGGGTCCACCCCATCTGCATCGATCGTCAGATAGTAATCTCCTCCGTCTGGAATTCGATCTAAAATTGCCCGCATACCCACTTCTTGAAGCTCTACATCTGGTATGAGATGAGCACCGTAGGCTAGGGCAGCCTCCACTTCTTCAGGTCGCCCACTGCCCGCAGAACGTAATCCAATTTGGTAGATTTCATCAATATGTTTCATTTCAGAAGCACGCCTGATTACACTAGATAAACCATCACTGACCCCGTGGAACACGTCTCGCCAATCCACATGCGCATCGATTTGAATAAGTGTTATCGGACCACGACCTTCATATGCTCGAAAAACAGGGATAGGAATGGCATGATCACCTCCTAAAATAATCGGTAACGCGCCAGAAGCCAGTATTTTTCTAATAGCTTGTTCCGACCGACCATGATTTCCGGCCAAATCCTTAGCAACACCAACCACGTCTCCACAGTCGACAACTTTAATATCTTTACCATCAAGAAGAGTACCACCAATGTCAAAATCGTATCGGTCTAAACCGCGAAGGGCTCTTCCACAATGTTTGCGGACATGGGTGGGAGCAAATGCCTGATCATTACTTGCCTCACCCATTGAGTATGGGTCGCCAAATGGGATGCCTATAATAGCAATATCAGCATCTAACTTGTCCAAATCGGTTTCAATTGGAAAATTGTGAAAGCTATTAAATTGCTGTTCTAAATAATAATATAAACCCGATCGCATAGGTGGAGCTGTAAGTGTCATATTTTTTTCCCTACCAGTTTAACGAATTAGTTGGCTCAGCATCTAGGATGGAGCAAATGCTGTAGTGTTAAGTTTGTCCAAAAAAAGGCGCAATCTGTCTGTTTTTGGATTTTTAAGTATTACATTTGGAGAGCCGTCTTCTATAATCTTACCAGATTCCATAAATGCCACTCGATCTGCTACCTGAAACGCAAAACCAAGTTCATGAGTAACTATTATCATGGTCATACCTTCGTCAGTGAGGCGTTTTAAGACATCTAAAACCTCGGCAACCAATTCTGGATCTAGTGCTGAGGTGGGTTCATCAAGCAACATTACCACGGGATCCATCGCTAGTGATCTTGCGATGGCTAATCGCTGTTTTTGTCCACCGGAAAGGTTGTCTGGCCATTCAAAAAGTTTGTCCTCAAGTCCAACGTCAATAAGTATCTGAACTGCTTTTTTTTCTGCCAATTCTTTGGATCTCTTAGCTACCACAAGTTGTGCCCGTACAACATTTTCTAAGGCGTTCAAATGAGGCCACACATTGAATTGTTGGAACACCATACCCATTTCTGACCTGAAACTATTTAATTTTCGAGCTTCAGTCCGGTTTATTCGCCCTGAGGGAGCTGACCCTACTACTGAGCCATTCAATATCACTGACCCCTTATCAGGAGGGGTGAGCCAATTTGCTGTTCGGAGTAAAGTGCTTTTCCCACAACCGCTAGGCCCAATTAGACAAACAACTTCACCTTCTTTTACTTCAAAATCTACATTATCCAAAGCGACAGTGGTACCAAAAGTTGTCCTAATACCTTTTAATGTAAGGAAACTATCTGTTTTTTTACCCGCCGAATTCATTATGTTAAAGTCTCCAATCTCTTAGCTTTTTTCAATCGCGTTGCATGTAAGTTAGAACCCCGCTCTCGATTAGCTCTTTTTTCCAACCAACGCATAAATGTTGCAATTGTCTCGTTCAAAGCCCAGTAAAGGATGGCGACCATGATAAACACTTCGAACGGGCGAAAGGTTTCACCTTGAACTCGAATGCCGCTCATAGTGAGTTCTTGCACTGTAATTGTTGACAATATTGCCGACTCTTTCAGTAAAGAAAGTGTTTGATTTGTCAGAGGTGGTAAAATAATTGGTAGCGTCTGAGGTAAAATAATGTTCTGCATGGCTTGCCAGTCTGACATTCCTATCGCCTTAGCACTTTCTAGTTGGCCTTTTGGAACGGCATCAATGCCTCCTCTTATTACCTCAGCAAAATAGGCACTTCCAAACGCTGCTAGAGCAACGGTTCCGACATATTCAGCTGGAAATCGAATTCCATAAAAAGGCAGCACGTAATAGAATAAAAATACCTGAATTATGAAAGGTGTGTTACGAAATATTTCAATGAAGCTGGTGGCTGCGAAGCGAGGAATAAAAAAATTAGATTTCCTCCCAAGCGCCAAGACAAGTCCGAATGGCAGACCTAAAAGTAATGCCCCAGCGACAATTTTAATTGTGAGCCAAAACCCAACTAAAAGGAAAGGCAGATATTCTATAAATATGGAAAAATCAATACTCATCTCACTCCCCTAACCCCGCTTTATTTGCCAGTGTGCCTCTAATAATGAGGCACTCCGGCTAACGGCAAAACAAAGGGCAAAATATATCAAAAATGTTCCTAATAAAACTTCCACTGGATGATAGTTAGCACTGTAAATTTGCTGAGATACCCGAAGTAATTCAACAACAGTTATAATTGAAAGTAAGGCTGTTGCTTTTAGTACTTGTGTGAACTCGTTAACAAGTGGTGGGATTGAAACTATAAAAGTTTGGGGTAGTATAATCTTTCCCCAGAAAGCAAAGCCCGAGATTCCTAGAGACTTTGCTGCCTCAAATTGTCCTTTTGCAACTGAAGCGAGACCGCCACGCAGTATTTCACTTACAAATGCAGCGCTATTTAAAGTTATAGCCAGTATTCCCGCTGTAAAAGCTCCCAGGTTTAGCCCAGTAACTGGCAACACATAATAGATTAAGAATATCTGTATCATTATTGGAGTTCCACGAATGAAACTCACATAAATAGCAATTATACCATTAAGAATTCGCCAATTAAGAATGTTACGAATTAAAACTATCGTAGTTCCAAGAGTAACGCTGAATAAAAATCCCAGCAGCGCAACTTGTAAAGTTACAGATGCACCCTCCAATAGTCGTGGCAGCGCATCAAACGTATAATTTATATCAAATTTCAATTAACTTTCCTTGCCATATGGCATAGGTATTGCCCCAATTTCCAATGAGGCAATAATATTTTCAATTTCGCTTAAAGAGCGCCCTCGGGCAAATAGCCTTCGCTTGGGATTGGCATTTTGAAACCGAACCACTTATCCTGACTTTCATAAAGCTTCCCATTATCTCTCATTTCAAGCATGATTGAGCTTAAGTAATCTCTCAGGTCGGTATCCTCGGGACGAGTTACCCATCCCATATAGCTTGGGTCTCTTATTGCGCCTACAAGTTCAAAGGTGCCTTCTGACTTTTTTGATGCTACGGCCAGAGTTGGTAAAGGACCAATCGCGACATCGGCCGTTCCATTAGCAGTTGCCATGAATATTTCTGGATAAGCTGTGAAGAGTTTTAATTCACCGTAAGACCCAACGCCTCTAGCTTGCATATCTTTCTCAAAATCTTCTGCCGCGGCCTGCCCACCAGAAGAAAGTTGAGCACTAACTACTTTGCCGGCTATATCATCAACCTTGGTAATGCTGTCATCTCCTTTTCGTTTCATAACCCAAGTAGTGCCCTCAGCAATAGGTACAGTAAACGCATAAGCTTTAGCGCGTTCAGGTCGCACGCTCACGGTTGTGGCAACAAAGTCGAATTTTCCAGCCAGAACCCCAGGAAGAATTCCTTGCCAAGGCAAATCTAGTTGTACCAATTCTACTCCTAGATCCGCAACAATATAATCTAGAATATCTTTCCCATAACCAACGATCTTTCCATTCTCAACAAATTCAAAAGGCGGAAATGCCGCTTCCGTTCCTACCGTAACCGTTCCAGTCCTCTTAATTTTTTCTAAAGTTGTTTCGGCCTGAGCACCTACCGCAATAAATGCCGAAACTGCAAAAGCTGTTAGTCTTGCAAAAATTAAAGTTTTCATGTTTCGCTCCTTTTCATTTTTTTGAACGGCAGCTACCGTTTTGGAATTAAAAACTTGCGCGCGCGGAATAAATATTATGGGATCTAGGTTGGTTCAGTAAAAGTTTTCTTTCAACAAATTTTTCACTAAAAAGCATATAAAGATTCTATTGACCGTTCAATAATTAGATGCATGATTAAGCAATGTTTTTATCAGGCAAACGAGAACGTGAATGATTAAAATTAGAAATCTTAATTCAATTCAGGTGTTTAATGCAGTTTCATAATTAAAAGACATCACCCGTACAGCTCATTCTCCTAGCATCTCACAGAGCTCGGGGAGCTATCACATCAAAAAATTGGAAGCTAAACTGAAAATATCCCTGTTTGATAGGCGCCATTGCAATGTCGAAAATTTCAGTTCACCATTCATAGACTTCCATATCATCCGCCTTGATGGAATAGCCCGTTTGTCCAAGATCAGTTGATTGCAATTGTGTGCGCATGATACCCGTCACCCAAACAGGATCCCAAAGTAGGTCACTCGGCCAGGGTTTTTCTACAGTGACTATTACCAGCTGGTTTGCGGGTGGAGGTGGCGTGTGGATGCAGGCACCTAAGTAGGGTACGAGCATAAAGATAGACACACCTTCTGCAGTTATGTTAAGAGGAATGATGAACCCAGGCATTTTGATATACGCCCCGTCAAGTTCTCCATTCAATTTGATACCATTCGCATCATAGACTGGGTTCCAAAGGTCGTTGGCTTCGTCCAACTCTCCTTCGCCAATAATTTCCGAATAAGGCGTACCCGGTGGAATTAGATCATCCCACATGATCACACGTGGCGTCGCCGCTAATGCTGTTTTCGGGAAGGCTAACAAGCCTGCCAAAAACATCAGTGTTGTTCTGCGATTACTCATATGAGGGCTCTTAATTTCTGCATTATGTTTTTACCATCATACCATCAACCAGGGACATTCTGTAAGCCCGAATTGCGGGTGCGAGGCTCACGATTGCGCCTGAACAGATGACGCCAAGGATCACCCAGACCTCTTGAATTGTTGGCTCATCAATAGGCAACCAAAGGCCAAAGGCGCTATCAACGATGGGCTGAGCAATGGTCAGCCCAATGTATAAAAACGCCAACCCAAGCAAAGCACCAAAAGCTGCCATCACAACAGCTTCGAAAACTAGCATACCAAGGATTGTCGCAGGTCGCGCACCCATGGCCCGAAAAATTGCCATCTCACGGCGGCGTTCGTTAAGGCTGGAGAAGATAGTGGCCATCATGCCAATCAGTGCTGTGATAACCACCATGGAGGAGACGGCCAAAAGCGCCGTTTCTGCGATGCCGACAATCCCCCAAAGTTCTTGCATTGCTACACCAGGCAGGATCGCCAAAAGTGGCTCTTCAGAGTATTCGTTGATCGCCCGTTGCATTGCAAAGGTCTGCAGCGGGCTTTCCACACCAACAAGCGCCGCTGTCACTGCTCTGGGCATTAAATCCATCCCACGTATGACATTCGCTGGCGTGGACTGGCCAGGAACCTGTGCGCCACCTTGCCAATCGACATGGATCGCCTCAATGGCCTCCATGCTGATAATGACAGTGCGATCCACGGGCGTTCCAGTTTTTTCTAGAATGCCCGATACGCGAAACGGCTGATCCTTGTGTTCGGTGAAGGACGCCAACCCATGAGCTACAACGATAGGGTCATCCACACTGTACCCAAGTTTTGCGGCGACATCGGCTCCGATCACGGTGTCAAACAGATCATCCATGATGCCCCCTGCCGCGACCTCTAACGATCTACCTTGCCGATATTTGTAGTGCTCAAAAAAGGCTTGGGTCGTTCCCATGACCCGGAACTGACGGTGGCTGTCGCCCAAAGAGATCGGAACAATCCAGTCAACATTTTGAAGTGCCGCGATGTCTTGGTAGCTTTTCCATGTCACGTTATTGGTCGCATTGCCAATACGGAATACGGAATAAAGCAAAAGTTGTACGGAGCCAGACCGTGCCCCAACGATCAGATCAGTCCCCGAAATCGTATCGGCAAAGCTTGCCTTGGCCCCAGTCCGTACCTTCTCAACACCAAGAAAGAGTGCCACCGACAAAGCGATTGCAAGGATGGTCATGCCCACGGTCAGTATCCGCGCAATGAGTGAGGCAAGGGCAAGGCGTAGTATCATGCCGCGATTCGCTTAACCTGGGCTATATCTTCCATGCAGACCACTCGATCAAATTGTTTGCAGAGACGTTGATCATGACTGACCATCAACAGGGAGGTATTGTGAGCCGCAGTTTGTGCAAAAAGCAGCTCAAGAAAGGTAGCTTGGCTGTCGGCGTCAAGAGCCGAGGTGGGTTCATCTGCAATAATCAAAGGTGGCTGTCCTATCAGGGCACGCGCAACTGCGACGCGCTGTTGTTGACCAACGCTCAATTTATTAGCCTTAGCATAGATGATGTCACGTGGTAGGCCCAGAGCCTTGCACAGATTGGTGGCCTCAGCCACAGCATCACCGGCGCGTTTGCGCCGTTTGGGGGCAAAGTGGAGCGGTAATAGGACATTGTCGACGACAGAGCCAAAGGGCAGTAGATTAAACTGCTGGAAAATTACACCTATTTGCTCTGCCCGAAACCTATCACGCCCTCCACCAGACAGTTTGGCTAAATCTGTACCCACGATATTAATGGCACCCTCATTCGGCGGAATGGTGCCGCATATCAACGATAGGAGCGTCGACTTGCCAGAACCACTTTCGCCCAGCAATAACAACGCTTCTCCTGCCTTTACAGTTAAAGCAGGCACGGTCAGCGAAAATGCCCAGCGCCCGGGCCATCGATAACCGACGTCTGAAAGTTTAAGGACGGTTCCTGTCACCTGCATTCAGCGTCTGAGGTTCAGAACTGGTGCGTCATGTTCGACTTCGAACGCCTGCGCGCCTTTTGCAGTGATGATTTGCACCTCAACCTCTTTGGCATTTGGGAATGTCTCGAAATAGGCAAAAGTTATCTCTGTCAAAGCATCTAGGTTCTCACACATTAGCGTGTACTCTGCATGAAATTCGGTGTGGCCTGGTTCTTCGGCATGCTCCTTGTGGCCCTCATCATTGTCATCATGCCCGTTCTCGGCGTGATCGTCATGACCCTCTTCCGCGTGATCATCGTGAGCTTCGTCATCATGCTCATTGTGATCGTCTTCACTTTCTAATTCCGCATGCACTTTCATTACTGTGCAGGCTGCAGCATCCGGTATGATAAAAAGATCAAGTGGCGCTCCTAGTATCGCGGTTGCCGAAGCGATTGCGGCTAGGTCGGCATCACTTTTTGCTTCGTATTCAAATCCTACGATATCTGCACCTGGAGCATGGAACTCCATTGTGATAGTGGAATTTTCAATAGCTATATTCAGCTTACCAACGCCATGTTCATGTGCATCTAGTTGGCGTGTGTCTTCTGCCAGTGCTGGCAGAGTTGTGGATAGTGCGATTAGACAGAGTACATATTTCATGTTTCATTCAACCTCTTATTTGGTTACTTTTGGAAAGGTCTTATTGCGCAAGTTGAGTAGTGCCTACGGATTTCAATTTCGCAATCCCTCAACTATTGAATTTTGAAACACGGCAAAAGCTGGAAGCAGCGAGAGCAGCGCCATTATGCTGATGAAACTTAAAAAATAGTGCATTTCACCCCAACCAAAAGGTGCTAAGATTAAAATACCTGTTTGTAAACTAACAAAGTGAGATACAATCGCTGCTGTTGCCGCGCCGCAGAAAGCACCTATTAAGGCGCCAATTGTCAATAAAGACATACAGTAAGACCAGAGGACGGCAAAAACGAATCTCGTGGGTGCTCCCAAAGCGCGCAACACTGACATTTGTCGCTGAAAAAGCCTCGAAATTATTATTAGGCTCATCAAGACGCTGCAAGCGGTTATTGCCTGAGTAAGCACAGACATGACCGACATCGCCTTTCTAATATTAGCCATTATCTTAAAAACATTGCTTAAAACAGACGCTGGAAAAAACGCCATACTGGTCCCCGAGCGCGTGAATTCAGAACGTAATGCATAGTTTGACCACAACTCGTGAGCCTTGATAATTATTGCAGGTGTGCCTGGGAAGTACTCGGCATCAAAAGGGCTTCCTAATTGATCTAAGCGATTTGGGGCGTGTCCATTGGCCAACCCATGAACTTCCCATACGGCTTCTATTGGAACTAAAATCGCTTGATCCCAAGGTGTGCCAGTGGGGGGTAAACGCCCAACCACTTGCATGGCATAGTCCGCATGTGCGCCATTTTGAGAACTAAAACTGATACCATGACTTGGTACAAATTTCTCACCTATCTCTAATGGTGCCAAAGTTCCAATTACCGCCTCCATACTGGTTTGCCACATTCGGCCTTTAATTTTCCCGTCACTAAGGTGAGTAAGAAAATCAGCGGTGGTTCCAACAATCGGTGAAATACCGTAACTGTCTCCGAAGGCTAGAGGTGCGGCCATAACAACCTTCTCATGGGCCTCAATCTCTGTGAAGATTTCACCGCTAAGTAGAGGTATATCGATAGGTTCCAAATAAACCGTTGCTAGTATCATCTTTGTTTCACTACCCGGAGCAGTCACCAATAAATCAAATTTATCAGTAGATTTAGCAATACCTTTTCGTAGGCCGCTTTCTAAAGCTGATATACTCAGACTTAGGGCGACAGATAGCGTGATCAAAAGGATGAAAGTGATGTTTGGGCCTCGAAACCGCCAAATAATCGCACTGACAAGTGGCCAAAGTGCATAACCACGAATCACTGAAGCTCCAATACACAGGGTGGGCAGAATTAAAAAAAGAGCCAAGACAAAATCTTGTGACAAGGCCGACAAGTTATCCCAAAAAGTTATCATGGTGTCTTAAATTTTGTTGAATTTGTTATCATCCCGCCTTTTAATTCTACGGTTCTGTCCATGCGGCTCAATAAATTTATATCATGGCTGACAGTAATTAAGGTTTGTCCCTCCGCTTTCACGTAGCGTATGAGATCATCAGTCAAAGAGTCTGCCATTTCTCGGTTCAGACTCGCGGTTGGTTCATCGGCCAGTAAAATACTTTTTTCTTGAGCAAGAGCGCGAGCAACGGCCACCCGCTGACGTTCGCCACCAGACAGTCTGTTCACTGGAGCATTTACGTCATCCAATCCTAAATGCTCCAAAATAACTTTTGCATGCTTTTTTAAATTTGCGCGCTTTGCTTGAGACACATACATTGCGGAAAGACTTGCATTCGTCAGAGCCCCAAGCTCGTCAAAAAGGTGAAAGTCCTGAAAAATCATTCCGATATGATCTGAGCGGTAATGAGTGCGGTCCTTCGCTTTCAACTGTAAAAGATCAGTCTCTCCCCAATAAATTGAGCCTTCAACATTATCTATCAAGCCTGCAATACAATACAGCATTGTCGTTTTTCCAGCACCCGAGGGGCCATAAATACCCAGTGAAGTTCCCTTGTCGATTTGCAACTTGGGCACAGACAATAACACACGACCGTTATCGCCACGGACAACACAATCGATCATGGTCATGTGAAGGCCAATATCTGATGGTTTAGTTATATGTGGCATCGATTAATCGCACTCGGCTGACAAAACCAGTTTCAGCATCTTTTTCGGTGCCTAATTCTAGCACTCCCTGTACTTCGATTTTTAAATTGAAGGGCAACACCTTTACTATCCGTTTAGTATGGACTGCCAGTATATCATCTGGCCAGTCTGCTTCTGTCTCACAGAACGGGCACACTGACATTGGCATTTTAGTCAAAACAAAAAAATTTGTGTCTACTTTTAATGGTGGCGCCATAAAGCCATTAACCGTAATTCGGTGACCTTCAAGGTTCAGCGCAAGGTCCGAGAAAGTCAGATTCTTTTTGTACAAGTCACGTAGTTTGATCACTTCTTCAAGCGCTCTTAGCGGACTGGCCATGACCGTGAAAATTGAGAAAAGAGATAAGGCGCGGCGGTTCAGCATCTGGGACTTTCGGCTTTTGTTGTTAAAAAAATAAGTAAATTGTCTTTATTAAAGCAACACGACTTGGTTAACCTTTATCAAAGGAATTCTGCCCTATAATTTCAAGGACAGAATTATTTTTTGACTGGATTATTTAGCCTCGAAAGCGTGGCGCATCACGTGGTAGATATAGTTTTGTTCCACAGTTCCATCAAAGAGATGAGCCCATGGTCCCTCCGCGTAAATAGCAACATCTTCTGGAGCATGCGTTTCTGATTTTCTTGGAAGCATCGCCTGCTGGATATAGTCTGGGTCCATTGCAATTTCTTGTGTAACTGTAGGACGAGTTCCAAAGTAAGTTCCGTCAGCTTGTTCAGTAACAATGGAGCCTTTTCCGTTTAAAAATCCTATTGCTGTATATGGCTTTCCATCAGCAGCCAATTCCAATTCATCCAAATATTTTTCACCATTTTTATCAATCTTATGGCAAAGACCTTGGATTGGTGATCCACGCCCGCAATAGCCATTAAACTGCATTGCATGACTATGGTCCGCAGTCACAACAATCAATGTATCATTTGGATCAGTCATTTCGAGTGCACTTCCGATGGCGTCATCAAATACCACCCCGTCAACCAGTGCTCTAAATGCATTTCCAGCGTGGAGCGCGTGATCTACACGACCGCCCTCAACCAGCAAAAAATAACCCTCCGTGTTATTGCTGAGATATTTAATGGCTGCTTGTGTCATTTCGTCAATAGACGGTTCGCCTGTTCTATCATGCTCATACATCATGTGTGAGCTGGCGAATAAACCTAGTATCGGTGAGGAATGATCTAGTTTCAAACTTGAGAAACTAGCGTCGTCCCAGGCGTATTGTGCACCCGCAGACTCCGCCTCATTAATCATATTACGTCCATCTGTGCGCTTTCCACTTTTTCCTTCTTGGTCGGTAAACTCTTCTGGAATAAAGTTCCGCCGTCCTCCACCTAAAGCGATGTCTATCATGCCGTTCTGCATGTCACCCAAAAGTTGTGCGGCAACATCAGGAACGGTGCATCCATCCGGTAATTTACTGTCATTAGCGAAATTTCTATCCGCGGCATTTGCGTAAAGAGCTGCAGGTGTAGCGTGTGTCAGACGCGCTGAACTAATGATGCCAACTGATTTGCCCATAGAAGCAGCTAAGTCACCAATCGACGGTATAGATGCAGCTGCGACGTCTTCGCATTTTCCACGCCGGGCGCTGGCATCTACACCCAACACTCCTATTTTTGTTTTTATGCCAGACAAAAACGCAACAGCTGTACCAGCTGAATCGGGAGTTTGCGCATTAGTGTTATATGTCTTAGCCAGAGCAAGATAGGGCATCGCTTCTTTGGCCATTATATTTTCGTCGCCGTAACCGCCGTTTTGTTGCCCTTGGAAAATTCTAGTTGCATATTCAGCAGCAACGCCGTTCCCATCAGCGAGAAACAAAATCACATTCTTCGCCGTGTTTGTGATTGGTTTGCGAGCTAGTTTGGCTTTTAATTCGGCTTGCCCCGCTTTGTACCACGCGTTTTCTGTGTCAGCTGTCACTATTTGCGCAAATCCTATAAGTGGCAGCGCAAGTAACATTACGCTTCCCACCATATTCAATTTTAATTGTACCATAGTTAAATCCTCAAGTTGATGTTTTACAAACGCTCAAGCCTCAAAATAATATTTATTGTTGAAAAATGGCATGCTATACTATATCATGACATTTTATGTGCAAGAAATTGTTCCACCCTTCCTTAAAGATGGCTAAACTTCTTCTTGTTGCAATAAATTTTTCAATTAATGCCATATAAAGAATTGTTTGAAATTCTAATTATTAGATGTATGGTTCGATCAGTCGCTTTTTAAAAGGCTTCTTCGTTGCATGAGTAAAATTAGAAATCTCAATTCTATACAAGTTTTTAATGAGGTATCCCGTCTCAAGAGCGTTACGCTATCTGCCAAGTCGTTAAATATAAGCCAGAGCTCAGTAAGTTACCACATTAAAAAGTTAGAAGTTGAATTGAATACTTCCCTGTTTCAGAGAAATAGGAAAGGATTAATGTTAACTGTAGATGGGGAAAACCTTACAACTTACGTAGCAAACGGTTTGCGTTCAATCCAGATCGGACTCGAGAAAGCCTCGGACCAAGGTGAAATTGTACGCATTGCAATATTACCATTGTTTGCCAGCCGGTGGCTATCTCCTCGGCTGGGCAGCTTTTGGGACGCCCATCCAAATACTCAGCTATCGTTTCGCAGTCAGAACAATACATTCGCAGAACGAGAACGTCCAAGCGACTTTGCTGATTTGGGTATCGTGTGGGGCCAAGGAGATTGGGCTGACTTTGAGTCCATATGCCTATGGCCGGAAGAGATGATTGTTGTCTGCAGCCCTGATTACTTGAGTGATAACCCTATCTGCGAAGAAGCGGATTTAAGAAACCGTACACTACTGCATGTGGACGATGAAGCGAGATGGCGAGAATGGTTTACGAATAACAAGCTGGCTCCTCCTCCATTGCGCGGAAATTGGGCTCCGCAAGAACCACACTTTCAGATAAGTTCGACCATCAACGGCCTCGGCGTCGCGCTAATCCCCCACAGCATGATACAAAGCGAGCTTGAATCCGGAGTACTGGTAAATCTGTTTGGCTGTACCTATGCCACGTCGTTCGCCTACTATCTCGGAATACCAAATGGAATTCCCCTATCAGGTTCAGCGATCAAATTTAAAAACTGGTTACTTTCTCAATGTGCAGTTTTGAATTAATGAAGTAGTGCATTTTAGGGCTGTTAAAAACCCGTTAATGAAGTGGTCCGGTAAATTTGGACAGCGTGCTAAGATATATCCAACACGAATGAATGGATGCGAGAATCACGAAGCGACGGAATTTTTCAGACAAGTTCAAAGCTGCTATGGTGCTATAGTGGCATCCTAAAAATGTGAAACAAAAGGGTTCCTATGAGACGTGATTTGTGATTCACCGCATTTGGAGGTGAATTATGGGCAAATCACTATCTTTGGACATTCGTGAGCGCATCGTTTCTTTGGTTGAGACTGGGCACTCTTGTGATTAGGCGTCTCAACGGCTGTGTTTTTCAGCCTCCAGCGCAGTCAGGATCATGCAGCGTAGGCGACGCAAAGGTTCTGTTGCGCTGGCCCTTCAGGGCAGGCCCAAACAGAGCAAGCTGGATGTGGTCTCGGACTTTCTCAGAGGGCAGATCGACGCTGTTCCCGACATAACTACGTCGGAGTTGGCAACCGTTTCATTTGAACGGCATACGATCAGGGCAACTCCGGCAATGTTGTCACGTCACCTAATCCACCGCCTCAACGACACATGTATCCCAAGCGAACTCTAACACTTCAGTTCCAAGTTTTACTACAAGTTTGAGTTTTGCATCTCTAAGTTATGGCATCTCGTTCAACAACCGCTCACATTAGATTTTTAATTGTCTTAAAAGTAATCAGCTCTTACTGTTGCACCAATAAAATTACAGAGTAATCTCTCTGCATGAATAAATGTAATATTTCCTTTTTCAAACTGAGGTGAAATTTCCACCAAATCGATTCCAAGCACTCGACCTTTGTTTACAATACCATGGATGAACTCTCTAATTTGTAGCCAAGTTAATCCACCGGGGGTGGGCGCATTAACAGCCGGCATTACTGTGGGGTCCATTCCATCCGCGTCAACCGTTATATAGAAGCGACCACCACTAGGAATTCTCTGGAGAATAGCTTTTATGCCAATGTCATGCATTTCATAGGCGCTAATTAGGTTAGCACCATATTGCAAAGCAGCACTCATTTCCTCTTCTCGACCGCTTCCAACACCCCTGAGCCCAATTTGAAATATATCCTTAATGAAGGGTAATTCAGAGGCTCGCCGTATTCCACTTGAATAACCCTCTTTCTCTCCATTAACGCTATCGCGCCAGTCCAAATGCGCGTCAATTTGAATTAATGTAATTGGCTCATCAGTGGGAAGCGCTCTCATTATCGGAATTGGAATACCATGGTCTCCTCCAATAGCTATTAAAACAGCGCCAGATTGAAATATCTTCTTTGCGCAAACTTCTGCTCTACGATAATGCTCTCTTGGGTTCTTAAAGTCAGCTGTCACATTTCCGCAATCTACGACACGGACATTTCTGTTATCCAATATTGGTCCCCCTAAATCCCAATCGAAATGCTTAGTTGTCCTAGGTTCTGACCACCCTGCATCTTGCGCGTTCTCTCTCAAAAGATCCGGGGTTCTACTCTGGTCATTTGAAAGTTCATCCGGGGTGTAAGGAAGGCCATATGGGACCCCCAGCACAGCAATATGAGCATCTATGTTATTTAAATCGGTATTAATGGGAAAACCTAAAAAGCCGTTTTTTCCTCTAGGAATTTCTGTCAATTTCTCTTCTGCTGCCATTTCCACCCTCTAATTTTATGGTAATACCCATCCTTAACTAGGTAACAGATCTGATTAAACATAGAAATTAAATTTAAGAAATCAGAAAATTGGAAACACGGAGCGCGGCACGGTTAGTGTTTGAGCCCACGGATTGATGGTGCGATCATCCTTTGGCTTGGAAGGAAGCAGTATGGGACAGTTGCGTCACGACTACGCACGCTATCAGAGCTTAGATACAGCTATCGCAAGTTACAACCGCGGCGCTGAGCCGATATCTAGGTATTAATGTGAAAACAGTTGCAAAGTGGCGCAAGCACGAAACGGCTGACGATCGCAAAACTGGTCCAATGCACCCCAGTCCCACGGTTCTGAGCGTTAATGAACAGGCGATGATTATCGCTTTTCGACGTCATACATTCCTGCCCATAGATGATTTTTATATGCCTCTAAACCAACCATTCCATATCTGACGCGATCTTTTCTACTCCGCTGCCGTGCGGCGGCATGGAATATCACAACTGCTGGAGATAGATGGCGACAAGCCCAAACGGCCTAGGAGTTTCTATGGGCAGTACTCGACGCCGTGCCTTACAAAATCCACGCAATCGTAACCAACAACGGCATCTAGTTTTGTGAGTAGCAGCCCAACTGTAACACGTCTTATTTCTGGCCCATGCGGTTTGACATGATCTGCACCACAAACGGTATCTACCATCGCCTAACCAACGAAGTCTTTGCCTTAATCAAGCAACCGGCTTCTGCCAAAAGTTTAGTTACGCTGGCGTTCTTGACAAAATTATTGCACTGTTTTGTGTGAGGTTTTTATGTTCAACAATCTTCGATCCAAAATATCCGGGCCAGTTATTGGGATCATACTTTTAATAATTGCGCTCGCCTTCGCCGCTCTTAGCGGAGCATTGATGAAAGTATTAAGTGTTTCTCTATCTCCATTTTTAATTGCTTGGCTTCGTTTCACTGGATCGTTGATAATTCTCATCCCTGTTACCGTCATGCGCGTTAAAAGCCGGGCGTTTCGTCCAAAACGCCCGTTGCTACAAGTTTTTCGTGGAATACTCCTGATTATTGGAAACGCGTCGTTTGTTTATGGCGTCAAGGAGATAGATTATGCCAATGCAATTGCGATCCTTTACGTTTACCCTTTTCTGATGATGATGCTGGCGCCTTCAATACTTGGTGAAAAAGGTAACATTTATGCTTGGATTGCGGTGCTTAGTGGATTTTTGGGCGTTTTGTGTGTTATGCGCCCAGACATCGGCAATCTTGATTACAATGCATTTTTTATTTTACTGTCTGGCCTAATGGTCGCCACGCAAATGCTGATAAACAGGCTGCTTGGTGGCGATATTGACCCATTTGTAATTTCGATGTGGGGTAGCATGATCGCGTCTTTTGCGCTGCTGCCTCTCTTACCAATTGTTTGGGTAGTACTTACACCCAACCAATTGGGCATTGCTGGACTACTGGCATGCATGACCGCCCTCAGCCAAACTATGATGATTGCGGGAATGTCCCGGGCACCAGTGAGTCTCATGGCTCCTTTCGCATATACTGAGATAATATTTGCTGTAATTATTGGTTTTTTGATATTTGGATCGCTGCCAGACACAATAGCATCTGTGGGAATGATTTTAATTATAGGTAGCGGAGTTTTTGTAGAACGTATTCGAAATCAGCAATTAAGTCACAAAGATCAACTTTAGATTTGATTATCAATCCGGCGGGCATTAAAAACTGCAGCTTGTATCTTTGGCTGAACAAATCAAGGAGACCATGTTGTGTAATTGGTTGGCCTTGGCAGCGAGATAAAAATTCCATGGCTGAAGAGTCCAAACAAAACTCTCCTCAAATGAATCCACCGCCTCAACTCTTACGCACCTGCCCGTGGACCGTGCACCCGCTTGAAGGGGGGCTGGCCTATGCCATAGCTCTTGGAGCGCTGGCGCTGATGAAAATTTCGGGATGAAAACGGTCAAACGCCACTTTTATGGGCTGCTTTGCAGGAGAAGTCCGCAAATATCCGTGTCCTAATCAATGCTGGAGCTGATGTAATGGCGCGAGACAATTGTCGCTGGACAGCATTACATTTGGCTGCATTGTCCGGCGTTTCCAGAAACATCGAGATACTCGTAGAAGCTGGAGCTGATGTTAACGCACAGACTAAGGATGGTCGTACACCGTTGATGTTAGCTAATGCAGCGGGCACCCCGACTGAACACCTAATTGCGGCTGGTGCATATGTAAAAGCAAAAGATAAAGACAGCAGAGCACCCTAGGCACCTGTTTCAAAAAATGACGACCTAAAAGACACACGAGGCAAATGGGCCATGAGCGATGCGCAATATAACTGAATGTTACCAGATGCTGGTTGATCTAGTTTTAAGTCAGTTCTAACTAGAGTTCTTCAACAATTTTGACGGTTATCAGCAAAGCTCCTGAGCCGATCAAACAAACGTCTGTCGATCTCACCAGACCTCCCGTGCAATGGCATGCATTTCTTCTACGCTTATTAGTCCGGTGTTGTTTATCCAGTGATACTCATCGAGACCTTGGTATTCCGCCTCATTTTTCCAATACTCTATCAATAAATGATTTGCGACCAAATAGTCTTCAGCTTTGCACTTGTTCGCGTAAGCCACAAAGTCCCACCACCAAGTCCAGGGCACAGTATGGTCATTAAGGCGATTAATCCATAATAGCCAACCGTCTCTTCTGGGGTTTAAGTAGTAGTTGTCAATTCGGTTGTGCATAGGCGACCAAGCCCATTCCACGCTACAAAGAAAAGATAGTTTGCGCGGACTGCCCTTAGGCCTTCTTTTCTGAAGTGGATTTAACCAATCTATTTTTGGCTTCAATTTGTCATGGATCAGCGGCACCGAAACAACCTCGTTCAGCCTTTGCTGGGGGCGGTGTTCAGGGGCCATAGGGATAAAAGAGCTGTGTTTAGTAGACATGGAAAGATTCTCCGCTTTAGTGCTTTTACCATTATGGCGGGGCGCACAAGTTGGTGGTTAAAGGCCCTATTTCTTTTGTTCGGCAGTTAGATTTCGTCCACTATTTTGACGGAAATATTCTTGCCTAACTCCAATAATCTTGCTTGCAGAAGGCTGGCAGTCAGCGGGTCCTCCGACGCTACTCCCAAGGTATAACCCATATGCATTTGGTGCTCATCGATAAATTCTAGATCACCGAGCAATTCTCCATTAGAAGCGCTTTCATTAAAGAGGTCTAAGTCTCTCAAATAGAGGTGTGCCCTCGCAAAGGGACTATCAGTCAATTCCCATTTTTTGTGATAGAGCTCAAACGGCGCAATTTCATCTAATTGATCCGTTTCTACATCATGCCAACCCATGAGCTTTTCAAAGCTGTCTTTATTAAAGCCTTCGCCGCTTTGGTGCCCAAAATTAAGAGGATATTCATATTTCTCTAGCCACTGTCTAAAAGTTAGGTCTGGCAAACCATACTCTGGAGTACCCAAGCGCAAATCAAAGTTTTGGTGACCCAGATCTACAAAATAAAGTGTCTCTGCATTTTCTTTTGCTTCAGCAAATGGAACTACAGAATTTCTATTCCGTAAGAACCAGTTTGCTTTATCTACAAAAGCTGAGGTGAGAATTGAGCCAGAACCGACCAAAAAAGAACGCCTATTCATCTTTCCAGACCTCCCGTGCTATGGCTTGCACTTCTTCAACGCTAAGAAGTCCTAAGTTATCAATCCTGTCATAATGCTCGAGCAAATGCCTTTCGGCCTCATACTTCCAAAACTCTAAGATTAAGTGAGTGGCGACGGTCTTTTCATCTGACTGACAATGTTTCGCATAAGCTAGAAGCTCCCAATGCCATGTCCAATTTACAAACCCGTCCTCAACATAGTTATTCCACAGCAGCAAACTTGTGCGGTTTGAATTGAGGTAATAGTTGTTCAAGCGGTTGTTAATTGGCGACCACGCCCATTCAGCACTGAAAAGGAAGGTACGTTTCCTCGGTGAAGCCTCTGGCGTTTGACGCAAATACGGCTCTTCAAGCTCAATCTTTGGCTCAAGAAACTCTGGGCGTTTTGGTAAGATCACAGCCTCATACGGTCGCGCCTGACGTCGTATGTTAGGTGATACGGGTTCAATGGAAGTGTGCTTAGTGGACATAAACGTCCCTCCGCTTTAGTGCTTTAGGCGGAATGCCAAGGCGCACAAGTTGAAGATTAAATGCCTAATTTCAGATTAAGGGCTATCCGGATTAGATTCAAGCTTTTTTGCAAAGAACCTGCCTTAGAGAGTGAAAAACTGTTTAGCCGACAATGCCATCAATAACGTTCAATGTAGCTTCACAGCGGCTTTCAAAGGCTTGTAGTGCAACATCCGGCTTGTAAGGCAATGGAGCAACTACAGTCCGCGCCCACGCAACATATTCACGTTTTCGCTCAGCACTCCAATCTGCAGGAGGAGAGCTGCCAATCGCAGCCACATTAGAGCTCTTATCGGCCAACTTAATCAGACAAGCAGAATCTGATTTTTTAGCTGCATTCATGATCTGAAGCTTTTTACGCTCAGCCTTTGGCAAAGATTTGTCGTCTGTCATTTCACAGACGATACCGGCTACCTCTGAGCTAAAACCCTGGTCAATTTCAGCAAAGCTAGTGGGTGGACAGTCCTCTACAGTGTCGTGCAGCCAGGCAGCTGCTATGGCACTCTCAGAGCCGCCCCAAGCTGCAACCAACTCAGCAACTTCCTCTACATGTACGATATATGGTTCTTGGGCATCTCCTTTACGTAACTGCCCCGCATGTCTTGATCGCGCAAAGATCTCTGCGCTTTTAATAAGGTCAGTCATAGACCCTCCTATTTTTGAAGTTAAACAACGCAATTTGTCCGCCAGCATTGCAGGCGTCTGTGGCGTTTCGCCATTTGTGTTGTGGGGTTTGTGTTTCTAACACACCTATGAGATGGGAATTCCATCTTTGGATTTCAATGCGGAGTATAAAAATATACGGCTGAATTCAAAAAATTTGGGAAAGAACAAGCATTAATTGAAATAGCTACGCGCGCGTAGGGCTTTGAAAAAACGCGGTCAAACAAGTTAAGTACAGATGTAAAAAAGTTTATTCTAAAAAATTAATGGCGTTTATCCCCTCGCAGGTAAGCACTGACTTGAAAAGTTAAATATTAGCCACCTTGACTTAAACCGTTAACTGACCTTCCTGGCGCCTCCAACTTTTCTCTAATGAAGAGTAAATAAGCGTTTAAACTTTAACTGTTACCGCTCAAGCTGTGGTTAGTATTTCTAGTTTGTCTACGCCAATTTCTGATAACTATCTTATCTGGTGAATGAGTATTTTTAAGCAAAGATTTGGAAAAATGTTACCCCAGACGTTACCCCAGTCATAAAGTGGTGGCAGGCGAATCCAGCTAAGTCATTGATTTAAATGGTGCCCCCACACGGACTCGAACCGCGGACCTACTGATTACAAATCAGTGAAATTATAATTTTTCTTCTTTCTATCAAGTTCCTATAGTGTTCAATAATATCTTATATACTATTGTTAAAAAACATTTATTTGTTATTTTACTTGATTTAGCTTCCAAAAAAAGCCAATATAGATCAGCTGGTTCCTACACTTTTGTGCCACCAAATTGCCACCAGAATGGATGAGTTAATTGAAAATCAAGCTGACTGATGCGACTATCCGAACGATCAAGCCCGACCCATCAGCTCGCATTGAAATCAGCGATGCCCAACGAACTGGTCTACGCTTTCGCATGTCCCCGAAGGGCAATGCGTCATGGCTTTACCAAAAGAAGATTAAAGGCGGCACTCGTCGGGGCTTCAAGCTCGGCAGCTATCCCGCAATGTCACTGGCTCAAGCCAGATCCGCAGCACTCGAAATACAGATAGAAGCAGAAAGCGGTGTGGACCGCGTGCAGACAGAGGAGGAAACAAAGGCAAGGCTAGCGGCTGATGGACTGAAGGCTCAATCTGTAAGTGATGTACTTGAGCTATATGTTGCTACCTATCTCCAACAAGAGTTGAAGGCAGGGCAGAGCCGTGAAGAGAGGACGCGCCAATTACGCACCTATCTGGCGCCCTACTCCTTCAAGTTCATCGGCTCTCTAACGCGCTCTGATTTACAAATAATTGTCAATGACAAGCAGGCTGAAGGTAGGATCGTTATGGCAAACCGTCTACGCGCTGCTTTCAGCGCCTTTACAGGTTGGGCATACAGACGAGGTCATATGCCTGAGGATGTAGGCGTGTCTGTTCAAAGGGCTGGCAAAGAGACCCCGAGAGAAAGGACGCCCTCTTTAGATGAGGTCAAGGAGATCTGGGCGCAGACATTCAAGATGGGTGAGTTATGGGGTCCGTTCTTTCGGATGTGCATCCTAACGGGTCAAAGGTCGCGCAAAGATATTCTTCAGATGCGTTGGTCATGGATAGATATGGAACGCTGCTGCTATGAAATCCCCAAGCCTAAGAATGGTAGGCCTCACATCGTGCACCTAAGCAACCCTGCGATGGCAGAGTTGCGCAGACTGAAAGAGCAACAGCTCGATGCCCCCTGCCCCTTTGTTTTCTCGACAACAGGCAGGACATCTGCAACCGGTGTAAGCAAGGCCAAGGTGCGTCTTGATGCATACATAACCTCAGGGCGCTTAGAGATTGCTAATTCTGAACTATTTGAGCCCTGGGTACTTCATGATCTGCGGCGCTCTCAAGCAACAGCTTTAGCAGAGGCGGGTTTCGATGAGAGTGTTGTTGACCGCATCCAGAACCACGTTGCGACGGGCAGTCGTGCCTCGGCAGTTGCGGCGGTTTACAACAAGGCCCAGAAATTACCAGAGCGTGCCACCGCACTGGATGCATGGGCGAGAATGATTACCAGAGATATAAACAACGTCGTCAACTTTCGGAAAGCTCAAGATTGAAAATCAGGGCTGATTTAACGAAGATTGCCCCACCCTTTCTGTCTACCCCTTACCGCTCGTTTTCTACAGCTCTCTCGACAATATAATGCATCCACACGACGCCAAAGCGGTAATGGATCCTTGCACCAGCGACAAATCCAATCACCCTTCGTCATGCGCTTAGCCAACCGCTCTACTCGCTTTTTTCGGTTACCTGCTTGCCCAGTACTTAAATACCGGTGGTACATAATATATCTACGGCCATAACCTAGCTCCAACCATATTGAGTTAGGGTCTGGGCCAGGCATGGTCTCTCCTCAACAATCAAAAACTGTGCACCCACAGACAGGCTATGAACTGTCACAGTTTCAATTATTTCATAATTTTAAGACTGCGTCGTCCCCACCTCGAGGCGCAGCGTTATTTACTGCAGTCAAGCTTTGAAACGCTGTTCGACACCCAAAAAAACCAGAACTGAAATCCCAATATTGAGTTAGTTAGACACTTCACTTTAAAACTTTAGCTCTCGCTTGATCCCATACCCCTTTTAATTAAGCTTTTGCCCGATGGGGTAGATGGGAGCACTGGGACTATAACTACCATAAAATTCCTTACATCTAGACAGTTACAGCTAATAAAATTTAGTACAATGTATTCAATGATTTATTTTTTTACTAAGTTTCAATTTTTTGCTACCCCATCTCCCCCACTCCCCCATAATGGGAGAGTATTAGATCGGATTAACATTCGTCACTCCCCCATCTCTCGGACATACTTAGCCTGGTCCCGCCTTTCACGATCTTTGTAAGTACCTCGTTTTTCAAAGCCCACAAGTTTCAGCACAGTCCGCATGCGGCGCTGTTCGGCCGGTGTCATCTTGTCAGGTGTCATAAGCAAAGCCCCATTCATTGCATCCCGCACTGTTGTCTCTTGAATTTTTTTTCATCCGCCCAGAGCAACACATCTTGGTTCCCAAACGTCACGCTCAAAGCGTTGGCTATTCTGGACCTCTGCAAAGTTTTGCATTGTAGGGTCAAGCCACCAGTCCATTCCCTGTTTGTAATGAAAAACCGCTTCAGCCCATAACTGGTCCCGAGCGACGCGTAATCCTTCAATATCAATCTTGCCAGTTTTAATTGGCCAAAAACGACGGTTGCCAGTTTCATCTTTAAGATAGTCGTCCCTGTTAGTTGTGCCCCAGAAAACACAACGCCTAGAGTATGTGACCTCTTCTCGACCATAGGCTGGCCTATAACGCTCTTCCTGACGTGATATGAAAGCTTTTTGCTGCTCAATATCAGCCTTACTCTGAAATGACATCTCAGCCAGTTCAATTGCCCATTTACCTTTCAGATAATCACTGGCGTCTTTATGCCCCATTGGAGGGAGAGCATCACCAAACCATTCATTGCCATGCAGAACTCTTATAGCAGTTGATTTTCCAGTACCTTGCTTACCCTCCAGGATAGGCACACTGTCAGCCTTGCAACCAGGAGAAAAAGCGCGCGCGACTGCCTGCACTAATGATTTAGTTGCAATGGCCTGCACATACTTTCGTTCACACTCTATCTTGGTCTCCACTCCAAGATAGTCTTCCATCCAGTTAGCGAGTAAAGCTTGATCATTATCCGGATCAAACGTCAGGCTTTCCAGATAGTGTCGCACTGGAGAAATTATTGCGTCTCGGCAAGCAAGATTAACCGCGCTAATCACAGGTTCCCTGCCGACAGTAGGAAAGCCGTTTTTATTTAGCCAAACTTGCGTTTGACTATAATCGTCATCTCGCAAATCTCTTGGATTATAGGCCCCACCAGTCTCTGGTTCGTATGGTGGATTTTTTGTTACACGTTTGCGATCTGCAAATTCATCAAAGGCAAAAACTCCCAACCAATCTGTTCGATGCCGTAGAACAGTGATAATATTGTAGGTGTTGGGATGAGGCTCGCCATTTTTCTTCAACGTAAGTGGTAACGTTTCTAAGCTGCTTCTAGATGCAGAAACCTGATCAAAGCCTTTCGCACGAGCTCCATCGATCATTTTCTGCACGTCAGATTGGGTTTGCTCTATTAAATATCCAGGCTGCGTATATTCGTCAGTTAGAGAATGAATTTGCCCGTCATTCCAGCCTTTTGACACGCACGAGGCTACCAACCTCAGAATATTATCGTGCCAGCCTAGGTTAATACTGAAATTAGTCCTTGGTTCATCGCAGCCTGAAGTTTTTAAGCCTCGAACTTGCTGGGCGACTTCGTTCAAGTTGGGTAAGAAACTTTCCAATTCTTCAATGGCTATTGGCATTAGGCACCCACCATTTGAAAAGTGGCTAGTTCGCTCACATACCCACGCTCTTTTTTTATAGGGCTTGGGTAAGTTATGGTCCCAGCGATCCGCATAATTCGGCTAGGATTCTGAATTACAGCATCTGTTTCATAGGCTGCGATCAGTCTTTTTTGAAGTTGTCGCCACCTCAAAAGATCAAAAAGAGGTTTTTGCAGCTGCCAGTAAAAATGTTGTCTGACAAACGGGATCTGCCCAGTCATAACACACATATCATATGGAAGGTTACTTTTGGCTACGCGTTCTGCGCCGCCAAGGTCGTCACAATCTACAAAAACGAAATGAGCACCGAGTATATCATTATCAGTGGCGGCGTTATTGGCCGCACTATCGACTTTAGAATTAACTGGGTTTACGCAAACATAGGCATTCATTCCTGCACTGTTTTGTTGGACAATGTGATCCACCGCACGATCACAACATTGCATTAGAAAACGACTAACTTGAGGCTGCCTGCCTTCAGCCAGAAATCTCACTTCCATAAGCCCCAGCTGATCAGCCTGCCTTTCCCATGGAGCCGCCAATTGGCGAAGAAACTGCTCTATTTGACCTTCATCTGGCACAAGGTCAGAAATTACGTTTGACACCGATGGTTGGCGTAGATTTTGCGCGTTAACCATAACTCAATTACCCACGATCCGTGCAGGATCATCGAGCCACGCTTCGATATCAGAGACTTTCCAACCAACGGCACGAGGCCCGAGTTTAAGCTGCGCTGGAAACAAGCCTTTGCTCATCAAAAGGTAAATTGTAGATCGGCTAAGGCCGACCATTTTTTCAACATCTTTGCGGCGTAAGATTTGCGGGGTCATCAAAATATATCCTATTTAGCTTCCGTAAAATTACTATACAAACTCAGAAGGGGTGCTGTCGTCCTCACTGGGCTATTAATTAAAATTTTATTATAAAGTAAATATTTTCAATAATTTAGGGGAATTTGTTAAGGTATTTCTAGAGAGGCGATGATCGAAAATGCCGAAAAAAAAACCATCCGCCTGATTTCAAGGGCAGCGTTGCGGTTGGTGCGTTCAAGAGGAAATTGACGCTGGCTGCACCGTCGAAGAAGTAACATTTGTATTTTGACAGATCCACTCATGAAAACGGGCGACGCTTGACAAAATGTCGTCAGGGTTTGGAAGTCTCCGCTGACGTTGACCGCTCACCAAAGCTAATGTTTCGCCCTCAAATTGAAATCACAACCTTTTCGAGGTGCCATTTGTCGGCAGGTACCGAGCGATTGCGACGGATCTTGGCCGCAATCTGCGTTCCAAACCGCTGGCACCACACCCAAATACTTTCATATGAGGCGATTACGCCCCGTTCGGTCAACAAATTCTCGAAATCACGCAGGCTCAGGGCAAACCGATGGAACGCCCAGACGGCATAGGAGATGATGGACTGAGCGAAACGGAAGCCCTTCAGGCGAGGCTGTGAACCTGGCCTGATCATAAGATATGGCTATGCGTGCAACCAGCGCGCGTCAATAACATGACAAAGCCAGAAAGGGTGCTATCCACGCAGGTGGCCGACATTGGCTCTGTTAAGGTGAGTTCTGAAAAACCGCGCCGCGCATCGTAGGGACAGATGCTCACGCCTCAATCTCGACAGGCAAAACACGATGGCGGCCGACCTGGACGGATGTTCCCCCAGATCCGGTCTAAACTGGGGATCTCTCAGCCATTTATGGATCGAATTGGCATTCATTGAATGCCGGCGCGCAACTTGCGCAACTGGACCTGTCTCGCTTTAGTGCCGCCCCACGTGCTCGTTTAAGCCACCTTACGTTTGAAGGCGACCAGGCTTTTCCGACCAAGTGCTGATTGTCGGCGTCGCGGGGTATAGAGCCCATTTGTGTATTCGAAGATCGCCACCTCAGCCTGCCGCCGCGTTTCCCATGACTGCCACCAGATCAGTTCAGCTTTGATGGTCTTGAAGAAGATCTCGACTGCTGCATTGTCGTAACAATTTCCCTTCCCAGACATCGACACCTTGAACCCATGTTGGCGCAGGATTTTCTGATAGTCATGCGAACAATATTGCGACCAACGATCTGTGTGATGGATACAGCCTTTAGGCGGAGATCTGAACGCGATAGCCATGTTCAGCGCCCTGATCCCAAGGTCGCGTTTCATTCGATTGCGAACTGCCCAACCGATAACGCGCCGGGAGTGCAGATCCAGGATCACGGCCAGATACAACCAGCCTGCGCGCGAAAGGCAGGATTAATCTGAAACACAATTCCCATTACTACAAACTGTGGCGGGCTGCACTGGTTCCGGCCAATCGGCCAAATACTGCGCCAGAGGTCAGGCCTGAACCTCCGGGATAGCCTCCCAGAAACACACCGCCCACCATCTCACCACATGCAAAAAGTCCTGGTATTGCGAGGCCCGCGCCATCGAGCACGGCCGCCCTCTGTGAAACCTTTACGCCACCGTAGGTAAAGGTTATGCCTCCCGTCACCGGATAGGCCCGAAACGGAGGAATATCGAGGCTTTGTGCCCAATTTGACTTCAAAAGCCCATTAGAGGTGGAGGATTTTCCATCTTTGATTGTGGGATCGAAGGCGGTCGAGCCCTCAACGCCATGGTTAAACTCCCTCAGAGTTGCTTCTGCTGCAGCCGCATCCAGCCCGTCGCATTTTTGCAAAAGCTCTGGCAGATTGTCGGCTTCCTCAAATTTGGCGTCAAAGAAACGATATTCATCATACATCAGCTCGAAAACCTTGCTGTCGAAAATCTGCCAAGCTCGTCGGCCCGGTTGCTGTAATACAGCACGGCCAAATTGCGCGTAAGTGTAGTTGCGGAAATCAATCCCCTCATCGACAAAACGGGCACCACTTTCATTGAGCATCACGCCGAGGAAATAACTAATTTTACGGTAGTTTTTCCGTTCCCCATGCGGAATGTTCAAATTACCATAATCTTTCATGAAATAATCCATCGGTGTTGCGTGACAGCCATCAAACCGACCATAAGGTTGCGCACCCTTTTCCCATGCTGCCGCTAGGCCATCCCCAGTATTATGCGGCGTGCCGCGCACTTTTGCTGCACCCCATTCGGCACCGATCAACTTTGCACGCATTGCTTTATTACTTTCAAAGCCACCGCAGGCGAGAATAACCGCTTTGGCCACTATCTGCTCGCCAGAGGCTAAGACGACCCCTGTGATGGCGTCTTCACACCGCAGGAGTGATTTAAATTCGCAACCACAGCGCAGTTCACCACCCAGATTTTTATAGGCCGCCAGTTCCATGTCAAAAAGACCAACTCCTTCATTTTCAGCTGCGAGGGTAAGCCCGCCCCAAAAGACGATTTGCTCATTTTTTTCGAAGCTTTGTCGCGCCCAAATTGGGTCATAGGTGACCCCGTGGCCCGCAAGCCAAACCATCGTGTCATAGCTCTGGGAGACAAGTATGTGTTGCTCTTCAGTGAGCGAAGCGCCATCGTTAAACCCCAATAAATCCGTTGCAAATTTCTCTTCTGTATAGCTGCCAAAATCAGTGCGCGAGAGACGTGGGTCGTCTGGCGCGGCCAGAAGAGGCAACAAATCAGCATTCGTGTTATAAGCAAAGCGCATGGCCCCGGCGGTATATTTCGTGTTGCCCCCAGCCATATCTCGGTCAGCCTTCTCAATCATCAACACTTTGGCACCGCCCTCGCATGCTGCAATCCCAGCGCAAAGGCCAGCATTGCCAGACCCAACGATAACAACATCCCAAGTTTTGCTCATAATTCACTCCTTGCACAATTGCATCCACATGTATACAATATTGTTATTTATAGATAAGAAGTCCAATGTCCACACCAACTCCAATCTACGAACAATTACTGACGGCCATCGAGAAGGGCAGTTTGCGCCCGGGAAATCGTTTATTGGAAACAGAACTGGCCGGCAGATTTGGCGTAAGCCGAACCCCCATCCGGGAAGCAATTAGGCGATTGGAGACAGACGGCCTTGTCGTTCATAAGCCACGGGTGGGCGCGATGGTGCGTGTGTTGAGCCAGCAGGAAATTGTTGAGCTTTATGAAATGCGCATCGTTCTGGAAGCGACTGCAGCACAAATGGCGTCCAAACACGCTTCAAAAGCCGAAATCCGCACGCTCACAACCTTGAATACGCAAATGTTGGCAGCATCGGAAGATCCCTTTGCGGTGGCTGCTTTCAATCGAAAGTTTCATACCTGCATCTTAAATGCCGCTCGAAATCGATTCCTCGCGCAGAGCTATAACTCTTTGTCCCATTCCTTGGTCCTTTTGGGAAAAACAACCTTGGAAACCTCGGCGCGGGTACAGGATGTGACTGCGCAACATGAAAAGATCATAGCGGCGGTGAAGTCCGGTCAAGCAGAGGCATCCGCTCAAGCCATGCGCGCGCATATGGAGGCCTCCTTGGAGCATCGTTTAAAAGCCTTGCAAGTTGATGGCTAGACACATCGCAACCCATTGCATCGGCTTGGCTGGCGCTGTAATTTTCCTTTGGCTCCATCTGCCGCTGCCCTGGTTGTTCGGCCCGCTCAGCGGCTGCTTAATTGCAGCTCTTTCGGGAGCGCGCCTCAGCACGGTGAAACTGCTGAGCGATAGCATGCGCACGATTTTGGGAGTCGCCGCAGGCTCTACAGTAACGATTGGTTTTGTCATGGCAATTCCGAGCTTGTGGGATACTTTGATCTTCATTCCTATGATGGTTGTAGCCATCGGTGTGCTTGGAGTATGGTATTTTCAAAAGCTCTGCGGCTATGATTTTCCAACGGCTTATTATGCCTCCATGCCTGGTGGCTTGCAGGATATGTTGGTGTTTGGCGAAGAGGCAGGGGGCAATATCCGCGCAATGTCTTTGATCCATGCCACCCGGGTCTTGGTCATCGTTGTACTGCTGCCAATCCTTTTAACCTCGCTCTGGCAGGTCGAGCTTGATCGCCCACCAGGCAGTCCTGCCCGGAGTTTTGAGATTGATCAATTGGCGACTCTCGGGGTTTGTGCCATCGCAGGCTGGAAAATTGCTGCCCATTTCGGTATGTTTGGTGCCACTATCCTCGGCCCGCTACTTCTGACGGCAGCGGCGAGTATAACTGGCATTCTGCAGACCCGCCCACCGGCCGAGGCGATCTGGGCAGCTCAGTATTTTATCGCACTCGGGATTGGAGTTAAATATGTGGGGATAACGGCTGAGGAAATTCGTAATGACGTTGCCGCCGGTCTGGGGTTCTGCGTCTTACTGCTGCTGCTCACGCTTGGGGTCGTAGGTTTCGTTGTGCAATTTGATCTTGCGCCTGCGGTCGAGGCGGTCCTCTCCCTTGCGCCGGGGGGGCAGGCGGAACTTGTCGTGATGGCTTTGATTGTGGGGGCAGATATGGGGTTTGTAGTGGCACACCACCTATTTCGAATTTTCATTATAATCCTCGGGGCTCCAATTCTAGCGCGGTTTATGCGCGCCAAACCCCTTCATTAATCATATGGATGGGTGCGCCAGCCTGAAACGCGACAACCTGGTCGAAAATATCTGAAAACTGCAGTTCAAATTCATCTTCAGTGACAAAGCCGATATGCGGCGTGCAGATGAGGTTGGGATGGGTGGCCAATGGATCATTGGGCCAAGTAATTGGCTCTTGATCAAATACATCTAACGCGGCGCATCCCGGCCGTCCGGCGTTGAGAGCCGCCAGCATGGCGCCCGGTTCAATAAGCCCGGCGCGGGATGTGTTTACAAATAGAGCATCGGGATGCATCGCCCCCAGATCCGCAGCGGTAATCAGACCGCGGGTCTCCGGCTTAAGTCGCACATGCAGGGACACCACATCCGCGCTGGAAAAAAATGCCTCACGGTTTTCGGCGAGCCTTTTACCATCCGCCTTAGCCCGCGCCCGGCCCTCTTCGGAGCCCCACCAAATCACCGGCATGCCGAAGGCATCCGCATAGCCGGCCACGGTTTTTGCGATACGTCCATACCCATAAAGGCCCAGACAGCGCCCGCGCAGGGTTTTGCCCACGCCCATTTGCCAATGTCCCGCTTGCATATGTGCCATCTGCTGTGGAATTTGCCGAATACTCGCCATGATGAGGGCCCAAGTATGCTCTGCGGCTGCATAAGAGGGGGCGCCGGCGTACATATTGGAACACAGCAGCACCGAATTACGGGTGCAGGCCTCTACATCCACATGCGGATAAACACTGCGTTGCGAAATCAATTTTAGATTGGGCAATTGATCCAGCAGTTCGCCCATGATCGCCGTACGTTCCCTAAATAAGACTATCGCGTCAAAAGGCCTGAGCCGTTGCGCCAACTTGCCATTATCAGGTTCATGATCGGTAAAGACGGTGACATCCAGACCAGCCAATTTTGCAAAACAGGGCAAACTGCGCAGCGTATCAAACCAATCATCCAGAATTGCGAGTTTCATCGCCTGGTCCTCCCATCCCAAACCTCCGACGGGATAAAGATCTGACCCTGTGCAATTTTCCGGCAGGTTCGGATCAAACCGGCTGATTTATGTTCAAACTCATCGCCGTTCAGCTGATAATCAACCAAGACATCCATCAAGCCCATGGGATGCTCAAGCGTGATTTTCGCCGGGCTGTGAGCGGGCCTTTTCACCAGCCCATCGGCCACAGTTCCCGGGGTCAAAACACAAGAGGCCAGACATTGGCTGCCGGTCACGGCCATAGTGGGATGGGTCTTCCAAGGCATGAAATAGCGGGTAGCAACACTTCCACCCTGACGCGCAGGTGCCAAGAGCCCAAATTTTGGCGTAACAGATTTGCGCACATCGCCCATGCCCATGGCGGCACCAGACTTGATGCGAATTGCTTCCATACGTTCAAAAAATGCTGTATTCGCATCCAGCTCATCGCGGGTTTCATATCCGGTCAAACCAAAACCTTCAGCTCGCGCGATCACCATTGGCATGGCCACATCCATGCAGGTCACGTTCATGCCGTCTATCTTATCGGTCACATTTCCAGTCGGTAGAAAGGTGCCTGTTGAGGATCCCGCGACCTTCATAAAGTTCAATTCAACCGGCGCGGCGGAGCCAGGAACGCCGTCGATCACAGCCTCTCCCGCATAACTGATAAGCCCATTCGGCGTTTGCACCTTAGCCAGAATTTCTGCGCCGGTGTTTACCGCTCGAATGCGTAGTGAGGTTTCACCCTTCGAGGCTGGATACAGACCCATTTCAATCGCCGCTGACGCCACACCAGAAAGGATATTGCCGCAGGTGGGCTTGAAATCAACCAAACCATCTTCAACGCTGACTTGCGCAAAAAAGTAATCGATATCAGCCCAAGGATCGGTTGATTTCGACAGCATCGCCACTTTGGTAGTGACCGCATTGCCCCCTCCGATGCCATCAATGTTAAGCGGATGACCAGAGCCAAGGGCAGAGACCAGAACCTTGGCCAATTGATCTGTATCTTGCGGCAAATCTGCTCGGTTGAAATAGGGGCCGCGCGAGGTGCCACCACGCATGAACAAATAGGGAATTGGTGTCTGGCTCATGGGGTTTTTTTCCTTATTTGGCTGGCCAAATGCAATGCAAAATCCTGCGTACCCAACGGGCCGCCCAGATCTTCAGTCCGGTTTTTTGGTTCAGAAAGGGCGAAATTTAGGCAGGCTGTCAACAGAGCTGCGGCTCGGTTGGCCCCAAGATGCAGTAAAAGCATCGCCGCAGATCGTATCAATGAGGTAGGATTGGCGCAGTTTTGCCCGGCAATGTCGGGAGCCGATCCATGCTGCGCTTGCGCTACCGCATGTTTAGCCCCGCGGTTTAACGAGCCGGCCAAGCCCAAGCCGCCTGAGATTTCCGAGGCGAGATCTGAAAGGATGTCACCAAACATATTGGTAGTGACAATCACATCAAAACGACCCGGGTCACGCACCAGCAGCGCGGCGGCGGAATCAACCAAAACCTCGTCATAGGTAATTTCAGGATATTGTGCGGCCAACTTTCGCACCTCGTCCAAAAAAAGCCCGTCTGTCAAGCGCATCACATTGACCTTATGGACAGCGGTAACATGTTTGGCGGGGCGCTGCATAGCTCCTTCGAAGGCCTCGCGGGCAATGCGCGCCGAGCCCGACGCGGTAATTTTGCGCATAGCCAGAGCAACGCCCTCGATCGCCATAAATTCTGATCCACCAGAGGCCATATTGCGATCAGCATAAAAGCCCTCAAGGTTCTCGCGGTAGATTACAAGATCGATGGATTTCAGAATAGGGCTTGGGACAGCATCTAGGGACACGGCGGGGCGAATATTTGCAAAAAGATCCAGTTCGCGTCGTAACACCCCGGAAGGATTCAGCCCTCCCTCGGCAACAGGTGGATAGGCGTTATGCGAGACCGGACCTAGGATGACGCCATCTGCCGCGCGGGCCGCTTCGATCACTGCATTGGGGATGGTACTGCCGTTCGATTTGAGCGCTGAAAATCCGATCTCCATATCCGACCAATTGATATGCAGCCCGCCCACGCCCGACAGCGCATCAAGCACTGTCTTTGTGGCACACATTATCTCTGGGCCGATACCGTCGCCTGGCAGGCACAAAAAATTAAGATCACGCCCTGTCATCTCTAACTCCAAAGGGTCATGTGAATGGCCAGGGCAAATCAAAATAGGATTGCAAAAGTCCGGGTGGGAAGTCTCTATTAAGCAGCCAGGCCATGAAGAGCATAAAAAGAAGCCCCAGAACAGAGTAGAGCCCGGTCATGGTCAAGCCCAATTGCGCGCGATAGCGCATGAAGCTGACTAAAAAGATCGCAAGGGCAATGATAAAACCCGTTAGAGCCGTCAAAACCAGCAGCAAGGCAAACCACGCCAATGTAGGCCAGAGCCGATAATTTTGCCCCTTATCCTCGCCGCTATTTTCGCGATCCGCAAACAGGCCGTGGTTCTCTGGCAGGAGCATCATTTGCACCAGTAAAACAAATGTGCCGAACAGAGAGACCGAGGCGACAAAGACTGGGAACACGCGATCGGTTGCGGCGAAATCCGGTATGCTGGAGGCATCCCAAAGCGCGTAGGAAATGAAACCAATGACACAGAGAAGGAATGCCAAAGGAGCGCGTTTGCCGCCCGAAGACACATCCCCTTCAGCCAAAATATTCTTTGCCTGACGCAGCCCGATGACAACCGAGAGCAGGGTAATAACAATCAGGACGACCACAATCGGAGAGAGAATATATTCCATCCCAGTTTCCCACCCCTGCCGAAAGCGAATACCCGCGATCTGATGGGCGTTGTTGGAATAGTTTTCGACGGGATTGGCCAAAACAAACCCAATCAAAAAGGCTGGCCGCGACCAGTCAAATCGACGCATCATGATACCCAAAAAGCCGATGGCAAAAAGCGCCACAAGATCCATCAGATTTTGACCGCTCTGAAAAGCAGCGAAAGAAATAATCATGAAGATAAAAGGTGCCAGCAGGGCAAAGCGAATATTCGTTAGCTTGGAAATGCCACCCGATAGAGCAATACACAGGATTGTGCCGACAACATTGGCCAGTGCCAGCAACCAAACGATGGAATAGGTGAAATCGAGGTGGTTTTCCAGCAGGCTTGGACCGACATCGATACCATTGCCCAGCAGAGCCAGAGCGCCAATGAAAACTGCCATTGACCCGGAACCGGGGATCCCGAAAAGCAGCGTTGGGACCAGTCCGCCACCCTCTTTGGCATTATTCGAGCTTTCTGGCCCAATCACGCCGCGCACATCTCCTTTGCCAAATTCGGATTTGTCTTTGCTGGTCTGGATTGTGTGCCCATAGGCGATCCAGTCCACCACTGAGCCGCCGAGCCCCGGAATAACACCGACGATCACTCCAATAATTGAGCAACGGGCCGAGAGCCATTTGTGTGCCCACCAATCTTTGACGCCTAAAATCCATCCGCCACCAAGAGATTGCCGATCAGATATGGCCTTATCTTGTCGCAGGAGAGCAATGATTTCAGGCACAGCAAAAATACCCAAGCCCACAATCACCAATTTGAGCCCATCGATCAGATAGGGGTAGTCGTAGCTGGACATGCGCAGTTCACCGTTGAAGGGACCTTCGCCAATAGAGCCTACTAAAAGGCCAAGACCGGCAGCCACAATGCCTTTGATCGCAATGCGTCCCGCCAAAATGCCAACCATGGAGAGGCCAAAGATCGAGACCATCAACAGCTCGGGAGATTTAAAAAGCAGCACCACAGGTCGCGCAACAAGTATGAATACAGTCAAAAAAGCCGCGCCGACCAAGCCGCCGAAAAGGGATGAGGCAAAGGCAGCTGCGAGCGCGCGAGCCCCCTGCCCGCGTTTGGCCATGGGAAAGCCATCAAGCACGGTGGCTTGTGAGGCTGAAGAACCCGGAATGCCCATGAGCACTGAGGCAAAAGTATCGGAGGTGGGCACCACGGCAATCATACCGATCATCAGTGCAAGCCCAAGTGTCGGATCCATGCCAAACATGAAAGGAAGCAGCAGTGAAAGCCCTGCAATACCGCCGAGGCCCGGGAAAACCCCGATCGTCAATCCCATACAAACACCCAAAACAAGGTATCCGATTACGATGGGTTGCAAGATTTGCGCCCAAGCCGACCCAAGGGCTGGAACTGCATCGAGAAAAATTTCCATGGGGCCCCGTCTGGCTGTTTATAAAAACGCCCCCCGACAGGAGGGGACGTTCCTTAAACAGTCAGATTACTTCAGTTCGACACCGAATTGATCTTTCAACCAGCCGACGACGAAACCTTTCGCTTGATCGTCCACTGTGATCGCAGTGCCCAATGCAGCCTTTGCATCGGCGCCTGTGTACATCGGGTATTTGCCCAAACGCTTGGCAGAGATCTCAGCAAAATCAGGGCGTGCTTTGATCTTTGCAAACGCATTGGCAAAGGTATCAATGATTTCTTGATCTGTGCCAGCGGGTAGAAAGGCGATTTTCTGTGATGGGAAACCTGCTGCGAAGAAGGCTTTCCATGCATCCCATTTAGGCCCAGATGTTTCACAGCCGTCGGTTGCCGCGCAGACCTCTTTGAATGTCGGCATGTCCGGGAATGTCGGATCGCGTACGATGTCGCCGTTTGCGTCCAAAGACCCCCATGTCATCATCGGAACAGCCTTGCCAGCTTCAACAAATGCAGCGGATCCCTTAAGGTAGCCAGAAGAGGTTTGATAGTCGATTGTGGCTTCGCCAGATTCGAACATTTTACGACCATCGCCGCGACCTTTGATGCCTAGAACATGTTCAACATTCATGCCCAACATTTCCCATGCCAAAGCTGGGATCAGGTCAAGGCGTGTTGCGCCTTGGTTGCCGTAGATGAAAGTTGTTTCTTGCAGATTGTTGGCTGTGCCATCAAATTTCGCACCATCTTCAGCGTTCAGATAAGCCACGCCGCCAGTGCCAGAAGCCATCACAGGGTTCCAGTCATGATACTCATAGCGCACCCGTGGGTCGCCAAGCAAATATGGAAATTGTGTAGACCCTGAAGAGCCAAACATAACCGTGCCATCACCATTTGTCTGTTCCTGGAACCAATTGGCACCTTTTGTAGAGCCTGCACCAGGCATAAATTTCACAACAACAGTGGGGTTGCCGGGCAGTGCTTCAGACAAAAGCGGGGCAAAGAAGTTCGCCCATTTGGCTGAACCACCTGTTTCAGAGAATGGGATTGTCCATTCAATGGTTTTGCCGGACATATCCACATCGGCTTGAGCAGACAGTGCAAAAGTCGATGTGACTGCCGTGGCCATAGCGGCACGACGGATTAAGTTTGATAGTTTCATAGTCCCTCCCAATAGCGCCTTCATTGACGCAAAATTCATTTCATAAGGTCAAGTTTATTCGCCCTTGATTCTTCGACTATGCTTGGTCAACCTTGCATGAAACTATCGTAGGATCGATTAATGCGCATTGCCATTGTTGAAGACAACCGTGCACTTGCCAATGGCATCGCCCATCATCTGCGCGATCAGGGCCATTCAGTCAACCTGCTATATGATGGACAAGCCGCTCTGGAGTTTTTGCAACAGGAAGGGTCCGATATCGTGGTGATGGATGTTAATCTGCCACGGCTTGACGGCTTCACTATTCTCAAGACACTACGGAAATCTGCCAATCCGGTCCCTGTTCTCCTTCTGACCGCCCGCAGTGAAATTCACGATCGTGTTACGGGCCTGGATGCAGGGGCGGATGATTACCTAGTCAAACCCTTCGATATGGAAGAGTTGGATGCCCGATTGCGTGCGCTAATCCGGCGCAAGCCACTGGTTGATAAAGAGACGGAGCGTTTTGGCGCCTTGTTATTTGATCGAACCGGTCGCAAACTTTTTGCTCAGGATGAGGAATTGCCCCTGCCACGCCGAGAATTGGCAGTTTTTGAATGCCTCTTTGAGCGGCAAAATCAGATCGTTTCAAAGGCTCAGATTGCCGATCATATTTATGGGGTTGGGGCGGATATCGAGGAAAGAGTGGTTGAGATCTATGTCTCGCGCCTGCGTAAAAAATTAGCCACATTCGGGGTGGTCATCAAAGTTGCGCGAGGCCTTGGTTATATGATGCGCAGCGACGAATGAGGCTTCTGTCTTCCTCCTTGAGGCTACGCCTGTTAATTTTGATCCTGCTGCCGCTGCTGATTGTGGCCTGTGCAGCAATTTATTGGCGCTTTGTAGAGGCGCGCAAAACTGCGGAAGATATATTTGACCGCCAGCTTGTCATGCTCTGTTTGGCGGTTTCCCGCGATGTCGCCTATTCGGGGGGGGATTCTCTTTCCGTGACCACTTTGAACCTCTTCGAAGACGCGGCGGGTGGATCCATTTTTTATCATGTCTATGGGCCAGATGGCAGTTTTGTGACCGGCTATTCCTCGCCCCCAGTACGTAAGGCCAAGGCGCATTTGGAACATAATATTCCACTGTTGTTCAATGCATACCATTTAGGCAAAGTGGTGCGGGCGGCGAGCCTGGCCGAGCCTGCAATCATCGGGGGCATTTCGGGTATCTCCGTAGTCACCGTCTGGCAAGAACTTGAGCCGCGGATGAATTTTGCGCGCAGCTTAGCGTTGAAAGCCGCCTCGATGGCGTCGTTATTGGTCTTAACAGTGGCAAGCTTAGTAATTTTTGGCATCCGTTTAGGATTGCGTCCATTAGGACAGCTAGAGGCAGCCATCCAAAAGCGTAGTCCTGTAGACATCCGACCTATTGAACGACAAGTTCCGGTTGAGGCCCGAGGTATTGTTAATCGGCTTAACGCCCTTTTTGCCCAGTTGACCGAAGCACAAGAGGCGCGCGATCGTTTGATCTCCAATGCAGCCCATCAGCTGCGCAATCCAGTGGCTGCAATTCATGCGATGGCACAAGCCACGCTTGCGGCTAAAACACTTTCTGATAGTAAGGATCGCGCTCTGCAATTGGTTGATGAAACCCGGCGTACCGTCCGTTTGACCAATCAAATGCTTTCGCTGGAGCGGTTGCGTGGGGGGCAACCCGCCCTGATGTTGGGAGATGTGAACGCGGCGGTTCAAGACGTCACGGCGCGGCTGGCACCCAAAGTGCTAGACAGTGACGTTGAATTTACCGTGAATCTGGCCAGCAGCATAATCAAGGCAGAGTTTGATCCAACTCTTCTCAATGAAGCGATCACAAATTTAATCGAGAATGCGCTACAGCATGGGGGAACGGCGCTCTCTGAAATCGTGATTACTGTCACGGGGGATAACCGCTTTGTGGCCATTATTGTGGAGAACAATGGCCAAAGGATGGAAGAAGGCGAAATTTACTCTTGTTTTGAGCGGTTTTCTCAAATTGGCGAGAACCCAGGCTCTGGCTTGGGCTTGGCGATGGTGCATGAGATTGCAAAAATCCATAATGGCGCCATCACAGTGGCCACGCGCCCTCATATGAAGTTTACATTTTCAATGCCTTTCTAACGCATACCTTTTATTGCCCTCACTTAGCGAATTGCCCCAAATTATGCTTTATTCATACCCTATAAAGCTGGTGGGTCTAAGGTGACTAAAAACAATACCCAATACCAACCGCCCTAATGATTGACCTTTACCCAATCTCTTTTGATGATTGAAGTTATTCGTTCTGGATCGTTGGCGAAGAAGTTCCGTCAGAACAGCAACATCCGCACTTTGACGACCACGATAAGTGTGGAGCTCGTCAAGAATTATAAACTCGAGGCCTGATGCATTAGCAATACTTGCGCATCAAGAGTGTCCTGTCTTGTAAGAAGTAATTCCGCCATCATGTAGTTGGTCAGCAAGATGTCCGGAGGGTTTGCCGCAATTCTTTGAGGTTCCTCTTGGCTCTCTGGCCCCGTATAGCGTTTAACAACTGGCTTTAGACCCTCTGGAAGATCAGCCTGACCAATGAACTTATTAATCTCCTTCATCTGACTGTTAGCTAAGGCATTCATTGGGTACACAATTATTGCACATGTCTTTCTTGGCTTACCTTCACGTAATGCTCGAATGATTACATCCACAACTGGAACAAAGAAGCACAATGACTTGCCAGAACCAGTACCGGTCGTGACAACAAAGCTTTTACCAGACTTTGCCTTTGCAATTGCCTAAGCCTGATGTCGAGGCAAGCGCAACGTGTCTTCTCCAAAACGGAAGATCTTCCGGTCCCTTCATCTAAGATTTCCGGGGTGACTAGTTCGTCTACTGAAGGCCCAGAAAGAAATCGCGGATTTAAAGAAAGTAACGGGTTAGGTCAAAACCGGCGATAGACTCCCCATCAATTTGGTCACGCAAATCTTTTGAACGAATAGTGCTAAATGAGCGCGTGAAATTTTCGTATTATTTGACTAACTTCGTATCAAATGAAAAAGCTTTCATGTTCAAACTCTCTATTTGGGCTACTCGTTCTGTAGGTTACAAGCAAACATCAAATTCACCAAAGTGCAATTTGGTATTAAGTCAATGGATTGATCGGATTAACGCAAAGTCGGTTTTCAATCCTGGAGATAGTTTCAAAATTTGCTCTGTTCGGTCCCGTGGCCAGAGAGGTGTGTTCTGTAAAACGAAGACAAAGGCCGGGTTACCCCCCCTTCGGAGACCCGCCTGATTTAGCAACACCATGTCGCACTGATAGGAATGGACATTCAGATCAAATCAATTGCCCAGGGCTCATAATCAACCACGTCCAATCTTACTAAATCCGTCGCTACACCTATTCATCGAATAATGCTAACATCAAATTAAAAATTCCACGATAGACTGCGGGTGCCGATCGCGACAACCATGCCTCCGCCGCCTTTACCCAACTAAGTATTTGTCTTTCTAAACGATTATTAGGGGAGGGAAATAAAATCATATACCATCTGTTTCAACATGCATATTTGCCATAAATTTGATGCCTAGCGCTGCGCTTTGTGCCACCACAGCGCCACCAGAAGCGCCCCACACCAACTCAAAAAGGCCAGAAAAACTACTAAGTCATTGATTTAAATGGTGCCCCCACACGGCCCCTAATATCAAGTAGTGAGAAATTAAGTATCTGTTATTAAGCGATTATTTAATGAGAGTTTTTGTATTTAGTACCATATTTGTGACAAACTTAGTACCATATAATCCGGGCTTTGATTTAGCTTCGATAAAAATAATGACGAATTGATTTACGGGTAGAATACCTATTATTGCAAAAGCCCCACCAAGGATTACACTCGGTGAGACTAAGACTTCCAGTTGGAGGAATGAAATGAAAGTAATATTGTGGCTCATTCTTATGTCTACGATTTTCTCGCAATCAGCTATCGCTAAACAACTAACCGTTTTTAAATGTGACTTTGATGGTCTCAAATTTTACATAACTGTTGAGGATAAAAGTCTATCCACACGTGTTGGTACAAGCATCGGTACAGGCAACTATGCACAAGCATATTTTGATAATCTTCATAAAATTTGGATTATTGTCGAGACCATAGCTGGTGGAACATTACCTTCGACACTTACTACAGTGAAACCAGATGGGGGTGCTGTTCACAGTAGACATACGATTTTCAATTCAAATAAAGTGATGCATTCCCAATCTACTGGAACGTGCATTAAACTTTAACCCTCAGAATATTCAGCCCAGAGCCTAACGAGTTTCTCGGCAAATGTTGGTCGGTATATTAACTTTTTTATTTCTGGGAATATCATCTGTTTGAAAGTTCCCGTCGACGGTAAGTTTGGAGTTACAATTTTTAGCCAAGATATATATTCGTAGGTGTTTAAATATAGAATAACTTTGACACCACCGTCTTACCGTCTTGTTCGGGCTAAATCAGGCGTTAGAGCCATAAGAATATAAGCCTTTAGATAAGACGGTGGTTGTTTAGGGCCGACTTGTAACCGACTAGGGGCCGACTTGTTTCAGTAGCTATAAACCCCGGTTAGGCTTGTGTAAGTCCTTCACCTGAAAGATTCTAATATCTAGGTCTGCGCCATTATCTAACGCCTCTAACGCTTTCTGATACGCTGGCCATTCATGTGCGAGGGAATTTCTGCTCCAAGGTGGTGG
>Ga0206130_10000955_pt1 | contig 44407 bp, 36 predicted proteins | sample Helgoland_Spring_9_FD_148637 | JGI IMG/M metagenome (GOLD analysis project Ga0206130, IMG submission 148637) | Pelagic subsurface seawater microbial communities from Kabeltonne, Helgoland, North Sea - Helgoland_Spring_Bloom_20160512_1 | ecosystem: Environmental > Aquatic > Marine > Epipelagic ...
AGTTGGTGGCCAAACCCGTCAGCGCTGTAAAACCACTCCAAGTAGCCAGTGCTATGGACAGTATATTTACGCGATTATAGCGATCGGCTAGCCAAGCAATCGGAATGGCAACAACGGTATAAAACAAGGCGAAAGCGAAACCAATAAGTAGCCCTAATTCGGTATTGGTCAAGGCTAAATCTTTCTGAATAAAAGGCGCCAAGATACCGACAATCTGACGATCGATAAAATTGAAACCATAAACCAAGGTCAATAGTGCAAGGGCAAAGCTGCGATAGCGCTTGCTAGGAAGAGTTTGATCAGTCATGAATTAAATTGCCCTTTTATATTAATTTTTTTGTCCCGCAGGGCAACCAGATCAGGTCACACCCCTCTTTAATGAAGCTACTAACAATAATTGCCTCTTAACTATAGTGTCGCAGGGTAAATTATTTTTCAACAACATAATTAAATGGCCGTACGGTCAAGTATCTCGCCGCAGCCCAGCATATCGTTCATTAAGCAGATTTCATCGTCTTCGCATTTTACGCTTCTTGACTTCTGCCGCGGTAAATAAGTAAATGCCGCTAATCCACAAAACAAATAAACCCACCCCAGCGGGCAGGAATACCCATAGCTTGACCCAATCGGCAAAAAAACTACCATCGTGAATTGACTCAATAACATCACTGCGACGCTGAGCGACAAATAAAACCTCGGCGGTGTGGGTATCCACTTGCACTTCCCAATTGGTTTTAGAGACAAACTTGATGATCCCTTTACCAGGTTTTAAATCGGCTCGTTGAAGTTCGTCCCACCGCGTAAACTCGGCAACCTCAACAGTTAAAGCGGCATCAAATAAATCTTGCATTGAGGCCATAGGAACAAGCTGTCTCTCAATACCCTTCTGACTAGGTGGTTGAATCCAATCGAATTCTTTTTTAACCATCAGTAGCACACCAGCACCAATCATGATGATCAACGGAAGTGCTATTGAGAAAGAGCCCCAGTAGTGGATCTTTCTCAATAAGATAGATGTTCGCATTTAGGCTTTCACCCCAATCATCAGATGACTAAACACCGCTTAATCCGTCTCCATCCGATCATCGGCGGAGGCTTCTATCCCCCCGCTGGGCACCCAAGGCGCACCAACATCTAACAGAGCCTTTTTAAAAGCTGGAAACTCTGTTTTAAATAAATTATCCAACTGCGGTTGCAGCTCTCCAAGCGCATCTTTCACATAAACCATCTGCTGCTTCTGAGTAGACGTCAATCCCCAAGTATTCACTCCAGCAAGTTCAATCACAGATAGACGACTTGAAACTGTGGCAGGCACGGCGCCAAATCTAATACTCGAACGCTTACCATTTATTATCTCATCCAGATTGGAAACCGCTCTTCGCAGTTCTTCATATTGCACTTCTAAGTCACTAGCAACGGCTGATGAGCGATCGAGCGCTATTCTGAAGGATTTTATCAGAGCTTTTAAATCGGCTATTTGGCTCGTTGCTGTAGACAGGCTACGTCTTAGCTCTGCCACCTCAATTATCATGCTTGATCGCTGTTGGGGTGACAGACCTCCCTCCTCAGTTTCTTCATGAAGTGGCTTAACGTTGAAACTGACCGCTTCAGTGAGCTCTCTCGTCTCTCCATTGGCAGTGCTAAAGAGGGTTGCAGTATAAGTGCCCGGAGATACCAACGGACCTACATCGTCTGCACTACCAGAACCCAACGCCCTGGATGAAGATAAACGTAAATCCCATGTCACTCGGTGCAGACCTTTACCAACCTTCGCATCCACTTTGCGCACTGGATTACCCAGGTCATCTTTAATAATTAGATAAACCATAGGTACTGATTCTCTCAATTCTGTCTCTACTACCTCCCATGAGGGGTACAACGGATAGTCACCTTCTTCTTCCGCCTTCTTTTCTCTCTCTTCACGCTGTTCAGTTAATGATTTCACACCATCACGCAAATAATAGGTAAAGGTGGCTCCAAACTCTGGATTCTCAGTGCGATATTCAAAATCACCCTCTGTGCTGGTATGGAATCTTTCGGGCAAATACCAGAGCGCATCTCTTGATGGAAATAGCAATGCTTCTTGCTTTAAGCTCTCTTTGTTAATGTTACGCAGCGGCGAGAAGTCATCTAGAATATAAATTCCACGGCCAAAACTGCCCGCGACAAGATCATTTTCTCGGCGTTGAATTTTTACATCGCGGAAAGAAATGGTCGGCACACCACCGGTTAACTCCGTCCACTCTTCACCGCCATCAACCGTAAAAAACAGCCCGAACTCAGTACCTAAAAACAATAAATTCTGATTTACATGGTCTTGAACAATGCGCCAAACCAAATGTTTATCCGGCAGGTTAGATGCAATAGATTTCCACGACTTTCCTCGATTAGTACTCTTTATTAAATAGGGTTTGTAATCCCCCTGTTTATGGTCATCCAAAGCAACATAAACTGTATCTTTATCAAACAAATCAGCGCGTATATCATTGATGTAAGCTGTATCGGGAATACCTTTTATCTTGCCAATCTCATATTTGGCCCAGTCTTTGCCGCCGTTTGAACTCACTTGTATCAGGCCATCGTCAGTGCCGACATACAAAAGATCGGGATCTAAAGGGGACTCCGCTATATTCGCAATGGTATTAAAATTAGACATTGCATAGAGATCAAAACCTGAGTTAACTGACCAGGTTCGATCCATCACCGGCATGTGCATGCGGTTTTGATCTTTGGTCAAATCACCCGAAATTGCACGCCAACTGTTACCTCGATCATCAGACCGCCACAATCGCTGGGATGCATGATATAAACGCTTTGGATCATGGCTTGACACCAATATGGGCGCGTCCCAGTTAAATCTTTCGGCGGGTTCGCCAGGCTTCGCTTGAGGCTGAATAAAAACAATTTCACCCGTTTTCCGATGATAACGCGCAAGATTACCCTGTTGCCATTGGCCGTATACTATGTCTGGATTTCCCGGTTCTGTCGCAGGCTGATGGCCATCCCCCCATAGGATCAAAAACCAATCATTGCTCTTTATTCCATGCGCTTTAGTTGTGCGCGATGGACCTCCTTGAGAGCTGTTGTCTTGAGTGCCGCCGTAGACATAGTAAAAAGGTTTGCTATCGTCAACGGCGATTTTATAGAACTGTGTGAGTGGCAAGTTACCTTGAAAACGCCACTTTTTCATATCGTCTCGAGTTTCGTAAACGCCACCGTCACTGCCGACCAACATAAAATTTTTATCTGTCGGATGAAATGCCATAGCATGATCATCAACATGTTTATTTTTGAGATTGAACGGTGTCCAGGTTTTACCACCATCATCACTGTACTTGCTGTAGTTACTGACCATGTAGATGCGATCAAACCGGTGAGGGTCGGCAAACAACTCTTGATAGTAGTGTGGTCCGGTTCCCCCTCCCACTTCATCGGACATCTTCTCCCAACTGGCACCTTGATTAGCTGAGCGGTAGACCCCGCCTTTCCGCTGATTCAGCTCAATGGCCGCATAGACCACGTCCGAATCAATTTTGGAAATAGCCAGGCCAATTTTACCCATATTCGCTTCTGGCAGACCATTAGTCAGTTTACGCCAGGTGTCGCCGCCGTCGTCAGAGGTGTGAATTGCGGAGCCGGGTCCGGTTCCCACATAGGCAGGTAACGTTCTCTGTCGTTGCCAGGTTGCCGCGTAGAGTTTGTCTGGATTGCTGGAATCCATAACCAAGGAAGTCACGCCAGTCCATTCATCAGTTTCAAGAACATTAATCCAGGTCTCACCAGCATCAATGGTTTTAAATAAGCCCCGCTCACCACCTTTTGACCAAAGTGGTCCCTGTGAAGAAACCCAAACAGTATTGGAATCCTGTGGATGAACAATGATGTCTGAAATATGCTCAGATTTAGTAAGACCTTTGTTTTCCCAAGTCTGACCACCATCTAGCGAGCGATAAACACCATCACCAAAAGAGATGTGTCTGCCGCCGTTATTTTCTCCCGTGCCCACCCAGATAATGTTGGAATTGCTCGGATCAATGGTGACATCACCGGTTGAGAAAACCGACTGTTTATCAAAAATGGGTGTCCACGTAATTCCGGCATTCATCGTCTTCCATACACCACCCGAACCCACTGCAAGATACCAAATTGAAGGATTTTTAGCGTCTACCTCAATATCAGCAATGCGACCAGACATGTAAGCTGGGCCAATGCTGCGCAGCTTCATAGCGGAGAACAACTCTTCCGTCATTACATCGGACTTATCTTTCTTTGCCGCGCTTAACGAGGTCGACATCAAGGCTGTTAAAACCATTAAAATAACAAAAAATCGCATGTGAAATTTCCTATGAACAGAACAAAAATAATGAGCGCATCGCAGACAACTACCCATTTCCAAACAGCAGCCCCAACTGCCTGACCAACTCACTGAAATAATTTTAGGCACACTAGCATATGCTATGCTTTTTTGCATAATCCTCTGTCTTGTAATCGGTCCAGCCATTAGCACAGAGAGCAATTAGGGCAGAAAAAACAATAGCTGCTAACTTTGCATTGAATATCACTAAATCTGTACACAAAAAAAGCCAACACTTCGACCCTTGGGCTCAAAGTTTGTGGTGATCAGTGATCAACTATTTTTTCTTGCGGCTATTCGGTAATTCCGTGAGCCAACAATGTAAAGGCATACTCCTCGGCATAATCTTTCAGTCGTCCATAACGTCCACTGTTAGCAAAGTGACCTGCGCCCATATTGATACGCATAACTAAAAGATTATTATCGGTCTTAGTACTGCGCATCTTAGCGGTCCACTTTGCTGGTTCCCAATAAGTTACCCTCGGATCATTTAATCCCCCGGAGACAAACATCGGTGGGTATTCCCGAGCCACGATGTTGTCGTAAGGCGAATAACTCCTCAATAACTGAAATGCATCCCGACTTTCAATGGGATTACCCCATTCCTTCCACTCAGGAGGAGTCAACGGCAAACTGGCATCGAGCATAGTATTGAGCACATCCACAAAGGGCACTCCCAAATTCACCGAGCGCCACAGTTCGGGCGCCTGAACAACAGCGGCACCCATAAGTTCTCCTCCAGCGCTGCGCCCTGAAATAGAGATATTTCCAACACTAGTGTATTTTTCAGCGGCGAGGAACCGGGCAGCATCGACGAAATCATTGAAGGTATTTTCTCGCTTTTCTAATTTTCCATCCAAGTACCACTGATAACCCATCATGGCACCGCCTCTGACATGGGCGATGGCATAGACAAAACCTCGATCGAGCAAACTGAGGCGCAGCGTAGAAAAAGAGGGCGATATAGTGGCGCCATAGGCACCATAGCCATAAAGTAACATGGGTGCACTGCCATCGAGATCAACATCTTTGCGATACACCAAAGATACGGGAATTAAGACGCCATCACGAGACGGTGCCATGAGTCGCTCAGTGATGTACAGCGACTTGTCGTAGCCACTAGGAATCTTCTGCACCTTGCGGGATTCAAGTTTTCGCTTATCCAGATGGTAATCAAAGATCGTCGACGGAGTGACCATGGAGGTATAACGCAGACGCACGAATGACTGATCGAACTGCGGGTTGTTACCAATATTCAAGGTCGCAATGGACTCAGGAAAGTCCACGGTATGCTGATCTCCGGAGTACATTCGAATGAGAATCGCATCCACGCCTGATGTACGCTGCTTAATAGCAATGAAATCATCGAACGCTTGAAGATCCATGAGATAAACATCATCTGAACCTTCCTCTATGGTTTGCCAGAGCTTATATTGTGGTTGTTGATCAGACACTTTGGCAAAACGAAAATTTTTGTGGGTGTCATTTGCCAATATGTAAAAGAATCCGTGGGCATGATCCACTGAGAGGGTAAATCCTACATCGCGGTCGACCATTTTAATCGGCTCAGCATAGAAATTATCCGCAGGTAACACATAGGTTTCCTGTACCTCACCTTGGCTACTCACCAACACCAAAAACCTCTCGTCACTGGTGAGGCCAAAACCTAGAAAATAGCCATCATCCTGCTCATAGTAAATAGTTTTATCCAGCGCCTGTGACTCCCCCAGACGGTGAACTACAAGTTCCTTCGCATGCCATCGGTCGGCCTCCAGACGCGCATAAACAAGGCTTTTGCCATCGCTACTGAACTCAATAGAACCTTGAACATCCTCCAGTTTGTCAGTCAAATAATCGCCGGTATTCAAGTCGATAATACGTAACTGATAACGTTCATCACCCTCAGTGTCAAAGGTATAAGCAAGCAAGGTGTTATCTGGACTGACGCGCCAATCGCCAATGACAAAATAGTCATAATCTGCCGCCAGTGCAGACTCGTCTAAGATAACCTGTTCTTCTCCTGTTTTTAGATACTTGCGACTGTAAGTTCTGTAGTCATCGCCAGGACGAAAATACCAGCGATACTGATAACCATTTTTGATGTAGGGCACCGATTCCTCACTTTCATCAGTTCGTCCCTTAAATTCCTCAAATACCCTATCGACAAGCGGCCTATTAGGCTCTATGAAAGCCGCGTAATAATCATTCTCCTCGGTGAGGTAATCTAAGACTGGCTGATCGTCAATCTCAGGGTATCCCTGATCCTTAAGCCAAAAATAATCATCCGATAAGGTCTGACCATGGTAGGCGACTTGGTGAGGATGCTTTGTAGCTTTAGGTGCTGGAATGGAAAGTTCCTGAAGACGTGAAAAATTAGCTGGATCTAATTCCACAACAACCTCCTTCTTGTCTACATTACACGCCACCAAAAGAGTCATTGATAGGATTATCAAGTACTTGCCTGACATAGGTTTCTCCATTTTGAATTAAAAAAATAACTTGAGGCACCCACTGTTATTTTTACTTGAAAATTTTCCCTAATAAGCCAATCAAAGAGGTGCTGTTAGGCACATAACACTCACAGATGAAGCGTCAGCGGTGTTGGAATAGCTTTTAGAGTAGTAACAAAAAATCAACACCCAAGAGAACAAACATACCGCGAACCATGAGCTTGGTCTTTTTATCAAGTTCAGCATAGGCATTTTTTAGTTGTTCGATTTCCTCTTTAGCCAGGTCACCACTCTGCTTAATCTGAATGGCGCTGTTGGCTACAAGAGCTGCGGAAACTCCGGCCGAAGCACTAGCGAACTTTTTAATGAAGTCCCTTCGTCCCTCTAATGTTGCAGTAGGCTGCATTTTTGTCTCCAAATAGCGGTTGCTGAAAACATTACTGACGCAAATCGTAACGCAAAAATAACGCCAGTACCATTATCTCACCTCAATTTCTATAACCTCTGAGATCACCGGTGGATCATGGGGAATATGTACCTGATTACCCAGAATCAACTGCAACCGATGCTTGCCTGGTGGCAACTTAAGGCTGGTGCTAGTCTGACCTTTACCAAAATGAAGAACCTGATCCGATGCTGGTAGTGGCGCATCGAGATCTGGAAGTTGGCCAAGGTTTATCAACAAATGATGATGCCCTGAATTTGGCGCTGCCACTCCTGCAGGCGCCACTTGCATACCCTTTAGCCCAAATACAACGGTGATCTGCTGATTTTCATCACGATCAATAATATCGCCATTTACAGGCTTGATGAAGTAGACAGCCGCGTCATCAGGTGCTGTCATATTTGGCATTTGCGCGTCTACAGAATACGCTGATAGGACAGCTAGTACCCAGACTAGAAGTTGAAATAATCGAAGCATATTTTTTTACTCAATCAATGGGCTATTAGGCTAACCCAAGCTGATGAAAAAAACTATCCCACTGAACCTCTATTATTTATAAAACAATAGCAAATTATTTGGCAGTGACGTCAACCCCAATCCCTTAAGTTGTTGTTATGTATTCTGTTGCATTAGCAAGTTTTCGGTTACCATGAAGACTCTTATAACAATACTAAGATTATCCTATGCTAATTCTTCACGGTTTTGCCATGTCCAATTATTACAACATGGTCAAACACGCACTGATGGTAAAGGACGTCGACTTTACCGAGAATAAAGTTTATCCGCAAACAGAAGATATTCTGGCGATCACTCCCACCGGAAAAGTACCGGCAATCACTACCGAAGAGGGATCAAACCTTTCTGAAACCTCAGTAATACTCGATTACTTGGAAGATTTACATCCGCAACCAGCACTCTACCCTTCGGCTGCGGACAAGCGGGCCGAAGTCAAGATGCTTATTAAAGTGACCGAGCTCTATCTTGAGTTGCCATCACGTCGGTTAATGAAAGATTACTTTGCAAGGCAAGAGCCCGAAGCAGTGATGGCCGATGAAGTAAAAACATCCTTTATTAAGGGCTGCGAGATCATTAACCAGATGACTGATATAGAACCCTATTTACTTGGTGATCAGCTGTCCATGGCTGATATTTTTATGTACTACGCGCTGGTAATACCATCCATGGTGGGACCTAGATTAATAGACGTTGATCCGATGACTGCGGTAAAAGGCTTATCAAACTGGCACAACCTCATGTCTGACTGCCCAATTTCAAAGAAAATTGAGACCGATAAAAGAGAAAATGCACCAGAATTCATGGCCAAGATTGGCGCTCGGTAAAATGACTATTTAATCAAATTTAAAAACACACAGGAGTTATAAGAATGAAAAATACGCTCACTCTGGTTCTTTTCCTGAGCTTGCTTAGTTCACCCATCATTGCTGCGGATTTCCAAAAAGTCACGCCTGAGGACGTCGGTATGTCCAGTGAAAGACTGGCCAGAATTATCCCCTATATGGAACACTTTGTGGAAAGTGGTGAGCTTGCGGGAGTGCAAACGCTGATCGCCCGAGATGGAAAGGTTGTGCATTTTGATCAGGTGGGAAAACTCAATCTGGAAACCGGAGAGCGTCTGCAAGAGGACTCTCTGTTTCGAATTTACTCCATGACCAAACCCATAGCGTCCACGGCAGCCATGATTCTCTATGAGGAGGGTTATTTTCAACTCAATGATCCAGTGGAAAAATACCTTCCAGAATTCAAAGGTGCCCAAGTACTAATAGATGGGCAATTAGTTGATACAAATCATCCGTTTACCATCCGTGAGTTGATGAGTCATACCGCGGGTCTCACCTACGGCATTTTCGGCAACACCCCGGTTGACCAAAAATATCAAGCTGCAATTTGGGAAAAAGGTCTCGGCTTTAAAGAGAGCATCAAGGACCTCGATGATCTGGTAGATGTAATGGGTACGCTGCCATTGCAATACCAACCCGGTGAACAGTGGGTTTACAGTCTCTCTGTAGATGTCTTGGGCGCCTTGATTGAGCGAGTGGCTGATCAACCATTGGATGAATTTTTGGCCGAGCGAATCTTCAAGCCTCTGGGTATGGTGGATACATTTTTTCAAGTACCCAGTGATAAATTGCGTCGATTCGGTACACTGCACATGCGTTCTCAAGATAACCAACTGATGGTGGTAGACAAACCGGAAACTAGCCCATATGCCAATAAAGTTACCCTGTTTTCAGCCGGTGGCGGCCTCGTGAGCACCAGCATGGATTATTTGCGCTATTCGCAAATGATGCTAAACGGTGGTGAGCTCAACGGGGTGAGAATTATTAGCCCCACCACGGTAGATCTCATGACGCGTAATCAGCTAGGTGTAGGCGTAAAAACCGGTTTTGGTGAACTACCAGGCATTGAAGGTACTCTGGGCTTTGGCTTGGGTTTTGGTGTCGCCACCGCCCCACAAAAAACCGGCTCTGGGTCAGTGGGAGAATACGCCTGGGGTGGTGCTGCAGGCACCGTTTTCTGGATCGATCCTAAAGAAAACTTGGTCGCTATCTTGATGGTTCAAATGATGCAAAACCCCATTGATCTTCGGGCAAAATTCAAAACATTGACCTATCAAGCGATCACCAAAATGAAATAGATGGCAAGCCAAGGCTGATGTTAAACGCCTGTCAGAGGTAGTTGCCACAGCATTTCTTGAATTTTCGACCATTGCCACAGGGACAGGGGTCGTTGCGTCCAATTTTTGGTTGATGGCGCACAAAGGGGTCAGACGGACCGCAACAATTGGCTTCTGAGCAACAGGATTGCTTCTCAGAGGCCAGGTCTGATTCAACGGTTTGATTATCATCCTCAGCCATCATCATGTCACCAACCTCACGGTGATTCAGGCATTTTTGACGAATGATGCTCAATAATCATCCAGCGGTCACCTTGTCGTCGATAAACAAAGGTATACCTTGCTTGCACTTCTGTCTGGTCGTCAAAGGAAAAGGTATAGACACCTGAATTTATCGCCAAGTGGTCAAAAAGACGGATATTGGATTGATCAATTTTACCGCTGGGACCTCTGGCGATAAAATCAACAAAGTAACTTTCAATCTCTTGGTGATTGTGGCGCACCTGGTTAGAGACGGTGGGCAACAGAATCGCATCAGGTGCATAAAGAGCCACAACGCTGTTGGGATCTCTGCGTTGAAGCGCCGAATTCCAATCGTCAAACAAAGACGCAATTACTGTTTCGCTCAAATCAATTGACCTCTGCTAAACTCTTGCTTATCCAGCTCTGGCGGTATCATCAGCCAAGGCGTTTTTTGACCGGCATTAGCGGAACTTTTGATCCACTACTACAGCGTCATGGGCGTGCAGACTCTCGCGGTGTTGTATCTTTAGCCAGTAATCAGTAACAGACTTCATACCCTCTAAACCCAACTTCACTCGCTTGGCAGCGTCCTCACAGAACATTAAGTTCTCGGCATTCAATCGAGCAAACTCTTGTTCATCGCTGCGCTTAACCGCGGTTTGAACGGGAGTGCCAATGAGTTGCTCAAGCTCAACCACCAATGACGGCAAATGAGGCCATTCATTCGTTCCCAAGGCCATTTTTATGTAGGCATAAGATCTCTGACTATGAGGTGTAGCAACCGAGCCAGCCTGAGACTGTATCCACTCCATTAATTCAACCTTTTCCACTGTTGAATCGGGAAATTGTTGATTAATTGCATTGGCGTAGAGCTGCCGAGCCAATGCTGCAGAGCAAGGGCAGGTGCTTGAGTAGGGAATGACAATTTCCATCTCGCAATTCAATTCAGTCCCATGCCGTTCAGCACGCAAAACCACAGGATAAGACTGAAAGCCGAATTCTCCACTCAACAATGCCGGTTTTTTTAACAAAAGATCAAAACTGAGTTCAATTTTCGCGTTTTTGCTAATACCTTCCTGAGATCTGACCATTTCCTCGAGTAATTCGTCAATACTGGATTGATTACACTCGCGCTCGGCGAGCTTGTTTAGCGCAAGGTGCAGCCGTGACATGTGAATGCCTTTTGCCTCGGGCTTTTCAAGACTGACAAACACATTGGCCTTCGCCGACAGTTGTTGCAATGCATCATCTTGCAATGTCATCGAAATGGGCACGGCAATCTGTTCCATACCCACCCATTGAAGCGTCGCGGGGCTTGCACTCACTACATCGGATGTCACATCAGGCATCGGTATTGATAACATAGTCGTTCCTAATTTATCTGTTAAAAGTTGTAAAAAATAATCCCGTTAATACTCTTCTTTGGCATGCAAAGCATCTCAGAAAGGCACACTCATACTCACCAAGGGCGGCAAATATACGGATATATTGGGCATTAGTGGACACACTCCTCTGAGCCGCTCTGACGGCACAGTCGGAAATTCATCAGATGGCCAACGGTAACAAATCCGGCGCCCAAAATTGTCAATATTTTTTCACCGTTTTCTCCAAAAAACACGTCGCCTGCTACGATGGCAGAAACGAGCAAGACTAAGCCAATAACACCAAAAATCATAACATGGTAACGGTTGTGTTGCTTGCAACCCAGCGTCAGCGCAAACACACTGACAGGTAATACCACCACTATCATCCAGAAATGAAAAGCCTCATTTTGCAGATGATAGGCCACTACACTCGGCAGTAAAACCAAAATTGAAGGTACTGCCAAACACTGCATTACACAAAGAATGGACAGGCCTATAGCCAGATTGTCTGTTATCGCTTGTTCTTTTCTCATGTTTTCAACCCAGTCTTTTCAACTGCTTGTGTTTTTTAAGTTAACCACAAGCCCTACACGTTATCACACCGCTCTGTTTCTCTCGACCAATAGTCAAATCAATATTGGCCATAAACAAAGCTTAAACGATTCTATAGATCTGTCCAGACATCTAGACATCCTGCTTCGCTCAATACTGACGGGCATGGAATTTCACCCGATCATTATACAGTATAACATTTGCGGTTAATTCTTGTTTTATACCACTTGGGAAAAACAACCTAGCCAACAAATCAATCAGTGAAATCCAAAGACAACAACAGCCTACACTCATCCCCTATTAAAGATGGTGAGCGATGAACCAGCCCAAAACCCTTATTATTTGGCCACGATTCACCTTTAAGCAATGCGATATCACCACACTGTAGCGAGCTTATATCACTGTCATACCGATAGAGGCCAGATTCAGCGTCTGCGAGCCCAAGACTTCCCCTACCTAACTTGGAGCGGTCTACCAACTCATGGGATAACCATTGGGTTGCGCTACCCTGATAGGTACAGACTAACCGACAGGCGACACCATCAACATGGAATTTTGGACACATTGCTCTATCTAGTACAGTTAGACGTAATCCTACGTGTTCCAGATCAAACAGACAACAATACATTGCTACAAGTTCAGCCATATCTTCAGCCAGCGGCTGATACTCTGAGGCACCCAACACATTGGAAATATCGCACAATGCAGACTCGGGAGAGACAGCCAACAAACGATTAAACTGAGGGTTAGTAAGCGTAAACTGACCAATGGATGTCTTGAGGCTGTCGGATAGCGTCCTCTGCAAAGCGACAATATCTATGCCCTCCTGATAGATCTCGGTGAGTACAGTGGTGTCAGAACCCCGGGCAAAACGCCGTGTTTTAGCACCAGAATTTGATGCCAATTGTGTCGCTGCCCTAGTCATTGAGGTCATACGTCTCTCTCCCAGTCGGGAAATGGATCCTCAAGGGTTTGCCAGTAAGCTTTACCAGCCAGCAGTTCCTGCTCATCTAACAGACATTGATCCAGCTCCTGAGTAATGCCTTGTTGATCTAGGTTTTGGCCGATAAAGACGAGCTCTTGACGCATATCACCAAAGGGTTCCACCCACTTCTCGGCTATGGACTGGAGATATTCTTCGTCATCTGGCCAGTTGTCCTTCGGAATCGATTTCCAAAACATTCCAGCAAAGCCATACCTGGCAATACCGCCAGCTTGACTCCATTGACCTGCAAACTCCGGTCGAGTTGCTAGCCAAAAATAACCTTTTGACCGAATCAACTTGCCATACTTTTCTGTATTGTGCAGAAACTGATGGAACTTTGCCGGACTAAAGGGACGGCGAGCGCGGTAGGTAAAGCTGGCAATACCATATTCTTCGGTTTCCGGCACATGCTCACCTCGCATCTCTTTTAGCCAACCTGGCGATTGCTGTGCGCGGTCAAAATCAAACAGGCCAGTACTCAGTACTGCGTCAACACTGACTCGACCATGATGAATGGGGATAATTCGCGCATCAGTATTGAGCGTTTGTAAAATTGCAGAAAGGCGGCTGATGTCCTTCTGATCGGCTAAATCCGTTTTGCTTATCAAGATGACATCGGCAAACTCCACCTGATCGAGCAATAAATCGGACACACTCCGCTCATCCTCCTCGCCCAGGGACTGGTCTGTATCTTGTAAATACTTAGCCTCATCAAAATCTTTCAAAAAGTTTACGGCATCAACAACAGTCACCATGGTGTCCAACTGAGCCACATCAGACAACGAAATGCCATCTTCATCAGCGAATGTAAAGGTTTCAGCAACAGGTAGTGGCTCAGAGATCCCAGTAGATTCAATTACCAGATAGTCAAAACGGCCCTCGTTGGCCAATTTTGTCACCTCTTCCAACAAGTCTTCTCGCAAGGTACAACATATACAGCCATTACTCATTTCCACCAGCTTTTCTTCACTGCGATTAAGTGAAACATCATTCTGAACGATGGTCGCATCGATGTTGATTTCGCTCATATCATTGACGATCACCGCTACTTTTTTCCCTTCGCGGTTGTTTAAAATATGACTTAAAACTGTGGTTTTTCCTGCGCCGAGAAAACCGGAGAGAACCGTGACCGGCAACTTTTTTAGTTGAGACATAATGTCGCTCTTTGGTTAAATTAGTAGTTAGAAGTATACGGAAGGGGGTATGAAAATGATACGATGTAACATATCTTTACACGAAAAACATTGAGGGCCTCGACAGACATTTTTACTCGCTTAGGGCGACTCTTGCGCCACTGCTCCAGAGCCCTGCCGACGGGGATCCGAGGCGCCAAATGTACCATTATTGGGAGCGCGTTGAATACTCTGAGTTGAACCCATGATGCGCGGTTCTTTCCTTAAAGTATGCCCCATCACTTTCAAAAGCTGAAGTGTATCAACAGATAATCCCGGCTCAAAGGCCACACGGTCAGGTAACCACTGATGGTGTATTCTCGGCGCGGCAGACGCCTCTGCAATACCCATCTCAAACGTCAAAACATTGAGGATGATTTGCATCACAATAGTAATAATCGTGCTGCCGCCGGGACTGCCAGTCGCTAACAATGGCGCACCGTCAGCATCAAACACAATGGCCGGCGTCATAGACGAGAGAGGTCGCTTTCCAGGCTCAATGGCATTGGCAACACCACCAATCAGACCATAACCATTAGGCGACCCAGGTTTTGCAGAAAAATCATCCATTTCATTATTTAACAAAAACCCTGCGCCATCCACTGCGATACCATTTCCATAAGAGAAATTTAAGGTAGTTGTGGTACTCACCACGTTACCCCACTGGTCCCAAGTAGAATAATGTGTCGTTTCAACGGATTCTTTTTCCGCTAACTGCTTGCCTCGCTCAAGTGAATAGGGATCAATATCAAGACCCGGCATTACCTGAGCTGACTGGCTGGCCCTAGTCAAATCGATGGTCTTGCGCAATGATGCTGCATATGTCTTATCAACTATCTGTTTAATAGGCACAACAAAGAAATCCGGATCGCCTAAATAAGCGCTGCGATCAGCGTAAGCCCGACGCATCACTTCCACTAGCCGATGAATATAAGCAGCACTGTTGTGTCCCAATGTTTGGAGATCCCATCCCTCTAATATATTTAACATCTGCACCAAATGAACGCCACCACTAGAAGGTGGCGGCATGGCACAGACCTTGTTTTGATGATATTGGCCACAAACCGGTTCGCGACTGACCACTTTGTAGTTGTTCAGATCCTCATACGTTATCAATCCACCGGAGCGCTGCATTTCTGCAACAATGAACTCAGCTGTTTTTCCTTGATAAAAACCGGCACGACCTTCACTGGCTATGCGCTTAAGCGTTTCTGCTAAATCAGTTTGACGTAAGACCTCACCGTGTTGGTAAGCACTTCCGTCTGGCTTGTAAAAATATTTTTTTGATGCCTGATGTTTTGCCATTCGTGACAATCTTGAGGCGAGGGAAGACGAGAGGTCAACTGTCACCTCAAATCCTTCCGCTGCCAGCTTAATCGCCGGTGCAATGACATCGGCAAAATCTAACCGACCATAGGTATCGTGAGCGTGAAGTAGCCCCGCAACAGAGCCAGGTACACCGGACGATTCAATACCAAACCATGCCTTTTGATTATCTACTTCACCAGCTTCATTTAAGAACATATCTCTGCCCGCAGCGGCTGGAGCCATCTCGCGATAATCCAATGCAATGGTTTTACCCTCGTCGGCGAGATGAATCATCATAAAACCACCACCACCGAGGTTACCCGCTCTCGGAAGGGTGACTGCAAGGGCAAACCCTGTGGCAACGGCAGCATCAACTGCATTACCACCACGATTCAGGATATCGGCGCCCACTTGACTGGCGAGCATTTCTTGAGAAACAACCATGCCTCTCTCACCATAGACCGGATGAAATCTTGCACTTGGATCAATAATTGCCGCTTCCTTTGCATGGGAAAAGCAGGCCAATAAAAAAAAGTTGGCTAACAAGCAAACCTTTGTTTTTGTCACCACCGTGGATAGAATCCGAGGTAATTTATACATTGTGTGTCTCCTGCCAGCCTGCGGTAAAGTCTTAACAATCCAGTCTACCAAGTCACAATCAATCAACATAGTGTTTTCCATCCGTCAAACTAAGTCACTCCACTAATAAGTGAGAACAGCGTCCAACTTTATACTGTCACCACATTTATGTAGAACCAGGCATTGGAGCTAATTGAGACTTGAAACGAAATTTTAAAATTATAGCGAATACTTACTTACGACAAGAGCCCCAATAATTATAACCGGCAAATTTCGGTGTACTGGGAAGGTACATCTCATCCATAGTTTCGATGCTCAGTCCTGCAGATCGAATCAGCTTAGGGATATCTCGATTAAGATGGCAGCCACCGGCAATTCTTCCCCACAGAGGATCAATTCGACCCTGCCATTTAGCCACAGACTCATCTGGCGCCAAACCATGCTCACAAAACAATATCTTACCTTCAGGCTTAAGTACACGGCGCATTTCTTTGGCCGCGCGTACTGCATCTGGAATAGTGCAGAGTGTGTAGGTCACCAGTACTGTATCCACATGATCATCTGGCAAGTCAATTGACTCCGCGCTGGCAAGAATAAACTCTACACTCAAGCCTAATTCAGCCGCAGTTTTTTCGGCCATAGCGTTGAGTTCAGGAGAGGGATCGAGTCCAATGATTCTAGTGACTTTATCACCTCTGTAGTAAGGTAAATTAAGACCAGAACCGATACCAATTTCCAGAACCACGCCCTCCGCATGGGGGACAATTTTCTCCCGTTGATAACGAACTGGTTTACTACCACAGGCACAATTTAAAACGCTGGGCAAAATGTATTTATCATAGAATCCCATACTCACCCCTCTCAGTAAAAGTCGCTTACACTAGATCAATGGCATAATCGCGCAAAATTGACAAAGGTACAACCGTAAGTGCTTCTTGATTTGTGCGTTTGATATAGACAGGCGGAGCAACTCTAGCTTGGTGAGCCTCAAGCCAGCGCGACGCACACAGGCACCAAGTCTGGTCTGCAACAAGTCCAGGGAACTCAAACTCCGGTCTTGGCGTGATAAGGTCATTGCCTTGAGACAACGAAAACTCAAGAAAACTGTCTGTGATTTGAGCACAGATTGTGTGAGATCCAGCATCGTAGCGAGAAGTATTGCAATAGCCATCACGGAAGTAACCGGTGACAGGATGACAGCCACACTCTTCGAGTGGCTCGCCCAAAACATTAATTTGTGCTTTCATACATTATCGAGCCGCCGCCGTTTGCGCGGGACAGTAACGCGCTAAAAATTCTTCATGGGAAGGGAGCTGCTTCACTACTTGGTCAACAGATAATTTCAAACTACGTAAAAAACTTCCTAACTCGCGTTCACTCATCATGTTAACGATAGGATGATATTGCTCAGGTGTGAGACCTTGGCCCAACATAACTTGAGTCCAACTATTTTCCGCGAAAACATCACCCTCTCCATGAAACACTCGCCCGGACTGCTTAAATAAATCTAATCGATGAGACAGTGTCTCCGGAATATCCATGGTTCTACAGTGACGCCAAAAAGCCGTGTCATCTCGCTCGGTCACATGGTAGTGCATAATAATAAAGTCGCGGATAAAGTAGTACTCATCGCTCATCTGCCGGTTGAACTCATCTCGATCCGCATCTGTAATCCCCTGTAATGGGAACATTTGCATGAGTCGAATAATACCTCGCTGGATCAGATGAATGCTGGTGGACTCTAAAGGCTCCAAAAAGCCTGCCGCTAAACCCAGAGATACGCAGTTCTTATTCCACTGCTGTCGCCGTTGACCGGTGCGGAATTTGATCACTCTCGGCGTGGTTAGGACCTCACCTTCAACATTGTCTAGTAACGTCGAAATGGCTGCATCCTCAGTCAAATAGTCACTACTGTAGACCATGCCATTACCAACTCTTGATTGCAGCGGAATACGCCATTGCCAACCAAAATCTCGAGCGATGGATCTGGTGTAGGGAATCGGCGGTGCCACTGACGCCGTCTGCACCGCTACTGCACGGTCGCAGGGCAACCAATTCGACCAGTCCTGATACTCAGTCTGTAGTGTTTTACCAATAAGCAAGGCGGCGAAACCCGAACAATCTACGAAAAGATCACCAGATACTGACACACCAGACTCCAGAACAACATCAGACAAATCTCCGGACTCATGCTGATTCACCGTTACAATCTTACCTTCAACACGCTGAACACCACTGTTCTCGGCCATTCTTCGTAAAAACTTGGCGTAGGCGCTGGCATCGAGATGATAGGCATAATTCAGTGGATTTTGCTTTAACAAACCAAACTTATTGGCTTTAGCGGCCATAAGCTCTGGCGAATAGTGACTGTACTCTTCGCTAATTCCAAGAGCTTTTCCCTTGAGCCAAAAATGCTGAAATCCTGCCGCCCAGCAAGATTTTCCCGTATAGCCGAATGCATGAATATAGTCTTCGCCAAGCTGTTTCCAGTTTTCAAAGGAAATTCCCAATTTGATGGTTCCCTGAACCTCCGCGAGAAATTTCGCCTCGTCAATTTTGAGTAACTGATGTAATGCAAAGAAGGTTGGTATGGTTGCTTCACCTACCCCAACAGTGCCAATTTCATCGGACTCGATCAAGGTGACATCAAGATCTCGACCAATGAGTTTCGCCAAAGATACAGCGCACATCCACCCGGCGGTACCTCCACCGACGACAACGACCCGCTTAACCTTCTGAACTGTCAAAATAAACCCTCCACCAAAATCGACGACTATCTTAATTTGTCAACAATCACACCGCGTATCTTTCGAGCTATATCTTCATCCATAGGATTCAAAGCCCCTCGTGCGGCTTCGGGTATGTGCTCAAAATGCTCTTGCTTAGGATCGAAAACATAGTGATCAAATAAATTCTTCCATACAGCCCTTTGCTCATCAGGCAAATCACGCAACCCCATCATGGCATGTTGCAGGACACTCAGAGGGGGGCCCATATAGGAAGGCGTATTACGCCACCAATAGTTGACCAATATATTGACTGAATCAAGTGCTTCAACATGATGCCACCACATACTAGGGACTAAGATTGCATCACCGGGCTCTAGATCAGCCACTTGAGCATGTCGCAATGCATCCTTAAATTGAGGAAACACAGCATAGTCAGGCTGGGCGAAATCCACCATACTAATCGGTTGACCTGCCGGAGTGAAATCAACTGGGCCCACATAAAGATTCTCTAACTGCTCAGGTGGAAACAGAGTGAAGCGACGATGACCAGCGACGGAACAAGCTATGTTGGTAGGAAAATCATAATGGGCTGCCACGCGACTTTGATTTCCAATCCAAAGGGAGGCCAAAGGTGCCTGCGCATGCAAATTAATATCATTTTCAGCCCTGAAGCCTGGCAACCAATTATCGATATTTGTTGAACCGACGTATATCATCGGCGGCAACTCTTCAGACTGAAACTGTTCGAGCTTATCAAACACCTCATCCAAGAGTAGTCGGCGGTAGTCAATATTGAAAGATTCGCAATCCTCCGAATAAAAAATCCGACCATTAATACCCGGGGCACCGAGCATTGCTGTGAGGGCCTTACCACCATCAAATTGACGAAGATAGTCAATGGCATGGCGAGAAGATTTAGCTGCTTGTTTGACCATTGGCCAATGAGCCACTAAGCCCTTTAGCACCAACGGCTCAGTTGCACAAAGGAGATCTTGGGACAAATGATTAGGATCAACGTCAATGATCTGCTTCACTTTTGTGTCGACTTCGATCATCAATGACTACCTTAAATAAAACCAAACAAATCTCATGATGACTCCGCAACAGCGCTCTTTTTTTCCACCAGAGGGCGAAGGCGAGCGTGAGAAGCCACAGCCATAAAGATAGCCTGAAGAAACCCTTGTTTGTTCAGAGCTTCCAAGGTGTTTCCATCCAACTCATATAATTTTGGCTCTTTTATGGTGTAAAACCCTGTCAATTGATTTTTCGATCCATCTTTGAGTGTCACCTCCAGGGTAAAGGCTTCAAGAAGATCATTATCCACCAAGGCTTGAACAAACTCTTTGTTATGTTCATGTCCGGCGTGTATGGACTCCAGCAAACCGATGATATCAGTGAGGTAATTAGACGGCGTGCCGTCCGCTAAAAACAACGACTCACCATCACTCGTGTTGACCCGTGGATTATCCATATCTACAGAGACCACTGGCCTTCTACCATCAGGTTGTTGATCATCAGCTTGGAAACCAATCAGAAATGGGTGCCTGCGCACAGACATAGGAATGTATGTGGCATCCCATCCGTCATCAGTCAGAAACAAATTTTCGTTTTGTTCTAGGCCAAACAGCGCAGTGGGGTAGAAACTCCCTGATTCCGTATCTTTACAGAAAAATATTGGGTAGCATGATTGAATGTCACGAAATTCAATGGGGAACGTCATCGCGTGCATCACATTATCACCATAGCGCTTTTCACGAGCAGTAATCACACGCAAGTCACTGTGTAGGTCTTTGTTAAGTACTTTATAATCAGTCATAGAGCCCGAATTCCAAATATCCCCGTTTGTATCGCCATTTTATATACTTTGCAGACCATGGATATGAATTTTATCAATCAACTCCCTATTTGAAGGCATGGTCGAAACAAGTTGTTGTGTTTGCTTGGCATTTTCCGAAAATAAGGCCTCCGCATGTCGACTAAATTCAGTATCGCTTTTTCGATAGGTGGTGTGTGCCTGAGTGACAAATCCCATACCGTAGAGCACGTACTGATAACTTGCTGAGGGGAACATTTCGTCCACATGGGTGGTATCGCGATGCCAAGGGCTCTGCCAACGCCAAAGTTCAAGCAGATCAGTCAATCCACTGGGAATCGTGTTGGTATCGACGTTGTCTCTCCAGTAATCACTGTCCGATCTCTGGCTGAGCACATAATGAAGCTTGAGGAACTCAATAATCTTGCTCCATCGGTAGAGAAATTTGTCATTAAATCGTTTTGCAACGGCGTCCATCACTTTTCTGTTGGTAGGAAATTGTTCAGCAATCATCGCTGCGGACAACTCCACCAGTACAAGGGCTGAGGCCTCCAGTGGCTCTATGAAACCTGCTGACATACCAATGGCGACACAGTTTTTATGCCAAAACTTTGCTCGGTGGCCAGGATTAAAACTAACTTTTCTAAAGGATGTTGATTTTGCTATCTCTTCACCGGCGGTTGCCGCTATATAGGAGTGCAGCGAATCAGCTACCTGGTCGTCGGTCGCATGGGCGCTGGAGTAAACATGTCCAACGCCGCGCCTGCTAGGCAAACCGATATCCCACACCCAACCATGGGGCTGAGCACAAGAAATGGTGCTAGAAGCAATGGGGTCTGACCCATGACGATAAGCCACCTGCGACGCCAAAGCACTATCATTAAATAAAAACTGTTTTTTTGAGCAGAACGGGATATCAAAATGCCCACCTAACAGTAATGCTCGGGTACCACTGCAGTCTATAAAAAGATCGCCGTGGACATCACCCTGAGCATCGGTGACCAATGAGGCGATGTCACCATTATCTTTCGAACTCACAGCGACCACGTTCGCCATCAAATGGGTCACACCCAACTTTTTTGTACAGTGTTCGGTTAATAACTGTGCAAACTTGGCGGCATTAAGGTGGTAACCGTAATTAACATTAAAAGCATATTCTGGCGTCGATATTTGTTTAGGTGCCAAATTTTCGAACATTAATCGATTCTGCGCCGATACCGCCTCGGCAAAGGAAACCTTATCTCTAAAAGGTTGCCATTGCATAGCCAAATTGGTTTCAGCATAACCTCTGGGCACCGTGAACGGATGAGTGTAAGAGTCGTCGAATCCATTTTTCCAATTTTGAAATAATGTCCCCTGTTTAAAGCTAGCATCACAAGCAGTGATGAACTCAGTCTCAGAAATACCAATCTTTTTCAATGTGGAACGCATCGACGGCCAAGTGCCCTCACCCACACCTATGGTGCTTATGTCAGGAGACTCGATGAGAATAATTTCCATTGAGGGCAATGAACGCTTACCGCTGGGGGCACAATGCTCGGCAGCCAACAGCCCTGCTGTCAGCCAACCAGCAGTGCCTCCGCCAACTATAACGATACGATTAAAAGATTGATTTGACATCATAGTTTCACTACAAATCAGATACCTTGCAAATGACCTCAACTTCATTAATAGGACAACTACCCACCGACATCAAAGCGTAGTATTAATCTTATATACCGACCTACTATCATACGATAGAAACAAAGAAGCCGCTCAATGTTAAGCGGCTTCACTGCAAGCTATCAGGTAATTTTTCTTAAAATAGCTTATATCTTATCGCCAGATCATAGCGAGCTCCGCCCTGAACTGCTTGCAGCACTTGATCTTCTGACAGACCGTACACATGCGTGGTTTCTTCAGTGATATTCAAACCAGAGGCATAGATAGTTAGGTTTTCGTTAAGTTCATAAGTCACACCTAAGTCGAGTTGACCATAAGCCTTAACATGGGTTGGGTTTGTTGTCGTACCCTGGCCCTGTCCGACACCAGCGAGGAAGTCGTCTCTCCAATTATATGCCAGCCTTACTGATAAACCGTCTTTATCATAAAAGCCCACCAGATTAGCAGAGTCACTTAGACCATTAAGTACGAACTGGCCCTCGAGCGAATTCATATAGTCATAACCCACATCTGCACTAGCAAAAGTAGCATTGGCAATAAAACCATAACCGCTTTCACCAAAATTGTGTTGCAAATTGATTTCTACGCCGTCGACACTGGCTCTCTTCTGATTGACTGGCTCAGTCACCTGCCACAAAACACTCGGATCACCTGGAGCACCATAGATAGTATCGCCATCGACGTACTCACTATCCTGATAGTTATCCAAAATGAATTGACCAATCTGAGTGTACTGACTTGGGTCGATACCACTCTCAGTCACCGCTTGATCCCAGAGCGCGCCGCCGATGATATTGGGGATGTACCCCAAATCACGAAGGCTGATACCAGAGCCAATAAACTTGTCTACGTCCTTGTCAAAATAGCCGATGGAGAAATAGCTACTGTCGCCGTAGTACCACTCAGCGGAGAAATCTATGTTAGTAGACTCAATGGGTTCCAAGTTAGGGTTGCCAGATACCGCAGCTGGCGGTACACCAGGGTAGAATTGCGAGCTGCTCGCTACAAGTCCACCTTTGATATCACCATAACTTGGTCGTGTCACTGTTTTGCTGAAGGATGCTCGCAAAATAACATCATCAACTACCTCAATATCGAAATCTATCACTGGCAAAAGGAAATCATAATTACCCTTGGAACCATAAACTGCAAAGCCTCCATCAGCGGCCGTTACATAAAGCTCATTACCTGCTTTAGACCAGCTACTTCCAGTGTATTCAGAGCTCACTGCTTCGGAATAAACATCAGTCTCCTCATAACGAAGACCGACATGCAAGTTAACGGGCCTATCCGAAAGTTCTGTGCTCAGATTGTAACTAATATACGCTGCCGTGGATTCTTCCAACGTGTAAATATTGTTAAACCCATTGACATTACTACCTGACCACTCGGTGGATGCACAATAACCAGTTCCACAGTCACCTGTAGCTTCGTATTCATCGCCACTGGCAACATAAGCCGCCTCACCAGCAGCAATTAAATCTGCCAGTGATGCTGTAAAGAATTCGGTTTGCAGATCGGGATGGTCACTGCCTGATAATTCATCAAATTGACCATCGATGCTAGAGCGTAAAACAATATCCGCTAAATCACCGGGGTTGGTGATACCACCCCAATTGTTCAACTGCACAAAGTTTGATACTGATCGGTTACCCACCTCAGAGATTTGAACGCCAAAGTCAATGCTGGCCTCGTCTGAAAAATCCCAGGTGCCACTGATCTTCGTTTGCTCCAAGTCCATCTTCGCAGCATCATTACTGAAAGTACTACCAGTAATAATCATGTCATTCTTGTACATGGGACGATTTTCTTCACCCCCGGAATTCAGATTCAGCACCATAACCGGCATTTCGCTACCGGTTATGATGGTCTGGCCGACTTTGTTGAATGACGCCATAGTAATTAACGCACTAGTTCCATAAGGCCCATTGGCACCTGTCTCTGCAGATGAGTCATGCCAATCTAAACTCAAGTTCAGCTCGTCATTGACTTGCCAGTCAAAATTCAGACCCAACGATTTATTCGTGTTTCGGCGTCCATCTTCACCGGTACCCATTGCAAAATCGGCATCATCAACCACTTCGCTGTAGAAAACTGGGCTAGAAATCGGGCCCGCGGACCACTCACTGGACTGGGAAACAGCCGCAGTATTTGAGAACCACGCGGACATATCGCTGTAGGAACGCTCGAGATCAAATTCAGACTGAATATAATCCACAGTCATTGTCACTGAATCCGATGGTGCCATCTGCAATACGACTTGGTTGTTTGTTCTCTCAGTTCTATACTCGGCGATGTTGTACGCCATCGACTGAGGAAGAGAATAATTAGAGTCAGCTGTGATTGGCCGGTTTACTTGATTCTCATCAGTCGCAAGTTTGGCATCCTTCGAACCATTGGGCATGATGTCGTCGCCCGGTCGAGTGTACCATCCGCCTACGCTGGCTCCATTGACGCCGTTATTGCGCTCTTGTCGACTGGCAATAATTGCAATACCAATGGTGTCATCAGCAAAGGTATCCATATATATTCCGGAGAATTCCGGCGTGTATTCATCACCGACTCGGGTCGAAGTATCGTTTACTGCCTTGATACCAAAACTCATGGTGGCATCCGCCTCCAGTGGTTTTGGTGTGGAAATGTTTATAGTGGAACCCACGCCCCCTGATGGAACATCTGCCCGTCCTGTTTTGTAAACCTGAACACCAGCCACACCCTCTGAGGCAAGATCACCGAAATCGAAAGACCGGCTTTCGCCATAGTGCGTGGGCATTTGACGGCCATTAACGGTTACCAAATTATACTCCGGCCCGAAACCTCGAACCGTAACCTGACTTCCCTCACCACGCTGCCGAGAGATTGATACACCAGTGATTCGCTGAAGAGACTCAGCCAAGTTAGCATCGGGGAACTTACCGATGTCTTCGGCAGAGATTGCATCAACAACACCGGTAGAATCTCTCTTGATATCCATTGATTGCTTGAGACTGGCGCGGATACCGCCTTGTACAATTATTTCCTCTATGACAGCACCGCCATCCTGAGCAAGTGCAGGTGCAGAAACACCCACCAATGCCAAAGCGACGCTAGATGAAAGCAAACTTTTTCTGAATACCATTTTATGACCCCTGAGATTTATGTTCAAACCGCTTATTATGTTTAGGGCTTTCTGCGGCCTTAGGAGCTTTAGCTCGACTATGCCGTTAATTTGACCCGATTGTAAGAGTAAAACACTAGGCTCCGGCAAACCCCCGGTTTGAGATTAAAGGCACTAAATATGAGATAAAGCGGTGTATTTTTCTTCGAAGTGTAAAAATAGACTGGATTGCCAAATGACCGTCAGTGAAATTGGCCATAATAAGCATGTTGTAACGAGTTTTTTACCTTTTCACGGAGAAAAGGCCCGACGATGAGAAATCTTCTTTGCTGTTTGTTGTGTGCAACCCAAAACCAAGGCACGGCCAAGACTCGACAAAAAGAAAACGCTTAACTTCTCAATGAAAGGAAATCAGCTGTAATGTGCACAAAATGAGCCGTTCGTTGCAGTAACTCAGCTTGCAATCACTTGGTCACTAACAACCAATGGTTACTGGGTTAAGGGTGAATTTTTCCAATAAAACAGCAAACGTTGGCGATTTATAGCTTAAAAAACACTCTGAACTATTTTTATTAGCACAACCCTTGATTATTTCTCACTTATAATTGGGAGCTGAGAACTCCGAGTAAAAACTATGAAAAAATCACTATTCAACGGCAACAAAAACGACTCGGACCCACTGGAAACACAAGAGTGGGTTGACGCCATGAACTCCCTCACGGCAGTTCAGGGAGCGGAAAGGGCCCAATTCATTATGGCTCAGCTCGAAGAGGTTATCCGCAACAAAAGCTTTACAGCCAGTGGTAGACCCTTTTCGGCTTATCGCAACTCTATCCCAGTCGAACAGCAGGGCACATATCCCGGTGATCTTGAGCTGGAGCAACGAATTACATCAATTAACCGATGGAACGCACTCGCGATGGTGATGCGGGCTAACAAAGCCTACGGCGGTTTGGGCGGACATATTGCCAGTTATGCCTCAGCGGCAGAGATATTCGAAACTGGGTTTAATCATTTCTTTCGTGCTGACACAGAGTCCAACAATGGTGATCTAGTTTACTTTCAACCGCACTCAGCGCCAGGAATCTACGCGCGCGCCTTTTTGGAAGGTCGCTTGTCAGAGTTACAGCTGGCTAACTATCGTCAAGAGGTCAATGGTCATGGGCTCTGCTCCTACCCTCACCCTTGGTTAATGCCAGATTTTTGGCAGTTCCCTACCGGCTCAATGGGCATAGGGCCGATCAACGCGATCTATCAGGCACGTTACATGCGCTATCTTCAGCATCGTGGTCTAAATGAAACAGAAGATCGTCATGTTTGGGGGGTGTTTGGAGATGGTGAAATGGACGAACCTGAATCCATTGCCGGCTTAACCCTAGCCGCTCGCGAAGGCTTAGATAATGTGACCTTTATCATAAACTGCAACCTACAGCGTCTCGACGGACCGGTGCGCGGCAACGGCCAAATAATACAAGAGCTGGAGAGCCTATTCATCGGCGCTGGCTGGAACGTGTTAAAAGTGCTCTGGGGTTCGGAATGGGATGCCCTATTCGCGCGAGATTCCGAGCAAGTTCTACTGCGGCGATTTGCCGAAACTGTAGATGGTGAGTACCAAGATCTGGGTTCGAAAGACGGCGACTACAACCGTAGTAAGTTTTTTGATGCAGATCCAGCCTCGGCAGCACTGGTTGCCCATATGACAGATACTGAAATTAATAAATTGACTCGTGGTGGTCACGATCTTCGCAAACTTCATGCAGCATTTACCGCAGCACGGAAATTTAAAGGCAAACCCACAGTTATTTTAGCGAAAACAAAAAAAGGCTTTGGCATGGGTGGCGCAGGAGAAAGCCGCATGACGTCACACCAAGCGAAGAGTCTGGATTTGGATGCGCTCTGCGCTTTTCGCGATCGCTTTAAGTTACCTCTGAGTGACCAAGATTTAGAGAATTTAAACTTTTATCATCCGGGGGAAAATAGCGCTGAACTGCTCTACTTGCAGCAAAAACGTCAAGATCTCGGCGGGCCGGTGCCAAAAAGAAGATCGTCCTCAACTGCTTTCTCGCGAGAACAGCACAAGGCGATTACCATTCCAGCACTTAACACTTATGCAAAATTTGCTCTGCAAGCTGATGAAAAATCTATGTCCACCACCATGGCAGCGGTTCGCATGCTCAGCGGTCTACTTAAAGATAAAAATCTAGGAGCAAGAGTAGTTCCTATCGTAGCCGATGAGGCCAGAACATTTGGTATGGATAACTTGTTCCGACAAGTTGGCATTTACTCACCAATGGGACAAACATATCGACCAGAAGACGCCGACTCCATGCTCTACTATAAAGAAGCAGTAAACGGTCAACTCCTAGAAGAAGGCATCAATGAAGCGGGAGCTCTGTCCTCTTGGGCTGCAGCAGCTACGTCCTACTCCGTGCATAACCAACCCATGCTACCGTTCTATATTTACTACTCCATGTTTGGTTTTCAGCGTGTCGGCGACTTAATCTGGGCAGCCGCAGATCAACGAGCAAGAGGTTTTTTACTGGGTGCCACTGCAGGAAGAACCACTCTGTCGGGAGAGGGTTTACAGCATCAAGATGGCAGTAGCCAACTGATCGCATCCACGGTACCCAATTGTCGCGCGTATGATCCAGCCTACGCCTATGAAGTCGCCGTTATCATGCACCATGGTATGGAACAAATGATGGAACATCAGGTGGATGAATTTTATTATATTACGCTGATGAATGAGAATAGCGCACAGCCAAGCGTGCCAGAAAATGTCTCTGATAGCATCATTAAAGGTCTCTACAGAATCAACTGTCGTGGTCAAGCTAATAGCCCACTGAGTGTTCGTCTGGTGGGGTCTGGCACTATTTTAAAGGAGGTCATCGCAGCCGCTGATATCCTGTATCAACACTATGGGATCAGCAGCGAAATTTTTAGCGCAACGAGTTTCTCAGAACTAGCTCGCGAAGCTCGCGCGCTGCAGCGACGGGATCGCTTGATGCTAGATTCAACCGAGGAGAGTCACATACAAAAATGTTTACCGGGCGACAATCCAATTATTGCAGCCACAGACTATGTTGTTGCCTTACCTCAATTAATCGCGCCCTACGTATCAGCGCGCTTCGTAGCCTTGGGAACTGATGGGTTTGGTCGCAGTGATCAACGGGCGGTACTGCGAGACTTTTTTGAAGTGGACAGCAAACACATTGTCATCACAGCAATCGAATCTCTAGTCAAGGCAGAACGAGTAGATGGGAGTGTATTGCAAAAAGCACTGAAGGATCTTGCGGTTACAGCACCAGATTTACCTCCCTGGTTACGTTAATAACCCGGAAGCCTGATTATACTCTTGCTCGGTACCCTAGTTTTCCCCGTGGTCAAAATTTGCCACAGACAGCTATACCTGACAACTAATCTTTTTTATACTTCGCGCGCGTAATAACTGCGCGTTCTGACAACCCGGAACTCCCTGTAAGGAAAATATGGCAAAATTAATTAGTGAGACTGTTACCAGCGTTCATCACTGGAACGATACTCTATTCAGCTTCAAAACCACTCGAGATGCAGGTTTTAGGTTTAAAAATGGACACTTCGTGATGATTGGCCTTGAGCACGAGGGCAGACCGTTGATGCGAGCTTATTCAATAGCTAGCGCAAACTACGAAGACGAGCTAGAGTTTCTAAGCATTAAAGTACAGAATGGGCCCCTAACGTCAAAGCTCCAGCACCTAAAACCTGGTGATGAGATTCTCATTGGCAAAAAGCCAACTGGCACACTGATTACTGACCAGATGTTGCCCGGAAAGCATCTTTATCTGATTGGTACTGGAACCGGGTTAGCACCCTTTATGAGTATCATCAAAGACCCGGAGGTATACGAGCAGTTTGACAAGATTATTCTTGCCCATGGTGTTCGTTACATCTCAGAATTAGCCTACAAAGACTATATTGAAAATGAATTACCAGAACACGAGTACTTCGGTGATTTTGTCCAAGAGAAACTCGTCTATTATCCACTAGTCACCAGAGAACCCTTTAAAAATACCGGTCGAATCACTGATGTAATGACCTGTGGGAAACTTTTCCTGGACTTAAATTTACCAGTGCCCAACGTCCAAAACGATCGATTCATGCTCTGTGGTAGTCCCAGCATGCTGAAAGACATGTGTAAAATTCTGGACGATAGAGGCTTTTCTGAAGCGCGAAATGGCCACATGGGCGAGTATGTGATTGAACGCGCTTTTGTCGAGAAATAGTCGTCTTTCTATAACTAAAAAAGGCCGTACAACGGCCTTTTTTCGTCACAGCAATGCCACTTAAGAAGCGACATTAAACACTCCGCGCATGCTGTAAGAATGTCCTGGAAAAGAACAGAAGAAGGTATACGCTTCACCACTAACGAGACTCTCAGTGGAGAAAGTCAGACTAGTCTTCTCTCCTCCTCCAATCACCGCCGAGTAGGCCAGAACCCGATCATCACCAACCGGCACATAGCTCGCTGCAAGACCAGCACTCATACCCGCTGTTGCCAGAGCCTGAACGTCGGCAGTTTTAGCTAGGACCCAGTTGTGCCCCATGATCTTTGCTGGCAGCTTGCCATTGTGAATAAGATTCACAGTAACTGACTCACAACTCTTCTCCGCGGTCATATCGGTGGAACTAAACTTCAAATAGTCACCAACTTCTACATCAAACGAACAGGCCGCCTGCGTTGCGTGAACAAAACTGAAAACACTTACAGCTACCAAAAGGTTTAAAAAAAATTTCATAAAAACTCCACAAATTGTCTAAGCGAAAATACTCCAGAGGTGTACGCAGCCCGCTAGATCATAGATCGCCACCCACTCCGAGTAATGAGATCCCTCGCGATCCTTTTACTCAAGACCTGCGGTGAGCAAAGCTAAAGGGAAGCTTCAACCTACAAATAACCTTGCCCACAATGGAACGATACGAATGAGGACGTTCACAACAAGACGACGCCAGCCGCGGGTTATCACCAACAAGCGTCACGCTGTCAGATCCTAATCGTTCTATTCTCTTGACAATTAATCCAACGTCATCGGTATTGACCACCACGATATCATCCACAGATGGAGCCTGTACCCGTCGAGTTAGCAAAACGTCACCCGCTGAGTATGTGGGCTGCATACTGTTACCAGAAACTCGAAATAATCTAAGCACTCGCCAACACAGGCTGAATCACCGCCATCGCTGGGGGATAAGGTGCTATTACTGAGGTGGTTTCCACCCCTTTAGTCGCCCAGAAAATTTCAGCAAATCGATTGACGCTGGCCAATAAGTTTTCGCCATTTTCACGCTCTATACCCTGCTTACATTTTGATGCCTGCTGCATAATAGTGTGCACCAACTCATGGACTTCAGGATAAGCCTCAATTTGTGGTGCTTTGAAGTAATCGCCCCAAATGGTGGCCACATCATGTTTTACGGCAGCCGCGTGAGTTTCTTTCTGCTCAGTGAGTCGAACCAATTGCGCTGAATCAGCTGCGGAGGTTACAGTGTCTCCCAACTCATGAATCAAGTCTAACAGCCGGATCACACTCAACACTGCAATTTGCGCAGTCGCTGGATCATAAATCTTACAAGGTATATCACAATGTGCTTGTACGTCGGTTATTGCAAACATGTAAATTTTCCTGTCTAGTCAATTAGTTTTTCATTAGCCTGTGTTTTACTGTTCAACGACTTCTGCTGAACTCTGCTCGCACGGCGTGACTTCACTACCATCATGGCGAGGCCCGAGAGCGCGACCATCAGCGCAAGTGCTTGCGCGAGAACACCATGATCATGCCAAATACCGTTGTGATCTCCTGTATGCGCAACAACCGCGCTAGACACTACCAGTAATACTATTGTCGAAAAAAATTTCATTATATTTTTGTCCCTTTAATAAAAGTCTTGGTTTTTAAGCCTTCCCGTCAAGCCGACCCACCACTCAGCAGAGCTGTCAGATCACTTACCAACACGGATCTGATAAAATCATAGTGTGAAATCGACACAAAGACAATGACACGGCCATTAATTCTCGGTATTAATGAAACAACGGTCGCTGTCTACTATATCGCTACTGAAATCGAGTTTGCCAGCAGTATTACCAGTGTCATGCTAACACTGGCACGATGAAGCCAACGAAACCGCTTGTCATTACCCTCATCTCTTGCCTTGTTGGTACTTGGAATGAGTAAGTAGCAACTGATGGCTAGGAGTGAACTTAGAGCGCCTACCGCCATATGCACAGTGTCGCCCCCACATGCCGACAACACACCAATAATCACTCCAACTAACGCCAGAAAAATAAAAAATTTCGGAAACACCAAACGCAAAAAAGGACTTGCTTGCTCTGCAGAGAGGCCTTTGAACACTGTGGGTGCAATGACAGCGGTCTGAAACAAAATTATGCCAATTGAAATACCGTTACACAATATTATCGCGCTGCCGAGCATGATTCAGATATCCTTAGTGATAGTTTGCTTTTCAAGCATAAGTTTAGTGTGACTTGATCAAGATCCCAGACCATAAATAAAGCGAATAAACCGGCTGTGCGACGCTTATTTTTGCCTACGGCATGGCCCACCTAATACGCATTGGTGTTTGTACGGGTCAAACAAGCGTTTTGGCCTGCAATTTTTTAAACTTTGATTTAACAGGTTTGCAATTTAGGCTTTCTGGCGCGAGCTGAGGAGTCGAATTCGATTAAATTCTATTGCCATCTGATGTTAAGAATTTTCTTATCCCGATCAACCTTAAGTGGCTGATTAAGACGCGTTAACCTTGGATTTTCTGAAAAAAACATTGCGCCTCGGCACTCTCAATATATGCATGAAGCGAGGAGCCAGCAGAACAACCGTGGTGCATGCAAAGACGGCAAGCGCCATTTGAGCGTTTAGACTTTCAGCAGACGTGAAATAAATTCGTCAGTGATAATAAAAAACCAACGACACTTGTCCAAACTGAAAGATCATTCATGCGAACCACAACTCCAACTAGTTATATTGCCAACAAAAGAGTTAATTGAGACCACCCTGAGATGAGATAGTTCCCACCCAAGTGCACTTAGGTTAGTCGCGAAATGTTAAATCTACGTGACACTTAATGACTTTAATCCTGCCTAAAATTTTCCTCAATATTCGCCGCCATCCAAACAAATGCAGCATAAGCAGCCACGTTTTGTGCAATGTTTTCAGGACGAATTTTGTCTAGGGTGTCATCTGGTGTGTGATGCAAATCGAAGTAATCCCACCCGTTTTGCTTGAGTGTCACCACTGGCATGCCCAATGCCCTGAGAGGTCCCATATCCGGACCTCCAGTGGCATTATTATCGCCCATGGCTATGCCGAGAGGCTCGAGAACCTTTTGCATCTCACGACCAATGGACAATTTACTCTCGTCGAAATTGGTCTCAAAGCGCCAAATTTTTCCCGCGCCAAAATCTGACTCTGCGCCGACTATATGTTTTGGAATCTGGTCTTTATAGCGCTCCGCATAGGCTCTTGCTCCAACTAATCCCACTTCTTCAGCACCAAACATAACTACTCTGATAGTGCGTTTTGGTGTCTTACCCATGTCCATAATCATTTTCGCTGCACCCACCGTGATGCCAATACCAGCACCATCATCCACAGCACCTGTCCCCAAGTCCCAACTATCCAAATGGCCACCGATAATAACAACCTCATCAGTCATGCCTGGGATCTCTCCGATCACATTACCCGACTGTCGCTCACCGGGAGATGTAACATCTAACATCAATTTAACTTCAACCTCTCCATGAGTTAGAGCACGGTTTAGCTGATCCGCGTCGGGTGGTGACAAGGCCGCAATAGGCACCTTTGCTACTGACTCTTCATACCGCATTTGCCCAGTGTGGGGAAACCTATGATGGTCCGTCCCCACGGAGCGTATCAGTGCTGCTAATGCGCCTCGTCGCCCTGCTTCGTTAGCTGCTCCAGAGCGTTTTTGCACCGCGGCACCATACCCTGAACCGTCCTGAGTTCTAGTCATAAATTCATCGACGAAAACAATTTTACCTTGCAATCCATCCATGGGTGCATCACGCAACGACTGCATCGTGGGAAACCTGACAATTTCACCCACTACGCCACCGGGCTTGGTGGCCACACTGCCGCCCAGTGCTGTAATAACTAATTGCTGCGGAAAAGGCGCCGTAATCTCGGCGACCTCAGCGTGACGCTCCCAAAAGGTTACCGGAAAGGTTTCGATGCGCACGTTTTCAAAGCCTAGCGCCTCTAGCTTTTTAACCCCCCAGTCTCTAGCGCGCGCCTCGGCTTCACTCCCAGCCAAACGCTGACCCACTTCGGTCGTCAAACTCTCGACAATATCGTAACCTAAGTTACTTTCAAGGCTCGCCGCCATAAGCTCAGACGCTTCTGCTTGCAATGACTCATCGATACTCTCTGCCAATGAGCACAGTGGTAGAAGGCAAAACCACACAATCATCAATACTTTTATAACGCTCATAAAATCTACCCCAGTAAACAGTTTTCTTCGCTATAGAGTCACCCCGGCCCTCAATTATAAGAGGAGCAGAGAAACCACCACTCAAGGTACCTCACAATATGTGAGAAAAACCCCCGATATTAGTAAACAATAGTTTGCATTGCCCGCGGGGGAATTGTCAGCTGTGACTGCGCCTCGCCAACAAAAAAGTTGTAGTTAATCGACTTATCGGTGTGATTCATCACAATAGTGGCCATGTGACCATCTTCGTTTACAAAGGATGTGGCCAATAAGAAGCTTCGACTACTACTGGTGCTCATGCGCTGCGCATTGGGCTTAACAAATTTTGAAAAATGTCCAATATAGTAGTAAGTGGGCGTATATATCAGCTCGTCGGTTCGGGTGTCTCCATGAATAGGTGCGAAGCAAAAATTTTGCACATGGTTGGGACCGCCTGTGTGATCCAATAATATATTCCAATCAGTCCAACCCACCGTTCCACGATTAAAATCATTGATCATAGAATGGCCATAGCGCTCTGCATTGGGCCAATACTGATAGCGGTCGGCACTGAAGTTTTCGTTAGTACCCTCAGTAAAAAGCAAATTCTTGGTTGGATAGGATTCATGAACCAGTGCTAAATTATCATGCATGGTCTCGCCACCTGCCCAAGTTTCGTACCAGTGGAAGCCAATGCCCCAGGCGTATTTTGCCGCCTCAGGATCTTCAAAGATCACGTTGGCACGTCGCGTGATTAGATCTCGATTATGATCCCAAACGACAATAATTTTGTCGCCCAAGACCTCTTGTTCTAGTGTTGGTCCGAGATGATTCTTGAGGAAATCCCGCTCTTCTTCTGCGGTGTAAATCATGGACTCCCAACGCTGCACTGCCATGGGTTCGTTCTGGATGGTAACGCCCCAAACTGGTATGTCCTCTGCCTCATAAGCCTTGATAAATTTGGCAAAATACTGCGCCCAGGTGTCATAGTACTCGGGTAATAATTTGCCGCCCTGGAGCATATTATTGTTGTTTTTCATAAAGGCCGGCGCACTCCACGGACTGGCATAAAAAGTCAGTTCTCCACCAGCTGTCTCCATAGCTCGCTTGATCAGCGGAATCCTAAATTCGCGGTCTTTTTCAATACTGAAAGTGACCAAAGATTTGTCACCCTCTTGGATATAAGTGTGGCTGCCACTGCCAAAGTCTGCACTGTGAATCGACGTGCGTACCAATGTGTAGCCTATACCTTCATCCTTATCAAAGTAAGCTTTGAGAACCTCTTCTTGATTTTCGGGTGAGAGCTTGGCGAATACTTCTGAACTGGCATCCGTGATGGCGCCACCAAAACCGAGCACTTTTTGATAGCGCTTGTTGGGATTCACAAATACCGATACTTCGTATTCAAAGGGTTGAACTCCGGGTTTGAATTCCAATGTTTCAGTCAACGTGAGGCGCTTGTCCGTATCTTTTGCGGTGGTATACACCTTGGCATGCAATTCCTCAGCGACAAAACTATTCGCCGCTTGCTTCTGTGTCTCCGAACTCACTGATTGCTCCTGACAGCCAAATAAAAAAAGTAATGTCGACAGTACCACTAGTTTAATCTTGATCATGTGCAAATATATCCATTCTCACGTTTAATTGTAATGGGTGCGTAATAAGTCGTCAGCCACCAAGGACACCTCCAGCGGCACTGCACTCAACTGGTTTCCATAAAAAAGACGATAACGTAAATTGATTCATAAGTTGTTCGACTAAATAAAGTAACCTAAGACGAATCCATTAGATGATATTAATTCTCCACAACTTTTAGAACTATCCTGTTGCCAAACCGCTGCCAACGGCAAAACGTAAATTAAAAAATTCACAACGTCTAACCCCGCAATAGCTGAGTCACTTGGCACTGATTTAGTGTCCGTCCAGCATTCGACCAAGACCGCCAAGAACGGAACCTTCACCTTTATCTGAGCCGCCAAAACTCGGCGCACTGCTGATCACCCTGTCGGCTAACCTGGAGAACGGCAAACTCTGTAGATACACTTTTCCAGTTCCCCTGAGTGTGGCTAAAAATAAACCTTCGCCACCAAAAAACATAGACTTCAATCCACCAGCCCTCTCGATGTCATAGTCAATACCCGGAGTGAACCCAACAATACAGCCAGTATCAACTCGAATCGTTTCCCCACGGAGTTCACGCTCCACAATGGTGCCGCCGGCGTGAACAAAAGCCATGCCGTCCCCACGAAGGCGCTGTAAAATGAAGCCCTCACCGCCAAAGAATCCAGCACCAAGACGTTGATTAAACGTGATACTCACCTCTGTACCCAAAGCAGCACACAAAAATGCATCTTTTTGACAAATAAAATCACCGCCAACAGCACTCATGTCTAGGGGGATCACCTTGCCCGGATAGGGAGCAGCAAACGCAACTCGCTTTTTACCCGCCCCAACGTTGCTAAAGTGCGTCATAAAGATCGATTCACCTGTGAGTGCTCGTTTACCAACATCCAATAAACTTCCAAACAATCCTTTGTCGGGTTGGGATCCGTCGCCCATTTTGGCCTCAAAAGCGATGCCATCATCCATCCAATTCATAGCGCCCGCCTCGGCAACCACTGTTTCGGAAGGATCCAATTCCACCTCAACAACTTGCATGTCATCGCCAAAAATTTCGTAATCAATCTTGTGGCACTTCATCGTAAACTCCTTTTAGTCTCCAGTGGGGTTTGTATTTTTGTTCCAATGCTCAGGAAACTATACATGGCAAAATAGTTATAATAAAGTGGCTGAAGGGAGTCGTCAGTCTTTGTTGAGCTAATCAAACCACTAATAATAGTGCAACCCTTTTGCTGCGATTAAAGATCGCTAAAATATTGGGAGAATTTAATCACCGATGGTCCTGCATACAAAAAAAATTTCCACAGTCCAATTAAGACGTGGGATGTTCATCCACAAATTTTGTGCTCCCTGGTGGCAACATCCTTTTTGGCGCTCAAATTTTCTCATTACTTCAAATACCGAAATTGAAAAGATAATCGGCAGTGGCGTCACGGATATCATTATTGATACATCAAAAGGGGCTGATGTTCCAGATCCGAACACAACCAAGCCCACCGAACAGCGCGGGACTTCAAAGACAGAGGGTGCGTTAATTGAAGTTCCAATGGAGCTTGAGCTAGACCGAGCAATCGCGGTGTACGATCAATCTAAACAAGCTATCCGAAGTATGTTTGACGATATTCGTATGGGCAAATCAGTCACAGTTGAGACGGCCACATCCATGGTATCTGCTATATCGGAGTCAGTAATGAGTAATTCCAGTGCTCTGATCAGCATTGTCAGATTAAAGACCGCCGATGAGTATACCTATATGCACTCAGTGGCAGTCTGCGCGCTAATGATCGGACTGGCAAAAGCCTGTGGCTATGATAAAGAAGCCTGCAAAGAGGTGGGTCTTGCTGGTTTGTTACACGATATTGGCAAAGTAATGATCCCCAATACAATTATTAATAAAGCTGGTCCTCTCACTGAGGAAGAACACCGTATTATGCGAACACATCCAGAGCGAGGGCATGAAATTTTGAAGGCCCAATATCAGGTGTCTGAGGCGGTACTCGATGTTTGTCTACACCATCATGAGCGGATTGATGGCCAAGGCTATCCCCACGGGCTGGTTGGTGATCATATTCACCAACTGACCAAAATAGCATCTATCTGTGATGTCTACGACGCAGTGACTTCAACTCGGCCCTATAAATCAGGATGGAACCCCTCCAAGGCATTAAAAGAAATGGCCAAATGGGATGGGCACTTCGATAAAAAGCTATTCCAAACCTTTGTCAAAATGATTGGCATCTACCCCGTCGGATCCTTTGTCCGTTTACAGAGTAAAAAAATGGGTGTGGTTCTCGAACAAGACAAAAATTCGCTGCTGATGCCCCGAGTCAAAGTATTTTATTCAGCATCTAGTCGCTCATTTATCGATGAAGAAATAATCGATCTATCCTCTGAAAGCACCAACGACAGTATAGTGGGCCCAGAAAATCCAGCTGACTGGAAAATCTACAACATTGAGAAATACTGGGCGATCAGCACTGGCTGAAGCGAGAGATCTTTGTTGTCACTATGCAAGCTCAGTGACAGCTCGATGCGCCTGCTCAACTGCAGACTCCAACATTGCACTGGCGCCAGCATCTGCATTAGCGATACTGATGCGACCAAAGGGTTGTCTCGCTTTTACATGCGGATATCTGGGATCATCGTAATCATCGTAAAGCGTATCAAACAGCATGTGCGATGAAATATCGTAGGCATACCCATGAGCCCACCGGTTCAGGGTAATAGCTTCAATGTCCTCTACCGGGTCAAAGTCAGTTCCCACGAGTAATCGGGACAATTGCTCACGAGTATATCTCTCAATATCCTCAAAGGATGTGGTGAGTAGTTCGTAACGCGCTTGACGATATTGTTGCTTGGCATTCAAACCCTGATTATTCACATGAGGAAATCGCCATAGATTGACAACAACAGGACTATCAGGATCATCGGTAAATCGATAATTATCAAAATTTACTGGATAGGCAATCTGTACCCCAACGTAGTAGGATCCAGGGCACATAATCGAGCCAACACCGAGCTGCTTCAATGCAGACCATCGACGCAGTGCCACCCGTGTAAATAATATTGGTTGTTTCACCTGTTCGGCCAACGCCTGTTTCTGCTCGGAGGGAAGTGATGGGCAAAGGTAGGGAATAATAGAATTATTACACGCCAACAGACAACGATGAGCGTTAATACGATACGCCTTATTATCGGAAATATAGGTAATGGCCACATGCTTACCAACCTCACCATTCTGATGCTCTACATTCACCGCCGTGGCATTGAGTCGCAATCGTGTACTTGATGTGGGCAAGTCGAGCTTGGTGTAGTCAAAGGTTGCTGTGACAATATCATCCATAGTGGACCCTGGTGCGACACCGGAAATAAGCTTCCTCACTAACAGTCTCGCTATGGACGCATTGCCATCAGGAAATCGATGAATGGGTGGTTGATAGTTAGCGCTAGTCTTTTTCGGTAATCCAGCTGCATCCCATCCAGGCAAACGCGAGTAGGACAGAGCGGAAAACGCATCCACAGCTTCAATACCTAATCCGTTGTCGACAGTAAAATCTTGCAGTAGTTGGAAAATTTCTGGGTGCCGAATATCTAAATCATCGGCCAAAAAATCCCGATAACTGACACTTGACAAATAATCATATTTGTCTTGCGGCGCTATATGTGGAATCTGATCCTCATCTATCAATAATAAGTACAGAAGCTCGTTTTTTGCTGCCTCTGAAATGGGCAGTAATTGCACTGACTCCGTCAATTTTAGGGGTCCGTCAACAGTCATTGGATGGCCAAAATAACCTTTGGGAAAAGCTACAGTTCGATTGACGCCCCAATCCTGTTCATTGAAGTGCAACGCCCCTGCCAAACCATGACGTGAAAAGAAATCTACATCGAATGTTTCTTTAAATCGATCAAAATCGACGCCAAGATCGGCCATAAGACCTTTGACAATGGCACTATAACCTGCCGGATTGACCAAATAGGAGCTGCCGCCATAACTGATAAGTTCTTTATCACCCACAGTGAATTCATTTCTCTTGGCATGACCACCAAAATCATCGTGATTGTCAATAATCAGAATTCGGGCCTGAGGATTCTTTTTGCGATAGAAGTAAGCCGCAGATAAACCGCTGATGCCAGCACCCACCACCACCAAGTCATAGACCCCCGCATCAAGCTCGCTGACTTCACCCCAATCGGAACGCCCAGCCCGGGCAAGTTGATGCGCCACTTCAAAGGACCCCGGATGATTTCCACGCAGACCAATGCGCGCCGGTGGATAACGGCTGTCAATCTTCGGAGCAGGCGGGGGATATGTTTTCAGTTTACTGATTGTCGACCAAGTAGGACTTGACAATAAGGCGCTCGACGCTGCTGTGACTGCAGCAAATCCCTGGACTATGTCTCGCCGGGAAATATCCGCGCACATACCCAAATCACCATCTGACTTAACCATAACTAACCATCGCTGCGAAGCAGAAACAATGTTAAACGGAGCTTGGATAGTAAGTCATAAGCGACAACTGATGCAACCGAAGGTATGGGCAGATTAACAACCAATCAGTGGCATGGCTCTTGGACTAGCAACATCGCGTCTCAGCCGGTCATAAATCAGAGCATTACCCAGCCATTAATACATCGACTTTTGCTGCACATATAAAATCATTAATGGATAAACCATCAATGTCATGAGTACTAAATTTAACCACACAGTACCCCCAACCAAAATTAATATCAGGGTGGTGTCCCTGCTGATCTCCCAGCCACGCGATCACATTGGCTGTTTGCAGTGCTTTGGCAAAACCTTTAAAGCGAAATACTCGCACAAGCTGTCTCTGCGCTATGTCGGCTATCCAATCTTGATGGATTTCCTTTAACAGTTTCGCTATATCAGCATCATCCAATTTGCCAATATTTTTCTGATCTCTATTGCAGACCTGTTCACTGAGTCGCATAGTGTCCTTGTCGATCATAACTTTCGTCCTTTTAGTTATTATTTGTACCATTCATTGGTTTTGGATACTTGGGGCTATATAACCCTAACCCCTGCGCGGTTGTCAAACTCGCCATCAGTGACGTTTCAGTTATTCCGAACAAATCATCAATATTCTCAAGTACGTAATAAATCGGTTGATGAATGTCTATCCGATAGGGGGTACGCAGAATATCCACCACATTGAAGGGCCGTCTTTCGGGGATATTGCTATTAACAGCATAAATTAATTCAGTTGGTGAGGAATTCAATCCAGACCCAATCGCTTTGTAATCGTTACCCTGTTGAAACAAACCAAATTCAATGGTGAACCAATACAGACGAATGATCCATCCATAGTCCTTGGGATCTGCTTGTCTACCAATGGCTCCAATGGTCTGCGAAAACTGTGCAATCTGAGGATCCGCCAACAAGGGAGTATGACCAAAGATCTCGTGGAAAATATCTGGCTCCTGAATATAATCAAAGTCACCTCTGGAGCGAATAAAAGAAGCCGCAGGAAATTTTTTCTCAGACAACATAGTGAAAAATCGCTGAAAGCCGATTAATGCAGGAACCGGCTGAACAGACCACCCTGTGAGGGGCGTCAAATGAAGATTAATTTCACAACATTGAGGGATTCTAGTCGCCGAAATATCCAGCGACGTCAATCCTTTCAGATAGATATCAGCGGCATACTGTTGTACCGAGCGAAGCTGTCTTTCATAGAGCTGCGTCCAAATCTCGTGCTCAGTGTCCGTGTAATGAATATAACCGTCGCGATCCTCTTGCTTAGCGACATAACTGGTGCTTGCCCCCACATCAGTACTCCCTTTTATTTTTTAAAATTATTATCTAAATTTGGGGATAATAAGTTTCTAATTTATTCATTTATCGTCATATATAGGTAATAATTACCCTCTATTCGTTAATTAAGGAAACAATTTCACAATGGACGCTTATGACCGCAACATCCTCAACGCATTGCAAAACAATGGCAAATTGGGAAATCAAACATTGGCTAAAAAAGTCAATCTATCCAACTCTCCCTGTTGGCGCAGAGTAAAAAAACTCGAAGAGACTGGCGTCATCGATAAATACGTGGCACTAATAAATCCGAAATCCTTGGGACTTACGGCAATGGCCTATGTGCATATCGCTCTCCTCGACCACACACAGCAGACCATCTCGACACTGATTAATTTCGTTGATACAAAGCCACAAATTATCGAATGTTGTTCAATTACTGGATCGAATGATTACATGCTTAAAGTCATTGAGAAAGACACGGAGAGCCTGGAGCGATTTATCATGCAGCAGCTACTGAGATTGGGCATTGTCCGATCATCGGTGACTAACCTCATCCTGCGTCAGCAAAAGTTCACCACACAAATGCCGCTTTAGTGGACTAGAGGGCATGAACAACAGGTAAGGCTTGGCAACGAAAATAGCCCAACAAATATGACTCCCTCAACACAATAATCATCACAAACTTTGATCACAGCGATTTTCATTGCAACACAAGCTTGTGCTATCCTGAAATTTCCACAATTACCTATGGCGCGTCATGAATAACAATAATTACACACAGTCTGAGCCCGAGGTAGATTGGGCTGTTTTCATTCCTGCAGTGATCATTGTCTTGGTCTGCGCTGTTCCTCTGATGGTCTTCCCCGACAGCGCTGCTGCCGCCCTGAGTGAAGGTCGAGCACTTATCATGAGTAACTTTTTATGGCTTTATTTGTGTATTGGTATGGGTGCTTTTGTGTTCTGCCTATGGCTGGCATTCGGTCGTTTCGCCCATGTTAAATTAGGCGCCGAAGGGGAAGCGCCGGAATATTCCGATGTTCACTGGGCGGCCATGATGTTCACCGCAGCGATTGGCGCGGCAGTGCTCGCTTGGGGCTTTGCTGAGCCAATTTATTACTTACAAACACCCCCCTTAGGGATTGAAGTGGGCAGCTCAAAATCTTTTGAGTGGGCCCATGTTTACCCGATGTTGCACTGGGGCATCGTGCCCTGGTCGATTTATGCAGTTCCCGCAGTACCCATTGCTTACATGCTGTATGTCAAACGGTATCCAGTACTCAGAATTAGTAGTGCCTGTGACGGGGCGCTGCCAGAGCAGGGCCGCGATCAAATAAAAACCAGTATAGACATACTTATTATTTTAGGTATCGTCGGCGGGGTCACCACATCCCTTGGTCTGGTAGTACCTCTTCTGTCCGCTATGCTGGCGACATTGTTTGGTATTGAGGACAGTATGGTGATAAAAATGGCGGTTTTAGCAATGTGGACGATGCTCTTCGGTGCCAGTGTTTATCGCGGTCTAAAATCTGGAATCAAGGTCTTAGCAGACATCAACATGGTGTTAGCCATTTTTGCTGTAGCCTTTATTTTGATCGCCGGACCTGGGGTATTCATACTCGATCTGACAGTGAACAGTATCGGTTTAATGTTTAACAACTTTATCAGTACTGCAATGTGGACAGATCCCATTAACAATGGCAGTTTCCCCGAGGACTGGACAGGTTTCTATTGGGCATGGTGGCTCGCCTATACCGGAATGATTGCGTTATTTTTTGGCCGCATTTCAAGAGGTCGAACCATTCGTCAACTGGTACTGGGTGTTATCGGTTGGGGTTCCTTGGGAACCTGGACAGTGCTCGCGGTGATGGGAGGCTACTCACTCTATTTGGAATCCAATGGTATTTTAAATGTCTCAGAGATTTTAAATAACCAAGGCATGTCCTATGTCAACGCGCTGGTGATCGAGAGCTTGCCCATGGGTAAGATTACCCTGACAATATTTATCATCTTATCTGTGGTCTTCTCTGCCACCACCATCGACTCATCGGCCTATGTCATATCAAGCATCTGCGCTAAAAACCTGCCCAGCACAGAAGAACCCAAACGCTGGAGTCGCGTTGCATGGGCGGTGCTATTGGCAATGATAACAGCAGGTATTTTGCAATCCGGCGCACTCGATACGGTTCTCTCCATTACAGTGCTGAGTTCTGTGCCCATGATTCCCATCATGATCTTGCTCTGTGTATCTCTCGTCCATTGGTTAAATAGAGACTTTGGCCACTTAGTCCAGCGAAAGGAACTCACACTGCCCACCGACAAAATAAGTGAGGGAGGCTGAAAGTCTCTACAAACTCATAGTTTTGGTCAGTGTGAAGAGTTAAAATTTAATTTGGCATTGATAGTGCCATAATTTTTCGATACGCTTGTGAGATTGATTGATAGGATCACAGCCATGAGAAAAACCATTGCTAAACTGTTACTGAGTGCCATTGCGGTTATTGCTGTACTAGCGATCATAATGCCAAAAGTGGTGCACGTTGCAGGTATTCATCCAGACTACAATGGCGAAATATATTCTATTCCGGCCGGGAAAAAAGCCTTAATTATTGGTACCAATCACGGCATTTTAAATATGCCCGGAGAAACAACAGGCGACCCCACCGGGGCGGCAGTGTCTGAGGTTTCACACCCATACTACACATTTCTTGATGCCGGCATGACCGTCGATATTGCCAGTATCAGTGGTGGGAACATCCCGGTAGATCCACAAACGCTATCGCGCATGATTATCACTGATCATGACAAGCGATATCTAAAAGATCCCTCGTTTCAAGCAAAACTGCGTCACTCTGTCCCCATCGATGATATTCAGGTCTCAGATTACGACGTTATTTTCCTTGCTGGCGGTTGGGGTGCCGCTTACGATTTAGGACAATCTGCCTTGCTTGGAGAAAAAATATCTGAAGCTTATTACACTGATGGGTTACTAATTGGCGCTGTCTGTCATGGTGTTCTGGGATTAATAAAGGCCAAAGATAAAAATGATAATCTGTTAATTGCGGGACGGGAAATGACCGGCGTGACGGACAAACAAATTGACGAGCTAGGTATCACCGCCACACCATTACATCCTGAGAGC
>Ga0206130_10000963_pt1 | contig 44299 bp, 42 predicted proteins | sample Helgoland_Spring_9_FD_148637 | JGI IMG/M metagenome (GOLD analysis project Ga0206130, IMG submission 148637) | Pelagic subsurface seawater microbial communities from Kabeltonne, Helgoland, North Sea - Helgoland_Spring_Bloom_20160512_1 | ecosystem: Environmental > Aquatic > Marine > Epipelagic ...
TGCGATATTGATACATTAGGAACCTTCCCCGGAAATGAACTCCACCGAGCCCCGGCGTTGTAACCCAGTAGCAAAACTATTGGGAGGATTAGTGCTGTCAGTTTTCGGCTGGCAAAAGACTGGCCAGGTCCCCAATGCCAGAAACGTAGTGATTATTGCTGCACCGCACACCACCAACTGGGATTTCATTTTTCTACTGGCAGCGGCCTACTCATTTGGGATTAGCGTCAATTGGCTGGGTAAGGACAGTTTGTTTCTATCACCCTTGGGGCCAATACTTCGATTCCTTGGTGGGGTTCCTGTGGATCGTTCAAAGCGTAACAACCTTGTCCAGTCGCTTAGCGCACAAATTGAACACGGTTCCGGCATTGCGCTGGTCATCCCGCCCTCAGGAACCCGTCAGAAAACCGAACATTGGAAATCCGGCTTTTATCGAATAGCAGAAGCCGCACAGATTCCACTGGTTTGCGGGTATCTGGACTACCGAAAAAAAGAAGCCGGTCTTGGCCTTACCTTTATGCCCTCTGACCTTTCCCGGGATATGGACAAAATCCGGGCGTTTTACGAACCGATTGTCGGTAAATACCCAGAGAACCAGAGCCGAATCAGATTGAGAGAGGAAGACCAGTAATCACTGAAGAACCGTCTGGGATTCGTTCAACTCAGCTGGTGCCATGCACTGACTGGCTTGATGATGAACCAAGCGAACCCTGCCCGACTCCATCACGAAATTATTTGTCGCCACCAGCCAACCCGCGGGTAGTTGTTCGAAGCAAATAACAGAAAAAAGATCGCCTTGAAAAAATACTCTAGGACTGTGACAAACGATTTGAACGCCTGCGCCCTCTCCGCCGAAAATATCACGCCAACTCTCCAGAATTTCCTCCCTACCTAAAAGAGGCGTAGATCCAGGGTGAATGCAAACACAGGGGTAGTCCTCCGACCACAGGTTTGACATCTGCACCACATCCCGATTATTGAACGCCAAATAAAACCTGTCATTCGCAAACCGAATTACCGCTGGATCAACTAGTTTCATGATGGCTCCTCTTAGGCGCGAAGTTCAACCGAACGGCCTAACAAAATCAAGCAGCTTCGCGAAATTTTCTAAAATGTGCATAATGACTTTCCGCCATAAAACGTTTCGGAGGTACTCAATGGATTCAATGGAATGCCCTAAATGCCAAGCTGGGATGACCGAGCACACGCTCAGCACACTCAGCGGTGGTGTTACAGTAGATAAATGTTCAGCGTGTCGAGGCATCTGGTTTGACCTAGGTGAGGCGGAGTTATTGAAAGAAAAATGGATGTCAGACCACATCGATGATGGAGATCCCTTACTCGGAAAGAAACATAACAAAATTCGAAACATCAACTGTCCTCGTTGCGACAAGCGCATGGAGCAACTATCGGACCCAGTCCAAAAACATATTCAGTATGAAGCCTGTGGCGAGCACGGCATGTATTTTGACGCCGGCGAATTCACTGACTTTAAATACGAAACCCTAATGGATGTTTTTAGGGATTTCGTATTCTCCGTCAGAAAACCTGCTTAAGCTAGAGCAAGTGTGAGCCACCATCAATGGCAATAATCGCACCCGTCGTGAAACCTGCACCTGCACTCGCCAAGTAAAGCGCTGCCCCGACGACCTCTTCAGGCTGGCCACCACGTTGCAGGGGAATTGTATGGCTTGCGCGTTCCTCAAAAGCCTCCATATCCCAAGCTTTACTGATATCCGTGAGAAAAGGCCCGGCCATTATGCAGTTGACCCTCACTTTTGGTCCGTAGGCCGCGGCAAATGAGCCAGTAATCGCATTCAGACCCGCCTTGGCAGCACCATAAGGTTCCGAAGTTGGGCTGGCCTGGACCGCGGCAATACTAGACACGTTGATAATACAACCGCCATGCCCCTGCGCCATTCTGCTTCCAATATTGGCGCTGAGTCGAAATGGCCCCTTGAGATTGACGCCAATAACCTTATCGAATAGCGCCTCGGTAACCTGATCAAGGGATGGGTAAAGTGGCGACATGCCAGCGTTGTTGATGAGCACATCTACTTGCCCGAACTCAGCATAGACTGCCTCTACCATTGCATCCAGTGAATCCCAGTCCCCTGTATGGGCAGCATACGGAAACGCCTTAACACCCAGCGCTTCAATCTCTTTGGCCGTTTCGATGCAAGATTCAATTTTTCGACTGACGATTGCAACGTTTGCCCCGTGGCGCGCAAAACCAAGCGCCATGGCTTTGCCGAGGCCTCTGCTTCCACCCGTAATCAAAACAACCTTTCCAGTCATATCCAGTTCGTCCACTTGTCTCTCCTGCTAATCAAAAAGAAACTATTGTACCCACCGGCAGTGGCCTAGTCTGCACATCGCAACCCGGGGCGTGTAGAATCAACGAACCATTAGCCGATATGCCTATGAATGATCTGATCTCCCAGCGCCTGCGCCACCGCGTTCGAACCTTAAGTACAATCCTGGGCGAGACAATGACACGCCAACACGGCCAGGAATTCCTGTCTAAAGTTGAAGAAATTCGACTGCTCGCGAAGGCAAACCGACAACCTCTGACTGATCCCGACAATTCCGACCAGGGTGACCATGAACAATTACGTCAACTGCTTACCGCGCTTGATGGTGAGTCACTTATATCCGTTGCACGGGCATTCAACCAGTTTCTTAATCTCACCAATATTGCCGAACAGGCAGAGTCGACTGAAACTGCGGTTGGTTCACAGTTGGAAGAGCTGTTCACTCGACTGATCAATAAAGGGATCGATCAACAGCGTATTCTTGAAACTATTACCAGCATGCGATGCGATCTTGTACTTACCGCACACCCGACGGAAATTACCCGGCGAACCCTTATTCAAAAATACAACCGAATAGCCGCCGCACTCAATGACGTCAACGAAGACCACGAACTGGATACGCAGGAACGCCTGGATCTGGAACGACTGATTGCTGAAGTCTGGTTCACTGACGAAATCAGGACAGAAAGACCGACACCACAGGATGAGGCGAAGTGGGGGTATGCGGTTATTGAACATTCACTGTGGACTGCGATTCCCCAGCTCTGGAATCGACTAAGTGAAATAACATTTAAGGTAACCGGTGAAACACTGCCTTTAAGTGTATCTCCGGTCAAAATTTCGTCCTGGATGGGCGGTGACAGAGATGGTAACCCGAACGTCACCGCTGATGTGACCAAAGAAGTTTTAAGGCTCGCCAGGTGGATGGCCGCGGATTTGTATTTAAGAGACGTTGAAGAACTTTTGTCACAGCTATCAATGTCTAACTGCTCCAGCGAGCTTGCTGCACTGTGTCCCGACGGCGTCGAAGAACCTTACCGCTATATCCTCAGGTCATTGCGGGAACGACTAGCGGTGACTAGAACCTGGGCAGAAACAACCGAGCCACCAGTACCAGGATTGATTCACAGTGACGGCGACTTAATTGCCCCGCTGCAACTATGCTACGACTCTTTGCTTTCGTGTGGCATGGGCATTATTGCCGACGGCCTTTTGAAAGACACCCTGATTCGCGCCAATACATTTGGCGTGACTCTGGTAGAACTGGATATTCGTCAGAGTTCTGACAAACATATCGAACTCTTGAACGCGATCACAGAATACCTGGAGCTAGGCAGCTATCAGCGCTGGTCAGAAAAAGCCCGAACAGATTTTTTATTACAGGAACTCAAGACCCCCAGGCCACTAGTTCCAGACAGCTGGCAACCAGAAGGTGACGCCGGCGAAATACTTAAAACTTTCAGACTCATCGCTGAGGACAATGGCCAGGGTATCGCCAGCTACATCATTTCGATGGCCCGGCGCCCTTCCGATGTCTTAGGGGTGGTATTGCTGTTACGTAAGTCCGGGGTCACTCGAGTGCTACCGGTTGTGCCACTTTTCGAAACACTGGATGACCTTGAGAATGCAGCCTGGACGTTAGAGTGTCTGCTTCGAACCAACTGGTACACCGAGTACATAAATAGTTCGCAGCAAATCATGATTGGCTACTCGGATAGCGCCAAGGATGCCGGCCAGATGGCGGCTGCCTGGGCCCAGTATCGTGCCCAGGAAGAACTGGTAGTAGTCTCTGACAAGTACAATATTGATCTTACCCTGTTCCACGGCAGGGGGGGCGCACCGGGTCGCGGCGGAGCCCCGGCAAGACAAGCCATACTGTCGCAGCCACCGGGTTCTGTCAAAAACAGTATCCGCGTGACCGAGCAAGGTGAAATGATCCGGTTCAAGTATGGGTCACCACCACTCGCACTGATCAACCTGGACCTGGTACTTAGCGCGGCCATTGAGGCCAGCCTCCTGCCGCCACCGCGGCCAAGAGAAAACTGGCGACTGCTGATGCAGAGGCTTTCGGAGGTCGCCTGTGAAAGTTATCGTTCGACGGTGCAATCCGACAAAGACTTTATCGACTATTTTGCAGACGGTACGCCAGAACGAGAGCTTGCGCTGTTGGCACTAGGATCAAGACCTGCGCGCAGAAGCGGCAACGGCACTGACAGGTCCATTAATGAATTAAGAGCCATTCCCTGGGTATTTGCCTGGACCCAGAAACGTTTGATGCTACCGGCCTGGCTGGGCACCGATACCGCCTTCGAACAGGAACTCACCAGCAAGGAACTCAATGTTTTAAAGGAGATGATTGAGGAGTGGCCGTTCTTCCAAACTCAGATCAACATGCTCGAGATGGTGCTATGTAAAGCCGATACTGAAATATCAGCCCGCTATGACGAGGCCCTCGTGTCTCCTAAATTAAAACTGATGGGGGATTCCTTCCGCTCACGGCTGAAGACACTCATCGACAGTATTAACAGAATAAAAAACCAAGACATACTCCTGGAGGGCAACCCCGAAATCAGGCAGACACTTGACTTAAGACACCCCTACACAGACCCGCTTCATTTGCTTCAAATTGAGCTGATCAAGCGTTGCCGCGAAGAATCAGGTGACCTGGCGCAGGCACACAAAGCACTACTGGTAACGATTGCTGGTATTGCTGCAAGTATGCGGAACACCGGTTAGCCATCACGATGTCGATCATTATTATAGGGGCGAGTAGTGGGCCCGGTCGGATGTTGTATGAATCACTGATGGACGATGGTATTGCTGTTACCGGCATCGCCAGGACTCCCAGGAACATCCCCACTAACAGCGCAGCGCGATTTGTGCCGCTTGACGCTACTGACACGCCATCTCTAGCCAGAATGATGAACAAAGATACGCTACTGATACATTGTTCCCGTCCAGAGATCCTGACAACCCTGATTGCACGTAAGCCCGAAATGAATCGACTGATAGCGCTGGGCTCGACTCGCATCTATACCCGATTTCCCGATGACAAATGTAGCCGCCTGAATGCGATGTCTCAGGCCATCAGGTCGGGGGATATTCCGACCACTCTCCTTCACCCGACGCTGATTTATGGTGCGCCGGGACTAAACAATATTGAGCGGGTCGTCCAAATGGCACGAATATCCCCGATCATCCCCCTACCCAACGATGGAGAATCACTTATCCAGCCCGTCCTTGCCAATGATGTCGTCAAGACCATACGGGCCTGCATAGACGACCGTTCGAGCATTGGAAAGACCATAGTAGTACCGGGAAAAAATCCTACCACCTACCGCCGTTTCGTCGAACTTTGCATCGAACTCGCAGGGCAAAAGTGCCGGGTAGTATCAGTACCGGTCAAACTGTTGAGCCTGCTCGCGCCAATAACATACCTGTTACCCGGCATACCTGTTATCACACAAGACGAAGTTCGTCGGTTACTCGAAGACAAAAATTTCAGTACCGATGACCTTTGTAGCCTTGGCATTGAACCAGTAGCGCTTGATGTCGGTTTAAAAAGTTTGCGCTTCGCAGGACAATTGAAGCGTGACCTTTAGTCGCCGGACACAGACCTGACTTTGCCAAAGACCCTGTCCAATTCCAGCATCAACTCAATAGGCAAAGGGGGGGCAGTTAGCGCCTTAACATTGCTGGTTAAATGATCCGCGTTGCCTGTTCCCGTCAATACCAAAGAGACGCCCGGTTCATACCGGCAGTATCGATAAGCAGCCTCGACCACAGACTTAACACCAGGGTGATCGGTTAAAAATTTCAGGGGATCGTCACCACTAAAAACACCTTTTTCGATTTCACCCGTGGAAACCAATTGTTCAATGTTTTGCATCAGCACCGCTGGATTACTAAGCGCTCTGCGTACCGCGTGCATAACCTGTGTGCCGACATCGTGTCGCAGGCAATCCGGAAAAACCTGATCACGTGCTCCAGCATTAAGAAAGTTGAACCCGACCATCACAACGTCAAAGCAGCCGAGCGGCACTGCTTTTCGCAACATCTCATGGGTTGGATCCTGCGCGAAACTTTCAGTAATACCCAGGTACCGAATTTTTCCGAGCTGAATCTGTTGTTGCAATACCCGTACGTATTCCGTTAAGCAATAGTCGAGGTCGTGCGGCGTCACCCCGTGAAGACTGAAGACGTCAACGTAGTCCGTTTTCATTCGAACCAGGCTCTTATCTAACGATTCAACCAGCTTTTCAGCGGGCATGTAATCGCCATTCTTTTTTCGGAACATCGTTTTCGTACTGAGCACAACATCGGAGCGCTGGCCGTGAACAATTTTTCCGACGACTTCCTCCGTACCGTAGACACGTGCTGTGTCAAAGTAGTTGATTCCCAGATCAAGAGCCCGCTTAACAACTCCCTCTGCAATGGAAGAATCCTTGTTTTCACGCATACCCAATCGGCTGTTTCCACCACAGCCCAGCCCCACCGGACTGACCATCAAGTTTGTTCGCCCAAGCCTTACATGATCCATTATTTGACTCCACTTTCAGGGAAGAAAGAGTATAAACAAAATCAGTGCGTTCTTGCGCAGCAAGCATTAACGATGATGTTGTGGAACAAAGACTCAGCGCTGTGACCAAGTTTCCTAGCGCCAGTAAATGCCGCAAACGATTTTTGGTCGTAACACCGGGGGTCGTAACACCGGGGGTCGTAACACCGGGGGTCGTGACACCGGGGTCGTGACACCGGGGTCGTAACACCGTGCTCGTAACACCGGGGTCGTAACACCGTGCTCGTAACACCGGGGTCGTAACACCGGGGTCGTAACACGGGAAGTGTCGAACAATTTAGTCCGCTCGGTGGCAGCCCTCGGTCGAATACTCTACCGCCATTGACGACCATACTTAGCGCGATTATCACACGCCAAATTGCTCACCAGACTGCCGCCCGTCTAATGATGAGAAAATCGAGACCCTTTCGCTTCGGTCGGGAGAGCAGACAGCCTTTGGATGACGGACTACACTGGGATGCGGGGCGATCTGCTGAGAGGTGCCGGGATCTGCCGGGATGATGCGCTGGGCCGTCGCTCCCCTGAAGAGATAACAACTCGAGGTGCTGTCTATCTCATCAGGTATTTCATCGCCGACTCAAGACCTTTATCGCTCAAGAAATACATCTGGCCATCAACCAGCCTTTTAGCCAGTTGAATAGAAGCTGAATCTCGCCATCTGCTTTCAGGCAGCGGGTTCAGCCAAACGACACTTCGGAATTGTTCCGTGAGGCGAGTCATCCAAACCTCTCCCGGAAGGGCATTAAAATGCTCGACGCTTCCCCCTCGCTCTGAAATTTCATGACGTCCCATGTCGGCGTCGCCAACGATAATTAGCTTGTAGTCACGGGGAAACTTTTGAAGTAAATGCCACAGTGGCAGCTTGTCCTCAATTCGCCGTTCGTTATTACGCCAGACGGATTCGTAGACATAGTTATGAAAGTAAAAGTACTCCAAGTGCTTGAATTCACTCCCCGCCGCCGAAAACAGCTGCGCACATAACTCGACATGCTGATCCATGGAACCACCCACGTCAAAAAGCATCAGTACCTTAACCGCGTTGCGTCGTTCAGGTACTTCCTTGATGTCAAGGAACCCCCCGTTTCGTGCGGTCGACTTGATGGTATCGGGCAGGTCTAACTCCAAGTCGGATGCTTCACGCGCCCAGCGACGTAACCGACGAAGGGCCATTTTCAGGTTTCTGGTACCCAGTTCAACGTCGGGGTCGTAATCTGCGAATTCCCTTTCCAGCCAAACTTTAGTCGCTCTCTTTCGTGGCGCTTCAGATGTTTCGGTTCGCTCTCCTTCCTCGGCTTCCTCGCTTAGTCCTTCGCCCTTCTCGCCATCATTGCCTTTACCTTCTTTGCCGCCATCACCCTCGCCTTTTTCGCCTGAGTCGCCCTCGCCTTTTTCGCCTGAATCGCCCTCTTCGCCTGAATCGCCTGAATCGCCTGAATCGCCTGAATCGCTCTCATCCTGGTCAGACGGCTCACCTTTTTCGCTAAGCTCTCCTTTACCCGGCCCCGGCTCACCTTCACTGCTGTTTGCCCCATCCTCCAGAGTAACTCTTGCCTTTGCCTCAGCGACTGCCTCTCGATACTCCGCCATCACTAACGCCACCTCTCGCTCACTACCCTCACTCACGGGGGCCAAGAGGGCTCTGAGCAATTCACTTTCATCTTTTTCGAACACGCCAACCCAGTCATCGACTCCGGAGAAATAGGCGGCAAAGGCCTGGTCAAAACGATCGTAGTATTTTTCATCTTTGACCAGCGATAACCGGCTCAAGAAATAGAACTCGTCCTGGTCCGCGAAAATCAAACGATGACTGAAAATCGACAGCAGATCGATCAGCTCACGAATCGATATTGGCACGCGATGTCTACGTAGGTGCTCAAAGAAATCTAGTAACATAAGGACAGAATGGTTCAGCTAATCAACGTTAAAACGGCATACCGTTATTATAACGGACTGTCCAACGAGTGTATTCTGTTCGGGCTGAACTGAAAAGAAGCTCATACGCCAAAACTTCATAGGCGTCAGCAAAGGCAGCGCGGTCGGGGTTGGCGTTTAGCGGTCTTATTTTACCTGCACCATCCTGACAGGTCAGTGTGTGCCGCCGATGGCCCACGGCGGCGGCACACGGCGATGGCCCACTGCGATGGCCCACTGCGATGGCCCACGGCGATAGCCCACGGCGATAGCCCACGGCGATAGCCCTCGCCGAATCTTAGACTATGCCCCTTTTTAACAGCGCGGTTTTTATCAAGGCGATTGCGAACCTCGTAAGGCTAAACTCCTTTAAATACGGGTTTTCGTTTTTCTTTAAACGCCGCACGCCCTTCCTTATAGTCGTCACTGTCAAAACAGCGGTTGATCATCGTTGATATAGACTCAAGGTCCCGCCTCTCCGGGTCCTTGACCGCTTCGTTAATCGCCGCCTTCGCTGCCTTGACGGTCAGTGGCGCATTGGCCGCTATCAGCGCAGCGTAATCTCTCACGGCAAGTTCAAGCTCATCGATCTCACAAACCCGATTAACCAGGCCCATCTGGAAGGCTTCATCTGCCGCCATAAACCTCGCTGAGAACATAATGTCTTTTGCCCGCGATGAACCAACCAGCTCCGTGAGACGCTTGAGCCCTTCATACTCATAACCAAGACCCAGCTTCGCAGCCGGTATGCCAAAAGTTGAATCCGGCGTCGCAAAGCGAACATCAGCGCTTAGCGCCGTCGCAAGGCCGCCACCGATGCAAAAGCCTTGGATCATCGCAATCAGCGGTTTATCCAAATTGACCAACCACCGGTTAGCGCTGGCTGCGACCTTTCCGTAAGATTCTTTCTGCGCGGCGCTAGAACGTTTAGCGTCAAACTCTGAAATATCAGCGCCCGATACGAAAGCTTTGTCGCCAGCACCCTTCATCACTACCACTCGTACACGGTCATCAAGCTGAAAAGCTTCCAAAATAGTCGCGAGCCCCTCCCACATTTCCAGTGAGATCGCGTTACGACGCTCAGGACTATTGAATGTCACCCAGCCAATCCCATCTTCCACGTGAGCCAGCATTTTCTTGGTTTTTAGTTCCATCGTTGGTTCTCTCTAAATAGCACCCGTTAGCCTTAGCCGATTAATGTCTTCAGCATTAAAACCCATTTCAATCAGGACCTCATCCGTGTGCTCACCGAGCACAGGACCGGGTCGTTCGAAATGATCACTGAGCGGGAATGTACTGATGTTTATTGGTGAACGAACAAGGTCGAAATCACCGGTCTCTTCGCGACTGGTGGTGCGACGCATTTTTAGTGAACGAACATGCTCATCTTCAAATGCTTCAGCAATGTCGTATATTGGCCCACACGGACAACCAGCAGTGTTAGCGAGTTGCACCAGCTCAGCCGTCATCATGCCGGTCGTGATCCCGTTGATCGATTGCCATAGTTCATGGCGATTCACAATTCTTGCTTTGGCGCTCCTGAATTTTTCGTCCTCTGCAAGCTCCGGTTGCCCTAGGGCGGTCGTCAATGCACCGAACATCTTGTTGGTGCTCGCCGCCAAATTGACCATGCCATCCGACGTATAAAAGACACCCATCGGTGAATTCGTCGGGTGGTTGTTGCCCTCTTGACCTGCGACTTCACCAGCCATGGTGTACCTGGCGCCCTGAAAATCCAGCTTACTTAGCATCGACTCAAGCAGAGAAGTATGGACCCAGCTTCCTTCACCGGTTTTTTCCCGGTGAAGCAGCGCCATCAGGATCCCCTGCCCCAAGAACATACCGGCGGACGTATCACTGATGGCAATGCCGACCCGCATCGGGCCTTCTCCCGGCTGCCCTGTAATAGACATAAGACCACTCATACCCTGCACAACTTGATCAACGCCCGGGCGTTCACTGTAAGGGCCTTCCTGACCAAACCCGGATACGCTCGCATAAACGATGCCGGGGTTAACTTTTTTGACAGCTTCAAAGTCGACGCCCAATCGATATTTCACATCCTTACGGAAGTTTTCGACCACGACATCAGCCTTCGCGGCTAATTTTAAAAACAACGCGAGTCCATCAGCGGACTTCAGGTTAATCGTTATGCCGCGTTTATTACGATGGAGGTTCTGTGAATCAGGGCTCAGCCGACCACCGGTAACATCCCCGATTTTCGCCTCGAGTGGCGGTTCAATTCGGATCACGTTTGCGCCCCAATCTGCAAGCAGTCGGACCGCAGTGGGTCCCGCTCGAGCAATCGTCAGATCCAGGACGGTGTAGTCAGATAGCGGCAGGCTCATCTGTCCAGAATAGCACGCAGTTCCAGAGCAATTTCACTGATTTTAGCCTGCAGCAATCGGGTATTTGTCGGCCCCATTCGTACTAGCTGTTTCTGCGCCGCACTTAAGGATTCAAGTTTAGGGTCAGCAAACCTATACATAACAACTGGTTGAACAAGGCGAATTTGTCCTTCAATAATTGGCGTCTCCAGTAATCGACCAATCGCCTGGAACATCACATCATCGAAGGCCTGGTTACCGTAGCCGAGTTCCGCGTGAGCATCTTGAACAAGCGGGCGGAGTAAATGGTAGAACTCAGCCGCTCTTTTAGCGTCAATGGAAACCGCAATCTCAACAAACGGCGTGTACCTGCTATAGGATGCATGATCTAGTTCGATCGTTTTTTCGTCTACCTTCCGAACCAGGAACGGGCCTTCAGGGGCCAGTGACCTGACGGGTTCTTTGGCAATCTGCCCGCGAGCAACGTTGTCAGTAAAGGCAACAAACTTTCGGATCAGCTGGTTAGGTGCCAGCCAGGCGTTGACACCTTCGCGTCTCGTCAGACTGACCACACCTTCCCTGAATAGCTGATCACTGTCGTCCAACACAGGCAACACAAAATCGGGCTTTTCTTCTTCGACCTGCACTTCGTTCAACGGTACAACCTGAGGCTCGGGCTCGGGCTCGAGTTCGGGTTCGGGTTCGGGTAGAGACACCGGTATTACAGCTTCCACGATCCCAGGTATTTCGATTTTTTCTACGACCGGCGGTTCAGGTGTACTGGTCATCACGAAGTAACCGCCAACAATCGCCACCAACACAATGATGAACATGATCACTATCGGTCTACTATCTCTGCTATCGGCCATCAGCTTTCCTAATTTCGGGTGCCCCTATTGTATTCATCATTGTTAATAAAGCAGCGATAAAAAGTCAGTTTTTGATTCTTTCCATTGTATCTTCAGAATACGTCAGATTTTCGCTCTCTTTGAGCATCACCAAACTTGATCCAGGACTAGGTAAGCGCCCTTGCCCTGACCAGTTCATGCACCATTAACTGACCGGCTTCCGCTAATGACCTTCCGAAGGTAAAGACCCCATCTTCGTGCCCACCCATTGAAAATATACCCGGAGACGCCATATTCGTGATCAGCCGCCTGACCTCTTTAGCCATTTCTGGCGTTCCATAGGCGACGGTCTCATCGGTCACCGCGATACCCAATTCAGCCGAATTCCGCCAGATACTAGGGCTGTGGGCATGCAACGCACATGTCACTGATTCATGAACGTCATAAATGGAGGCATGAGACAATGATTCCGACGATGGCTTGACCGACCCCTTGGCATCCACTGCATTACGCTCCAGGTTCCAAGTTTCGCAGACCGCATAGTCATCAAGGGTGACAGCCTCAAGTCGTCCTGTCTGGGTTCCGGAAATGACAAACCCACCAGCACAACGCTGCGATATGTTGCCGAACCCGTACCCATCATATCGGCCGGGGATTTGGCCTAACAACCCAAGCTCTTTAAGCACGGTCCGCCAGGCAGACAATTCAGCCACATTGACGTCCACTACTCTCTCGGTGCGGAAAGTCAGGTTGAATTTAATGACGCCTTCAGTCTCTGCCATCAGTTAATCCTTCATTACTTTAGCAATTGATTCAATGTAAGGCGGCTCAAGCAACCCTGCATCGGTAATAATACCGGTGATCAGTTTATGGGGTGTAACGTCAAACGCAGGGGACCTCGCGGCAACACCAATCGGCGCGATCTGGTGTCCTGCATACTCTTTAACTTCCGAAGGGTCCCGTTCTTCAATCTCAATATCGGCACCAGAGTTTGTTTCTATATCCACTGTTGAAAGGGGGACCGCCACATAAAAGGGGATCGAAAAATACTGGCAAAGAATCGCCAGGTTCATTGTGCCAATTTTGTTGGCAGTGTCACCGTTCGCCGCGATCCGGTCTGCTCCCACGATCACCATGTCGACTTTCCCTTCTGACATAATGTGGGCAGCCATATTGTCTGAAATTAGCGTGCAATCTACGTCGTTACGATGCAACTCATACGCGGTCAGTCTTGCGCCCTGCAGCAGCGGCCTTGTTTCATCGACAAACACGTGAACCTTTACACCCTTCTGACGGGCGCGGTAGATTGGCGCGAGCGCCGTGCCAAGCTCAGATACAGCGAGACTACCGGCGTTACAGTGGGTCAGTAAATTCGGATGAGCCTCCACCAATGGCAATCCAACATCCGCGATGGCATTGCATGCCACCCTGTCTTCCTCGTGGATTGACTGTGCTTCCTGTAATAAATCCGCAAACAGACTGGCATCGTTAAGACAACGCTGCTCATACTGACGCATCCGGTTTACGGCCCAGGCAAGGTTGACCGCCGTCGGCCTTGCACTGATCAGGTAGTCACATCGCTCATTGAACTCAGCGCGAATATCCGTGGCATCTTTATCGTGGCTGCCTACCAATAGGCCGTAGGCAGCAGCAATACCTATTGCGGGTGCACCACGAACTGTCAGCGTTTTAATGCCGTAGAAGACCTGTTCAATGGCATCACAGAGCACAACCTCCTCTACCTGCGGCAGTTTTCTTTGGTCCAGTAAAATGAGTGTATTATCTCGCCACTCAACGGACCGGGGCATATCTTTCATCGCTTTCTCCTCAGGCGGCGAAGCATACACCTACCGGCGCCAGCTTTGCAGCACCTCGTTGAATCACGCACAATACCCGTTGAATTTTTTGTTATAGAACACACCTAGCTTACAAGACCAAGGAGACTCCAATGGGAGACTTAGTACTAAGAACCGACGATGACGGGATCGCAATCCTCACGTTAAATAGACCCGATGCGCTAAATGCGCTTAGCCCAAACCTGTTTATCGAGCTACGAGCGCATTTTGAGACAATCAGCGCCCAATCAGAAGAAACCGGCTGCGTGATTCTTCGAGGTGCAGGAAGGTCCTTTTCAGCCGGTAACGACCTGAAGGCAATTCAGGCTGGCGAGACGGCACCCTCTCGTCACTTTCAGGCTGAAACGCTCGAATTGATAGAAAACCTGCCACAGCCTGTCATCGCTTCAGTCCAAGGACATTGCTATACCGGTTCACTTGAACTCGCCATCGCCTGTGACTTGTTAATCGCGAGCGACTCCGCCAAGTTTGCAGATACTCATGGTAAATGGGGGATGACGCCACTATGGGGCATGAGCCAACGGCTTCCGCGCAGAATTGGTCCGATTCGAGCAAAGGAAATGATGTATACCGGCAGGGTAGTCACAGGCAAACAGGCTGTCGACATAGGCCTTGCCAATGAATGCGTCGCTGACAATGCGTTAATCGACCGCACGATTGAAATCGCGCGACAGATTGTCGGCAACTCCTGGCACACCCTTCGCGCTGACAAAATGCTGGTAAACAAGGGCATGAACCTACCCTTGGGCGAAGGCTTGGTCTATGAGCGAGACAACAGTCCCGGTGCTGATAATTCGATGCAGGAACGGATCAAAGATTTCTAATGCGGCGGTTTACTCATTGGTCAGATCAATGGGACAGCTTCGCCCCATTGATCTTCTACCCGGTCGGCAGATGGCTACTGGAACCATCTGTTAGGCCCGGAGTTCCGCAATCATCTCGACGCGCTGCTCGGCATCTACAAAATTAAACTCGCCACTGGTGCGATCAGTAAAATCACCATAACGTGATTTGATTTCCGCAACCAAGCCAGAAGGCTCACCCATGACACCCATAACATTTAGAATGTCATCAGTAATCATTTCACCCATCTCTGCCCACTTGCCTTCTTTTGACAGCTTGTTCAGTTCAAACTGCATGTCGCCCCAGCCATGGACACCCAAAACATTCTTGTAAGCGGGTGTGGAACCGTAAAACGCAATGCGGTTCTTGGCTTCCAGTTTTACTTTTTCGAAAGTTTCTTCATCCTTTCCTGAAACGATAAACGGCGTATACGCGATTTCAAAATCTTCGCGTGAGCGACCTGATTTAGCCAGACCACGATCAATAGCAGGTAACGTCACTTCACGAATATACTTTTCGTTACTAAAGGGGTGAATAATTAATCCATCGGCAACTTCACCGGCAACTTCAGTCATGATGGGCCCAACCGCGGCCAGCGTGACCTTAGGTGCACCATATTCTTTATCTTCCGGCGTAAACGCGGGCGTCATCAACGTGTGGTTGTAATACTTACCTTCAAACCTGAGTGGTTCACCTTCATACCAATTTGCCCAAATGGCACGCATCGCCTGGACAAGCTCCCTCATCTGCGGCGCAGGCGCACCCCATGGCATGCTGAACCGCTTGGTGATGTGGGGGCGAATTTGCGAACCCAGGCCCATGACAAAGCGACCCCTCGAATAGGCATTCAGATCATGACCAAGGTTTGCGAGGATCATCGGGCTACGTGCAAAAGCAACAGCTATCCCGGTGTTTATCTCAATTTTTTCACTATGCTCGGCAGCCAGTAGCAGCGGCATAAAGGGATCGTGATTCATCTCCGCGACGCCAACACGGTCAAAGCCCAGAGCTTCCATCTTCTTCACGTGATCGGGAATTGCGTGCCAATCCGGCGTTAAGTGTCCATCAATCTTCATTAGGTTGTCCTTTTAAAAATTTAGAGAGTAGTGATTTATATCGGCGTTTCAATAAACACGATAAGAAAAATATCGCATATTCTTAGGATAAATTCTGGCTCAGGCCTACTCAAAGCTTAAGCAGCAGGGTTTCTGTTAGTTGAGTCTTTTCTCAGCGAAGTTGGCTCAAGCTCTGCCACGAATTCCGAATGTTGCATCAGGGCATATTGATACGCCTCGATCAGCGCATTCCAACTTGCTTTGATAAGGTCCACATTGACCCCAATAGTGCCAAACATCTCACCCTGAAAGCTATGTTCAAGATAGACCCTTACCTTTGCCGCAGTCTCTTCAGTGCTGTTAACCACCTTCACGCTGAAGTCCGTGAGATGCAGGTCTTTGATGACAGGGTACTTATCAATCAGCGTTTTTTGTAGCGCTCGATTAAGCGCGTCTACAGGGCCGATACCCTCCGCGGCGCATAGCTGTACCTGATTGTCTATGCCAATCTTTACGCTCGCCTCTATAAGACCATCGGAATCTGAATGTTGTTCATTACTCGGCGAGTAAATCCGATAGTAAATCGGGTCAAAGGCAGGATTGTACTTGCCGATGTGACGCCGGACGATCAGATCAAAACTGCCATCAGCATTTTCAAATGAATAACCGGAATGTTCCTTATCCTGAATATCATTAAGGATATTCTTAACCGCGTTACCCTCTTCCAGTTCCGGATAGCGATTAGACAGCTTGGCTTTCAGGTTTGAGCCGCCCGCAAGTTCACTGATGAGTATCTTTCGCGCATTACCGACAAGGGCCGGATCTATGTGTTCGTAGGTATCCGGGTTTCGTTGTACCGCGCTAACATGAACGCCGCCTTTATGGGCGAAAGCACTGGGACCAACAAATGGCTGGCCGCTGGGCCCCTTAATCCCTAGATATTCCCAGACTTTCCGAGACAAATTTGTCAGGCCACGTATGCGACCTTCGGGCAGACACTCGTATCCAAGTTTCAGTTCAAGATTGCCCAGGATTGATGTCAAGTCCACGTTGCCGCACCGTTCACCAATTCCATTGATCGTACCGTGCACCTGAACGACACCTTCTTCAATAGCGCGCAAGGTATTGGCTACCGCGAGGCCACCGTCGTTGTGAACGTGGATGCCAAGCTTGATACCCGGGATCTGTTTACGCAGTTCCCTAACCGCATTTCCAACCTCGTGGGGCATTACCCCGCCGTTGGTATCACACAGGATAAGTCTTTCTGCGCCGCCATCGACAGCCGCTTGAACACACGCCAGCGCATAACCTGCGTCACTCTTAAAACCATCAAAAAAATGCTCAGCATCGAAGAATACCGGCTTGCCGGTTGAGTCCTTGAGATGAGCCACTGAATTGCAGATCAGCTCCAGGTTTCGATCCGGTGAAATTCTTAGAGCCTGATCAACGTGCAGATCCCACGCTTTACCAAAGATACAGGTAACGTCTGCTTTAGCTTCGATCAGTTTCCGCAGAAAAAAATCATCCGATGGCAGTGAATCAGCTCGGTGAGTGGAACCAAACGCAACGATTTTAAGGTGCTTCAGATCAAGGTCACGGACCTTGTGAAAATACTCATCATCTTTCGGATTGGAGCCAGGCCAGCCACCTTCAACAAAATCCACACCGACAAGGTCCAACTCCTGGGTAATGTCCAGCTTGTCGCCAAGGGACAGGTTTACCCCTTCCCCCTGGTTACCATCTCGCAGGGTTGTATCGTAAATTTCGATCTTTTTTCTGGCCATGTTCAGATCCCCCCTATGCGTAACCTAACTTCTTTGCCGTGCTGTGTATCTCGCTCTTGGCACGAAGCAGGTTATCAAGTGGGTCAAAAGTAGCCGTAAGAAATGCTTCACGTGTCGATGCTTTCATTTGTATCGGATAAGTCGCGTTCGCGCAGACAACCTGCATACCTTCAAGGTCAATGATGATCTCTGAATCAGGATGTTTTTCAACATCCCCCGTCAGCTTGACCCGATTCGCTTCATCCATCACAACACAGGGAATCCCGAGCGTTGTACAGTTACCTTGAAAAATCTCGGCGAATGATCCTGCAATGACGGCTTTTAACCCAAACTTCTGGATCGCCTGTGGTGCATGTTCGCGACTGGAGCCGCAACCAAAGTTCTCGTCAGATATCAGAATCTCTGCGCCCTTGTGCCGAGGTGCATCCAGCACATGATTTTTGGATGTGCCGTCGGACTCAAAGCGCACGTCATAAAAAAGTGATGGGCCAAGTTCATCAAAGGTGACGCATTTCAGGTATCGAGCAGGAATAATTCGATCTGTATCGATGTCGTTTCCTTGGACGTAAACGCCCTTACCTGCCAGTTTGGAAAGGCTCATGATGCATCCTCCATCAAACCAAACACTTCACGGGCGTCGGCTACACTCCCCTCGATGGCCGCCGCTGCGACCATAATAGGGCTCATCAGGATAGTCCTGCCAGTTGAAGACCCCTGCCGACCGATAAAGTTTCGGTTTGAACTGGAGGCGCAAATCTCATCTCCGACCAGTTTGTCCGGGTTCATGGCAAGGCACATAGAACAGCCAGGCTTACGCCATTCGAATCCTGCCGCTTCAAATATTTCGTGAAGGCCAATAGCGCGGGCATCTTTGTCGACCTTCTCGGAACCAGGCACTGCTATCGCCCTGACATTACCGGCAACCGTTTTACCCTGGATCACTTTCGCTACCGCCTGAAAGTCACTCAGACGACCATTGGTACAACTACCAATGAAGGCCACGTCAATTTTGGTACCTTTGATCGGCGCACCCGCTTTTAGTTTCATGTAGCCAAGGGCGTCATTAATGAGGTTCTTATCCAGACCTTCCACCGTCTCGGGCGAAGGCACAAGTTCTTCGATGGAGATAGCCTGCGCCGGGGTCACGCCCCAGGTCACTGTCGGCTTAATGTCTGCCGCGCTAATCAGGACTTCATCGTCATAACTCGCGTCCAGGTCGCTGGCATACGCTCGCCACTTTTCACAGGCCTCGTCGAAACCTACAGGCACCCTTTCCCGGCCTTTCAGGAATTCAAATGTCGTTTCATCCGGGTTGATATAACCGCACCTAGCACCACCCTCAATGCTCATGTTACAGACAGTCATCCGTTCTTCCATGGTCATGGCGTCAACGACCGACCCGGCATACTCGTAGGCATAACCGACGCCCCCGTTCACCCCAAGAACACGAATGATATGCAAGATGACATCTTTCGCAGTCACACCGACCGATAGCTTCCCATCAACCTTAATACGTCTGACTTTAAGCGGATCCATCGCCAGAGTCTGGCTGGCCAGCACGTCACGAACCTGGCTGGTACCAATACCAAGTGCGATACATCCAAAAGCACCATGAGTGGCCGTATGACTATCGCCACAACAAATAGTCATCCCCGGTTGGGTTAACCCAAGTTCCGGACCCACGACATGGACAATTCCCTGAGAGCCGGACTCTGGCGCAAAAAATTCAATGCCATGCTCACTGGTCGCATCGCTGAGCACCTGGATCATCTTTTCAGCCATATCGTCAGCCAGCGGCCTGGATTGATTATCCGTTGGAATAATATGATCGACGGTTGCATAGGTCCGCTTAGGATAGGCAACGCTAAGCCCCTTATCTTTTAACATGCCAAAGGCCTGCGGACTGGTCACCTCATGGATCAGGTGCAGCGCCATAAATAGCTGGAACTGGCCGTTGTCTAACTGTCTTATGACGTGGTCATCCCACACTTTTTGGAAGAGATTCTTACCCAACATTTACTCCGAAGGTCGTTTCCGATCAGAAAAAAACCGCAAGTTTAGCATGAAAAGTCCGGCACACTATCGCAATTTGGAATGCTTGTGATTCTGGAAACACTATAAAAAATAGATATTTAGGAACCTTTCTTGCTCACTAGCTCGACTATTCGGCTAGCAAACTTAGAGTTCGGCAATACCTCATAAAAGAACTGGCTTGTTCTAGCGCCAGCGACCACCCCGTCGTCCTTCCAACGACCCACCCTACCTTGGCGAACCACGATATCTCGCTGCTTTCCTGCCACATCGGGATACTGACCGACGTAGAAGGTCTCTTCAACGACTCCTGATTTCGCCTTCAGATCACGAAAATGAACCTCAGTCTGTAATTTTTCGAAGGCGGCGTCATCGATAACAATACCGTTAACGTTATAGCGAAGGACCTTTTGCCCCTTCTCACCTTTGAGTCGGTCACTAGCATCTAGCAGGTAGGCATCGACATTGAAATTTCCAGCATCGTGGTCTTCCCGCAACCTCCAGGAACATGATGCCATCCGGTCGGCATTGCCAATCGCCGAGGAAATCATGATCGGGCGGTCATCATCAAACAAGAATAGCGGCCGGTCATTTTGATAACAAATACCTATACCGATTTCCAGCGTGGGTAAGTCCGTTTGTTTCGAATCGGCGTTCTTCGACGTCACAATATCAATCACTTCCTTCGCCATGCCGCACGCCCGGGAGACGCTAAACCATTCATCCGGTGCATTGTTGTATTCATAAACGCCAAGAATGACAGCATCCCCTTCTATGAATACTTTGACGGCGCCGTAAGCGGCCAACCGCTCGGTAATGGGATTAAAAAACCGCAGTGAAAAATAGGATGCCGGGTTAAGCCCGCGTTTTGTCAGCTCCCCAGTGACTTTTGTTGACCCTCTTACATCTGCTTTCAGAATCGTGTGATGGACGACTTCGGGCTTATCGTTCGACCCAGTTCCTTTCATTTCCGCACTGCTGAGCAGACGGTAAAGATTACCACCGGCTTTAGCCAACTGGATCTTCTCAGGTTCAGTTATCACTGATAACCGGTTAAACATTCGGTGCGCAAACCGATAGTATTTTAAGTGCAGGCGGTATCGACAGTAGTCGGTTAGCAATCTAACCGTCAGACTATCTTCAGGTTCTCGCATCATTTTTTCGAACTCGGCTTTGCATTTCTCAAGCTTTGCTTGAAGTGCGAGACCACCGTCGGCGGTGCCATCTACGAGATCCTTAATCTGTTCTGATTCAACACCAGACACAAACCCAAGAATATCCTCAAGGTCGATCAGATCAAGATCAGCCTGGGTCACTTTTCCACGCAGGATATAGCTCCCGACCAAACGCCGAACGGCTTTGTTATCGCCTACCGCTTTGCGTAAAGCCTGCGCGATTTTATGTAGTTTCCTGATGTCACTTTTTAGCCTCCAGCTAGAGGCTAACCCCAAGCCTTTCTGGCTGAGGTGACCTTCGTGAACCCGCTTATCAAACAGCCACCGGGCATTATCAGGATATTCCAACCAGCTCAAATTTTCCTCGACGATTCCTTTCTGATCTTCAGAGGGCCCAAGAATGGCTTGTGAAGCGAAAAGTCCACCCAGTTCGTCATACACCTCTGACTGAGCTGAAGTAAGTTTTGCAGCATTACGCAGTGGCGCAAACGTCTGAGTTGCAAACGCTTTTCTAAACCCCGCTTCCAGAACGTCGTTCAATGCATCGAACCCAGCGCCAGGCCAGATGGCGTAATACTCTAGCAACAGCACCGGTTCTTTGGGGGTCTTTGCGTACAGCAGGGGATTGTAGAGGACAGCCGCAGCTTCCATAAACCCACCAACGATCTGCTCTCGTAACGGCTTTAACTGATTGTTTTCCTCACGTTTAAACTGCCTTAAAAACAGCTGAACGATTCGAAACTGGAATTCGTTAGCGTGCTTTCTAAACCAGGTCACTTTTTCCTGGGTGACCAACAGCGACCGTGAACCCGCATATTTCTGCCGGCCTAAGGTCTCTTCAAGTTTTTCACCATAGGTACTTAGCGCGTCAAGAACTTCCTGGATGACGAACTTCACGATGCCAAACTGCAGGATGCTGACTTGCTCTGGATTAAGGTCCGTCTTGCATCGGTGCAGCGTCACCTTCATCAGATCGGTATAGGCATCTCTGAGTTCCTGCATTATTTCAGCATTGCCTGAAATCAAAGGCTTACCAGACACCAACAGTTTCAAGTTTTGTTGCACGGCTTCCCTTACTCGCCGCATAAACGCTGGGGAAACCTCCACATCCACATGATAGTTGTCGATGCCCTTATCGACCACAGAGCAATCCAGGCTTATATCCGGCGGATCCTTAATCTGTGAAACAATGTCTTCAATGGACGTGATTGCAGTCGGCACGATTAATCCCCTTTCACCTATTTAGTACCATTTACACGCATAACCGCACGCACAACCTTCCCAAGCGACCAAAGCTTTCGTGGGCCCTCCTCAAAAAAACTGGCTGTAATCTAGTACCGCTTATTTTACAGTGCCTATTTTACAGTGCCCACAATCACTGCAGGCATGCCTTTTGACCAGCGTTAGTGAACCCTCCGTCGCAGGCATATTCTACCAGAATGCCATCACAACGCTCAGCGCTCTGATCAGCGCCATGACCAGCGCCATGATCAGCGCTATGTCCAGCGCTATGTCCAGCCACTACACAAGGCGCGGCGCAGCGCTGAACTGCACGAAGACCAGCATCGCATTGCTATTCGGGTATGGATATTCAGACACACTTATTTCACGCCAGTCGAGACACTGGCCTGCGTCTCTGGTAAATAATCTGACGGGTAAACAATCTGACGGGAAAATCACCGCAGGTAGCGTATAGTCGGTTTATCAAGAAGGATGCCTAACAAGGGACTTACCTGCCTCCCAAGTGGCAACAAGTTCATGAGCCCGCATCATTTATCGTCGCGCTAGCGCAAACGCAGAACTCGACTTATAAGGATGGCACTATCTATTAGCACTAACTATTGGCACTACCTATTAGCACTACCTATTGGCAGTACCTATTGGCAGTACCTATTGGCAGTACCTAGAAGTTCTCGTCATAACCCTTAAGGAATTCTGTTGAGCACAACGACACCAATCCCGCTGTCCTTTTTGACAGAACGCTTCTTGATTCGCCGATATTCAACCTCAGACGAAAAACTGTTGTTCCATGCAGCCAGAGAGTCCATCGCGGAAGTCTTTGAATTCCTGCCCTGGTGCCACCCTGACTACCAAATAAACGAAGCTTCTGAGTGGCTAAGCTCCATCAAACCCAATTGGAGGGACGGCTCCGCCTATAATTTTGGCATCTTTAGCAAGGACGAAACCGTGTTTCACGGCGGTTGCGGCGTTACCAAGATAGACGAACACCCAATCGCCAACCTGGGCTACTGGATCAAAACGTCAAGCACCGGCAAAGGCATCGCGACAGAAGCCACCATCGGCCTTGCCCACTTCTGCACCGAGAACTTGGGCCTGCAACGAATAGAAATCATCATGTCTGTCCGAAACGCAGCCAGTAAGGCTGTCGCGGAAGCATCAGGCGCGCAATTCGAAGGACGTGCAAGAAATCGCCTGCGGCTCCACGGTAAACGCCACGACGCCTTAATCTACTCAATCACCCCTACAGACCTTCAATAGGGCCCGCACCAAACCTAAACAATCCAAAGCCCTAATCCCAACGTAAAAACCACCCAATAGCACTGATCTAACTTAATTTGCTAGAATAATAGCGATCGCCCCACCACCAATTTCAAAAGGACGCGCCACACATGAGTAATGCAGAACCCACACAAGCAGACATGCAGGCAGTCCTTGACCGCCAGAAAAAGGCATACCTATCTGAAGGGGCTGTGTCTGCCGAAACCAGAATCGACCGACTTGACCGGGCTATCGACATACTTAAGACCCATGGAACAAAACTGAGTGAGGCGATGGCCGCTGACTTCGGTCACCGCTCCCTGGACCAATCCAAGATGACCGACATCGATGCCTCCATTGGCCCGCTGGAATCATGCAAGAAGCAGCTTCGAAAATGGATGCGCCCTGAAAAACGAAAAACCATGTTTCCTCTTGGTCTTCTTGGCGGACGCTCTCGAATAGAATACCAACCGTTAGGCGTCGTTGGCTGCATCAGCCCCTGGAACTTTCCAGTACAACTGACCTTCGCGCCACTCGCCGGCATCTTCGCGGCAGGTAATCGCACCATGATCAAACCCTCGGAGTTCACCGTCCTGACCTCTGAACTGATGAAGGAGTTGTTCGCAGCAACTTTTGATGAAGAAGAAGTCGCCGTGTTCACCGGCGGCCCTGAGGTTGGAGGCGCCTTTTCAGCATTACCTTTTGATCATCTGCTGTTCACTGGCGCGACTTCGGTTGCCAAACACGTTATGCGCGCAGCAGCAGAGAATCTGGTTCCTGTCACGCTGGAACTGGGTGGAAAGTCTCCTGTCATTATTGGAAAATCTGCCAACTTGGAACTCGCGGCTACCAACATCATGGCGGGCAAAACCATGAACGCGGGCCAAATATGCCTTTCGCCAGACTACGTCATCCTGCCTGAAGAAAGCCGAGATGAATTCGTAGAACATGCAAAGAACTCAGTGGCCAAAATGTTCCCCAACATCAAAGATAACCCTGATTACACCAGTATCGTTAACGAACGTCATTTTGACCGGCTAAACGGTTATGTAAACGACGCCAAAGAGAAAGGTGCAACCGTCGTAGAAATCAACCCTGCGGAAGAGGACTTTTCTCAGCAGGAACACCATCGCATCCCGCCGACGCTTATCCTGGACCCAACGGACGACATGAAAGTCATGCAGGATGAAATCTTTGGACCGATCCTGCCAGTTAAGCAATACAAAGATATCGAAGAAACACTCGACTACGTCAACAGCAAGGACCGGCCATTAGGGCTTTACTACTTCGGTCAGGATAGCGCTGAGGAACGTGAGGTGCTGACCCGCACGACCTCTGGGGGTGTCACTGTTAATGATGTGATCATGCACATTGCACAGGAAGACCTTCCATTTGGTGGCGTCGGTCCTAGCGGCATGGGCTCCTATCATGGTTTCGATGGCTTCAAGAACTTTAGCCATGCCAAAGCCATCTATACCCAATCCAGCACAGTTTCAAAACTCGCAGCGGCAATGCGACCACCCTATAAGAAAGCGTCTTAAGCCTTCACACCAGTGACCAACCCTGGTCACTGGTCGTTTCAAGACCATCCCGATCTCTGCCTTGTTTAAGATGGCCCTTTCGCCGCGTGTCCGCTCATGCGGCCGCTCGGCGTTTTAGGCCACCTTTCGCTGTTCCCTCAAAGGATTGGCTCCCCTGAATAACAAGCCTGGCAGCGGCAAGGCTATAGATTGTGAACGAAGCAGCAGCGGACAAAAATCGTTAACCCCCCGATGACCCGGCTTTATCTGCCGGTAAATTCAGGCTTACGCTTTTCGAGGAATGATTTAACGCCCTCCTGAAAGTCTTCGCTCTGGAACATACCATTAAGATGAACCATCAGGTGATCAACTGAAGTGTCATAAGACTGCTCCAGCCCCATCCGCATCATGCGTTTAGTGGTTTGCACAGCCATCGGTGCGTTATCGGCGATTTCCTGCGCCCACTCCATCGCTGTCTCAAGGCACTTATCGTCAGGGACAATCGTGTTCACCAGGCCTATCTCTAGACACTCTTGTGCACCAACTACCCTACCCCGGTAATAAAGTTCTGCCGCTTTTGCCCAACCAATCAGTCTTGGCAATAACCAGGTACCACCGGACTCGGGCACAACATTACGTTTGGCCGTCACAGCGGCCATTTTGGCGGATTCGGCAGCAACCCGCATATCGCAGAGCAGCGCCAGATCCATGCCGTATCCCGCCGCAGCACCGTTAAGTGCGCAGACCATGGGCGTATCGATGTTCCACATCACATTAACTGGCGCATCACGCAGATCAAACAGCTGTTTTGGCCGATTGCTGCCTGAGCCGGAACCACCGGAACCGATGCCACCACCAGCAACATCAACCAGATCCAGACCAGCGCAAAAGCCGCGCCCATTACCGGTCAGCACAATACAGCGCACGTCAGGGTCTTTATTAGCTTCGGTCACTTTAGCGGACAACTGGTCTAGCATATCTTTGCTGATGGCATTCATTCGCTCTGGTCGATTGAGCGTAATGACAACAACGCGACCTTTATTTTCGACGAGCAACTCGTCTGTTGTGGATGCAGATACTGGCACGGTGTTTTACCCCTTATATTTCAGTGAATTTGATTTGTTTATATTGCTGCACTAATAAATGACTGTATATCACGAACCAGCGGGCTGTTGCGACGATGTATGCGTGAAAAAGATACCACGGCATCGGCGTGGCCCATACCTTCATAGACCTCGCGACGCGCGCGGCCCCCTGCCGCGACCTGTTTTTCCATTAGGCTCTTTGAGTGACCTCGCCGAACCCGGGTGTCATGTTTACCGTGCAGCAGATACAACTCAGGGGCATCAGCGCGCACAAAGTTGACTGGCTGGGACAGCCGGTAGTGATCCTCCGGGCCAAACAAGTCCCAGTGATCTTCGTCAGTAAAGGGGTAAAAGTCGTAGGGCCCAGATAAACCCACCATTGCTGTGATCCTCTCGGGGGTATCCAGCAACGCTGCATTGAGCGTCACCAGCGCCGCCATTTGAGCACCCGAGGAATGACCCATCATAATCACCGGTCCTTCGGGACAGACTTGGTCCATCAAGTAGTTTGTGGCGCTAACAACCGAATCAAGAATGGCGCTAAACCGGTGTTCCGGATATTTAAAGAAATCCGGGATCGCAACATTAACGCCCATGCTACAGAGTGTATCGGCGACAAACCGGTAATCTTCCTTTCGGTAGGATCGCCAGTTACCGCCGTAGTAAAAAATAACGGTCGGGGCTTTTTCATCGACCTGGTACCAGTCGATTCTCTGTGTCGTCGCCGACCCAAAATGGATTTCCTGATACTGATAATGCCCTAAACGCGCCAAGGCATTCAGCACCGCCAGACCAGCGGATTGGTAAAACCCGAACATTGATAGATATACCCTTTAAATTTCAGTAAAATCCGCGACTTTATAATGAAGGTCACAGGTCGATTTTCAATGGCATTCAAACGCGAAATTGGCGACAGGGCCAGTCACTGAGTCGCCCGGTCAGTCAGTCGCCCGGTCAGTCAGTCGCCAGTCTAATCGTAGAAAACGCCAGCACAAGACCCTTCAGACCGCTCATTACCAAACCGAACCTTAAGGTGCCTGTTTTGTTCGATCCGCGGCGGTTGTTCGCCCTAATAATCTGTTCAATATTACTCCCGATTTGCCTTGCCGACGAGGTGCAGCCAGCCGCCGAGTACAGCACCTTGCCGATCATCGAATTGCACAGGGTTGATGAGACGCCTAGTATCACGATTGACGGAAAACTCGATGAACCTGTCTGGCAGGCTATGCCCGCACACTCACAGACGGTGACACTGCAGCCAGAAACCCTGGCAGAACCGACGTACCCCACCCATACAAAATTCTTCTACACCGAACGCGGACTGTATATAGGCGTGTTCAGTGAGCAACCAAACGACACGTTGATTACCCGACTCACCTCCAGAGATCAATTTATCAGCCGAGACAGTATTTCTATTACCATCGATCCGTCGGGTGAAGGTCTTTACGCCTACTGGTTCGCCGTGAGCTTGGGCAATTCACTAGCCGACGGTACGGTGCTGCCTGAACGACAGTTTAGCCGTGAATGGGATGGCGCATGGCGGGGAGCATCTTCTGAGGTCGAGGGTGGCTGGGTAGCAGAATACTTTCTGCCCTGGTCCATGATCACGATGCCAGAACAGACCGGCGAATCTCGCCGCCTCGGTTTCTATATTTCACGAGCCGTGTCTCACTTGGGTGAGCGATGGGGATGGCCTGCCGTACCTGAATCCGGCAGCAGGTTTATGAGCGCTCTGCAACCGCTCGAAATGGACAACATCACACCCAAAAAGCAATTCACTTTCTACCCGTATGCTGCCACTAAGTACAACGCCATCGACTCGGAAGATGACTACAAGGCAGGATTTGATATTTTCTGGCGTCCCTCTTCGAATATGCAGTTGACCGCTACCGTGAATCCCGACTTCGGCAACGTCGAATCTGATGATGTTGTTGTCAACCTGACATCATTTGAAACCTTCTTTCCTGAAAAACGGCCGTTCTTTCTAGAGGGCCAGGAAATTTTCAGGACAACACCGCGGGCCAGATCAAGAGGCAGGGGTACGCCCACCATTCTTGTGAATACTCGCCGCATCGGCAGCCCACCTAAGGCGCTGAATATTGATGACCTGGAGCTTACCAAGCTCGAGGACAACCAACCGACCGAACTGCAGGGTGCGGCAAAGATCACTGGACAACAGGGTAACTGGCGTTACGGCGTGCTAGCCGCGGTGGAAGATGACACTAAGATCGAAGGCACCATCAACGATCTGGAGACCGACCTGGTTCAGGAAGGTCGAGATTTTGGCGCAGCACGATTCCTTTATGAATCCACTACGGGTGGCTCACGAAAGGGATTGGGGTGGATCACGACATTAGTCTCACACCCCCAAGAAGATGCAGTAGTTCATGGCATCGACGGCCATTACCTCTCAGAAAACGGTAAATGGAATGTCGATGGACAGACTTTATATAGCGATGTTGATGATGTCAGCGGTAGCGGCGCTTTCATCGACGTGAGCTACACCCCGCGGCAGGGGCTAAAACACAGCGTTGGGGTCGATTATTTTGATGAAGATCTTGATATCAACGACTTCGGCTTCCTGCGAAGAAACGATTCCATTGCCGCAAACTATCGGGTGGATATCATCGAATCAGACCTGGAAAATTACAAAACTCGCGAGTCTTCGCTCTTTTTAAATCAGGCGTACAACACGGACGGTCGACTTGTTCGCAGCGGTATCTTTGCGAATCGTAAGTATAGGTTCCATAACAATCATTTCTTGTTTACGGAACTGAACTACTTTCCCTCTCGCTGGGATGACACCAACAGCGGCGGCAACGGTGATTATAAGATCGACCAACGCTGGCAGGTCGGTGGATTCTATTCAACAGACAGCGCACAAAAAGTAAGGCACGGCTTTTCTCTATTCTTTAAAGAGGAAGACATCGGCGGCCAGGAGCATTCCTGGAAATACGAGATTACCTGGAGACCCAGTGATCGATTCGCCGCACTGTTACAACTTAAGTACGTTACCAGGACTGACTGGTTACTCCATGAAAGCGACCAAGACTTTACTACCTACGAAGCTGAGTTCTGGCAACCAGAGCTGGAGCTAGACTATTTTATAACAGCAAAACAGCAATTCAGGATCACCGCACAGTGGGTTGGTATCAAGGCATTCGAACGCGATCGCTGGCGAGTACCTGCAGGTGATGGCTCGCTGACACCTGACACAACGGCTGCAGCCGACACTCGGGATTTTTCAATTAGTCGCCTGGTGTTCCAGGCACGTTATCGCTGGGAGATCGCCCCGTTATCTGATCTTTTTGTGGTTTATACCCGTGGCTCTGATTTACCCAATAGGCCGACGGAAAGTTTTGGTGACCTGTTCCATGATAGCTGGACTAACCCAGCGGTCGATGTCTTCGTCATCAAGTTACGATATCGTTTAGGAAGCTAGCGGTATATTGGAGTTATCGATTGATCAGAATGATTGCTTTAGACCTCGACGGCACACTCGCCATCGAAAATCACCAGATATTACCTGCCACCCGAGACGCACTGGAAGACCTTCATGCGAACGGGGTTGAAGTGGTCATCGCCACAGGTCGAAGATATCGAACCACCCGTTTAGTGATCGAAAATCTGGGTTTTGACGTGTATGCCGTTTGTAATGGTGGCGCCCTCGTTAAGGAACCTGGACAAACTACCTTGCACGCGGAAAATTACGATGTCACACCTGTGACTGAGCTTGCACGAGAACTCGGTTTGACCCTGTTTGCTCAGCGAGACGCACACGAACTCGGTGGCGCTGATTTCATCATTGACACCGGCAGCAATTGGAACAATGCCACGCATACTCATTTCAAGAATAATTCCACGTGGGCAGAAAAAGCAGATCTGCTGGCTTCCGAACCGACATATCTTGTGTCTGGGGCATTCGACAGCGAGCCAGCCCTGCGTGAACTCGCCGACGTAATCGCCAGTCGATTCCCGGGGATTTACAACACAATTCTCGTCCCACACCTCGATTCAGGGCATTTTTACTGTGAGATTTCACCGAAGCACGTCGATAAGTGGCACGGGCTGACCAAACTATTAGAACATTTGGACATAGCGGCAGAGCAGACCTGTACCGTAGGAGATCAACTGAATGACATGGCCATGGTAAAAGCTGCGGGCCACGGGGTTGCCATGGCCAATGGTCACAAAGACCTACAAAAAGTTGCCCACTTTATCTGTGGCGATAACAAAAAAGACGGTATCCTTGATGTCGTGAGCTACATTCACAACATCAACAAAACAAGTGCTCAAACCTCGTAGATGGCAAACGAGACCTGGCTCTTTGGTTACGGCTCTATCATGTGGAAGACCGGATTCAACTTTGAAACCAGTGAACTCTGTCATGCTAAAGGCTGGGCAAGGCGATTTTGGCAAGGGTCGGCAGACCATCGTGGTACTGCTGAGTTTCCGGGCCGCGTGGTTACGCTGATCGAATCTGCAAGCGAACACTGCTGGGGTACTGCTTATCGATTACCGCCCTGCGAAGCCAGCAACATCCTAGCGCGCCTGGACTACCGGGAAAAAGGTGGATACGACCGAACAAAATTGTCTCTGACCCTCAGTAACGGCAGCACAATCACGGGCATCACATACATCGCGCACCCACACAACCCTCACTACCTTGGCGAGTCATCGCTCGAGGATATCGCGCGGCAGATCAACTTATCAACCGGACCCAGCGGCAGTAACAAAGCGTATATACTTGAGCTTCACCGGACGCTGAAACAACACAAGATTCACGACAGCCATATAGAAAAGCTTGCACAACTCATCTTGCAACAGACGGAATCGACTTTATGAATATCATCCCCCAGCTAGCTGCTGACAAGGAACTCATGGCCACGTGGCGGCGCGATATACATGCACATCCTGAAATTGCATTCGAAGAACACAGAACCGCGGAACTGGTGGCTGACAAACTCCGTGAGTTTGGCATTCAGGTCGAAACCGGTATTGCGGGCACCGGTGTCGTCGGGACACTAACAAAGGGCCGAGGTAACGGGGCTATTGGTCTTCGCGCTGACCTGGACGCTTTACCCATCCAGGAAACTAACGAGTTTGCACACAAGTCTACTCATGCAGGCAAGATGCACGCCTGCGGACATGATGGACACACCACCATGTTATTGGGCGCCGCTAAATATCTGGCAGAACATGGTGAATTCGAAGGAACCGTTTACTTTATTTTTCAGCCTGCCGAAGAAAATGAAGGTGGAGGCAGAGTCATGGTCGAGGAAGGCCTTTTCGACCGATACCCCATGGAAGCCGTTTACGGGATGCACAATATCCCTGGCATGCCAGTCGGCACATTTGCGGTAAAACCCGGCCCAATGATGGCAGCTTTCGATATTTTTGAACTGATCGTCACGGGTAAAGGTGGCCATGCCGCGATGCCCCACCTGACCATAGACCCCATTGTTGTCGGTACAAAAATCGTTGAGGCTTTCCAGTCTATTGTTAGCCGATCAATAGACCCGCAGGACCCGGTTGTTCTTTCAGTCACCCAGTTTCACGCCGGTGATGCCTACAATGTCATTCCCAATGAAGTCTCGATCAGTGGATGCACACGCTGTTTCTCTGCAAGAGTACAGACGAAACTTGAAGCACAGATGAAGCAGGTAGCGACCGACATTTGCCGTGCCTATGGCGCAAACTGCGAGTTCAAGTACGAACGGCGTTACCCGCCTACAGTCAACTCAGAAATAGAAGCACAGTTGGCGGGCAGTGTTGCTGTGGAACTCGTCGGCGCTGACCGGGTGAACCTGAACCCTAAACCGGCAATGGGCTCTGAAGATTTTGCCTATATGCTGCAGGAGAAACCCGGTGCGTATATTTGGATTGGCAACGGCGACGGCGAGGGGTCGTGCATGGTGCACAACCCGGGTTACGACTTTAACGACGAGATCCTACCAATCGGCGCCACCTGGTGGGTAAAACTCACAGAAACCAGCTTGCCCCTGATTACATAAGTTTTATTTAACAGGTTTTATTTAACAGGTTTTATTTAACAGGTTTTATTTAACAACCTGAAACCCCGCTCTGGGAAAATGCACCACTATCCGCCCAACCTGATCGTCGGTTCGGGCCACTGCTATCTCATCCAAACCCGCCGCGAGTAACTCACCGGTGACTGGCTGGAAGCCATAGTCTATTGGCATCACCGACACTGACTGCCCTGCCTGAAAATTATCCAGAAATGCGGCTTCCACCATTTCTTCCGGCTCCGATGCGTTTGCCTGCGCGAGCCCATCTTCACCCGAGATCATGTCCCTATCGCCATGGCCAAACGACAGCATCTTTTCATACCATGCGACCAGGTGTTCGAACGGCGCAAAGTAATCACGCAGGGCCTCTCGGGTGTAGATGAACCACACATTATGATAGGTCGAAAAGTCTGCGATGCAGGGTTTATCCCCAAACAGGAAAGGTCCACCCGCGGCCAATTGTTGATCCAACTGGCTAAGGTGGGCGATAAAGTGAGGTTCCGCTGTCTCGAATGGCATTCCCAATTCACTGGAACCTTTCGAAAACTCTGCCCTATCTGCCATGAAGGCCGACATTGCGCTTTCATCCTGAAACAACGGATTTGTCGCCGCCGCCTTAGGTTGAAATGCGATTGCTACGCAGACCTTAAAGAAAAAAGTATCCGTCCAGTGGGCTACTGTATTGATCATCGCTAGATGCTCTTCCGGATAGATTGTATTTTCCGGATAGATTTCATCTATTACCCTGCAGATAATAGCGGTGTCACAATAGACATCGGCACCAATCTGCATGACAGGGGTTTTTCGGTAGCCACCGGTAAGTGGCATGGTATCGGGCCTGGGCATAATCATCGGTATCTCTACCGTTTGGTAACTCGCGCCTTTATAGCCAAGCATTAAGCGGACTTTTTCAGAAAAGGGGGACTCTGCGTATTGATGTAGGACGATTCCGATCATGGTGTATTCTCTGGATAGACACCAAGGATGATAGCAGCCACCCGATGGCAGGCCAGCGGTTTTTCTCCTATAGTCAATGCATCAATCACAACGCATCAATCATAACGAGTGAAACAAATGAGACTATCTGAACCCCGTATACCTGCCATCCATGAAGACGACTGGAACGAAGCACAAAACGCCGCTTTGGGCGGCCAGAAAATGCGAGGCAATGTACAAAACATTTTCCGCACGCTCGCCCACCACGAAAAGCTAGCTAAACGATGGCTTGTGTTTGGCAATCACATCCTCTCAAAATCTACCCTGTCACCACGCGCCCGTGAAATCGCCATTCTTAGGGCAGGTTTTCTCTCAAAGTCAGGATATGAATGGGGGCAGCATGTCGTCATAGGTAAGGCTGCTGGACTCTCCGACGAAGAACTTGAGGGCATCAAGACCGGAGACTCTGCCCACTGTTGGAATGAAGCGGAGAAGCTGATACTCAAAGCTGCAGACGAGTTACACGAAGATGTGTTTATAACTGACGACACTTGGACAGGATTGGAGAGGCACTACAGCACGCAGCAGATCATGGACATGGTATTTACCTGCGGACAATACAGAATGCTAGCCGGCGCACTGAACTCTTTCGGGGTTCAACTCGATGACGACTTGGTGGGGTTGTAGCAAAGACAGACCAGGCTCACGCTTTGCCTGACAAGACAACTTTACCTGACAAGACAACTTTGTCGCCAGCATGGCCGGCTTTCATTGGCAACGACGATAGAAAACCGGCATGCTCTTATTTTTCAATTATTAGACAAGGTGACGCTATGGCTGACTACATCCCGCCCACGCTGGACTGGGTTCGCAAACAGGTTGAGGAATACGAAGGTAGCGGTGGGACAAAGGGTACAACCCTGCTTGATACGGGCATGCCGTGCATCATTGTCACACACACCGGCAACCAAACCGGCGGCACTCGAAAAATACCGCTGATGCGCGTCAAGATTAACAACAGCTATGTACTTGTAGGCTCCATGGGAGGACAACCTAAGAACCCGGTCTGGGTTTATAACCTTCGTGCAAACCCAAGCGTAGAAATTCGCGATGAAACAGAGGTCACTGCAATGACCGCACGGGAAATAACCGACGAAGAAGAAAGAGCACGATTGTGGAAAGTTTGCGTTGAAGTATTCCCGCCCTATAGGGACTACGAGGCGAAAACGGCCCGTAAAATCCCAGTGTTTCTCGCCGAAGGCGGTTAAGACCCGGGGGACACAAAAAAATGCCCCGTGCCGGGGACTGCTGCTTTAGAACAATGGCCATGGCAGTTGCTATGGCCAAACGAGTGACCTAATCTTTCAGGACAGATCAACACTCTTGTCGATCTGAGCCCAGGCCAGCTTGGAAAGGTCGTAGGCGCCTGATCCGGCTTCTTCGGCGCTACGACTCGCAGCAGTGCCGTCCCGAACCCGCTTCGCGATACCTTGAAGAATAGCCGCCAGACGGAACATGTTAAACGCCAGGTAATAATCCCAATTATCTATCCCGGAACGACCGGTTCTTCGACAGTAAGCTTCGATGTACGCTTGCTCGCTCGGAATGCCCAAGGCCTTTAAGTCAACGCCTCTTAAGGAATCCCGGTATCGCATGCACATATAGGCAAAGTCACTAAGCGGGTTGCCAAGCGTACTTAGCTCCCAGTCCAGGATACCGATCACTTCGTTGCGCTCTTTGTGCATCATCATGTTGTCGATCTTGGGGTCACCGTGCACGATGGTGCAGCTATCTTCTGGCGGGATATTTTTTGGGAGATACTCGATGAGGTTATCCATGTAGGGGTTCTCTTCGGTCTTCGTATATTCATACTGACTGGACCACCGGGATAACTGACGCTCTATATAAGAACTGTGCTTCCCAAAATCGGAAAGGCCTACCGCTTCAAAATCAACGCAATGAAGTTTAGCCAGCGCATCATTGGCTGCATCCCATATTTCGCCCCGCTCCTGCGGGGTATAAGGTCCTGCGGTACTATCCCAGATAACCCGACCATCGAGGTATTCCATCACGTAGAACCAGGTGCCAATCACATCATCATCAGTACAAAGTGCGTAAGTTTTAGCCGTTGGCACATTGGTGTTCTGTAGTGCAGACATCACCTTAAACTCACGATCAACGGCGTGGGCCGACTTCAACAATTCCCCTGGTGGCTTGCGGCGCATCACGTACTGCTGTTCACCTGCAGACAGCAGGTAGGTCGGATTAGACTGACCGCCCGCAAATTCTTCTGCGGTTACCCTGCCTGAAAAACCTTCTACGTTCGCCGCCATGAATTCCTGCAGCCTGCCAATATCAAACTGATGCCGTTCCTGTACAGCGATCGTGCCTATATTCTCTTCTGGATCAAACTCAGCCATATCAGTTCCTACTTATTGATTTCTTTAACGAGTCCCAACACATCATCATGATGTGTCCTGGTGTTCACTTTTTACATAACCTGCTTGATCTTGCGGTCTATACGCACAAGAACCGACATACGGTTGATCCGGACGGACTCCCTACCCATAGACTTTTTAAAGTCCCAAGCGCCGGTCGTCTCCGCGATGGCGTGGTCTTCATCAGACAACAGCTCACAGTGCCGCTTTTCTTTCTGCTGGAACTTTTTTAACTTTTTAACGGGATCTAGACCCAGTCCAAGTAACACGAGCTTTTGCCGACTGAACTTTGACTTCGTGTTACCAGTTTCACCATTAATAGACCATTGATAGACCATTGATACACCATTGATACACCATTATCACATCAGACGTTACCAACTTCACGCAGATCAATTTCCAAGTCTGGCGCCGCTGATCGAATAATGAAACGTTCGCGTAAATATTCAAGATACACTTTCGAGTGGCCAGGCACTTGGTCTATCGCTTCCGTGCCGGTCAACCACCGGTATTCATTATGCTCGTAGTTCAGTGTAACCGGGGAAGTTTGATCAACCAATGCAACAAAGGTAACCAGTGCCTTGCTTGAATCGGCATGTGGGATCTCCATACCGAAGGAAAACAGACGCTCTGGACTGAACCCCGTTTCCTCGCACAGTTCACGCAACGCAGTTTGCCGCGGCTCCTCGTCAGCCTTAGGGGTGCCTGCCACAGGCCACCAAGCATTGATGTACTGACCACCACTCCTTTTCAGAAAGAGTACTTTACGCTCTTCAAAAAACTGCCTAATGACATAAACGATGACGCCAGCGACAGTTCGAGGCGACGCCATCGACGATGGATCAGCTAACGGTCCAGGTATGCCCACTGCGGAGTAAATCATTAATATCCGCTGGACCTCTCGTCTCGCGAACAACGATTCGCTGCTGATAAACATCATCTGTATAGCTTGGTGCTGTCGATTCGCAGTACAAAACGCCAATGGGTTCGGGAAACTCTGGTAACTTCAAACTAGCCAGCATCTGTGCCAACACTTTATTGGTTTCATCATGCACAATGACGTCATCGATCGTCGCCCCATCTTCACCAATGGTCACAATTTCTAGCAGCATGGTCTTGGCATTTAATCGAAGACCTTTCGTATCGTTGACACCAAAGGTCAGCGGCTTGCCGTGCTCTAACACGAGCCTTGTATCTGCAGCGGTTTTCTTATCCTTTATTTGGTCGAAAATACCGTCATTGTAGACAGGGCAGTTCTGGTAAATCTCGACAAAAGATGCCCCCTTGTGATCATGTGCACGACCAAGCACCGGCGCCAGGTGCTTGGCTTCAGTATCGATCGTTCGCGCGACAAACTTAGCACCTGCACCCAGTGCAAATACACACGGACGCAATGGCATATCGACTGACCCATCAGGCGTCGACGGTGATTTTGTACCAACCTTGGACGTTGGAGAATACTGGCCTTTGGTTAGACCATAGATTTCGTTGTTAAACAGCAGTATTTGCAGATCTACATTTCTACGCAGCACGTGGATCATATGGTTGCCGCCGATACTAAGGCCGTCACCGTCCCCCGTAACCACCCAAACGTCCAGTTCAGGGTTCGACAACTTCACTCCGGTTGCAAATGAAGGCGCGCGGCCATGAATTGTGTGAAAACCATACGTATTCATGTAATAGGGGAATCGTGACGAGCAACCGATCCCGGAGACAAACACTTGATTCTCTTTCTGAACATCCAGCTCTGGCATCAGCTTCTGGATGGTCTTCAGGATCGCGTAATCGCCACAACCTGGGCACCACCGAACCTCTTGGTCGGATGAATAATCTTTGGCAGTTAGTTTTTGCACAGGTGCATTCATGTTACGACTCCAGTAGCGAACGAATCGCTGTTTCAACTTCCCTAATCTTAAAAGGCTGCCCAGACACCTTATTCAGCGGTTTCGCATCAATCAGGTACTTGGCTCTAATGATATTGATAAATTGCCCCGTGTTCATCTCAGGCATCAACACCTGGTCATACCCGGCAAGCAATTCACCAAGGTTCCTGGGCAATGGATTCATGTACCTGACATGGATATGTGACACGTCCAAGCCTTCCTGGCGACAACGCTTGACCGCCTGATGGATGGCCCCATAGGTCGATCCCCATCCGACAACCGCGACTTTACCCTTTGGACTACCCTGCGAGACTGCCTGTTCCGGAATGTAGTTTGCGATGCCCTCGATCTTGTCCTTCCGCAAATCTGTCATTCTTTGGTGGTTATCTGCATCGTAAGAGATATCGCCGGAATCAAAATCTTTTTCAATACCACCGATACGATGCTCAAGACCTACTGTACCGGGCTTCGCCCAAACTCTGGCGAGGGTTTCAGGGTCTCGGTTGGCTGGCGAAAATCCATCAGGATTGGTTTCAAATTTTGCTGGGAATGGCTCGTAATCGTTAATATCCGGGAGTAACCAAGGCTCTGAGGCATTTGCCATGTACCCATCACTGAGCAGAATCACCGGCGTCATGAACTGGGTTGCAATCCGAACAGCCTCGATAGCGACATCAAAGCAATCTACCGAAGTGGAACAAGAGATAACCGGCAGCATGGTGTCACCATGACGGCCGAACAATGATTGGTTAAGGTCTGACTGTTCCGTTTTCGTCGGCAGACCTGTCGATGGCCCGCCTCGCTGGGTATTCACAACGACCAGCGGCAATTCAGTCGCACTGGCGAGTGAAATCGCCTCGGCCTTCAGCGAAATCCCAGGGCCTGAGCTTGAAGTAATACCCAGTGAACCAGTAAATGAAGCGCCAATGGCAGCGCACACTGCTGCAATCTCGTCTTCTGCCTGGAAAGTCAATACATTGAATTGTTTCTGGCCAGATAGCGTGTGCAGCAGGCTTGACGCTGGTGTGATCGGGTACGAAGCGAAGGTAATGGGCAGATTAGCCAGTTGTCCACCTGCGATTAAACCGTAAGCAAGCGATTCTGAACCGGTTATGTTTCTGTACAAGCCAGGCGCAGACTCTGCGCGGGGTACTCTGTAGACTTCGACTCCTGATGGCAGCTCTGCAGTTTCTGCATAAGCATGTCCAGCATTTAGTGCGGCGACATTTGCGTCCGCAATCTCTGGTTTATTGGCAAACTTTTTCTTTAGATTCTCTGTTGTTATCGATCGATCACGGTCAAAGAGCCACATGACCAGACCAAGGGTCCACATATTTTTACATCGCACCGCAAATTTGTGCGAAAGACCAAACGGTTTGACGGCCTCCACTACCTGTTTGCTGACAGCAATGGGGATAACTCGATACGCATCCAGTGAACCGTCTTCTATAGGATTGGTGCTATAACCTGCCCTTGCCAAATTTTTGTCAGTGAAGGCATCGCTATCAATGATAAGCAGGCCACCAACAAGCACATCTTTAAGATTGGTGATCAGCGCGGCGGGGTTCATCGCAACCAGAACGTCTACGTCATCACCTGCGGTGGAAACGTCTTCAGAACCAAAATAAATTTGAAAAGCGGAAACCCCGAAAGTCGCCCCGGCTGGCGCTCGAATCTCTGCGGGAAAATCCGGGAAAGTAGCCAGGTCATTACCATAGATGGCAGTCGCTTCGGTAAAGTTACTCCCGGTCAACTGCATGCCATCGCCGGAATCACCGGCAAACCGAACAACGACATCCTTAACCTGATTAGCGACGTCCTGGTGACTTACTTCTTCGACTGCGGACATTAAATCTCAACCCTCACTATTAATTTTGTGCAGTAATTTTAATCGGCAACACCGATCGAAAAGACTTCGCCTTTTGGCATGCAACGTGTCGATTCTTTCTGCGCGACCTCTTCTTTGACGCGCCGAAATTTTACAGGTTTATCAGGCATTTAAACAACCTGCCTCTCCTGTTTTAACCTTCCATCACCGTAACTTTCATCATAACAGAACCTATGATGATCTGGTCACCACTGATGATTTCTGGTTTACCCCTGCTCCCTCTAAAAACCTCCAGCGAAACATCACATTCCCTTCAGCCTTGCGTCGGCATTAGCAGCACGAAACAAGAAAGCGCATACGCTTTAATAAGGCTAAGCCACTTATGAGGTGTCCAGATGACTATACTCGAAAACCCATCATTAACCATTAGGTACCGGCGCCCCGTTTCTGGTCATTCGTTGATAAAAACAACCCTCTAGCGGGTCACAAACGTGCCTCGATCAGGCTAGGTCCCGGCTCAGAGAATGAGCTTTCCAGAGCGGCAACAAACTCCTCAGCTGTCTCTACCGCCTGGCCCGGCACCCCCATACTGTTGGCAAGTTGCACAAAATTGATGGCCGGTCGGGACAGGTCAAACAGGTCCGCCGCTCGCTCGCCAACCTCATTGACGCCTAGCCTAAGATATTCGGTTTCGAGAATGCCGTACTTACTGTTATTGAAAATAACCGTGGTGACATTGAGTCCTTCCCTTGCCTGAGTCCAAAAAGACTGATTGGTGTACATCGACGCACCATCACCGAGCAATGCAAGAACAGGCCGGTCAGGACACGCGACTGCCGCGCCAACAGCAACCGGACCACCCTGCCCGATTGACCCCCCGGTCAGATTAAGCCATGTGTTAGGCCGAGCAGACTGACAGGGGCCGAATGCGGCGCCGCCACCACCCGAGTCGCCACAAATAATTGCGCCTTCCGGGATCAATGCTGCAATCGCCGCAGAGATCGTCCGAGTTGATAACTCCCCGATTGGCCGCTGCAAATCCGCGAGCGGGTTCATCGAATAATCGTCGCCAGATACGCCGAGAAAATCCGCTAATGACTGCAGCGCCTGCGTCGTATCTTCTTGCCGCTCTGAAAGACGAACTACCGCACAATTTTCCGGCACAAGAACGCTCGGCGTATTCGGATACGCAAAAAAGCTGACCGGCGAGTCAGCGCCAGCCAGGATCAATTTTTCAACACCCGCGAGTGCAGCCATCACTTGCTCAGGAAAATACGGAAGGCGTTCGCATCCGGGCATTCCAGCACCCCCATCTACGCGAGCTGGAAACGGGGTCATAGACACCCTGCAACCTGTCTTCTGTGAAATCCGATTAGCCGCAATCCTTGCGTCAACGGACAGACCATCCGAATCAATCAGGATCATTGAATTGCTATCCAGCAACTGGGCTACTTCTGCGACAACCTTGTCATCCACCTTGCTTCTTTCCGGCGCGACTATAAAAGGAGCAACAGCACCGTTTTCATTCCAGCAGGCATCTGCCGGAATAATCATGGTAGAGATCTGCCCGGCAGAACCAGGCTTGGCTGTTAGCGCGGATTGCAGCGCAAGCATCCCATCTGTTGCCAAACTGGAAGCGGTCGAGTCTCCTTTCACCCAACTGGACACATTCTTCGCTAGCGTATCAATGTCAGAAGTCAGCGGCGCGTCATAACCCACATGATAATGCGCATGGTTCCCGATCAGATTAATAACAGGTGTCGATGCTCGTCTGGCGTTATGCAGATTAGCGATGCCGTTCCCAAGACCCGGACCTAAGTGTAATAAGGTTGTTGCCGGCATCCCGGTCATGCGCCCAAAACCATCAGCTGCACCGGTGCAGACGCCTTCGAACAGTGATAACACTGCTCGCATCTCTGGAACAGCATCAATCGCCTGGACCAGGTGCATTTCGGATGTCCCCGGATTCGCAAAACAAACATTCACCCCAGCTGCCGTGAAAGATCTGATCAGGCTTTCGGCTCCATTCATGGTTTTCTTCTCTTGATGGATTAGCGAGCTAATAATAACGAGAATTCGGCGCTGCGCACCAAGTTCTTTTGGTTTTCATGGTTTATCATCTCGGCACACACAAGCGCGTTAACTGATTATGCATTTGCCTCCTGTAAGACAGCTCCAATACCTGGTTGCACTTCGCGAAGAACTGCATTTTGGCAAAGCCGCAGGTTCGCTGAGCGTTACCCAATCAACCCTGTCTACGGGCATTCGCGAACTGGAAACTTCACTTGGGATAACCTTGGTTGAAAGAACTAACCGTTCAGTATCCTTTACCACCGCAGGAGAAAAAATTGCCGATCGTGCGCGCTATGTACTGATGCAGGTCGAAGACCTGGTTACTGAAGCAAGAAGTTTCACTGACCCTCTGGCTTTACCGCTCAAATTAGGGGCTATTCCAACTATCGCCGCCTTTGTCATGGGCAACTTTGCCTATGCCCTGCAGAACGCAAACCCTGGTTTGCACTTGTATATTAGAGAAAATACAACAGCAAACCTGATCGCGGAGCTGCTGGACAATAAGCTGGATCTTGCGCTCCTTGCCCTGCCTTACGATGTAGGGCGGGTTGAAACCCGCGTAATTTATCGGGAAGGGTTTCATCTGGCATTTCATGAATCCACGACGCTGGTCGATCGCAATTTATTCGATTTTGACTCACTACCTGACGAGAGTCTTCTACTGCTGGATGATGGGCACTGCCTAAGGGACCATGCCCTTGCCGGATGCAGGTTGAAGAACCACAAGAAGATTCACACCTTTGGCGCCAACAGTTTGCAAATGTTGCTGCAAATGGTCGACAACGACCTTGGCGTCACCCTGGTTCCTGACATGGCCCTTGGATTACTCAACAATACTCACATCACCACAATTCGTTTACCCATCGAAGCGTTCTATCGTGACATTGGCTTTGCCTGGCGAAAAGGCCATTCACGCCAATCCGTTCTTGAGGACGTCATGTCCCGGCTAGAACCACCACAAATCACATAACGATGGAAGAGAATCGAGCCGAACGTGTATTGCTGATCGGTTTATTTGCCGCTTCGTGATAGGTAAATACGACAGACAACTTTGTCTCGTCTGACAGGTTTCGACCGGCAGCATGAAACAGCCGGCTATGAAAAAACAGAACATCCCCGGGGGCCAGCTCAACCGTTGTGGCCTGTTGAATCAGTAACTTGTTTTCCAGGAGGTCCGGTCGGAGGAACATCGCCGCATCAAACCTTCCTGAATCAGGATACAGCTTGTGTGATCCTGGAATGACCCGCAGGCAACCATTGGTCTTATCCTCATCACCCAGTGCAAGCCAAACACTCACCAGGTTTTCGTAATCAAAGGCCCAGTAGCGACTATCCTGGTGCCACAGGGTCACGCTGCTGAAACCCGGCGCCTTAGTCATAATGCAATTATGATGACACTGGGATACAGACAAATCTTCCCCGGTCTGCAGAAGCGCGGCGAGAATGTGCTTTACTTCCGGATCAAGCGCCCAGAGTCTGAAGGCTTCATCTCTGGCAAATGCTTGCAGTAAGCGCCGCGAGGTATCCGCACCCGGCGAGTTCACATCGAGCGGCGCGCCCGGATAACGAACATCTACCTCGAACTCGATCGGCGCAATCAATTGCCTAAGATGATCGTTCGCAATCGCGCGTAACTCACTACACCGTTCCACAGACACCATGTTTCGCACGACGATATATCCATCGCGCTCAAAGGCCGCTGCCTCGACATCATTCATGCTAGAAAAATTCATGACTTTATTTTGATGGGTTGACTCGAAATCATCAAATGAATTTGTGTCATGAATTAGTTGACTTGTCAGCGCTAGACAAAGCCACTGTTTTTGCAGACTATGCTTCTCTAGCTACTATTGTCAGCACCCTTTTGACATGATAATTCATGAAACTCTTAAAGAACTGGGTATATCAGCGCGCCAGACAGACCTCTATCTGACCCTGCTAAAGCTGGGGCCCAGTTCAATCAGAGATATCGCTTCCTCTGCGGGCATTAATCGAGGCACCGTTTACGAGGAATTAAAGCGACTGCGAAGCATGTCGTTGGTGACGTACTTCCCCCAGGGTAAACGAAAGTTCTTCTGCGCCGAACCACCCGATGTGTTGGTTAAACGGGCAAGGCTTATCCAGCAACAAACCAATGAGGCCGCCGACCGACTGGAGCTGGAGATTCTGCCAAACCTTCAGGCAATCATGCCAGACACGACACAAACCAGCGTCTTTCAATACGAGGGAGATGACGGCGTTGAATACGTTTTAAGAGACATTCTGGATACTGTCGGTCAATCAACGAAAAAGCACTACCGGGTCTATTCATCCCGCCGAATCAGAAAGTACCTTTACCGACCCTTTCCAGGATTTACCCAAGCGCGGGTTAAAGCCGGCATCCATGTCAATGTTCTTGCTATTGGCGAGGGGGGGGAGGACCAACCACTGTCCGACCGGAAATGGATAGAAGATACCAAGAAAGATCAGGCAGCTTCCTACGTCGCAATCTACGGCACTAAGTGCGCAATGATTTCACTCCTGGGCGGAGACTACCAGACGGTGGTCATCATGGATTCGGAGGGAATCAGCAGCGCGATGAAAATTTCCTTCGACGCCCTTTGGGCGCGACTCTGAGATCAGCAGTATGAATGTAAAAATGATAACTTGTCTCTACTTGTCTCTACTAGCCTCTACTAGCCTCTACTAGCCTCTACTAGCCTCTTCTTACATCGCCTGTCACTCATTGAGTAACAAAGCACGATTATATCTGCTTCGTTGGTGCTCATTACGTCAATCAAGGTCAGTTGGGTACGGCACGGGCAAGAAAAATCCCCCCCTTAATGATCAGATCGCTTTTGCTTGAGGTGGCTTAATCAAAGATTCTGCGGGAATACCCAGTTCTTCATGTAACTTCCAGATCATCTTCAGAGTGAGCGGGCATTTGTGATTCAGTATTTCATACACACGATTACTCTTCCCAATCATCGGCTCAAGATCCTTGACAGTCAGGCCGCGGCGTTCCATCTCAAATTTGATCGCTTCGACCGGATCCGGTAACTCCATGGGAAAGTGCTTGGCCTCGTAAGCCACAACAAGCGTAGTAAGCACATCCAGTCTTTCGCCCTCGGGGGAATCAGGTTCTGCATCCATCAGTGATTCAATGTCCCGTAGAACAGCTCGATAGTCTGCTTTGGTTCTAATCGGTTTGATATCCATGGATTGAGTCTCTTGCTAAATAGTTGGTGCATCAATTTCGTCGTAGTGATTGTGGGTGCCAATAAAACGGACATAGACCACTGCGT